>JADMIO011288085.1_pt1 | contig 83045 bp, 72 predicted proteins | sample 8958161 | NCBI WGS metagenome assembly JADMIO01 (sample SAMN16585339, study PRJNA669376) | soil metagenome | isolation source: Crop rotation soil | place: USA: Cullars Rotation, Alabama | collected 2011
GCCGCGACTTCAAGTCACGTGAATTCCAAGCTTCGGATCCCACTGTGCTGGAAAGCTGCCGCGCCATCGCCGACCAGAGCCTGACGACGGTCGGCGAAGTGAAGTCGTGCACGAAGGCCGGCACCGGCTGTGGCGGATGCGTGCCCGTCGTCGCGAAGCTGCTCGACGCGGAGCTCGCGCGCAGCGGCCGCACGATCGACCGCTCCGTCTGCGAGCACTTCGCATACACGCGCCAGGAGCTGTTCGAGATCGTGAAGCTCGGCCGCATCGCGAGCTTCGACGACCTGCTCGCCAGCCACGGCCGCGGCGGCGGCTGCGAGGTGTGCCGGCCGATCGTCGCGTCGATTCTCGCGAGCACGTGGAACGACCTCGTGGTGAAGCATGCGACGATCCAGGATACGAACGACCGCTTCCTCGCGAACGTGCAGCGCGGCGGCACCTACTCGGTGATCCCGCGGATCCCCGGCGGCGAGATCACGCCCGACAAGCTCATCGTCATCGGCGAGATCGCGAAGCGCTTCGACCTCTACTGCAAGATCACCGGCGGCCAGCGCATCGATCTCCTCGGCGCGCGCGCCGATCAGCTGCCCGCGATCTGGGAAGCCCTCGTCGACGCCGGCTTCGAGAGCGGCCACGCCTACGGTAAGGCGATGCGGACGGTGAAGAGCTGCGTCGGCTCGACGTGGTGTCGCTTCGGCGTGCAGGACTCGACCGCGCTCGCGATCAAGATCGAGGATCGCTACCGCGGGCTGCGCGCGCCGCACAAGCTCAAGTCGGCGGTGTCCGGCTGCATCCGCGAGTGCGCCGAGGCGCAGAGCAAGGACTTCGGCGTCATCGCGACGGAGCGCGGCTGGAACCTCTACGTCGCCGGCAACGGCGGCTCGAACCCGCGCCACGCCGACCTGCTCGTCAGCGACGTCGACGAGGAGACGCTGATCGGTCTCATCGACCGCTTCCTCATGTACTACATCCAGACCGCGAACCCGCTGGAGCGCACGGCGCGCTGGCTCGAGCGGCTCGACGGCGGTCTGGAATACCTGCGCAACGTCATCGTCGACGACGCGCTCGGCATCTGCGCGCAGCTCGAGCGCGACATGCAGCAGCTCGTCGACACGTACGAGTGCGAGTGGGCGGCCGTCGTGCGCGATCCGGAGAAGCGCCGCGCGTTCGACGCGGCCGCCACCGGCGAGTCGACGCTGCCGTTCGTGCGCGAGCGCGGCCAGCGCCGTCCCGCCGACTGGCCCGCGCCGACGCCAGTGATCGAGCCGGCACCCACCTGCGGCTGGGTGCGCCTCGCCGACGTCGCCGACGTCCCGCACGACGGCGGCATCACGGTCCGTCACGGCGACGAGCAGATCGCCGTCTTCCACTTCGCCACCCGCGGCGAGTGGTACGCGACGCAGGCCACCTGCCCGCACCGCAAGGACGCGGTGCTCGGCCGCGGGCTCCTCGGCACCGACGACGGCGTGCCGAAGGTCGCGTGCCCGATGCACAAGAAGACGTTCGCGCTGACGACGGGCGAGGGCCTCGCGGACCGGTCCTACTGCATCCGCACGTATCCGGTGGAGGTGCGCGACGGCGGCGTGTGGGCGCTGTTGGCGCCGGCGGAGGAGCTCGCGTGCGCGCAGGCCTGATCGACGCGTCCGTCGCGACCGCCGTCCTGATCGCAGCGATCTGGGTGGGGTCGGACGGCCTCGACCACGCGCTGCTCGGCTACCTCGGCGCGGTCGTGGTCGCCACGTTCGGCACCGTCTATCGCCTCAGCCTGGCATGGCGACGTCCAGCCGCCGCCTTCTACCTGCGCGCGCTGTGGCACCGTCGTGCCGTCGGCGGCGCTGGCGCGGATCTCGCCGCGCAGCGGTTCATCGCGCGACGCGGCCGGCTGCGCTGGAGCGCGCACATGGCGCTGTCGCTCGGCACGCTCGCGAGCTTCGCGATCACGCTGCCGCTCGTCTTCGGTTGGATGCACTTCCGGGCCGTCGGCCAGTCGACCTACGAAGTGGTGATCGCATCGCTCCCCGCCGGCCGCTTCACGCTCGACGGCCCGATCGCGTGGCTGATGTTCCACGCGCTCGTCATCGCCGGGGTCGCCGTCGTACTCGGTGCGCTCTACTTCCTCGGCGTGCGCTGGCGCGCCCGGCGCCTGCCCGACGTCGCGACGAGCTTTCATCTCGGCCCGCTGCTGCTGCTCCTCGCCGTCGCGCTGACGGGACTCGCGCTGCCGGCGACGCGCGGACACCATGCGCTGTTCCGCTTCGCTGCCGTCGCGCACGAGCTGACGGTGATCGCGATGCTGGTCGCGATCCCGTTCAGCAAGCTGAGCCACCTGCTCGTGCGTCCGCTGCAGCTCGGCGCGCAGGCGGTGAAGCGGCCGGACGCCGAACGCGTCGCGTGCGCCGGCTGCGGCGATCCGCTCGCGCCGTCGGCGCAGGTCGACGCGGTGCAAGCGCTGCTGCAGGCGCACGGACTCGCGTTCCAGCCCCGCTGTGCGACGTGCCGACGGCGGCAGCTCGCCATGACGCAGGCCGGGCTCCTCGGCGCGCACTTCCAGCCGCCGATCACCGGCGCCGCGCCGCGACCCATCGTTCGAACGGAGAAAGCCGCCTGAGATGGCCACCCTGCCCTGCCGCACCGACGAGCTCATCGACGACTTCGGACCGCACCTCGCGTGGGAGCCGCCCGGCGGCTTCGCCGCGCGCACCGACGTCGACCGCAAGGTCAAGACGCACTGCTGCTTCTGCGGCCAGCAGTGCGGCGTGCAGCTGCTGGTGAAGGACGAGCGTGTCGTCGGCGTCGAGCCGTGGGAGGAGTTCCCCTTCAACCAGGGCAAGCTCTGCCCGAAAGGCGTCAAGCGCTACCTGCAGAACAACCATCCCGATCGCCTGCTGCAGCCGCTCGTGCGCACGGGACGCGGCTTCGCCCCGATCCCATGGGACGAGGCGCTCGACCTCGTCGTCGAGCGCGTCCAGCGCATCCAGGCGCGCCACGGCACGGATGCGTTCGCGCTGCTCGGCGGCGCGTCGCTGACGAACGAGAAGGCGTACCTGCTCGGCAAGTTCGCGCGGCTGGCGCTCGGCACGCGCCACATCGACTACAACGGCCGCCTCTGCATGGTCGCCGCCGGCGCCGCGAACCTGAAGGCATTCGGCATGGATCGCGCGGCGAACCCGTGGGCCGACATCGTCGCGACCGATCTCATCATGGTGCTCGGCTCGAACGTATCCGAGTGCAGCCCGATCACGACGGACTACATCTGGCGCGCGCGCGACCGCGGCGCGCGGTTGATCGTCGTCGACCCGCGCCTCACGCCGATCGCGCGGACGGCGGACCTCTTCCTGCCCGTGCGCCCCGGACGCGACGCCGCATTGATGAACGCGATCCTGCACGCCGTGCTGCGGCTCGGCGGCGCCGACCGCGACTTCATCACCGCGCACACGAACGGTTTCGAGGACGTCGAGAAGGCCGTCGCGGGCTACGCGCCGGAGGCGGTCGAAACGCTCGTCGGCATCCCGTCGGCGCGCATCGTCGAGGCAGCGGAGATGTGGGTGCAGGCGCCGCGCACGATGCTGCTGCACGCGCGCGGCATCGAGCACCACACGTCGGGCGTCGACAACGTGCTCTCGTGCATCAACCTCGTGCTGGCGACGGGGAAGATCGGCCGGCCGGGCTGCGGTTACGGGACGATCACCGGCCAGGGCAACGGGCAGGGCGCGCGCGAGCACGGCCAGCGCTGCAATCAGCTGCCCGGCGCGCGCGACATCGAGAACCCGGAGCATCGCGCCGTCGTCGCCGAGCGCTGGGGCGTGTCCGAGGAGACGATCCCGCGCAAAGGGGCGACGGCGCCGCAGATCGTCGAGCTGATCCATCGCGGCGAGATCCGCGGGCTGATGTCGCTGTGCTTCAACCCGCTCGTCTCGCTGCCCGACGCGACGTTCACGCGCGAGGCGCTCGAGCGGCTCGACTTCTACGTCGCCGTCGACTTCTTCATGTCGGAGACGGCGCGCCACGCCGACCTGATCCTGCCCGGCTCGCTGCAGGAGGAGGACGACGGCACGGTGACGAGCGCCGAGGGCCGCGTGATCCGCATCCGCAAGGCGGTCGAGCCGCCGGGCGAGGCGCGGCGCGACTGGGAGATCGTCTGCGATCTGGCGCGCCGTCTCGGTCAGGGCGAGCGCTTCGACTTCTCGGCCCCGCGCGAGATCTTCGACGAGCTGCGACGGCTCTCGGCCGGCGGCGTCGCCGACTACGCCGGCATCACCTACGAGAAGATCGAGGAGCGGATGGGCGTCTTCTGGCCCTGCCCGACGGCCGAGCATCCCGGCACGCCGCGTCTCTTCGAAGGTGGCCGCTTCGCGCACGCCGACGGCCGCGCGCGCTTCCACGCGATCGAGTACCGGCCGCCGGCGGAGGACGTCGACGACGCGTATCCGACGATCCTGACGACCGGCCGGGTCGTGTCGCAGTTCCTGTCCGGAACGCAGACGCGGCGGATCGGGCCGCTGGTCGCCCACACGCCCGAGCCGCGCGTCGAGATGCATCCGCGGCTCGCGGCGTCGCTGGGCGTCGCCGACGGCGATCGCGTGCGCGTCGTCAGCCGTCGCGGCGATCTCGAGCTGACCGCGCACGTCGTCGCGACGATCCGTCCCGACACCGTCTTCATCCCGTACCACTGGCCGGGCGCGCTGTCGGCGAACCGTCTGACGGTGCGGGCGTACGATCCGATCGCCGGCATCCCCGAGTACAAGGTGGCGGCGGTGCGGATCGAGAAGGTCGCCGCATGATCGATCCACCGATTGGGGAACTGTTCATCGACCCCGCGCGCTGCATCGGCTGCCGCGCCTGCGAAGAGGCGTGCAGCGAGTGCCCAGGGCACGGCGGCCACGCGATGATCACGATCGACTTCCTCGCGCGCGCCGATACCGTCCAGACCACGCCGACGGTCTGCATGCACTGCGACACGCCGGCCTGCGCGACGGTCTGTCCCGCCGAAGCGATCCGCGTCGACGACGAGGGCATCGTGCACACGGCGTCGCCCGAGCGCTGCATCGGGTGCGGCAACTGCGCGCTCGCCTGTCCGTTCGGCGTGCCGAAGATCGACGAGTTCCAGCAGCTCATGCGGAAGTGCGATCTCTGCTACGACCGCACCGCCGTCGGACGGAAGCCGATGTGCGCGACGGTGTGCCCGTCGGGCGCGCTGTTCTACGGCAGTCGCGAGGAGGTCGAGGACCTGCGGCGCGCGCGGCCGCAGAACCAGTTCCTGATCGGCGCGCACGCGCTGGCGACTCGCAACCATCTGATGGTGCCGGCGGCGGCCGACGTCGTACCGATCGGCGCCGGTGGCGTCGTGCGCTCGCGCGCCGAGCAGCAGCTCGAGGAGGCGCTCTGGTGAGGACGCCCACAGCAGGCTCGATGGATCGACGTCGCTTCCTCTGCGCCGCCGGCGCCGCCACCGTCGCCGCCGCGGCAGGTGAGCTCGCCGCGAAACGCCTGCCCGAGCCGAGCGTGCCGCCGACCGTCGACGTGCCCGAGCTCGCCGTCGGCGATGCGCACGCGATCCCCGTCGTCGGCGGCGAGGTGCTCGCCGTCCGGATCGACGACGACACGGTCGTCGCGTTCGACCGTCGCTGCCCGCATCTCGGCTGTCCCGTTCGCTGGGTGGCGGAGCACGGCCGCATCGAATGTCCCTGCCACCACGCCGCGTTCGACGCCCGCACCGGCGACGTCCTCTTCGGACCGCCGGCCCGCGGCCTGACGCCCATCGAGGTACGCCACGCATGACGCTGAAGGATCTTCGCACCACGGGCCACTGGCCGACGCTGCTCGCGGCCTTCGTCTACTTCGACGTCAGCTTCTGCGTCTGGTACCTGCTCGGCCCGCTCGGCAATTTCGTCGCCGACGACCTGGCGCTCACGGCGACGCAGAAGGGCTTCCTCGTCGCGACGCCGCTGCTCGGCGGCTCGCTCTTCCGCATCGTGATGGGCGTGCTGACGGATCGTCTCGGTCCACGCCGCACCGGGCTCCTCGGCATCGTGCTCACGTTCGTGCCGCTGCTGGTCGGCTGGCTGTTCGCGCACTCGCTGCCGACGGTCCTCGTGATGGCACTGCTGCTCGGTGTCCCCGGCGCGAGCTTCGCCGTCGCGCTGCCGCTCGCGTCGCGCTGGTACCCGCCGCAGCACCAGGGTCTCGTGATGGGCATCGCCGGCGCCGGCAACTCCGGCACCGTGCTGGCGTCGGTGTTCCTGCCGCGGCTCGCCGAAGCCTACGGCTGGCAGACGGCCGTCGGCCTGCTGATGCTGCCGATGGCCGTGATCGGCTGCATCTTCTTCGCGTGCGCGAAGGACAGCCCGTCGCAGCCGGCGCCGCGTCCCATGCGCGACTACGCGCGCGTCCTGCGGCAGCCCGACGCGCTGTGGTTCTGTCTGTTCTACGCGATCACGTTCGGCGGCTTCGTCGGGCTGGCCAGCTTCCTCGGCATCTTCTTCCGCGACCAGTATGGCCTCGACCGCGTGGCCGCCGGCGACCTCACTGCGGCATGCGTGTTCGCGGGCAGCTTCATGCGTCCCGTCGGCGGATGGTGCGCCGACCGCTTCGGCGGCACGCGGATGCTGTGCATCGCCTACGGGTCCGTGGCGCTCCTGCTCGCCGGTGTGGCGACACTGCCGTCGATCGGGCTGGCCGTCGGCATGTTCGCGGTGGCGCTGGCGCTACTCGGCGCCGGCAACGGCGCGGTGTTCCAGCTCGTGCCGCTGCGCTTCTCGCGCGACCTCGGCGTCGTCACGGGGCTCGTCGGCGCGGCCGGCGGCGTCGGCGGCTTCCTGCTTCCGTCGCTGCTCGGCACGCTGCGCGATGCGACCGGCACCTATGCGAGCGGGCTGCTCGCGATGGCGGCGGTGTGCGTGTGGGGCATGAGCCTGATGCTGGCCATCCGCGGCACGTGGCGTCTCACCTGGGCGGCCGAGGCTCCCGCCGCCTGACCGGGATTGGCGCGCGGCCCGATTCCTGCTCTCGTGGCCGCGCATGCAACCTGCGCGCGCCTTCGCGGCGCTGCTGATCCTCCTCCCGACGCTGGCCGTCGCGCGGGACCCCGGCGATCCCATCAAGCTGGAATTCGTCGAAGGCGACGTCTCCGCGCAGCAGGTCATCCAGGACCCGCAAGGGAAGACGATCGGGCTCATCCTGTATCACCAGCGCCGGCGCGGCGACGTGCTGGAGACGCGACGCGTGGCGCGCTTCGAGGACGGCTCGAGCGACGAGGACGTCGCCGTCGCCCGCGTCGGCAAGACGCTCGAGGCGATGAGCGGCCGCACGATCATCCGCGATCGCAAGGGCGAGGCCGTCGTCGACATCAAGATCGACGTGGGCGGCGGGCGCGTCGAGGGCTTCTATCGCGACGGGGACGAGCGGAAGACCGTCGACGATCGCGAGACGCTCGAGCCCGGCACCTACTGGGGCGCGCTGATCTTCATCGTCGCGAAGAACTACGCGGCCAACGCCGAGGACGGCCGCGTGCGCTTCCAGACCGTCGTGCCGACGCCGAAGCCGCGGGTCCTGACGATGGCCTACGAGCGCGCCGGCAACGGCTCGGCGAAGGTGGCCGGCATGACGCGCAAGGCGGAGCGCTTCACGCTGCGTCCGACGATGGGCTGGCTCATCGATCCGATCCTTCATCGCTTCACGCCGACGACGGAGTTCCTGATGGAGCCCGGCGATCCGCCCGGCATGGTGCGCTACGAAGGACCGCGCAACTACGCGGGGCAGACGATTCGGCTGGAGTGACCGTCAGACGCGCGACAGCTCGAAGTGCATGCCGTCGCGTCGCGAGAAGTGGCCGCCCCAGTAGAAGCCGAGCTCATACGCGCGCGGGACGAGCTCGCGCACCGAGCCCATGCGGCCGCGCAGCGTGGGGACGGCACCGAGCGGGTTCCACGCCGCGTTGACGTCGAACGCCGCGCCCCACGCGTGGTTCGACAGCGCCGTCGTGCTGCCACGGACGAATCGCGCAGCGAACGCGCCGCCCCACCCGACGACGAGCGGCAGGAGCCCGTCGCTCTCCCACAGCCGAAACAGCTCGACGAGCCGCGGTGCCATCAGACGGTGCACGCGGACGTTGGTGCTGAGCGGCGCGCCTTCGACGCCGGCGAGCTGCGGGATCGCGATCTTCACGATGTTGTCGGCTTCCCAGCTGCCGAGAATGTCGACGTCGTCCCGGTCCGGCGCGACGCGACGGTACTCGAACTGGCCGAAGGCGGCGAAGCGCTGCGCGTTCGACACGAGCGGCGGGAAGTCGGGCGGCGGCGGCCAATCGACGCCGGCGCGGCCGCCGAGCGGATCTTCGAAGCCGATGTCCCAGCCGTCGTGCACCGCGGTGCCCCACGTCTGCGGGCCGACGCGCCCGTCGGCATCGAGCCCGCGCTGCCTTTCGTAGGCGCGCGTGGCGGCCTCGGTCTTCGGTCCGAACTCGCCGTCGGCGATCTGTAGGAGACCGCGTCCGACGAGGAAGTGCTGCCAGCTGCGGACGTCCTCGCCCTCGCTCCCGAGCCGCATGATCTGCACGCCGAGACCCTCCCCTGCTTCGCGTCGCGCGTGCGACTGCAAGGAGGCTGCCAGTGGACAGGCGCGTCCACTCGGGTGGACGCCGGTCGCCGCTGTCCGGCGCGGCGGACACCGACGTCCGCCGGAGCGATCACCGAGCTGGGCCGCCGTCGCAACGACGGCGGCCCACTCGAGGATCAGGAATCGAGGATCAGTCGGTCAAAAAGGCACCGCTCGGCGAACCGACGGGCGGCACCGTGGGGCAGCTCGCCGGCGCGGGCGACTTCGGCTGCGCCTTGAACTTGCCCGGACGATCGAACTTCGCCGTCGACGGCGGGTTGCCCTTCGCCTGCGCCGGCGCATCCGCACACCAGCCCGGATCCGCGCCGAGACGCAGCCGCACGGCGATGCGGCCCTGCGACGATTCGTCGAGCGTGTACGTCCACGCCGACTTGCCACCCTTCACGACGATCTGATCGGCCTTCACCATCACCTGGCGGATCGGGCCGGTCGTGTCCTTGAACTTCCAGCCGGTGGCCGTCGTCTTGCCGACCTTCGTCCAGCCGGATGCGGGCAGCGACACGACGACGACGTCGTCGGTGGCACCGGCGCTATTGTAGACGGTCAGCAGCGCGCCGCCGACGGTCGGATCGCCGTCGCTGCCCGCCGCCGGCACCGTGATGTGCGCGGGCGACAGCTTGGTGCTCGACTTGAAGGTGATCTTCTTCCTCGACGCGGTGGGACCGTCGCCCATGGTGAGCGACTGCGTCGGGACGAGCACCGCGTTGGATCCGGGGAAGCTGGCCGGATCGGTCGGATCGGAGCCGGCGTCGAGCTCGTCACGATCGAAGAAGCCGTCCTCGTCGCGATCGATGCCGGCGCGGTCGCCGTTGCCCGGCGGCACGCAGGTATAGGTGATCGGCGTGGTCGCGGTGACGAGCCCGCGCAGCGCCGCGTCGCCGATGGGCGAGTCGCCCGCGCGGTCGCTCTGGAAGAGCCCACCCGCCTGGCGTACCCAGCCGCGCTCCTCCGTGCCGACGACGCCCTTCGCGATGAGATCGCACTCGCCGGCGGCGGCGCGCGCGATCAACAGATCGATGCGGCTGCCGACGGTCGCGCCGTTGGTCGACGTCAGCGTCATCTGCTGGCCGACGACGGGTGCCAGGTTCGTGTCGAACGCGAGCACGTACTGCTCGACGTCGCGACGCTGCTGGTCGTTCTGGAAGCCGACGTTCGGGCCGCCGAAGCTGTTGTTGGAGAACACGTTGGCGTGGAAGAAGCGGAAGAGCGTGTCTACCGAGCCGTCGTGCAGGATGCCGAAGCCGCGGACCTGATCGCCCTGGAAGGGCGTGTTGAGCGGCGAGACGCCGCCGACGTCGAGCGTCCCGAACATGCCGATCTTCTGGTAGACGTTGCGCAGGTGCGGAATCTTGATGATCTGCACCTCGGCCTCGAAGCTGGCGCGGCCGTCGGTGCCGAAGTGGCCGAGCGCCGGCTGCAGGCGATGGCAGCCCTCGCAGGTGAAGCCGATGGGCTGACCGCCGATCGTGCCGGCGACGCCGTCGGACAGGCGCGGGCCGAGGAAGAAGTTGCGGCCCGCGGTCTGCGACGCGTTGAGCGAGTTGTCGAGCGCGCGGTTCGGGTTCGGCGGCAGCATCACCCGGAGAGCGAAGTCGGTGAAGTTCTGCATGTCGGCCGCGGGGATCGCGGTGTCACGTCCGACGAGCGCGACGAACGCCGGATTGAAGTTCATGAACGAGTTCTCCTCGTCGAAGATCTTCGACGGGTTCGGCGGCGGGTTCGCGCGATCGCCGCGCCAGTGCATCGCGCCGCTGCCCTTCATGCCGCGCAGGGTCTGCGTCGTCATGGGGCCCTTCATCGGATGGAAGTCGTTCAACCCGCCCGTGCCGTTGATCGGCGACGGCAGCGTGAAGAAGCCCGTCGACACCGCGATGCCGAGGTTGATCGGCAGCCAGTTGATCTTGACGTCGTCGTCCGGGTTGCCGAGGTTCCAGGCGAGATCGTCCATGTCACCGAAGATGTGGCAGCTCGAGCACGACGCCTCGCCGTTGCTCGACGTGAAGTGCGCGTCGTAGAGGACCGGTCGGCCGGCGACGACGTCGGCGGGCTCGGGGTTGTGCAGCCCGGTGCGCTGCGTCTCGGCGCGCGTGCCCAGGTCGACGACCGACACCGTGTTGTCGAAGCGCGTGAGCACGTAGAGCTTCGGACGCGCCGGGTCGAGCAGGATGCCCGTCGGGCCGCCGCCGGTGAGCGAGATGTAGCTCGCGCTCGCGGTGACCGGATCGAAGCTGTCGTCCTCGATGGTTGCCGTCGGGAACACGCCGATCTTGGCCGAGCCGAACGCGGCGACGTACAGCGTGCCGCCGTCGGCGGAGACGGCCATCTCGACCGGCGTCGCGAGGCTGTGCTCCTTCACGCCCGCCGGGGCCGGACGCTGGTTGTAGTCGATGTGCTTGTTCAGATGCCGCGGGTCGACGCCCGCCGACGACAGCACCGTGATGCGCGCCTCGGCGAGGTGGCCCTGCACCGTGCTGGCGCCGAAGATGCCGGGACCTTCGTAGAGGACCTCGTTGCGCGCCTCGGTGTTCGACACGTAGACGACGCCACTCACCGGGTTCACCGCGATGTTGAAGAGCGTCGTGCCGACGTGGTCGAACGCGTCGGTCTGCGCGAGCGTCGTCGCGTCGATGGCGAAGACGTCGTGGTCGGGCAGATTGAAGCGGACGCCGGCGCTCCAGTTGCGGCCGAGCGTGTCGCGCCACTGGCCGGACGCGTCGTCCTTGCGCACGATGATGCCGGTCTCGGGCGCCTTCTTGCCGTTGTGGTCGGTGTTGGGTCCGGGCACGCCGCCCGGCATCGTGAAGCCCTGCGACGTGACGCACGGCGCAGCCGAGCCGAAGCCGTCGCACACCGCGCCCTCGCTGAGGACGGTGGTCTCGTTGCCGGACTTGAACGCCGCCGCATAGACGGTGTTGCCGTCGGGGCTCTTCGCGAGCGCGCGCGGCGTGTCGGCGAACAGCGTGACGATGCGCAGCGGCGTGCCGCCGATCGTCGCGCCCGGGTTGGCGGCGTCGAACACCCACACGTCGGCGCGGCCGACGCCCGGCGTGGTGAGCTGCGGGTCGCCCGCGCCCGGCACCGCCGCGATCGACGGGTTGATGCGCTGCTGGCCGCGATGCGCCGTGGTGATGAAGGCGCGACCGCCGCCGGCTCCCGCGAAGACGATGTCGCGCGGCTCGTCGCCGACCAGCAGCGTCCTGGTGACGCGCGGCGGAACGGCCGCGACGTCGACGATGCTGATCGAGTCGGAGAGGTGGTTCACGACCCACACCTCACCGGCGTTGCGCGCCGCCACCGCCACCGGCTCGAGGCCGACGGGCACCGACGCCGTGTGCGTCAGGCCGCTCGCGCCAACGTCGAAGATCTCGAGTCGATCGTCCGGCGTGTTGACGGCGAAGAGTCGCGTGCCGTCGGGAGAGAGTGCGAGTGGGCGCACCTGCCCGCTCTCGAACGTCGTGAAACCTGCGCGTGCGGGAGCAGTGGCGAGCAGCAGAACGGCGAGAGCGGCGAGCGTACGGCGGATCATCGTCATCGGTAACGGCCTCCAGTGGGCGCACACGGGGCGCCGGGCGGCGGCGAACCTACCGCCTGCACGCGCGAACGCAAAGAAAATGTTGACGACTGGTCGTGGGCGCGGTGCGAATGACATCGCGCATCGCGGCATGGGTGCAGGAAACAGTCAGGCATGGATGGTCTTCGCAGTGAGCACGGCGCGCATTGGAGTCTCGTCGGCCATTGCGGGTTTCGTCACTGCTTGACGACAGGCGAAGAAAAAGCGAAATAGCGCCCATGTCGGCCGCGTCCACCCTACTCGACCGACTGGGCCGTCCCGGGGACGTACGACTCGGGACGGCCCGCCCCACCACCCCAGCCCGGCTGGCCACCGGGCTCCCTCCACTCGACGCCGTCCTCGACGGCGGTCTGCCTCGCGGACGCATCACCGAGATCACCGGCACGCGCAGCGCGGGTCGCACCGGCCTCGCCTGTCGCATCGCCGCCACCGCCACCGCGGCCGGCGAGACCATCGCGTGGGTCGATCCGGCCGACGCGCTCGAGCCGGAGACGGTCGCCGCCGCCGGCGTCTCCCTCGCCCGCACGCTGTGGGTGCGGCCGCGCGATCGTGCCGATGCATTGCGGGCGGCCGAGCTGCTGCTGGGCGCCGGCGGCTTCGGGCTCGTCGTGCTCGACGTCGCCGACGCGCGGCCGCAGCCGTCCGGCACGCCGGCGTGGACGCGCATCGCCCGCGCCGCCGAACGCACGCGCGCGACGCTACTGGTGCTCGGTCCCGTCGCGCAGACCGGCGCCGCCGCGGCGCTGGCGCTCGCGCTCGATGCGCCCCACACGCGGTGGAGCGGCGGTCCCGGGCGCGTCGTCCTGCTCGACGGCATCACGTCGCGCGTCACCGTCGCCCGCAACCGACTGGGCGGCGTCGGCCGCGCGGTCACCATTCGCCAGGCATGCGCGTGAGCGTGGCGTCATGCCCAGGATCGCGTGTCTGCTCGTGCCCGATCTGCCGGTGGCGGCGGCCTGTCGTGCCGATCCCGACCTCCACGGCCTGCCGCTCGCGCTGGCCGACGGCGCGGGACCGCACGCACGCATCGTGTCGGCGGCAGCGACGGCACGCGCACGCGGCGTGCGGCCCGGCTCGCACAGCGTCGCACAGGCGCGCGCGGTCGTCGCCGATCTGGTCGTCCGTCCGCGCGACGCCGCCGCCGAGCGCTCGGCGGCGCTGGCGCTCGCCGACGTAGCCGGGTCGCTCGCGAGCCGCGTCGAGATCGGCGACGACGGTGCCGTGCTCGCCGACGCCGAAGGCGCCACGCACCTCGTCGGCAGCGAAGCCGGGCTCGCCACCGCGTTGGCGGCGCGCGCGTCGCGCGTCGGCCTGGCGGCGCGCGTCGGCATCGGCGCCAGCATGACGGTCGCACGACTGGCCGCGGTGCACGGCGACGGCTGCGACGTCGTGCCCGCCGGCGCGGAGCTCGGCTTCCTCGCACCGTTGCCGATCGCCTGCCTCACGCCGCCGCCCGACGTCGCCGTGACGCTCGCGCGCTGGGGCGTCCATCGGCTGGGCGACCTCGCGCGGCTCCCCGCCGCCGAGGTGGTCACGCGGCTCGGCGCGGTCGGTGCCACGTTGATCCGCACCGCACGCGGCGAGGACGTGCGGCCGCTCGCGCCGTCGCCGCGCTCGGGCGACGTCGAGGAGGCGATGGCGCTCGAGTACGCGCTCGACAACCTCGAGCCGCTGCTGTTCGTGCTGCGCGGCCTCGCCGAGCGTGCGGTGGCGCGTCTCGGGCTCGACGGCATCGGCTGCACGCGGCTCGGCGTCGCGCTGCGCCTCGAGGACGGCGCACGCGACCTGCGCGCGCTGCCGCTCGCGGCGCCCACGCGCGACGTGAAGACGCTGCTCGGCTGCATGCGCGTCGAGCTCGAGGCGCGGCCGCCGCGCGCGGCGATCGTGCAGATCGCGATCGTCGCCGTGCCGGAGCTGATCCGTCCGACGCAGCTCGGACTGTTCACGCCGCCGGGGCCGGCGCCGGAGCAGCTCGCGACGACGCTCGCGCGGCTCGGCGTGCTCTGCGGCCCGGAGCGCGTCGGCATCCCCGTCCGCGTCGACACGCATCGTCCGGCCGCCGCCGACGTCGCGCCGTTCGTCACGTCCCCGCCCGACCCGCCGTGCGCGGCCAACGGTGCGCCCAACGGTGCGACCGACTGTCGCCTCGTCGTACGCGCGCTGCGTCCGCCGCGGCCGCTCGAGGTGTTCTCGGAGCGCGATGCACCATGCTTCGTGCGCGGCGCGGGTCTCGGCGGCCGCGTCGTCGGCGCGGCGGGTCCGTGGCGTCTCGCCGCGGAGTGGTGGAGCGACCGGCCGTTCACGCGCGAGTACTACGACCTCGAGCTGAGCGACGGCGGCCTCTACCGCTGCTTCCGCGAGCTGGCGTCGGGCGGGTGGTTCGTCGACGGGGTGTACGACTGAATTGACCACTCAAGAGGCAAAGGGAGAGATGCTCGGCGTTGCCGCGATCACGCTCTGGGAGATCGCCGAGCTCTGCGAGCGCGGACGACTCGTTCTCTCGACCACACTGGACGCGCTGTTCGAACACATCGGCGATAGTGCGCGCCTCACCGTCATTCCGCTCGATGGTCGTGTCGCCCTCGAAAGCACCCGGCTGGGACCGAATTTCCATCGCGATCCCGCGGACCAGCTCATCGCCGCCACCGCACGCGTCCACGGGCTGCGATTGGTGACTGCCGACCTGCGCATCCGGTCTTCTGGCGTCGTGCCAGTGATCTGAATTCATCGCCGGGCGAATCGCAGCCACAGCTGCGCGTCGAACGGCAGCCGCGCGCCGTCCTTCACGCCCGCCGCGCGCAGACGGTCCGCAAACGGCAGCTGCGACGCGCGTCCGACCAGCACCTTTTCCACCGATACCGACGTCGCGACCAGCCCGTAGCGCGCGAACGGCGCCGCCAGCTCGCGCGCGAGGTCGTCGCGCTGGAGCAGCGCACCGACGACGGCGTTCTCGTGACCACGCCGCGCCTTGCCGCGCGTCGCATCCCAATCGCGATCCGTCGCGGCCGCCAGCGCCAGACGCTCCGACAGCCACGGCAGCGTCTCGATGCGCGGCGCCGACAACAAGCGCACGGCGTCGGGCAGTGCATCGCCCGGGAAGAGCGACGAGAGCAACGTCGGCAGCGCCGCCTGGACGACGTCCAGCGACAACGGACCGTCGCCGCGCAGCACGAGCACCGGCTCGTTCGCGCGCAGCTCCAGCGTGACGCGACGATCGCCGACCTGCGTGCTCGCGATGCGCTCGCCGGCGGACGCGACGCCCGCGAGCAGGACCAACGCGACGACGACTCCACGCATTCCGAACGCACCTTGACAGCACGCCACCCGGCGGTCGAGGCTCCGCGCATGCGCCTGCGCCAGGTGGTGATCGCGGCCCGCGACCTCGACGCGACGGTGGACGACCTCACCGCCGTCTTCGGCATCGAGGTGGCGTTCAACGATCCCGGCGTCGCCGCATTCGGCCTGCGCAACGCGGTCATGCCGATCGGCGACACGTTCCTCGAGGTCGTGTCGCCCACCGATCCCGCGGCGCCCGCGCAACGTTTCCTCGATCGGCGCGGCGGCGACGGCGGCTACATGGTCATCGTGCAGAGCGCCGACCTCGACGACGACGTGCGCCGGCTCGGCGCGCTCGGCGTGCGCATCGTCTGGCAGATCGCGCTCGACGACATCCGCACGGTGCACCTGCATCCCGCCGACGTCGGCGCCGCCATCGTGTCGATCGACGAGGCGACGCCGCCGGCGTCGTGGCGCTGGGCCGGCCCGACCTGGGAGCAACGCGTTCGGCGCGAGCGCGTGCGCGCCGTCGTCGGCGTGGAGCTGACGTCGCCGGAGCCGGCGGCGCTGGCGGCGCGTTGGGGCGAGGTGCTCGGCGTCCGCGTCGACGGTCACACGATCGCGCTCGACGGCGGCGCGATCCGCGTCGTCGACGGACCGTCGGCCGGGATCGCCGGCTACACGCTCGCGGTCACCGACGCGGCCGCGATCGTGGCGGCCGCGCGCGCCCGGGGTCTCGACGCCGGCGACGACCGCGTCACCATCGCCGGCACGCGCTTCACGCTCACCGCTTGAAGATCAGCGGGACGCCCTGGCCGGCGAAGCCTTCGCCGGGCTTGACCTTCTTGTCGGCACCGATCGTCCACGGAAGGTAGAACTCGAGCGCCGTGCCGTCGTCGCTCTCGAGCCGGGCCTGGATGACGTCCTTCCGCTCCTTGCCGGGCTCGGGCGCGAACTGGCCGCCGACCACGAGGCACGTCGCGCGCAGCTCGCCCTTGGCGGCGCGCTGCTGGAGCGCAGCGACGGTCAGATCCATCATCTCCTTGGCGGTGACCTGATCCTTCTTCGGCGGCTGCACGCGGATCGGCTCGAACGTCCCGTCCTTCTTGATGGCGGTGCCGAACGGCGGCGTGCCACCGTGCTTCTCCACCTGCTCGACGGCGAACGGGAGGGAGCGATTGAGGAGCAGGTCGAAGTCCTTGGCGGTCTGCTCGGAGAGCTGCACGCCCTGGGCATTCGCGGCGCCGGTGCCACCGGCGGCCTGGCCGGCGGGCGCCGACTCTGCCGGAGGAGGCGGCGTCGCCGCGGGCTTCGGCTTGGACGTTCCGCCGCATCCCATCGTCGCCACCGCGAGCAGCGCGGCCCCCCATCGAACATGCCGTCGCACCATCGACACTCCTCCCGCCGCCGCTGCTATACCGCCCCGCCCCGGGATTCCAGCCCGCTTCAATTGAAGACGAGCGAGCGCAGGATCGCGTTGACGATCGCCAGCAACAGCGCCCCGAGGAGCGCCGCCGCGAAGCCGTCGATGTGGAACCCGGGCGACAGCCCCGACGCCATCCAGATGAGCAGCGCGTTCACGACGAGCGTGAACAGGCCGAACGTCAGGATCGTCAGCGGCAGCGTCAGCAGGAACAGGATCCAGCCGACGGTGGCGTTCACCAGGCCGATCACGATCGCCGCGATCAGCGCCGCCCCGAACGTCCGCACGTGGAAGCCCGGTACGACGTGCGCGACGATCAGCAGGCCGAGAGCGTTCAGCACCCAGTGCAGCAGGAAGCGCATGCGGCGCATAAACACTCCCCCGTCGCGGAGGGCAACACCTGGACGTATGATCCGTCCGGTGAACACGCTCGACGACGTGCTGGACCACCTCGAGACCCTCGACGACGACGGCGACGACGAGGCGTTGCGCACCGAGCTCGCCCGCGCCCGCCGGACGTTCCCCGACGCGCTCGAGCTGCGCGAGTGGGAGGCGTTCCTGGCCGCCGAGGACGGCTGCTTCGACGACGCCCTGGCGATCCTCGACGACCTCCTGCGCATCGAGCCGGACCGCCCCTGGGCGCGGCGCGAGCACGCCGGCGTGCTGCTCGACCTCGGCCGCTTCGACGACGCGCTCGACGAGCTGCGCTCGCTCGACCTCGACGACTTCGAGCCGGCGGAGCGCGCGTCGGTCCATCACGACGTCGCGATGTGCCTCGACCGTCTCGGCCGCACCACCGAGGCGGACGTCGAATATCGGCAGGCCGCGCGTCTCGATCCACGCGAGTTCCCGGTGCCGCTGCGGCTCGACGCCGCGCAGTTCGAAGCGTTGGTGGCGAAGGCGCTCGACGGCATCCCGCCCGAGCTCCGCGAGCTGCTCGCGCAGGTGGTCGTGCGGGTCGAGCCGTGGCCGGGACCGGAGGCCGAGGACCCGTTGCAGCTCGGGCTCTACGTCGGCATCGCGCGTCCCGACCGCACGATGGCCACCGCGGATCATCTCGACCACGTCGTGATCTACCAGCGTCCGCACGAGCTCACCTGTCGCGACGAGGCGGCGATCCGCGACGAGGTCGGTCGCACAGTCGTCCACGAGATCGCGCACCACTTCGGCATCCCGCACGAGCGGATGGACGAGTACGAGTGACGGGTTGACGTCCGGCCCGATCGGAGGCGAAAGAAGGGCGAAATGCCCGCCTCCGACTACGTCGAGCTGCGCTGTCGCAGCGCCTTCAGCTTCCTCGAAGGCGCCTCGCTGCCAGAGGATCTGATCGAGCGGGCCGCGTCGGTCGGCTGCGACGCGCTGGCGCTCGCCGACCGCGGCGGCGTCTACGGCGCGCCCCGCTTCTTCCAGGCGGCGAAGCGCGCCGGCGTGCGCGCGCTGGTCGGCGCCGAGGTCGACGTCGAGAACGCCGGCCGGCTGCTGCTGCTCGTCGAGAGCCGCGCCGGCTACCGGAACCTGTGCCGCATGATCACGACGGGCGCGCTCGGCCGCCCGAAGGGCGAAGGACGCATCTCGTGGGAGCTGCTCGAAGAGCACGCAGCGGGGCTGCATGCGCTCGCCGGCGGCGCCGGCGGTCCGTGCACGGGTGCCGGCGGTGCCACGCGGCTCGATCGGCTGATGGGCATCTTCGGCGAACGGCTCGCCGTCGACGTCCACCGGCACGACGAGCGCGCGGGCGAACGGCTCGCGCGACGTCTCGCCGATCTCGCCGCCGCGCGCGGCGTGCCCGTCGTCGCTACGAACGACGTGCGCCATGCGACGCCGAACCTGCGGCCGCTGCTCGACGTCCTCACCTGCATCGGCCTCGGCACGACCCTCGACGCCGCCGGCCGTCGATTGCTCGCGAACGCCGAGCGTCACCTGCGCGCGCCGGCGGAGATGGCGGCGCGCTTCCGCGACTGGCCCGCGGCGATCCGTCACAGCCGTCGCATCGCCGAGCGCTGCGAGTTCACGCTCGCCGACCTGGGCTATCGCTTCCCCGACTATCCGCTGCCGCCGGGCGAGTCGCCGCAGAGCCATCTGCAGCACCTCACCGAAGCGGGTGCGCGAAAACGGTGGGGCACGATCTCGCCGCGGCACCGCGCGCAGCTCGAGCACGAGCTCGCGCTGATCGCGAAGCTCGACCTCGCCGGCTACTTCCTCATCGTCTGGGACATCGTCGACTTCTGTCGCCGTCGCGGCATCCTCTGTCAGGGCCGCGGCTCGGCGGCGAACAGCGCCGTCTGCTACGCGCTCGGCATCACCGCCGTCGACGCGGTGAAGATGGACCTGCTGTTCGAGCGCTTCCTCTCCGAGGAGCGCGGCGAGTGGCCCGACATCGACCTCGACCTGCCGTCGGGCGACCGTCGCGAGGAGGTCATCCAATACGTCTACAAGCGCTACGGCGCGCGCGGCGCGGCGATGACCGCCACCGTCATCAGCTACCGCACGCGCAGCGCGGTGCGCGAGGTGGGCAAGACGCTCGGGCTGTCGCTCGAGCAGGTCGATCGCCTGGCGAAGCTGCTGCGCTCGCACGGCTGGTCCGACCATCACGACGAGCTCGCCGCACAGCTCACCGCCGGCGGCGTCGACGCGCGCGCTCCGCGCATCGCGATGCTGGTGACGCTCGTCGCGCAGATGCAGGGACTGCCGCGGCATCTCGGACAGCACACCGGCGGCATGGTGATCGCCGCGAACCGTCTCGACGAGGTCGTCCCGCTCGAGCCCGCCAGCATGCCGGGCCGCAACGTGCTGCAGTGGGACAAGGACGACTGCGCCGACCTTGGGCTCATCAAGGTCGACCTGCTCGGGCTCGGCATGCTCGCCGCGCTCGAGGAAGCGCTGCCGCTGGTGGAGGAGCACGAGGGCGTCACGCTCGACCTCGCGAAGCTGCCGTCCGACGATCCCGCCGTCTACGAGATGCTCCAGCGCGCCGACACCGTCGGCGTCTTCCAGGTGGAGAGCCGCGCGCAGATGGCGACGCTGCCGCGCATGAAGCCGACCTGCTTCTACGATCTCGTCGTCGAGGTGGCGATCATCCGGCCCGGGCCGATCGTCGGGCAGATGGTGAACCCGTACCTGCGACGTCGGACGAACGAGGAAAAGGTCACCTACGCGCATCCGGCGTTGGAGCCGATACTGAAACGCACGCTCGGCGTGCCGCTCTTCCAGGAGCAGCTGCTGCGCATGGCGATGGCCGTCGCCGGCTTCACCGCAGGCGAAGCCGAAGAGCTGCGCCGCGCGATGGGCTTCAAGCGGTCCGTCGAGCGCATGAAGTCGATCGACAAGCGCATGCGCGACGGCATGGCCGCGCACGGCATCATCGGCAAGACCGCCGACGAGATCGCGCTCGCGATCACGTCGTTCGCGCTCTACGGCTTCCCCGAGTCGCACGCCGCGAGCTTCGCGCTGATCGCCTACGCGTCGGCGTACCTGAAGGCGCATCACCCCGCGGCGTTCTGCTGCGCGCTGATGAACGCGTGGCCGATGGGCTTCTACCATCCGGCCACGCTCGTGAAGGATGCGCAGCGCCACGGCGTCACGGTGCTGCCGGTCGACGTCACGCGCTCCGCGTGGAGCTGCATCATCGAAGACGGCGCCGTGCGGCTCGGGCTGCGCTGGGTCGCGGGCCTGCGCAAAGAGGCCGGCGAGCGCCTCGTCGCCGCGCGGCCGATCGCCTCGGTGGCCGAGGCCGCGCAGCGCGGCGAGCTCAAGCGCAACGAGGTCGAAGCGCTCGCGCACGCCGGCGCGTTCGCGGCGTTCGGCCTCGGACGACGCGACGCGCTCTGGCAGGCGTCGGCCGTCGAGCGCGACGGGACGTCGCTGCTCGCCCGCGCACGGCCGCGTTCGACGACGTCGCCCCTGCCGCCGATGACGGCATGGGACGAGACCGTCGCCGACTACGGCGCGACGACGCTCACCGCCGGCCCGCACGTGATGACGTACCTGCGCGGCGAGCTCGACGCGCGGGGCGTCGTGCCGGCCGCCGATCTGGCCCGTTTGTCCGACGGCCGCACCGTGCGCGTCGCCGGCCACGTCATCGTGCGTCAACGGCCGGGCACCGCGAAGGGCATGTGCTTCCTCACGCTGGAGGACGAGACGGGTACCGCGAATGCGTTCCTCACTCCGCCGCTCTTCGAGCGATGGCGCGTGGTGCTGAATACGTCGTCATTGATCGAGGTGGAGGGGACGCTCGAGCAGCGGCAGAACGTGACGCACGTGCGCGCGCTGCGGCTACGGCGTTTGCAGGCGCCGCGCGGTATGCCGAAAGGCCACAACTACGGGTGACGTTTCTACACACCGCCACGCGCGGCGACGCGCGCGTGCGGCGCGATCGCGGGCACGCTCGTTGCTCGAAGGCCGCATGATCGACATCGGCTACAAGCTCTCCAGCGAGGAGTTCGGCCCGCGCGAGCTCGTCGACTTCGCGGTCCGCGCCGAAGCGGCCGGCTTCGGGTTCGGGCTCATCTCCGACCACTTCCATCCCTGGATCGACGCGCAGGGACAGAGCCCATTCGTCTGGACGGTGATAGGTGCGATCGCGCAGGCGACGGAACGCCTCCGCATCGGCACCGCCGTCACGTGCCCGACCATCCGCGTGCATCCGGCGATCGTCGCGCAGGCGGCGGCGTCCACGGCGGCGCTCATGCCCGGACGGTTCTTCCTCGGGCTCGGCACCGGCGAGAACCTGAACGAGCACGTCGTCGGGCGTGGCTGGCCGGCGGCCGACGTCCGCCTCGAGATGCTGACCGAGGCCGTCGACGTCATCCGCCTGCTGTGGAGCGGCAAGCAGAAGACCCATCGCGGCAAGTACTTCACCGTCGAAGATGCGCAGCTCTACACGCTGCCCGACGAGCCGCCGCCGATCATGATCGCGGCGGCGAAGCGTCATGCCGCGGAGTTGGCCGGGCGCGCGGGCGACGCGATCATCAACGCGGAGCTCGACCCGAAGGTCCTGGAGTACTTCGACGCGGCAGGCGGCAAGGGGAAGCCGCGCTATCTGGAGCTCGGCGTGTGCTGGGCGCCGAGCGAGAAGGAGGCGCGCAAGACCGCGCACGAGCTGTGGCGTCTCGCGGCGCTCGGCGGCGGTCTGATGACCGAGCTCGCGCTGCCCGAGCAGTTCGAGGCGGCGTTCGAGCCGATCTCCGAGGACGCCGTCGCGAAGGCGGTCGTCTGCGGTCCCGATGCCGAGAAGCACGTCGACGCCATCAAGAAGGCGCAGCGCGCCGGCTACACCCACGTCTGCCTCCACCAGGTCGGACCCGACCAGCAGGGCTTCTTCGAGTTCTACGAGCGGGAGGTGCTCCCCGAATTCGCCCCGCCGAAACGCAAGGTGGCCCACCGCTGACCACTCGCGTAGAGGAGCGTCATGTCGACGCTCCGTCTCGCGGCCGCGCTGCTGCTGGTGCTCACGGCGGCGGCGCGCGCCGTCGAGGCGCCTGCCCCCGAGCAGGCGGCGGTGAAGAAATACCTCGACGGCGTGAAAGACCGGACCGAGGTACGCGGCAGCGCGCTGGGCGACCTCGACGGCGACGGCACCCCCGAGCTCGTCTTCGTCTGGACGACGATCGGCGAGAAGTTCCCGACACGCACGCTGACCGTGCTGGCCAAGGACGGGGACGGCTGGCGGGAGGTCGCGTCGACGAAGCTCGAAGGCGAGGTAGCGCTCGAGTCCGTCGCGAACGGCATCATTGTGGTCGATCGTTGGCCGCTCCACCCGCCGAAGTGTTGCCCGAGCAAGAAGTTCGCGGACCGCTACATGCTGATGGCGGGACGGCTGGTCGACGCCAAGTGAATGAAACGTTCCGGCCGGTGTGGCGTCCAAGGGCCAGCATCTCGTGAAGCCGTCCGACGTCACGCCCGAGCACCTCTACCTCCGCCGGCGCGAGCTCATCCGCAACGCGGCGCTGTTCGGCGCGACGGCGGCGGGGGTCGGTGGATCGCTCCTCTGGCTCGTGGGCGGCGGCCGCGTCGATCCCGAGCCGCCGTCGCCGGCGGCCGACGTGCCGCCGCTCGCGTTCACGCATTCCGGCACGTACGACACGACCGAAGCGCAGACGCCGTACCGCGACGTCACGACGTACAACAACTTCTACGAATTCGGCACCGACAAGAGCGATCCCGCCGAGTACGCCGGCTCGCTGCGACCGCGGCCGTGGACGGTGCGCATCGAGGGCGAGGTCGCGAAGCCGCTCGACGTCGACGTCGATACGCTGATGACGTGGTCGCCGCTCGAGGAGCGCATCTACCGCATGCGCTGCGTCGAGGCATGGTCGATGGTCATCCCGTGGATCGGGATGCCGCTCGGCGCGATCCTCCGTCGCGTCGAGCCGACGTCGCGCGCGAAGTACGTCGCGCTCACCACGCTGCTCGACCCGGAGCAGATGCCGGGACAGCGCCAGCGCACTCTGCCATGGCCCTACGTCGAGGGGCTGCGCATCGACGAGGCGATGCACCCGCTGACGCTGCTCGCGGTCGGGCTGTACGGAAAGCCGCTGCCGAACCAGAACGGCGCGCCGGTCCGGCTCGTCGTGCCGTGGAAGTACGGCTTCAAGGGCATCAAGTCGATCGTGTCGATCCGTCTCGTGGAGACGCAGCCGAAGACGACGTGGAACGACTACGCGCCCGACGAGTACGGCTTCTACGCGAACGTGAACCCGGCCGTGGACCATCCGCGGTGGAGCCAGGCGACGGAGCGCCGCATCGGCGAATTCCAGCGCCGTCCGACGCTGCCCTTCAACGGCTACGCCGAGGAGGTCGCGTCGCTGTACGCGGGCATGGACCTGCGCAAGGACTTCTGACGATGGCGCGCGGACGGCCCCATCCGTGGCTCGGCCCCGGCGTGCTCGCCGGCGCGCTCGTGCCGCTCGCGGCGATCGCGCTGCGCGGATGGCGCGGCGAGCTCGGCGCCAACCCGATCGCGCAGGCGCTGAACCAGGTCGGCCTCCTCGCGCTGATCTTCCTCGTCGCCGCGCTCGCGTGCACGCCGGCGAAGCGGCTCCTCGGCTGGACGTGGCCCATGCGCATACGCCGCGAGCTCGGGCTGCTCGGCTTCTTCTACGCGTCGCTGCACGTGTGCACCTACGTCGGCCTCGATCAGGACTTCGACTGGAGCGCCATCTGGGCCGACGTCACCAAGCGCAAATTCATCTACGTCGGCGCGCTCGCGTTCGTCACGCTGATCCCGCTCGCGCTGACGTCCACCAACGGCTCGATCAAGCGGCTCGGGCACGCGCGCTGGGCACGGCTGCACCGACTCGCGTACGTGGCGCCGGCGCTCGCGGCGCTGCACTTCTACTGGCGCGTCAAATCGGACGCGAGCGAGCCGCTCATGTACACCGCGGTGCTGGCGACGCTGCTCGCCGCCCGCCTCATCACCCGCCGCGCGAGCTGAGCCGCTCGAGCAGGTTCGTCGTCACGCGCGCGACGGCGGCGTCACCGAGGCCGTACGCCCAGTCGGTGCAGCCGCTGGTGACGACGGTACCACCGCGCACGTACGTGCCGAGCACCGCGTGTCCATACCGGAGGCGCTCGCATGCCTCCGGCGCGTCGCTGCCGAGGAGCCGGCTCGCGTGGAACTCGAGCTCGTGGTCCGCACCCGGCGCCAGCGGCAGCGGCGTCGTGTGTTTGTCGAAAGGAGTCGTCGGCGCGGTCGCGAGCACGACGAAGCCGGGCGGCGTGCCGTCGGCGCCGGTCGACACCGGCAGACCATCGACCATCGCCAGCTCGCAGCCGTCGCACTCGTAGCCGACGACGACGGCGCTCGCGCCGAGCTGGTCGCCGCGCTGCAGGTCGGTGCCGTCGAACAGCCAGTGGTGGGGACGATGCACCTCGTAGCCGCCGCTGCCACGCGGCACGCTGAACCCGGTGCGCGAGTAGCCACCGCGCACGAACGAGACGCCCGTGAGCGTCGTCTCGGGACGCGCGAGCATCGGGTCGGACCAGATCGTCGTCGTCTGCGGCGTGCCGTTCAGCGGGTCTTCGCGGAAGCGGTGTTTGAAGCAGACCTCACGCGAGCCGTCGAGACGGATCTGCCAGTAGCACGTGTTCCCGGAGAGGAACGCCGCGTTGCCGCCGCGCGCGACGAACGCCTCGACGGCGTCGCGCATGCCGGCGCTCCAGTACTCGTCGTGGCCGATGCTGAGATACAGCCGATACGGCGCGAGCAGATCGGGCACCGTCTCGAGGTCGGGACTCGTCGCGACGTCGATGCCGTAGCCATTCGCCGTCGCCCACCGCAGGAACGTGCGCTCCCACGCCGCCCAGCCCGCCATGCCGTGCCACATCGAGAGCCGGTGCTTCGCCGTGTACGCCATGAACGCGGCCGGACCGGTGCCCGGTTCGACGGTCGCCACGCGCTCGCCGTCCTCGGCGGGCTTCACGAGCATGCCCGGCGGCAACGGCCGCTCGAACGAGAGCTCGACGGCGCCGGTGTAGAAGTTCCGTCCGCCCATGTCGTTGTAGGCGTTCCACGTCGTGGTCGCGAGGACGAGCAGGATGCGGTCGGGCGACGGCGTCGTCGCGCGCACGACGAAGAACGCGGTCGGCGGATCGTCGCCGCAGCGCACGAGGTACACGCCGCTCGGCCACGACGCGTCGACGGGAATCGTCAGCGCGACGGGCCAGCGGCAGCCGCGCTCGGGCGCGTCGTCGGGAACGGGCAACGCGTTCGCGGCGACGCCCTTCGCGCGCCACACGACCGTCGGCTCGACGCCGTCGCGAACGACCTCGACGTCGACCTGCGGCACCGTCGCCGAGAGATGCACGGCGACCTCGTCGCCGGGACGCACGCTCTGCGGCGTGCAGTAGGCCATCGAGCGGACTCCGTCAGGCAGCACGCGCGCGACTCAATCCAGCACGCCGTCCTTCGCCCTCAGCGTGGTGGGCGAGAGCACGCGCGGCGATTGGAACTTTGCGCCGAGGCAGGCGCCTTCACTGCTGTGGAGCTCTGCCACGAACGGCGGCCTCAGGAAGGCCAATCCGCCGGGGATCGTCAGCGCGCCCTTGTGCTTCGCCGTCACCTTCGATTTGCCCGCGACGCCCGTCTTCAGCTCGATCGCCGTGCGTCCGGCGGCGTCGTTCTGCCGGAACCGGAACCCGCCCTTCACCGCACGCCAGCTCGAGCCGGCCGGCAGCTCCAATGCGAGCAGCGGAGAAAGGCCGAATTCGTCCAGGCCCCAGACGCAGAGCTCCCAATCCGTCGTGGTCGTGGGGTCACCGAGATCGTCCGACGCGATCGCCGGTCCGCGGCCGAGACTCCACGCGGTCGTCGCCGTGGCGGCCTTGTCGACGATGGTGAGCTTGCCGCTCGGCTCGATCGGCCCTTCGCAGGTTCCCGTGTCCATCTGTGGCTGCGCCAGCTCGCAGCCCGACGACGGCCTGCATTCTTCGCACGGGCCGCAGTCCGGTGGAGCGCCACCCGGCAAGCAGGCGCCCGCGGCGTCGCACTGTTCCGGCGTGCAGACGTTGGCGTCGGCGTTGCAGTCCGTGCCCGCGGGCAGATTGCTCGACCCCGCGCACTCGCCGGCCGTGCAGACGAAGTCGGTTCGGCACGGGGTGCTGCCGACGCATGGCCTGCCCTCGGCGGCCAGGTGGCAGCTGGGCCAGCAACACGTCGAGCCGTCGCATTCCTCACCCGGATCGACCACGTGGTTGCCGCACGACGGACCACCGATGCGCGAGCCCAGCATCGGTCCCGAAATGACGCCGCCGCAGTCGAAGGAGCCGCTCAAGTACTCGTCCTCGTCGGTCGTACCGACGACATGGAAGCCTCCCGGCACACCGCAGGCGAAGATCAAGTCCAGGGTGCCGCTCACATCGAACGCGCCGGTCGCCGGATCGATCGTGCCCGACAGGGAGAACGGAGTCGCGGGACAGCTCGTGCTCTCGATCGACAGCGTCGAGCCGGCCTGGGTGATCTCGGCGTCGCACTGGAAGTCGAGCGGGGGGAGCGTGAACTGGAAATACATTCGATACGGGCCGTCGAGCGTGACCGCTCCCGCGGGTGCGGAAGCCATTGCCGTCGCGAAGGACAGCGCGACGATCATCAAGCGGCGACATCGCTTGGTCAGCATGAGACGGTCCGAGCGCTACCACGCGCCGAACGCGCGCAGCAATTCCTGATCATTCCTGGCCCCGGCGCCCGATGCTCTTCCAGGCTATCGGCGCGCCGTACGCCGCAGACGAGTCGTCGCTCTTCTCTTCGGTGCGTAGGGTGCCGCGCGCTCGTGGACACCCGCGGTCGCCAGTGGATTGCGAACGGTGATCCCGGGAAATCGAGCGAAGTCTCGATCGGCGGACCAGAGCTCGCGAACACCGAACGCACGGCACAGCGCCACGATGCGCGCATCGTGGATGCGAGGACCGACGACTCGACCGCTGGTCGCGACGTCCACGAGCATCGACCAGTAGTCGCCGGACTCGGACAGGAGAACGAGCGTCGGCGATTCCAACCATGCGCCGACCTGGTCGAGCGCGTCCGCCAACGACGTCGGCGGGGCGAGGACCTTCGGATGCGTGACGACACCGATGAACTCGTGAAGGCAGGGCCACGGGATGGCCCAGGGAGCGCGGCCCGCAGCGAGCGAGTCGACGCAGGTTTTCGCCTCCACGTGAAACGGGCCGTCCGGTCGGTGCGCATAGACCAGGACGTTCGTGTCGACGGCGATCATTCCGGGTCTTCGTAGATCGCGCGGCGAATCTTGCTCCAGTCGCCGGATGCGAACTCCGGGGTGAAGCCACGACCTGGCCCTTTGAAGCTGCCGTCCCGAAGCTTGAACGGCTTCGTCGCCTGTTTGTCGTCGAGCACGCGTCGCAGTCCTTCTTCGACGAGTGCGCGCAAGGTCGTTCCATCGCGCTGAGCCACCTGCCGAGCGCGCTCGAACAGCGGGTCGGCGATCTCGATGGTCGTCTTCATATGGGTATCCATACTCGACGATCGGGCACCCACAAGAACTACTGCTGCCGATAGCGGATCAGCTGACCGCGCAGCTCCGTCACCTCGTCGTCGCTGGTCGTGGTCGTCTCGGTGTACTGGGTCTTCTTCTTGCCCTTCTTCCACTTCTTGTCGCCCTGCCCGGTCGTGTTGCTCGTCGAGCCGACGGTGCGGTTCTCGAGCTGGCCGATGATGATGCCGTCGGCGCCCTTCGCGCGCGCCTGCTCGAGGAGCTTCTGCTGCAGCTGCGCGCCGGGCTTCGAGAACGGGATGGCGTCGATCTGCGCACGCGCCTCGCCCATCACCTCGTACGGCCGCCGCACGTCGGCCGCCGACATGTAGACGTCGACGTTCGCCGTCGGTGCATACGACGTGCCGACGTAGTCCACCGACGCACACCCGGCGAGCAGCACCATCACCATCAGGAGTCGCGACATGCGCCCGCACTAGCGCAGGACGCCGGCGGGTCTCAATCGCGCGGCGGACGGTACGGCTTCTTGAGCCGCGGCTCGATGCCCGCCTGCAGATACGGCTCGAGCCAGCCGTGGCCGGCGTCGGGCCACGCGTCGATGTTCGGCACGTACGGCTTCACGTCGAGCAGCGGCGTGCCGTCGAGCAGATCGATGCCGCGTACGCGCACGAGCCCGGCGTCGACGTCGACCGCTTCGACGACGACGCTCGTCAGCCCGATCTGCGACGGCCGGTTCGGCGCGCGCGTCGCGAACACCCCGCGCTTCGGTCCGCCGCGCGGCGGCTTCACCTTCGCCGCCCAGCCGCGGCTCTCGTGGAAGGCGAAGAGCAGCCAGATGCGGCCGAACGTCGCGAGGTCGTGCAGGCCCTGCCGATACTCCGGATCGATCTCGAGCACGCCTTCGACGTCCGGCGTCGCCGACGGCTGGTGCGGCGCGTCCTGACGCCGTTTCCACGGCGTGCGCACCCGGCCGATGACCGTCAGCTCCACATCAGTTCTCGTAGCGGCCGATCCACGTCTCCTGGACGAACGCGCCGCCCTGCGGCTGCACGCCGCTGCCGCACGCGCCGTCGCCGGCCGGATACGTGCGCGGGTCGCGCAGCAGCTCCGACGCGGCGTCGCGCATCTGCACGTCGATGTCGAACGGGATGTCGGCGATGCCGTTCACGTTGCTCACGCGCGCGAGGAACGCCTCGCGGATGCGGCGGATCACGCACGACTGATCGAGGCGCACGCCGTCGGGAAACTTCGCCTGGCTCCACAGCAGCCGCTTGCCCTTCGGGTCCCAGGCGAACTCGGGAATGATCCATCCCTGGTCGCCCGAGTGCGTGAGCCGGCGGACGTCTCCCGGCTTGAACCGCGTGTGCGACGCGTTCCAGCGCAACGTCATCTCGTAGAGGTCGGTCGGCTGCTGGAAGACCGGCTGCAGGAAGTCGTTGCTGAAGACGGAGAGGATCAACGCGTAATCGAAGTCGGGCGGCAGCTGCAGCAGCTGGGCGACGCGCGACCAATCGTTGTGCGCGCCCGGCAGGTTCCGCGACGACATGAAGACGATGCGCTTCATGTCCGGCGTGAAGATCGCCTGCTCGTCCCACGCGGGATCGACGGTGAGCCGCACCGGCTTGCAGTCGCCGTGCGCGCGATCGGGCAGGCGGCAGAAGAACAGCTCCGGATTGATCGCCGTGTCGGCGGTCTCCGTGTAGAGGAAGCCCGAGCCGTCCGGCGCCCACCACTGCGTCTCGTACCAATGACCGTTCGGCGGACGCACCGCGTGGACGTCGACGAGGCGCGGGCCGTCCGGACCGTTCGGATCGAAGCGGCCGACACGCACTTCCGAGCGGCCGTTGCCGCCCTCGGCCTCGTTCCAGCTGAGCGCCGTCCAGACGATCCAGCGGCCGTCCGGCGACCAGTACGCGTGGAAGTGATCCTGGAAGTCGCCGCTCTTCGTGAGGTTCGTGTGGCGCGTGCCGTCGCGCGTCATCACCCAGACGTCGGAGCCGATGCCGCCGAACCCGGGCGCGCCGATCGTGATGGTGTGACCGTGCCACGAGTGGAAGAGGATCCAGTCGCCGCCGGGACGGACCACGGGCACCTGGTCGCGCGTGCCGTCGAGCGAGCAGGTGAGGCAGACCTTCTCCGAGCCGTCGAGCCGCGAGCGGTAGATGTTGAACTCGCCGTCGTCGTCCTCGTCGCGGACGAAGCTGTCGTGCCAGACGACGTGGTCCTGATCGAGCCAGTCGACCGCCTGTCCGAGCACGAACGGGTTCTGCTCGAGCACGAAGTCGGGCGCGGGACGGGCCCAGGCCGTCGCGGCGAAGAGCGAGGCCGCCAACACCAGGAGGCGCAGCACGCGGCGAGGAGTAGCGCGATGTCGCCGCTCGTTGCCAGCGGTAGCCACGGGCACGTAGCATGCGACGCCGATGCCTCGCTGGCTGCGCAACACGCTCGTCGCGGTCGTCGTGCTGCTCGTCGTCGCGGTGGGCGCGTGGTCGTGGCTCACCGCGCGGACGACCATCCCCGACACGACCGACTTCGCCATCGACCTGAGCGAGCTCCGTCGTCTCGCGGCACTCCTGCCCGGCGACCGTCCGAGCCGCGTGAACCACGAGCAGGTCGCGACGGCGCCGCTGCCGCGCGGCGCGGTGTTCGCCGGCCAGTCGATGTTCGAGCCGCTGCGCTTCTCGCACGGTGCATATCAGGTCGTCTTTCCCGACGGCTTCCTGATCATCGACTCGGCGTTCGACCAGGCGCAGCTCGCCAGCATGTCGTCGGACGGCACGTTCGACTCGGCCGCCTACGACGTCGTGCAGAAGGCGCTCGGGTCGGCGCGCACGATCGTCATCACGCACGAGCATCCCGATCACATCGGCGGCATCGCGCGCTTCCGCGATCCCGACGCGCTGGTCGGACGTCTGCTGCTCACGAAGGAGCAGCTCGCCAACCGCCGCGCGCTCGACCACGTCGACTTCCCCGCCGTCCTGCGCGAGCGCGTGAGGCCGCTCGAGTACGACGGCTATCATCCGATCGCGCCGGGCGTCGTCCTCGTCAAGGCACGGGGCCACTCGCCGGGGAGTCAGATGGTCTTCGTCGGGCTCGCCAACGGCACCGAGCTGCTCTTCCTGGGCGACGTCGCCTGGCACCTCGATCAGGTACGCCAGCTCTGGTACCGGCCGCGGATCGTCACCGACTTCTTCCTCGGCGAGGACCGGGCGGCCGTGATGGGTCAGTTCCGCGCGCTGCATGCGCTCCTCGATGCGAAGCCGCCGGTCGAGCTGGTACCGTCGCACGACGCACAGGAACGGCGCGCCCTGATCGAGGCCGGAACGATCGGCGATCATTTCCAGCTGCCGTAGCGACGGGATCCGCGTCCCCGCCCGTATGAGGGGTACGGACGGCCACGATGGCCGACGAAGGAGGACGCAAATGACGAAGCTCATCACCCGCATCGCCCTGGTCGCCCTGGCACTCGGGGCCACCGCGGCGAGGGCCGACGAGGCCCACCGCCAGGCGTTCGAGCAGGCCCGCGCGGCGGCATTCGCCACGGCCGACGCCGACGGCAACGGCGTGCTCAGCCCGGCCGAATACGCCGCCTTCCACGACGCCATGAAGGCGCAGCTCGAGCAGTTCCGGTTCAACAAGCTCGACACCAACGGCGACGGCGTGGTGTCGCTCGAGGAGATCCAGGCCGGTCGCATGATGGGGCATCATGGCTGCCACCACGGCGACAAGGGCGGAGACGACAAGGCGCCGATGTGACCCGGGCGCCCGCACGACGCGAAGATGCTATCTTCCGTCGCTGCACGGGACGCGCGGCGGTCTCCGGACCGTCGCGCGTCCCCATCCCAGGCCGTGTCGGAGTCGGACGACGAACTGATGGCGCGCGTGGCAGCCGGTGACGCCGAGGCGACCCGCCACGTCGTGGGCACGCACCTCCCGCGCATCACCGCGTTCGCCGCACGCACGCTGAACGATCGGACCGAGGCCGAAGACGTGGCACAGGAAACCTTCATGCGACTCTGGACTCACGCAGCGCGCTGGGAGCCCGGCCGCGCACGGCTGACGACGTGGCTCCATCGCGTGGCGCTGAACCTCTGTCTCGACCGTCGGGCGCGACGCCCGCTCGTCGCACTCGACGACGTACCGGCACCGGCGGCGCCCGGCACCGACGTGGCCGTCGCGCTGCAGGCCGAGGACGTCACGCGGAACGTCCGCGCCGAGGTGATGCAGCTCGCCGATCGCCAGCGCGTCGCGCTCGTGCTGTCGCACTATCAGGGCCTGTCCAGCGCCGAGACGGCGGACGTCATGGAGATCTCGGTCGAAGCCGTCGAGTCGCTGCTGTCGCGCGCACGGCGCACGCTGCGCGATCGGCTGCGCGGCATGGCTCCGGCGCTGCTCGGAGGCGTGTCGTGACGATCGATCGTCTGCGCGACCTGCTCGACGCGTGGGGCGCGTCGGCCGACCGTTGGCCCGCCGACGATCGCGCCGCGGCACTCGCGCTGATCGCGCGCTCGCCGGAAGCGCGCGCGCTGCGCGACGAAGCCGCCCGTCTCGATGCGTTGCTCGACGCCGATCCGATCGACGCGCCGTCGGACGCGCTCGTCGCACGGGTGCTCGCCGCGGCGCCGACGCCGCCGGGCGCGCGGGTGATCCATCCGACGCGCTGGCTGGTGCCGCTCGCACTCGCAGCGGGCCTCGCCGCATTCTGGCTCGGACGCCCCGTCACGCAGGCGCCCGAGCCGCTGCCGATCGCCGCGCTCGGCGTCTACGAGGTCGGCAGCGACGCACTGCTCAGCATCTCCGACGTCGCGATGGCCGACGGCGGCTGGACGACGTTTCCCGACGACGAGCTCGAGTCGCCGCTCGACGCGCCGCCCGCGGACTCGCGGTCGGACGCGCAAGGAAGGACCTACTCATGACACGTGCCCTGCTCTGCGCTTTCATCCTCGTTCCCGCGCTCGCGCTCGCCCAGCCGGGACGCGGCGGCGACGACCTCGGCGCGGGACGTCCGCGCATGCCGGCCTTCCTGCGCTACCTGTTCCGTCCCGAGGTCGTGATGCGCAACCAGGACGCGATCGCCCTGACGCAACAGCAGCGCGACGCCATCAGCTCCGCCATGACGGCCGCCCAGCAGAAGCTGCTCGCGCTCCGCTGGCAGATCGAGGCCAAGGGCGAGGCGGCCACGCCGCTGTTCTCCGCCGACCGTGTCGACTCCGCGCCCGCGCTCGCCGCCGCCGGGGAGATGATGACGCTCGAGGACCAGATGAAGCAGGAGCACCTGTCGCTGCTGATCGCGGTGAAGAACGTCCTGACCCCGGAGCAGCAGAAGAAGCTGCGTGAGCTCGAGCCCGACGGATGGGACCGGCGACGACGCGGTGAATGAGCCGCACCGCATCTATCCGTTGACGCGGTAGACGTGCGCGCGGCGGCCGTGGTACCGCCCCTCATCGAGGGGGGACCATGGGCAAGTCCGTGTTCGCCACGCTGGTGGCACTCGCGTTGCCGGCAATCGCCGCGGCGCAGATGCAGGTCGTCGCACACCTGCCGACGCTCAACCAAACCGTTCCGGCCACCACGCCGATCGTCGTGACGTTCGACCGCGCGGTCGACACGACCACGGTGAGCTTCGACACGTTCCGCGCCTTCGGGCGCGGCGGCGGCGCGATCCGCGGCGTGTTCACGTTCGGCAACGCGAACCACACGGTCACGTTGACGCCCGACGTGCCGCTCTCTGCGGGCGACTGGATCTACGTGAACCTCTCGCACGACCTGATGGGCGCCGACGCGACGCCGCTGCGCTCCGTCGGCTTCGCCTGGCAGTTCGTGATCGCGACGTCGCCCAGCGCGGCGACGTTCGTGCAGACCCAGCAGTTCTCGAATCGCACCGGGAGCCAGACGCGCATCTACGGCGCGGCGGCCACCGACCTGAACGGCGACCGCTACCTCGACCTGGCCACCGTCAACGAGGTCAGCGCGGACGTCCGCGTCTTCCTGAACCACGCCGACGGCAGCAACCAGTTCGGCCCGATGCGTCCGCCGCAGGAGATCGGCGTCGAGGCGAGCCCGAACGAGACCGCCGACTTCGACAACGACGGCAAGACCGACATGTGCGTCGCCGCGGCGACGAGCGGCACCGTCTCGGTGCTCCTCGGCGCGGGCAACGGCTCGTTCTCGTCGGCGCAGAACGTCGACGTCGGCGACGAGCCGCACGGCATCTGGCCGCTCGACGTGGACGGCGACGGCGACCTCGACATCGTCAACTGCAACGTCGGCTCGAACAACCTGTCGCTGCTCATCAACGACGGCAACGGCTCCTTCGGCTCACCGACGTTCTTCGAAGGCGGCGTCAACGGCGAATACGGTCTCGTCGCCGCCGACATGAACGGCGACGGCATCACCGACCTCGTCGTCGCCGGCCGCAACGGCTCCGAGATCAACACGCTGCTCGGCAACGGCAACGGCGCGTTCACCGCGGTCGGCACGGCCGTGTCCACGGGCGGCAGCACGTGGGTCGTCGTCCTCGGTGACGTCGACGGCGACGGCGATCTCGACGCCGCGACCGCGAACGACGGGACCGGCACGGTGAGCGTGCTGAAGAGCGACGGCGCAGGGCACTTCGCCGCACCGTCGACCATCAACGTCGGCGCACACACGCCCGCGGTCGATCTCGGCGACCTCGACGGCGACGGCGACCCCGACATGGTCGTCTCGAGCTACGGCGGCGGCTTCTGGCGCTGGTACCGCAACGACGGCACCGGCACGTTCAGCTTCGTCGAGCAGTTCGACGCCGTGTCGAACCCGTCGTGCGCCGTCCTCTTCGACGCCGACAACGACGGCGACCTCGACCTGGCGCTCAGCGACGAGATCGCCGACGTCGTCCGCGTGATGGAGAACGAGAACGGCGGCGACGCCGGCTGCACGCCGGCGCCGTCCGCGTGCCGTCTGCCGCTGCAGGCGAAGAAGTCGACCTTCCAGCTGAAGAACAAGTCAGTCGACACCGGCGACGGGCTCACCTGGAAGTGGACGAAGGGTGCGAACACCGTGAAGCCGGAGTTCGGCAACCCGCTCACCACCGACAGCTACGCGCTCTGCGTCTACGAGAACGGCTCGCTGGTGCAGAGCTACGCGATGCCCGCCGGCGGCACGTGCGGCGTGAAGCCGTGCTGGCGCGACATCGGCAAGGGCTGGTCGTACACCGACAAGGAGCTCACGCCGAACGGCATCCAGAGCCTCAAGATGACCGAGGGGCTCTCCGGCAAGGCGAAGATCACGCTGAAGGGCAAGGGCAGCCGGCTCGGCCTGCACGATCTCGGCGATCTCGACGGCACGCTCGACGTCCAGCTGCAGCGCGTCGGCAACGCGACGTGCTGGGGCGCGACGTTCACGCCGCCGTTCCAGAAGAACGACGACACGCAGTTGAAGGCCGCGTCGGACGCGCCGGTGGTCACGACCACGACGACGTCGTCGACGACGACCACGACGATCGCCGCATCGTGGTTCGCGATCCACTCGCAGGTGATCGGCAGCACCTGCGGCGGTTGTCACGGAGCGGCTGGCTCGGCGGGTCTCGCCGGCCTCGACGACTGCGAGACCGGCTACGCCGCGCTCGTGAACGTGCCGTCGACGGAGAACCCGACGATGGACCGCGTCGAGCCGGGCAGCCCGTCGACCAGCTGGATCATCCACAAGCTCGACGGCGACCAGGGCGACTTCTCGGCGTCGTGCGTCGGCGGCTTCTGCGGCTCGCGCATGCCGCTCGGCGGCGCGCAGCTGTCGCTCGCGGTGCGCGACGCGCTCCGCCAGTGGATCCTCGACGGAGCGGTGAACGACTGCTGGTGACGACGACGTGACGACGCTCGGCTATCGGCCGTTCGACGCCGACAACCACTACTACGAGGCGCTCGACGCGTTCACGCGTCATCTCGACCCACGGCTCGGCCCGCGCACCGTGCAGTGGGCCGAGATCAACGGCCGCAAGTACCACGTCGTCGGCGGCCGGATCAGCCGGGCCGTCGTCAATCCGACCTTCACGCCCGTCGCCAAGGCGGGCGCGCTGCACGCCTACTTCCGCGGCAACCCCGACGGCCGATCGCCGCTGGAGTTTCTGCGCGACCGCGAGCCCATCCGTCCCGAGTACCGCGACCGCGCAGCCCGCGTACGCGTCCTCGACGAGCACGGGCTCGAAGCGGTGTGGCTCTTCCCGACGCTCGGCGTGCTCTACGAGGAGCTGCTGAAGCGGGATCCCGAGGCGGTGACGATCACGTTCACCGCCTTCAATCGCTGGCTGGAGGAGGACTGGGGTTTCGCCTACGAGAACCGCATCTACGCGGCGCCGTATCTTTCGCTGGCCGACGTCGACTGGGCGGTGCGCGAGCTGGAATGGGCGCTCGCGCGCGGCGCGCGCGTCGTCTGCATGCGGCCGGCGGCGCCGTGGACGGCGAGCGGGCCGTGCTCGCCCGCCGATCCGCGCTTCGATCCGTTCTGGGCGCGCGTCGCCGAGGCCGGCGTGACGGTGGTCGCGCACGCGGGCGACAGCGGCTACTCGAGCGAGGGCTACGCGCACGACGGCTTCGGCGCGTCGTTCGAGGGCATGTCGGGGCCGAACGTGAAGCTGTTCCACATCGAGCGCGCCGCCCACGACTTCCTCGTCACGCTGTGCTTCGACAAGCTCTTCGAGCGTTTCCCGCGGCTGCGCGTCGCCTCGGTCGAGAACGGCTCCGAGTTCCTCGGCGACCTCTTCCGCAAGCTGCGCTCGACGGCGAAGAAGTACGTCGGTTGGTTCGGCGAGGATCCGCTCGAGCTCTTCAAGCGCCACGTCTGGATCAACCCGTTCTGGGAGGACGACGTGCAGGAGGTCGTCTCCTACATGGGCGCCGATCGGGTGATCTTCGGCTCCGACTGGCCGCACATCGAGGGCATGCCGCGTCCGCTCGACTACGTCGACGAGCTGCGCCCGTTCGACGACGCGACGAAGCGGCTCATCCTGCACGACAACGCGCAGGCGCTGACCGCGCCCCCTGCCTAGCGGACTCCCTCCGCGATCAGCCAGTTCTTGATCGTCTTCGTGACGAGCTCGGAGGCGTCGCGCTGCACGAAGTGGCTCGCGCCCGGGATCGTGACGAGCGTCATGCCCTTCGCGAGGAACGTCCACGTCGAGTTCCAGCCGGCGGCGAGCAGGAATGGATCGTCGAGACCATGGATGCAGAGCACCGGCGTCTGCACGAGCGGCACGGTCATCTCGGGATGCTGCATCGAGAACTGCCAGGCGACGGCACCGCCCCAGTCGTGGCCGACGATCACCGCCTTGGTTTGGCCGACGTCGCGGATCACGGCCGCCACGTCGTCGGCCAGAATCGTGATGTCGTACTGCGCGACGTCGTCGGGCTGATCGCTCAGGTTGTAGCCACGCTGGTCGATCGCGACGAGGTGATACCGGCGCGACAGCGCCGCCATCTGGTCGCGCCACGTGTACCAGAAGTCGGGGAAGCCGTGGATCATGACGATCAGCGGCCCGCGGTGGCCGAGCTCGGCGTAGTGGATGCGGACGCCCTTGCTGTCGGCGAAGCCGTCGCGGACGCGATCGAACACGTCGCGCGACGCGGCGAACGACGGCAGGCAACAGAGGAGAGCGAGCACCACGATCGATCGACGGACCATGGCGTCCTCCTACCACGACGGCCACGGTCCGTGGCCAATGGATCTGCGCGCCGTGCGCGTCAGCCGACGCGGCGCCGGATGACCGGCCCGGCGATCTGATCGGCCGCCGCCTCGCCCGACACGACCGCACCTTCCATGAACCCGACCCAGTCGGCGAGGTGCTCGCCGGCGAAGGCGACGTGCCCGTGCGGCGCCGCCAGCGCCGGACGCGCCGTGAAGAACTGCCCCGGACGGAAGAACGCGTAGGCGCCCTGCGTCCACGGATCGCGCTGCCACGCGTACGCGGCACACGCGATGCCGTGTCGCCGCGCCTCGTCGACGAACGGCGCCATGTCGTCGAGCACCAGGCGCATCCGGCGCTCGTCGCTCTGCTCGGCGAGGACGTCGGCCTTGTCGCCGATCGCATAGGCGCAGAGGATGCCGCGCGTCCCGGCCTGCCCCTGCGTCGAGTGGAAGTAGTAGTGGCTCGTGCGGTCGCTCACCATCGCGAAGGCTTCGTCGCCCCAGAAGCGCGCGTCGCAGAGCACGTGCGTCTTGATGATGCGCGCGTACTGCAGCTCGTCGGCGGCATCGCGCTGCGCGGCGGGCAACGGCGGATCGAACGCGATCTCGCGCAGGGCGCGCACCGGCGCCGTGCAGACGACGACGTCCGCGACGAATTGCGCCTCGCGGCCGGTCGCATCGTCCACGGCGGTCACGGCGACGACGCCGCCGCGGTCGACGACGCGCGTGACGCGATGGCGCAGGCGGATGCGCTCGCGGCCGACGCGATCGGCGAGCCCATCGACCAGCCGCGAGTTGCCGCCGACGATCTTGTAGTCCATCTCGGCGGTGTCGTTCGCGCCGAAGTGCAGATCGGCGCCGCAGAACGCGCCGACCATGCGGATCGTCTCGCCGAAGTCGGTCGAGTCGATCAGGTCCATCAGCCGCAGGTCGTCGTCGGGGCAGCCTTCGTCGCGCAGCGCCGTCCACCAGTCGCTGCGGTCGAACTCGCGCTTGTCGCGCGGGCTCATGCGCTCGTATCGCGTGCGCATGCGCTCGAGCGCGGTCGTCGTCGCCGGCGAGACGTCCCACTTGCCGGCCGGCGTGGCGACGGCGTCGCGCAGCAGCATCGGCTCGTCGAAGCGATGGCGCATCAGCTCGAGGCCGAAGTCTGCGGCGTGTGCACGCAAGCGGTGGTGGTCCTCGCCGACCCACTGCGCGCCGAGCTCGCACACCAGCTCGGGCGCCTGCGGGAACGCGTACGAGAAGACGCGCCCGCCGACGCGGCTGCGACCGTCGAGCACGGTCGGCTGCCACCCGCGCTGCACGAGACGGAATGCGGCCGCGAGCCCGGAGAGGCCCGCGCCGATCACCACCGCGCGCCTCGCGGGCCGCGCGCGCGCCCATCCGGGCGCCAGCGCCAGCGGAACCGCCGCCATCCCCGCCTGCAACACCCGCCGCCGCGTCAGCATGCTAGCATTCCGGAGGAGCCAGCTGCGGGTGTCAAGCAGATGCCACTTGACGGTTCGGCGGACCGCGCGTAGCCACGAAGTGTGCGCGTCCGGTTGCTATCCGCGCTGCTGATCGCCGGGATATCCCGTCATGCCGCAGGCTTCGTGCTCGGCGGCGGCCTGCGCGACACCGACTGCACCGTCGCCTTCGGCGGCGTCGACGCGACGGCCGGCGACAGCGGCGTCGTCTGTCGCGACGGCGATGCATGCGACGCCGATACGGCAGTCGGCGGCGCCTGCCGCTTCGACGTCAGCCTGTGCCGGGCGCTGGCCGACGACGGCTGCGACCCGCGTAGCGTCTCGAAGATCGAGGTGAACGGCGTGAGCCTCGACGTCCCCCCCACGAGCGGCGACGACGGCGTCTGCGGCGAGCCCACGATGATCAGCGTGCCCGTCGGCTCGGCGGTCGGCATCACGGTGCTCGCGCGCGACGGCGACGAGCCGCGCGACGTCGACTACCTGAACCTCTGCTGCGTCGACGGCACGAACCCGCTCGACGCCGTGCACTGCGCCGTGCAGGTCGACCTCGACCTCTCCGCGTGCTCGCGCGTGCCGCGCAAGGCGATCCGCGCGTTCACGAAGGCGCGGCGCCTCGTCGACGAGGCCTGGCGCAAGAACGAGACGCCGTCGCGACGCGTCCTGCGCCGCGTGCGCGCCCAGCTCGGACACGTGCAGGACGTCGGCCGCAAGCTCTCGGACCGCGACAACTGCGGCAACACGCTGGCGCTGATCGCGCGCCATGCGCTCGACGTCGTCCCGTAGCGACCGGCGGATCAGGCTCGACGCATCAGCCGCAGCGCGTGCGCCTCGCGCTCGAGCGTCTCGCGGAACTTCGGATGCGCGAGCCCGATCAACGCGCGCGCCCGCTCGTGCACGCCCATGCCGTGCAGGTCGACGATGCCGTACTCGGTCGCCACCCAGTGGACGTCGCCCCGGCTGGTCACGACGCCCGAGCCCGGCGGCAGCGTGGGCACGATGCGGCTGATGGTGTCCTTCACCGCGGTGCTCGGCAGCGTCAGGATGGGACGCCCGCGGCGGCTGCGCGCGGCGCCGCGCAAGTAGTCGACCTGGCCGCCGATGCCGGAATAGAGCTCCGGCCCGATGGAATCGGCGTCGACCTGGCCGGTGAGGTCGATCTGCAGCGCGCTGTTCACGGCGACCATGTCGTCGTTGCGCGCGATGACGTGCGGGTCGTTCGTCACGTCGCAGCCGTACATCGCGACGCTCGGATTGTCGTCGACGAAATCGTAGAGTCGCTGGCGCCCGGCGACCGTCGTCGCGACGATCTTGCCGGTCCACTGGTTCTTCCGGCTGCCGTCCAGCGCGCCGCACTCGATCAGGTCGACGACGCCGTCGACGAGCAGCTCGGTGTGGATGCCGAGATGCCGGCGGTCGCGCAGCTCCGAGAGGACGGCATTCGGGATGCCGCCGATGCCGATCTGCAGGCAATCGCCGTCGCCGATCAGCGGCGCGACGAGCTTCGCGATCGCCGTCGCGACCGGCGTCAGCGGCGGCGGCACCAGCTCGGCCAGCGCGTAGTCGACCTCGACGGCGCATTCGATGCGATCGACGTGCACCGCGGTGTCGCCGTGCGTCCGCGGCATGCGGGGATTGATCTCCGCGACGACGTGCTTCGCCGTGCGGATCGCCGCCACCGCCGTCTCGGCCGTCACGCCGACGCTGCAGTAGCCGTGCTTGTCCGGCGGGCTCAGCTGCACGAACGCCCAATCGACCGGCAGCCGCCCCGAGAACAGCGCGGGGATCTCGCTCAGGAAGACGGGGATGAAGTCGGCGCGGCCGTCGCGCACCGCCTCGCGCGTGTTCGCCGCGATGAAGAACGCGGTGTGACGGAAGCTCTCCGCGCACTCCGGACGCATGTACGGCGCGTCGCCGAAGACGAGGCTGTGGACGACGCGGACGTCGCGGAGATCGTCGCAGCGTGCGGTCAGTGCGGTCGCAAGCGTCTGTGGATCGGCCGCTCCCGAGGCGAAGTACACGCGCTCGCCCGAGCGCACGCCGGAGACCGCCTGAGCCGCGTCGACGAAGCGCAGTGCCATCGCGATCCTGTGTAGGCGAGGTCGGCGCGACTCGCCAGCACGGCCTCTGCTAGGAGGACGGCATGCCGCTCGTCGAGGCCATCGGGATCGTGCCCGGGACGCCCGGGTTCCGCGCGCTGCCCGCGCGCATCGAGCCCCCGGGTCCCGGTCTCGTCCGCTGCCGTCCGATCGCCGTCGGCTGCTGCGGCACGGATCGCGCGTTGATGGCCGGCCGCTACGGCGGGCCGGCCGCCGGCCACGACGACATCATCATCGGGCACGAGACGATCGTCTGCGCGGAGGAGTCTGCACCCGGCATCGTCGCCGGCGAACGCTATGCGCTCGTCGTACGGGACGCCGTCGCCGACGCACCCGCGCCGTTTCGCAGAGCGCCGCACCTTGCGCGCGACCCGTCGCACTTCGTCGAGCGCGGGTTGTCGGGGCTCGACGGCGGTCTGCGTCCCGCGTTGCGCTGTCCGGCCACAGCACTCGTTCCGGTGCCCGCCGACGTGGCGACCGCGCATGCCGCATGGATCGAGCCGGCGTCCTGCGTCGTCAAGGCGATCCGCGTCTTCGAGCACTGCTGGCGCGGCATCGCCGCCGACGACGAGGACGTCGTCGCGCGCACGGCGCTGGTGCTCGGCGCGGGACCGTGTGGATTGGTCGCCGGCGCCCTGCTCCGCCAACGCGGCTGGGACGTCACGACCGTCGACGTGCTGCCCGAGACGGCGCGCCAGGCCGAGCTCGCGCGTCTGCTCGGCGCGACGTACGCGACGGCCGTAGCCGTTCCCGACGGCCCACCCGTCCGTCTGCTGTTCGACGCGTGCGGCAGCCCGTCTGCGGTCGATCGACTGGCGGCGCGGCTCGGGCCGACGGGCGGCATCGTCGACTTCGGCATCGCCGAGGGCGCGTACGAGGAGGCGCCCCGCGCACACGCGCTCCGGCGGACCGTCGGCAACCACTTCCGGGTCGGCTCGATCAACGCGGGCCGCGACGACTGGGACGTGGCCGCCGCTGCCGTCGCGCGCATCGCGCGCGAGCATCCGACGTTCTTTCCGCGGGCGACGGGCACCGTCCACGGACTCGACCTCGACGCCATGGCCGACGCCCTCGCAGACCCCACGATCGTCAAGCCGGTCGTGCTCCCGACCTGACGCGCGCGTTCCATCCGTCACGCGATACGATGCGCTGAGCCGCTGCGCCCGCTTCGGCGTCTGCCATCATTTCGCCCCGTCCACTGCGCTGCGCATGCAGGGTGCGCGAGATTCGCGCACGGCGACAGGCGTTCGCGGCAGCGTTCCGTCGCTCGCGCGCGCCGCGTCGACAGATTTGTCCGCGCGTCCTCGCACCCGCTGTCCCGCTCGCCGTGCGGCGCGCGCACGACGGTACGCGCGCTACGCGAAAATCCACGTCGGACGCGCGTGGCATGCATCTCGCACAAGCGCCCTCCCGCTTCCGATCGACACGATCGAACGAACTATCTCTCACGGAGGAACACACGCATGCTGAGGAACCGGAAGACGCTCATGATCGCACTTGCCGTCACGGTGGGGTTGGGTCGAGCCGCGTATGGTGCGAGCGAGCCGTTCGCCGACCTCGACAACGACGGGGTGTTCGGCCCTGGCGACGTACCGATCGGGAAGCTGATCAACAACGATGGACAGTTCTCGACCGACAAGGCCGAAGGCGCGTTCAAGCCGCAGGCGGGTCCGGTCGGTGTGGTCATTCCCGAGCGCTTCGTCGGGAAGAAGCACGCGATGGTGATCAAGGCGAGCGGTGACATCACCGTGCAGGGCGACATCAACGTGCCCGGCGCCGGTGGCGTGATCTTCCTGCTGTCGACGGGCGGCTCGGTGCACGTCGCCGACAACGTCCGCTTCTCGACCGACGCGATCATGCAGCTGATTGCGCTCGACGACATCGAGATCGGCTCGAACGTCGAGATGCGCAGCAAGAGCAACTCGTTCGCGATGGTCGCGATCTCGTCCCAGAACGGCGACGTCACGGTCGGCGACGAGGCGAACATCGGGGCGGCCGGCCTGATCGAGCTCAGCACGGGCGAGCAGACGGGCGGTTCGGTCTCGGTCGGCCAGGGCTCGCGCGTCGCGTCCGGCTCGGGCTCGGCGCGTCTGACCGCGGGCAACGAGGTCCTGATGGACGGCGTCCGCGTCACGGGCCGTAACGTCGTGATCGGCTCGCATGCGAGCACCCGCGGCGCGCGCAGCGCGGGCGGCAGCGGCCCCGGCTACGCGGCGGTCCGCAACTCGCAGATCCGCGGCAACGGCGGCGCGGCGTCGGTGCACATCTTCGCCGAGGGCGGCGACGGCAGCACCATCGACATGAGCCGCACCAAGATCCAGGTGAAGGATCGCGACGCCCTGGAGCTCGACGCGGACATCATCGTGCGCTGAACCACGTCCCCGCGCGCACGTTCGGAACCGCGGCCGCCGGATCGAGAGATCCGGCGGCCGCGCGCGTTTTCAGTGGATGGCTTGGGTCGCCGCGAGCGCACCGTTGCTCAGCTCGAGCAGCGCCTGACGCGTGGACGGCGCGAGCAACGTCTTGGCGTCCGCCCGCTCCACCTCGAACACGAACTTCTGGATCGCCGCGTTCAGCTGCCCGATCTTGCGAGGAACCTTCTTCGATAGCCCCTTGTCGAGCTGCGCCTGCGTGGCGTTCGCCAGCTGCACGCACTTGGCGAGAGCTTTCTGCATCTTCGAGCGCGGCTTGCGTAGTTTGGGGTTCAGCTCGCTCGGCGCCGCACCCATGATCGTGCCGCGGATCGCGGACAGCCGGCACAGAACGGCGTCGACCGAGATCGCCTCCGTATGCTCACAGCCGACGCCCGGATTGCAGGAATCCGTCGTGCAGACGTCGGCATCGTCACACGACAGCTGCGCACACGGGCAACCGGTCGGCTCCAGGTGCTCGCCGGCATCGGCGGGACAGAGGTCGCACGCGTCACCGCGCTCGTCGCGGTCTCCGTTCGCCTGATCGGGGTTCGGCGTGGATGGACAGTTGTCGCACGCGTCGCCGAAGCCATCTCCGTCGGCATCGGCCTGATCGGCGTTCGCGACGCCGCGACACGAGTCGCACGCGTCACCGACGCCGTCGTCGTCGTCGTCAGCCTGATCGGCGTTGTCGACTAAGGGGCAGTTATCGTCGAACTCGAGCCGACTCGGGTGCGAGAGCGAATCGTACAGCAAGGTCAGGTTACGTCCGCCGCCGCAGCGATTCAGGACGACGAGCTCGAGACCGAGCTGGTCGCCGATATTGACCGCTCGGTCCGCGAGCGAGCCGCCGACGGGAATCGTCAACTGCAGTGCCTCCGGGGAACCGTTCTTCGCCGTGATCGTCACGCCCGACTGGTAGAGATAGCCGAGAATGACGCGACCGCCGTTCGGCGGAAGCTTGAAGAAGGTCGTGGCGACGTCGGCGCAACCCGCCATGCCGTTCTGTCCGGTTCCGAAGAACTCCACCGCCGTCATGGTGCCGACGTGCACCTTGCTCGTCTTGGCCGCCGGTGGGGTGCGGAAGTCGCCGAAGACGCCGTTCTGTCGGTCCCCAATCGGCCGGCTGATCTCGCGAGGCGTCGCGCGGATCGATGCGAACGGCTGCAGCTGGTGCGAGCCGATGTCGGCGTCGCGGAGGTACAACGCGGAACCGTCCTCGGCGCGGGCCCAGGTCGACGACATGGCCATGAGCAGCGCCGCGAGCAGGGCGGCGGTGCGGACCGTACCGAGATCGTTCATCGTGTGCCGCAGTCGAGCAATGGCCATGCCGTACCAGCCTGGCGAGTTCGTCGGGATATCAAAGGGTTACCTATCACAAGAGATCGATCGTATCGCATCGACGCACGGTGTGGACGCGGACACCGCATGCCCGCGAGATCAGGAGAGGCTCGCTCTGAGCGCCTGCAGCTCGGCGATGGCCTGCGCCGAGAGGCTCTCGAGCAGCGCGCCGAGATCCCCCGTCACCCGGCCGCGGCGCATTCCCAGCGTGACGTTGAACGCGAAGGCATCGATCTTTCGCTGCGCCCGTCGTAAGCGAACGCCGGACCGGTCGCCGGTGCTCGCGGCCTGGAGGAGGGCGCGAGTCTTCGCGAGTCGGACCAGCTGTCGGCGGAGGACGCGATTACCGCCGACTGCAGAGGCCGGACGCGTGCGCAGTGCCGCCTCCAACGTATCGAGACGGCATGCCAGCGCCGCGAAGCCGCTCATCGGCTCGTCGAGGCAGCTCGCGGGCGGGGGTACGGTGGTCGTGGTCGTGGTGGTGGTGGTCGTCGGCGTGCCGGGCGGCGGTGGCGGCGGCGTATCCCCGAAGGCGAGGCTGCTCGCGGCGCCGGCGCTATCGTAGAGGAGCGTGAGGTTCCTCGCGCTCGAGCAGCGATTGCGCGCGACGATCGACATACCAAGCCGCTCACCGACGTCGGCAAGGGTTCCCTGCACCGTGAGAGACACCACGACCGGCGCCGTCGCCTGCTTGCGCGGAAGAATCGATGTCGTGATCGAGCTGGACGCGACCGGAATGCGCTGGTCGCTGCCGGTGAGTCGATACAGGTCGACAGTGACGTCGACGCAGTTCTCAATGCCGTTCTTCGCAGTGACGAGGAACAGGGCAGCGGATGCCGTCGTGGCGCTCGCTGCGGCCGCCTGTGGCGTCGATACGAAATCGGCGAGCAGCGCGCTCGATCCGACGGAGAGACGGGTCGACACGTCGTCGCGAGGATTGGCCACCGTCGGTGCGTCGCTGCTGAGGGCACGGGGCGATCGCAGGAAACGCGGCGCTTCGATCGCGTGGGACGGTACGCAGAATGCACAGAGCAGAGCGGTCAGCGACAGAGCTCGAATCATGCGCGACCGCGGTAGCAACCCATGTGCCGCGTCGCTTCACGCAAGGACGCGGCATTTCGCGGCGTTCGTCGCGCACGGCTGCGACGCCCGCGCGCGGCCGCACGACAGCGTGCGCACTGCGTCGGCTACTGCTGTGCGGCGCGCAGAACGCCGATCTCGTCGGTAGCGCCCGACGCGAGCGACATCAGTTCGGCGGCGGTGTGCGCCGCCAGGCCCTTCTTCCCAGCGCTCGTCACGCTCTTCGTGAACGTGTGCAGCTGCTTCTTCGCCTTGCGCAGGTTCGGTGTCACCTTGCGGCCGCTACGCGCCGCCGTGACGGCCGATCGGGCACGCGACAGGGACTGCGTGAGACGCTTGGCGAGGCGCTTGCCACCAAGCGTCTCCGGCGTCTCACCGGCCAGAACCGTGTCGATCGTATCGAGCCGGCATTCGACGGCGTCGAACCCTGCGAGAGCCCGATCGATACACGCCGTTGGCATCGTCGTACTGGTGGTCGGCGGGCGAGTGGTCGTCGTGCTGATGGTGGTGGTCGTGGTGCTGGTGGTGGTCGTGGTGCTGGTGGTAGTCTCGGCGACCGTGGTCGTCGTCGACGTGTCGATCGTAGTCGTCGTGGTGCTTTCGACGGTCGTGGTGGTCGTCGAGCTAGTCTCGACCGTCGTCGTCGTGGTGCTCGGCTGCGTCGTCGTCGTGCTCGTTTCCAGCGTCGTCGACGTCACCGTCGTCGTCGTGCTGGTAGAAACGGTCGTGGTGGTCGTGATCGTCGTCGACGTGGTCGTCGAGCAGGCGCCGGTACAGCAGCGCAGGTCCGGCCGCTGGGTCTGCACTGGGCCCGGCGTGATCGTTCGCGTTGGCAGAAGCGTCGGCGGGACGTCGCGCCAATCGAGCGCGTTCTGGTTGCCGGCGGTCAGCACTCCACCGATCGTCATCGTACTGCTGGCCAGCAGCCGGTTCACGCCGCGGAAGGGGTCGCCCGAGCCGAGATTGACGATCTGCGCGTCGACGCCGACGTCGATCGTGCAGGCCTGGATCAGAACGATGCCGCCGCTGGGCCCCTGCGCCTGAAGCGGCGTCGTGGTGCCCGACGCGAGCACCGACCCGGTCACCGACGCCAGCGTGCCCGCGGTCCCGACCACACCTCCCCCGCTGCCGCCGCGGACGTCGATCGTGGCGATCATCGAGAGCTCGGCGCCGGCGTTGAGCTCGACGTCACCGCCGAACCCGGTGCCGTTCAACTTCGAGAAGGCTTGCACCGGCTGCGCCACGGTGATCGAGCCGCCTGCGTCGACGGCAAGAGATCCACCTTCGCCGAACGTTCCCGCGCCACGAAGATCCAAGAGACCGTTCAGATCCACGGCACCGGTATCGCTCGCGATTTCGACGTCCGCACCGGCGCCGTCGTCGTCGCGGCCACTGTGCCCGGTGCCATCGATCGCGCCGTTCAGCGTGATGTCGCCACCAGCCGTGATGTTCACGATGCCGCCGTAGCCGGACGCCGTCGTCGCTTGGACGTCGATGAGACCGGCGACCTCGGTGGTGACGGTGGTTCCGCCGTCGAGATCGACCTCGCCGCCGTCCGAATCGCCTCCCGAGGCGATCAGCGGCGCCGAAACCGAGACGGCCTGCGACGACGAGGCGTCGATCAAGCCGCCCGCTCCATCGCCGCCGGCGGAGACGTCGATGCCGAGCCCACCGACCGTCGCGCCCGTCTCGCCGAAGACGCTCACGTTGCCGCCGAAGGACTCGCCGCCGGCGGCGTTCGCGAGCAGCTCACCCTCCATCGACAGGCTGCCGCCGTCGGCTGATACGAAGATGTTCCCGCCGCCGGCGGAGGCGGATACGTCGACCTTCGAGTTCGACTTGAGCTCGATCGAGTTCGTCGCTGTCAACGCCACCTCGCCGCCGAAGCCCCCCGTGCCCGGCGCCAGTATCTTGGCATTGGTTTCGACCGTGATGTTGGCGGCGTGGATGCTCAGGGTGCCGACCGTCTGGACGGTTATGGACTTGCCGGCGGCGATGACGAAGTCGCGAGCGCCGAGATCCCAAGTGGTGTCCGACGGGACGTTGATGGAGCTCGCGATCACGCAAGCTGCGGGCGCGGGACTGGCGCACGGCGGCACCTGCGCTACCGCGAGCCCCGTGAATGCGAACCACGCCGCCGCAGCAAGCACGAGGCGGACCGCACTTGGGATGCGGGGCATGCCGGCCATCGATGGATCACAGCAACGTGCATGCCCGCGGATCGGTCCATTCCGCCTTACGTACGCTAGGTGCCCGGTCGCGCTGCTGCGCGAATCGAGCACTCGTGCGCGGGTCCGGGACGATGGGGCAAAGCACCTGCCCCATCGGGCTGCTGTTAGCTTGCTATCGCAGATCGCGCTTCACATCCGCGATGGGTCGCGGTATGCCGCAGATGGTGCAGGGGGGAAGACTGCACCGGAAACCGGAGCGTCCCCCCATGCAACGAGACGATCGACTCGACGTTTGGCGCGGCCTGTGTCTGGTCGACGTCGTCCTCGTGCACCTCGCGTTCAACGGACTCGGCTTTCCGGCACCGCTGGACGACGCGATCAAGCACTGGACGCGCTTCGCCGCCGGCGGCTTCGTCTTCCTCGCCGGGTTGACGGTCGCGGTCGCGTTCGGGCCGGCCGTCGAGCGATCTGCCGCGTCGCGCGCGAACGCATATCGCCGTCTGTGGCGACGCGCGGGTCAGCTGGTGCTGACTGAGATCGCCGCGTCGATCGTCTACCGGCTCATCGACGGATGGCGCTGGTTCCCGAGCGATCCCGACACGCCGCTCACGCAGGCACTGCTCGACCTCGTGCTGCTCCGTCGGCCCGGCGTGATGGGCGGCATCCTGGTCCTCTACGCGATCCTGCTCGGCGGGATGCCGCTCATTTTCGAGGTGCGGCGGCGCGTCGGCGACTGGCCGCTGGCCGTCGCGAGCGTCGCGGTCTACGCGACGGCGCTCGGCACGCACGGCGCGCTCGCGTGGCCGGACGGCGAGTTCCACGTCGCGTACTGGCAGCCGCTCTTCGTCGCCGGTCTGCTGTCCGCGCGCGGTCTGGGCTGGCTCGGAACGCGCGGCCCGCGGACGCAGCTCGTCTGGGCGTCGGGTGTGACGGCGGCGTTCGCCGTGGTCTTCCTGCTGCAGAACGGACCGGCGTTCGGCATCGAGGCGCCGGCGCGATTGCTGCCGCTCGTCTTCGACAAGAAGCCGCTCCAGCCCGGCGCGCTGCTCTGGTACCTCGCCATCGTCCAGGTCGTGTTCGCGTGGACGCTGATCGCCTGGGAGCGCGTCCTCGCCGGCTCGCAGGCGTCGGCGTGGCTGGCGCTGCTCGGACGCCACAGCCTGCTCTTCTACGTGGCGCACGTCTTCACCGAGATTCCCGTGATGGAGCTGGTATGGAGCGCGTGGCCGCCGGCGAGCGTGCGGATCGCCCTGACCGTCGCCGACGTCGGCGTGCTGATGACGATCTGCGCGGCCGCCGAAGGGTGGTTCGCGTTGACGCCGCCGCGGCTGGTGCGTGCGGCGACGAGCGCCGCGCTCGCGGGCGTCGGCGCCGTCGTGCTGTGGTCGATCGTGCCGGAACCCGACGTCGCGTTCACCGAGCTCGAGGAGCCGCCGGTGCTGCAGCAGCAGGACGTCGACCAGCCCGCCGCGGTGGACGTCGAGCACGAGGACGAGGACGCGGCGACGTTCGCCGACGAGACGCTCGGCTGACTACCCGCTCAGCCGTCGGACGATCGTCGGACGATCTTGCGCTTCGTCGCGTTGATCGCCTTCAGATCGCGGATGCCGTCCTCCGCGAGATCCTCGCCGACCATGCGGTCGCTCTCGGCGGCCAGCTCGTCCATGTCGACCCACGCGGCGTAGCGCGCGCGCGTCCGCTCCGTGATCACGCCGGCCTTCAGCAGCGTCTTCACGAGCGTGCGGAAGACGTTCGTCGACTGCTGCAGCTGCGCGCGCCGGTCGTTCTCGGTGTACGCCTCGAGCACCGCGGCGCGCACCCATTCCGGATCGAGCCCGAAGCGCGGATAGATCAGCCGCTTCTGCACCGGGTTCACCATGTTGAAGAGCAGGTGCGTGAAGCACTCCGCGGCCCAGTCCTCGACCTGCGCGTGCGACTCGGCGTCGAGCTCGGGCACCGTCGCGTGCGCCCAGATCTTGCCGAAGCGGTGATGGAACGCCTCGTCGGTCATGACGAGCTTACAGAGCCGGGCGAGCAGCGGGTCCTGCGACACCTTGTGCAGCGAGGTGAAGGCACCCATCGCGAGCCCTTCGACGAGCATCTGCATGCCGACGATCTTCTTGTAGACGACGGGCGTCGCGACGAGCTCGCGGATCAGCGCGCCGATCGTCTCGCCCATCGGATACGGACCGTCGGGGAAGCGCGCACCCACGTAGCGCGCGAACGCGTGGACGTGCCGCGCCTCCTCGCGCGCCTGGTTCGCGGCGTACTCCTGCGCACCCGGGTCGAGGAAGATGTCGCAGAGGCTGACGGACAGGCTCAGCGCGCCCTGCTCGCCGTGCAGCAGGTTCGAGACGATCCAGCGCGCGCTCTCGTCGCAGAACGCGATGCGCTGGCGCTCGTCCAGTCTGTCCCAGACCGCGGTGTGCGCCTCGACGACGAAGTTCTCGGGGAAGATCGACGCGTCGACCGGCCGCGGCGTCGCGAAGTCGATGTAGTCGGGGTCTTCCGGATTCCAGAAGTGCTCTTCCGTGCGGGCGATGATCTCCTCGAAGTCGCTCGACCGCTGGCCGTAGCGCGCGACCTCGACCATTGCGGGGAAATCGTCGCGCGAGACGGTGCGATACGTCGGATCCATCGCCATGACCCGGGTTTCACGGTCCGTCCCGCGCGAGTCAAGCGCTACGAGGCCGACGGCGCGCCGAGCCGCAGCCGGTTCAGCGACGACGTCGTCGCTGCATACAGCACGCTGCCGTCGGCGGCCTCGGACATCGACCAGACGAGCTGGCCCTGCAGGCCGTAGGCCTCCCACGTGGCGCCACCGTCCTGGCTGCGGAAGACGCCGTTCGTCGTTCCCGCCCAGAGCGTGCCGGCCGTGACCGGATCCGACACCAGCGCCAGGACGTTCACGTCCTCGAGACCGCTCGTGCTCGGCGACCACGTCGCGCCGCCGTCGTGCGACGTGAAGACGTCGCCGCCGACGCCGACCTCGTCGATGCAGCACGAGCCGAAGCCGAGCGTGCCGACGTGGACGGTATCCGGGTCGTGCGCGTCGAGAACCAGGGGGACGGCCAGCACGAACGCGCCGCTCGGGCTCGGCTCGCCGAAGCCGTTGAAGCGCGGCAGGCCCTCGTTGATCTGCGTCCAGCTCGTGCCGCCGTCGGTCGTCTTGTAGACGCCGTTGTTGTTGGTCGCGGCGTACAGCATGTCGCCGCTACGCGGATCGGCCGCCAACGCCGTGACGTCGACGTCCACGTCGAAGAACGACAGCGTCTTCGTCCACCGGCGGCTGCCGATGCGCTTCCACACGCCGCCGTGTACGTCGCCGCCGTCGCCGGCGGTCCCGGCCCAGAGCACGTCGGGACGGCCCGACACGAAGGTCATCGCGCTCACGTTCTCCGCGTCCAGGTGCAGCGAGCGGAAGCGACGTCCACGGCCGATGCCGCGGAACGCCCCGCAGCCGGTCCCGTTCTGCCGATTGCCGACGCCGGCATAGACGTGGCGGGGGCGGCGCGGGTCGAACGCCGATGCCTGCACGGGGCACTGCCCGTCGTTGGCCGCCGGCAACCCCTGATCGCGCTCGACGAAGCTCTCGCCGCCGTCGGTGCTGGCGAACAGACCGCCGAAGGTCCCGACCCACACGCGCGCGGAATCCGCCGGATCGACGGCGACGTGGAATGGCGTCTGCGCGGCGGGACCGACGGTCTCCCAGCTCTGCGCAAGCAGCGGCGACGTGGCGCCGAGGACGAGAAGAGCAGCGAGTAGACGTTTCGACATGACGGCCTTCAGCATCAGTCATGCCATCATGCGAGCCTTTGCTTTCTTGTAGTTTTCGACAGCCGGACTGCACGGCGTTGCACGTGCGCGACTGGTCCTACGACGTGTGGTCAGAACAACGAGAGCTGCCGACGCGCGCCGATGAGGTCGTCGAAGTCCTTCGTGCCGACGAAGCGCAGGATCGCGTCGGCCAACGGCTTCAGCTGCTGCGTGACGTAGTGCTCGTGGTCCGGCGGCGCCGTCAGCGCCTCGACGGGCTCGGGCCCGGCACGGGTGACGACGTAGGTGACGATGCGGCCGGCGGCCGCGCCCGGCTTGCGCGCCGCCTTCACGTGCGCGGGCGTCGTGCGCGTGTACGACGCGAGCGGCTTCCGCACGGCCTTGCGGTACGCCAGCTCGTCGTCGAAGCCGCCGGCGCGCAACGCCGTCGTGAAGTCGCGGACGAAGTCGTCGACCGGCTCGTCGCGCAGCACGCGCAGCAGCAGCTCGCGCTGGAAGCGCCGCGCGACGGCGCTCCAGTCGCGACGCACCGCCTCGAGCCCGGTGATCTCGAGCTCGCCGTCGACCAGGCCGGCGTAGCGCTTCTTGCTGCCCGTCGCGCCGCCGCGGACCTCCGGCATGAAGAAGCGCTCGTAGACCTTCTCGAACTCGAGCTCGAGGTGGCTGGTGCAGTCGAACTCGCGGCGCAGCGCATCGGCGACGGCGCCGTCGAGCTCGTCGCGCAGTCGCCGTCCGATCTCCGCGGCCGCCGCCGCGTCGGGCGCGCCGACGTCGAGGAACACCGAATCGGTGTCGCCGTAGACGACCGTGTGGCCGCGCTGCGTGGCGGCGCCCGCGGCGAGACGGATCACGTGCTGTCCGGCGACGGTGATCGCGTTCGCGACGGCCGGCGAAAAGAGCCGCGACGCCGGCGAGCCCAGCACGCCGAACAACGAGTTCATCAGGATCTTCGTCGCCTGCGCGCCGGTCGCATCGCCCGCCGCGCGCGCGCGGGCGCGCTCCTCCCACAGGTTCGCGACGAGATCGGGCAGGATGCCGGGCTCGTCGCGACGGAACGTCGCGCCCGACGGCGTGCGCTGCAGGGCGCCGTCGCCGCCGACGACGTGCGTCAGCGGATCGATGTTGAAGGTGCGGATCAGGCTCGGGTACAGGCTCTTGAAGTCGAAGACGAGGATGTTGCGGTAGAGCCCCGGCCGCGACTCGAGCACGAGGCCGCCGGTGATCGTCGCCTCGTCGCTACGGTCGGCCTCGACGGACGGCGCGACCTTTCCGCGCGGCCGCAGCGCCCGGAGGTACAGCGAGTCGATCGCGGCGATCTGCGCGCTCACGCGGTCGAGCTGCATGCCCGTCAGCAGGCTGCGGCGGACGGTCAGGTCGACCAGGCCGGTGTGATCGAGGATGTCGAGGACGAGCCGCGCGTCCTCGAGGTTGTAGGCGGCGAGCTTCGCCGGGTCGTCGCGGTACGCCGCCTCGATCGCCTCGCCGCGATGGTCCGGGCCGAACAGCTTGCCGCGGCCGAGCAGCGTGCGGGCGGCCGTCTCGAGACGGTAGTCGTCGAGACGGATGAAGGCGCTGCGCAGCAAAGCCAGGCCGTCGAGCATCACGCGGCCGTTCAGCACCGCGCGCGCCTCGCGCGTGAAGCTCTGGTCGCGCTGGATCAGCGCCTCCTCGTCGTCGCGCCCGAGCGTCAGCCGCAGGCCGTTGCGGCGCGCCGCGGCGAGCAGCACCGTCAGGTCGAAGTCGCACGCGTTCCATCCGGTGAGGACGTCGGGATCGGCGGCGCGCACGTGCGCGATGAACGCCGCGACCAGCGCGCGCTCGTCGGCTACGACGGTCGCGCCGGGCACGGGCGACGCGTGCACCATCCACACGTGCTCGCCGCCGGCGCCGGCGACGGCGATCGACCACACGCGCTTCGCATCGAGGCTCGTCTCGATGTCGAGCGAGAGCACGCGCAGCCGCGGCGTCCACGACGCCGGCCGCACCGTCGCGTTGTGGTAGACGCGGCCGAGCGTCGGATGCGTCTCGAACGCACCTTCCACGCTGAACGCCGCGCGGACGTCGTGGTCGATCAACCAGCGGTACGCGAAGCGAAGGTCGGCCTCGTAGGCCGGCACGCGCGCGTCGCGCAGGCGACCGCGCAACGCAGTCAGGTCGCCGGGCGACGGCACCGTCACCCGCGACACGGGCTCGCCGGCGAACGTGACGAGGTCCGTCGGCGCGACGCTCGCGTTGCGCACGGCTGCGGCGTCGCTCGTGCGGACGAAGCCGTACGGCAGCAGGCGATCGTCGGTCACGAGCGCCGGCGTGCCGTCGTCGAGGACCGCGTACAGGTACACCGCGACGCGGCCGCCCCGTACCCGAAACGTCGGCGTCAGGACGAAGCCACGCGCCGGACCGTCGCTCACGACGTGCCGAAGGCCTCGCCGGCCGGACCGCCGAGAACGCGCTCGAGCCGCGTGCGGAAGTGCGACAGCCCGAGCGCCGCGCAGAACGCCGCGGCGCGATCGATGCCCACTGGCGTCTCGCCCTGCGCGACGGCCACCTCGGCGGCGCCGATCAGCGCCGCGGTCTGCGTCGAGCGCGAGCCGATCGCCTCGCCGAGCGCCACCGCTTCGGCGTAGGCGTGCGCGGCCTCGTCGAGCCGCGTCTGATGCAGGAGGACGTCGCCGCGCGCCGTCAGCACCATCGCCTGCCGCAATCGGCCGCCCGCGCGGCCCACGAGCGCCGACGTGATCCGATCGGCACGCTCGACGTCGCCGACGCCGAGCAGCGCCTCGCCGACGAAGCGCGTGTTCAGCTGCATCATGCCGGCGGCTGCGAGCCCGCGCTCGATCGCCTCGATCCAGCGCGACGGGTCCGGACGCTCGCCCTGCATGAGCCGCGACGCGAGCGCGATCGACGCCGCCGTCGCGTACGCGTTCGCGTTGCCGATCTCCTCGGCCATCTCGAGGCTCATGTCGGCCCAGCGCTGCGCTTCGGCGTAGTGGCCTCGCAGGTACTGCACCGGCGCCAGGATGGTGCCGACCGCCGTGCGGATCGTGCGGTTGCTCATCCGCTGCGCCATCGCCCACGTCTCGCCCGCCGACGCGAGTGCCAGGTCGAGCTCGTCGCTCGCGTAGTACGCGAGGTCGCGCACCCAGCGCGACGACAGGTAGAGATCCGGCGGACGCTCGCGGTCCAGGCTGCGCTCCATCTCCACCAGCATCGGCTCGATGCGCGCCAGGGCCCGCTCGAAGCGGCCGTCGATCGTGTAGTGGATGCAGATCGCGCGCGAGAGGCGTCGCGACTGCTCGGCCTGGCCGAGCTCCTCGGCGAGCGCTGCGCCGCGCTCCGCCATCGCGAGGCCGCCGGCGAAGTCGCTCTCCTTCCGCATCATCATGATGACGCCCTTGGAGAACAGCAGGTGGCCCATCACCGTGCGGTCGGACAGCACCTCGGCCAGCTCCATGCCGCGCTCGACGGCGTGCTCGGCGTCGACGAGGTCGTCGGCCCCGAAGAACGTCGTCAGCCGCGCGATCGCGCTGATCGCGGCGAGCGCGGCGCGATGGAAGTGCCCGTCCTCGCGCTCGCCCATGACGCTCTCGGCGAGCTGCCAGGCCTGGCGGTACAACCCGTTCGCGACGCCGTACGACGGGATCTCCTCCGCGTCGTGCGCGGCCCGCAGCAGCGCGTCGACCGCCTTCGTGTGGTTGTCGCTGCGCGAGTAGTGATGCGCGAGCAGCGCCGTGTGCTCGGGGCCGGGCTCCGGATCCGCTTCGAGGAGCTGCGCCACGCGCTCGTGCAGCTGACGACGGAGCCGAAGCAATAGCGTCTCGTAGGCGACTTCCTGCGTGAGGCTCTCGCCGAAGCGCAGCTCGTCGGTGGTGATCGCCGTCTTGCGGTGGAGCAGCCCGCGTCGCTCGGCGTCCATCAGCTCGCGACCGACGTCGATGCCTTCCGGCGCGAGCAGCGCTTCGAGCTGGCTGCGGCGGAACTGGCGGCCCAGCACCGCGGCCACCTGCACCACGCGCTTCGTCGTCGCCGGCAGACGGTCGAGCCGCGCGGCGATGACCTCCTGCACGGTGCCGGGAATCGAGACCTCGCGCAGCGCGCGCGTCAGCCGCAGTGAGCCGTCGGCCTCGGCGACGAGGTCGCCCTCGTCGACCAGCGAGCGCACGAGCTCTTCCGCGAAGAACGGGCTGCCGCCGGCCTTCGCCACCAACACCGACACGAGCTCCGGCGGCAGCGGCCCGCCCGCGACCTCGCGGACGATGCTCGCGACGTCGGCGTCCTCGAGCGGACGGAGGACGTACTGCGTCAGCGACGTCGCGACCTGCCACGCGGGTGCGCTGTCGGGACGATGCGTGACGACGAGCAGCACCGGCGAGCCCGCAAAGCGGCGCAGCACGTCCTGCAGCAGCTCGCGCGACGGCTCGTCGATCCAGTGCAGGTCCTCGATGAACATGACGACGCCGCGCGGCTCGGCGGCGTCGAGCACCATCTTGGCGACGGCGTCGAACGTCTCGCGCTTCAAATCGTCGGCCGGCTGATCGGCGAGGCGCTCGATGGGCAGCGAGAGGAAGCGGCAGAGGAGCGGATAGCGTCGCTCGATCTGCTCCCACGGCATGCCGAACTTCTCGACGAGCTTGCCGCAGGCGACGTGCTCGTCGTCGTCCCAGTCGAGGTCGAACCAGCGCGCGAACATCGCGAGGAACGGATGGTACGGCAGCGTCGTCGACATGGACGCGCAGCGGCCCTCGAACACCGGCACCTCGGCGGCGAGCAGCCGCTGGCGGAACTCGTAGAGCAGCCGCGATTTGCCACTGCCCGCGTCGCCGACGACCGCGACGACCTGCGTGTGGCCTTCGCCGAGCCGCTTCCACGCCGTCTCGAGCCCCTCGAGCTCGACGGTGCGACCGACGAACGGCGTGAGCCCGCGCGCCGCGGCGATCGCCATCGCGGTGACGCCGCCGCGCCAGTCGCGCACCGCGTACGCCGCCACCGGATCGCTCTTGCCGCGCACGGCGAGCGGGCCGACGGGCTCGACGTCGAAGAAGCCGCGCACCAGACGATGCGTCGTTTCGCTGATCAGGATCTGGCCGGGCACGGCGAGCGTCTGCAGGCGAGCCGCGAGATTCGTCGTGTCGCCGATCGCGGAGAACCCGACTTGTCCCGCGGTACCGACGGGCCCGACGACCACCGGACCCGTGTTGATGCCGGTGCGCAGCTGGAGGGTCACGCCGTGCCGCGCCTTCAGGCGCTCCGCGAGCGGCTTCATCGCCTCGCGGATGCCGAGCGCCGCGCGCACCGCGCGATGGGGCGCGTCCTCGTGCGCGACCGGCGCACCGAAGAGCGCCATCAGGCCGTCGCCCGCGACGTGGTTCACCGAGCCTTCGAGCCGCGAGATCTCGGGCGTGACGACGTCGAGCCAGCCTTCGAGCAGGTCGTGGTACTCCTCGGGATCGAGGCGCTCGGCGATGGCCGTCGAGCCGACGAGATCGCAGAACAGCACGGTGACCAGCTTGCGCTCGCCCTCGATCGCGGCCGGGCTGGCAACGACGGCCGGCGTGCTGGACTGGCTGCGCTTGGCGATCATCCCCGCGAGCGGATCGGACACCGGCGGCGGCACGTCGTGCACCGCGCTCTCCACCTGCGTGCCGCAGTCCGGGCAGAAGCGGAACGACGGGTCGAGCACCGCGCCGCACGCACGGCAGTGCGCGGCGACCTTGGTGCCGCAAGCGTGGCAGAACTGCTTGCCCGGGATGAGCTCGACGCCGCACGTGACGCAGCGCATGGGCCGGAGGTAGGCGGGCGGTCGGCGCAAGTCAACGGTACAGGCCGATCCGCACTGGCAATTTCGTGACGCCATGGGGACCGCATCCCCACGCCGGGCCATCATCGCTCGCGGCATGGCGGTTGCTTCACAGGCTTCGATGGCTTCCGCAGCGACGGCGTCGCCCATGCGCCGACGCACCTGGGACGCGCCCACGCGGTCTCCGGTGCTCGAGCGCTTCTACCGCGAGCTCATGGCCGTCGAGTCGCTGCCGTCGGCGCCCGAGGTCGCACAGCGTATGCTCGTCGCCATCAATCGCGACGACGTCAGCCTGAAGGCGCTCGCGACGTTGATCGAGCGCGACCAGTCGCTCGCGGCCCGCCTGCTGCGGCTCGCGAACAGCGCGCTCTTCGCGGTGCGCACGAAGGTGACGGGCATCACCCAGGCCGTGACGCTCCTCGGCTTCGCGCGCGTGCGCGACCTGGTGCTCGGTCTGAGCGTGTGGGGCGCTCTCGAGGGCTCGAGTGCCGAGGGACGTCGCTACCGCAAGCGGATGTGGAGCCACACGTCGATGGTCGCGTCGGCGGCGAAGCTGCTCGCGGAGCGGACGCGCGTCGGCGATCCCGGCCAGGCGTTCACGGCGGGGCTGCTGCACGACGTCGGCAAGCTCGTCCTCGGCCTGCGCCTCGGCGACACGTATTGGTCGCTGCTCGACGACGCGGTCGAGGCCGGCGGCGCGGCGGCGGCCGAGCAGGAGGCCTTCGGCTGCAACCACGGCATGGTCGGCGGCTGGCTGCTCCAGCTGTGGGGCATGCCGCCCGTGCTGGTCGATCCGGTCGCGCTCCACACCGAGCCGCTCGACCCGGCGTTCGGCCTGGACCTGCCGGCCATGGTCGCGGTGGCCGACCGTCTCGTGCACTCGACCGACGCGACCAGCGGCGCCGCTCGGCAGGACGTCCTCGACGAGCTCGCCGCCTTCGCGCCGGGGCTCGTCGACGGTGACGCCTGGAAGGAGATCTGGGCCGCGCTCCATAAGGAGCAGCAGACGCTGAACGGCATGTTCGGCGACTGAGTTTGCGCTCGCGTCATTGGGGCCCGACGTCATATGGTAGCGCGCCCTCACGTCTGTGGGGGATGCCTCCATGGACGGAACGCCCTACGCCACCGCGCTCGCCGACCGCATCGAGGCCGGCCAACGCGACATCTCCCACCGTTGGCTCGAGCGGCTGACGGAGCTGCTGCCGGTCGACGTGCGCGACGTCTTCCCGTCCGACCAGCTGCTCGATCACATCCCGGCCATCGTCGATGAGATCGCGGCCTACCTGCGCGCGCCCGACGACGAGGAGTTCGCGGCGAACACGACCGTCATCACGAAGGCGCAGGAGCTCGGGTTGCTGCGCCACGGACAGCAGGCGTCGGTCCACCAGATCCTGCGCGAGTACGCGCTGCTCGGCACCGTGCTCGAGCAGTTCGTCGTCGACACGACGAGCGCGCTGCCGGTCGCACCCACCCCGAACGAGTGCTTCGCCGTCATGCACCGGGTCGGACGCGCGGTGCAGACGTTGATGCAGATCACCGTCGACACGTTCATCGCGGCGTACACCGACACGATCACGCGGCAGACGGAGCAGCTGGCGGGCTTCAACCGCATGGTGAGCCACGAGCTGCGGAACCCGCTCAACACGTTGCATCTCGTGATCGGGATGCTCGGCGCCACCAGCGACGGCGAGCTGCCCGCGCTGCGCACGCGCGTCGCGCCGTTGCTGCAGCGGAACGTCACGCGCATCGCCGACATCCTGAGCAGCCTCGAAGGGCTCGCGCGTGCTCGCGAGGACACCGACACGCCGATCGTCCAGCGCATCGAGGTCGGCGCGGTGGCCAGCGAAGTCGCGCGCCAGCTCGCCGACGTCGCCGCCGCGCGCGGCGTGGCGATCCGCATCGCGCCCGAGCTGCCGTCCGTCACCGTCGACATGGCGCGGCTCGAGCTGGCGCTGATGAACCTCGTGTCGAACGCGATCAAGTACAGCGACCCGAAGAAGAACGACCGCCACGTCGAGATCAGCGGGGCGGCGATCGACGGCCGCTGCACGATCGCGATCCGCGACAACGGCCTCGGAATTCCCGCCGAGGTGGTGCCGCAGCTGTTCCGTCGACGGTTCCTGCGCGCGCACGGCCATCTCGACCACGCGCTCGGCAACGACGGAACGGGTCTGGGCCTCTCGATCGTACACGAATGTCTGTCGTCGCTCGGCGGCGCAGTCGAAATCGAATCGAGCGAAGGCGCCGGTACGACTGTGACGATGACGCTGCCGAGCTGACGGCGGGTCATCACGCTAAAGATCGGGACCGGCTCGCCCGATACTTGGCTAGCTATGCCGGAGCGCATCCTGGCCCTCTCCCGCGAGGTCTCGAAGCTGACGCGCAAGAACGTCGACGAGCTCCAGCGCGTCACGGGTCGCACCAAAATCCTCGCCCTCAACTCGCAGATCGAGGCGGCGCGCGCCGGTCAGGCGGGGCGCGGCTTCTCGGTCGTCGCGAAGGAGATCGGCGAGTTCAGCGGCGACGTGAACAAGATCGCCGACGGCCTGCGCGAAGCGCTCGGCACGCGGCTCTCGGAGCTCGACCGGCTCGGCACGCAGCTCGTCGCCAGCGTGCGCGGGACGCGGCTCGCCGATCTGTCGCTGAACATGATCGAGATCATCGACCGCAACTTGTACGAGCGCTCGTGCGACGTGCGGTGGTGGGCGACCGATTCCGCCGTCGTCGACTGCGTCGCGGACCCGGCGACGGAGCGTCGCCAGTTCGCCAGCCGGCGGCTCTCCGTCATCCTCGACTCGTACACCGTCTACCTCGACCTCTGGGTGCTCGACGCGAAGGGCACGGTACTTTCCAACGGCCGCCCGGCGCGCTACCCCGACGCCGTCGGCCGGCGCATGGCCGACGCGACGTGGTTCCGTCAGGCGATGGCGACCAGCGACGGCACGCAGTACGCCGTCGCCGACATCGCCACGAGCGACGCGCTCGGCGGCCGATCCGTCGCCACGTACGCCGCCGCGATCCGCGAGGGCGGCGAGGCGCACGGCGCAGTCACGGGCGTGCTGGCGATCTTCTTCGACTGGCAGGACCAGTCGCAGACGGTCGTCGACGGCGTGCGGCTCCTCGACGGCGAGCGCGACCGCACGCGCCGGCTCATCCTCGACGCCAAGCACCGCGTGCTCGCAGCGTCGGACCGCCGCGGCGTGCTGACCGAGGTCTTCCCGCTGCAGACGCAGGGCAAGACGATCGGCAACTACGACGACGGCGAGGGCAACGTCGTCGGCTTCTCGCTGACCCCGGGCTACGAGACCTACGCCGGCCTGGGCTGGTACGGCGTCATCGTGCAGAGCACGCGCTGATCAGCGCGCCTGCGCGGCCTTGGCGACGGCCGGAACGGCGTGGAGACGCGCCGCGGCCCGCTCGTCGCGCAGTCGCGCCGGCAACCGCAGCTCCGGCAGCACCACGGTGAAGATCGCGCCGCAGCCCGGCGTGCTCGATACCGTGACCGCGCCGCCCATCGTGTCGGCGAGGCGCTTCACGATGTGCAGGCCGAGCCCGACGCCGCCGTGACGTCGCGTCGACGAGCCGTCGACCTGGCGGAACATGTCGAAGATCAGCGTCTGCTGCTCGACGGCGATGCCGATGCCGGTGTCGCGCACGGTGAGCGTCAGCGTGCCGTCGACCATCGCCGCGCCGACCTCGACCTCGCCGACGTCGGTGAACTTGAGCGCGTTGCCGACGAGGTTCTTGAGGATCGTCTTCAGCTTCACGCGGTCGCCGACGACGCGGCGGCCGCCGGTCTCGTCGCGCCACGCGAGCTCGACGCCGATCGGACGGAGCGCCGCGACCTCGCCGGCGAGCTCGGCGAAGAGGTCGGCGAGCAGGACGGGGCTCGCCTCGACCGGATCGTGGCCGGCGTCGAGCCGGTTCAGGTCGAGCGTCGCGTTCACCAGCCCGAGCAGCTCGACGGCGCTCCGGCGCGTGGCGTCCAGCAGCTCGCGCTGGGCGTCGTTCAGCGGGCCCATGTCGCCGTCGGCGAGCAGGTCGCTGTAGCCCATGATGACGTTCAGCGGCGTGCGCAGCTCGTGCGACATCGTCGCGACGAAGTCGGATTTGAGCCGGCTCGCCGCCTGCAGGTCGCGGATCAGCCGCGCGTTCTCGAGCGCGATCGCCGTCGCGTGCGCCATCCCGAGCGCGAGGCGCCGCTGCCACGGCAGGAACGGACCGCGCCGGCCCGTCCACGCGAAGCCCAGCGCGCCGATTACCACCCCGCCGCGCGTGATCGGCGCGTACATCGACGAGGTGACGCCGAAGTACTCCATGACGTCGACCGGCACGAGCGTCTGGTGGCGCGTGTCGGCCAGCTCGAGCACCTCGCCGGGACGCACGTTCGCGATCAGCGGCGTCGACTCGGCCGAGAACTCGAGCTGCTTCAGCTGCGTCGCGACGTCGGGCGCCAGGCCGACGGTCGCCAGCACGCGGTACGCGCCGCGTGCCTCGTCCCACACGTACGACTCGCTGCTGCTGCAGCCGAGCGTCGCCACGGCGAAGCGGTTCACGCGCTCGAGCATCTGCGGGTCGTCGAGGTGCGTGCTGAGCAGCTGGCCGACGTCGGCGAGCGCCGCGGCGGTGTCCGCCTCCTCGCGCAACAGCACCGCGCGCACGAACGTCTCGTGCCGGTAGCGCTCCATGAACACCGCGCCCGCCACCGACACCGTCGCACCCACCGTCAGGCCGAGCAGCGGGAACGCCATCCCGTCGGCGATGTGCAGGTACGGCAGCACGCCCGCATACGCGGCCAGCACGACGCCGGCCTGCACCGCCTGCGCGCGCCAGCCCCACGGGACGAGCAGCGCCAGCGACGTCAGCATGCACACCTGCGCCATCGCGAGACGCTCCGCCGGTCCGGTGACGACGAGGTTGTAGGCGCACATCTGCACCGACAGCCCGGCCATCAGCGCGACGCCGACGATGACGGGACGCGAGCGGAGCGGCGACAGGCGCGTCGCGAGCACCGCGACGACGACCGCCAGAACCTGCGTCGCGAAGAACTCGAACACGACGACGCTGCGGTCGCCGTGATTCAGGCCCTCGATGAAGCTGGCCAGCCCGACGAAGGCGAGGAACAGGCCCGCGCCGAGCTCCGTCCGCGCACGCACCACTGCCTGACGATCGTGTTCGTACTCGGCCTCGAGGTCGGGCCGTTCCGGATGACCACGCTCCATCGGGCGACCCGGAACTCAGCATCAACTGTGCCAGCGCCCGGACCAACCGCCGCCGCCCATTGGCGCGCCGGCGTCGGGCGAGGAGCGTCAATCCGATGACAGGGGAGACGGAATCACCGGGGCGGCGTGATGCCTCGTGCCTCGAGCGCCCGTGCCTTCGCCCACCGGTAGTCCGGCTTGCCGCTCGGGCTGCGCACCATCTCGCCGACCACGATCGTCGACTTCGGCAGCTTGTAGCGCGCGAGGTACTGCGCGACGAACTCGTTCAGCTGCGCGTGATCGATCGTCTGGCCCTCGCGCGGCAGCACGACGGCGTTCACCTGCTCGCCGAAGCGCTCGTCGGGCGTACCGACGACGACGGCGTCGTACACTGCCGGGTGCTTGCGCAGCACCTGCTCGACCTCCTCGGGATAGATCTTCTCGCCGCCCGAGTTGATGCAGACCGAGCCGCGGCCGAGCACGTTGATCGAGCCGTCGTCGTTGAAGCACGCGTGATCGCCGGGCACCGCGTAGCGCGTGCCGCCGATCGTCGGGAACGTCTTCGCCGTCTTCGCTGCATCCTTGTAGTAGCCGAGCGGCACGTGGCCGGCGCGCGCCACCCAACCCGTCTCGCGCGCCTCGGTCGGCAGCGGACCGGACAGATCGTCCTTCAGGATGAGCGTGTTCGACATCGAGAACTTGCCGGTCTGCGCCGTGTCGCCGGCGCGCGTCGCGTGCGAGCCGTGCGCGCCCGTCTCCGACGCGCCGAAGCCGTCGATCACCATCGCGTGCGGCACGAACTGGAGGAGCGCCTCCTTCATGTGCGGCGACAGGATCGCGCCGCCCGAGCCGATCACGAAGAGCCGCGACAGGTCGTAGGTCTTCTTCTTGAGCTCCTCGACGATCGGCCGGGCGAAGGCGTCGCCGACGAGCGTCAGCGTGTTGCAGCCCTCGCGCTCGACGGAGCCGAGGACGTCGACCGGATCGAGCTTGTCGGGACGTCCCTGCAGCACGACGGTGCCGCCCTGGTGGATCGCCCCGAACGCGAGCCACTGCGCGGCGCCGTGCATCAGCGGCGGCGTCGTCATCACGCGCATGAAGCCGCCGTTGGCGGTCGCGTTGTCGGCGACCTCCTCGACGGTCGGCGGACCGGGCATGCCGGGCGCGCCGCCGGTCATCGCGCCGTGGAAGATGTCCTCCTGGCGCCAGAGCACGCCCTTCGGCGCCCCCGTCGTGCCGCCGGTATAGAGGATGTAGAGGTCGTCGGCCGACGGCGAGACCGGTGGCGTCTCGGGCGACGCGGCCGCCAGCGCCTCCTCGTAGTCGACGGCGCCGGGCAGCAGCGCCTCGCCGCTGTCGTCGGCCACCTGGATCAGCAGCCGCACCTTCGGGATGCGGTCGCGGATGCGCGCGAGGTTCGGCGCGTAGCGTGCCTCGTAGACGATCGCCGTCGCGTCGGAGTCGGTGAGCAGGTACAGCAGCTCCTCGTCGACGTAGCGGTAGTTGACGTTGAACGGGGCGACGCGCGCCATGAACGCGCCGAGCATGCTCTCGATGTATTCGGGCCGGTTCAGCATGTAGATGCCGAGGTGGTCCTGCCCGGACTGGTGTCCCTGCAGCGATCCGCGCTCGGCCCGACACCCGAGCCCCGCGGCGTGGAGCACGTTGCCCAGGCGGCGGGCGCGCTCTGCGACCTGCGCGTAGGTGAGACGCCGCGTCGGGGTGACGATGCACTCGCGGTCGGGGTTGCGCGCGGCGATGGCTTGCTGCACCAGTCCGAGGTTCATGCGGCGGAACCAACACCGGATCCGCTGCAACGCGCAACCCCGCGGCGCGTCGATTGACCTGGTCGAGTGAACCACGCTACGCGCGCCGGATGCGCTCAGTATGGATCCCGAAGCCCGGTCCGCCCGAAGTCCTCGAGGTGCGCGAGGTGCCCGATCCGGTACCCGGCCCCGGCGACGTCCTGATCCGCGTGCGCGGTGCCGGCGTCAACTTCGCCGACGTCTCCGCACGCATGGGCTTCTATCCCGACGCGCCGCCGCGGCCGTGCGTCGTCGGCTACGAGGTGTCGGGCGTGGTCGAGCGCGTAGGTCAGACCGTCGACGGCGGCCTCGTGCAGGGCCAGCGCGTGCTCGCGCTGACGCGCTTCGGCGGCTACGCCGAGGCGGTCTCGGTGCCTGCGGCGCAGGTCTTCCCGATGCCCGACGCGATGTCGTTCGAGGAGGCCGCCGCGATCCCGGTGAACTACCTGACGGCGGTGCTGATGCTCTATCGCTTCGGCAACGCGCGCGCGGGCGACACGGTGCTCGTGCACGCCGCGGCGGGCGGCGTCGGCATGGCGGCGATCCAGCTGTGCAACGCGGTCGGCGCCGACGTCATCGGCACCGCGTCGTCGTCGAAGCACGAGGCGCTGCGCGCCGCCGGCGTGAAGCACTGCATCGACTACCGCACCGAGGACTTCGAGCAGGCCGTCCGCCGCGTTACGAACGGCCGCGGCGTCGACATCGTGCTCGACGCCACCGGCGCGTTCCGCAAGAGCTACCGCTGCCTGGCGCCGCTCGGCCGGCTGGTGTGCTTCGGTCTCTCGAGCGCGTCGGCCGGCATGGAGCCGAACAAGCTGCGCGCGGTGATGAGCATCCTGTCGCTGCCGTTCTTCCATCCGATCAAGCTGATGAACGACAACAAGGCGGTGATCGGCGTGAACCTCGGCCACCTGTGGGATCACATCCCGATGCTGCGCCGGGAGATGACGATGCTGCTCGAGGGCTACGACAAGGGCACCATCAAGCCCGTCGTCGGCCGGACGTTCCCGCTCGTGCAGGCGGCCGCGGCGCATCGCTACATGCAGGAGCGCCAGAACGTCGGCAAGGTCGTCCTGACGTCGGACGCAACCGCGGGCTCGTGAGCGACGTCCTCGTCGAGGTGCACGACGGCGTCGCCGTCGTGACGCTGAACCGTCCGGAGCACCGCAACGCCTTCTCCGGCGCGATGGCGCACGAGCTCGCCGACGCGTATCGGCGCTGCGACGCCGACGACGCGATCCGCGCCGTCGTGCTCACCGGTTCCGGTCGCGCCTTCTGCACCGGCGCGGACCTCGACACGACGGGCGGCGAGACGTTCGCCAAGCGCGACGAGCCGGAGTTCAGCGCAGCCGGCGTCGCGTTCGCTGCGTGGGACGTCCGCAAGCCGGTGATCGCCGCGGTGAACGGTCACGCGGTCGGCATCGGGCTGACGCTCGCCATGCAGTGCGACATCCGCCTCCTCGCGCTCGAGGCGCAGTACGGCTTCGTCCACGTGCGCCGCGGCGTCATCCCCGACGCGCACTCGCACTGGAGCGTGCCGCGCGCGATCGGCTTCGCGCGCACCGCCGACCTCTTCCTGACCGGACGGCTCTTCCGCGGCGACGAGGCCCTGGCGCTCGGCATCGCGAGCCGCGTGCTGCCGTCCGCCGACGTGCTGCCGGCGGCAATGGCGATCGCGCGCGACATCGCGGCGAACGTGGCGCCGCTCTCCGCCGCGCTGTCGAAGCGCCTCTTGTGGGAAGGCCACGCGCAGACGCGCGACGAGGTCGGCCGCAAGGAGACGGCACTGCACCACGTCGTCATGGGACGCGCCGACGCGCTGGAAGGCGTGATGGCGTTCCTCGAGCAGCGGCCGCCGAACTGGCAGCTCGCCGTCCCGCGCGATTGGCCTGATTGGCCGATCTAGCTGGCCAACGCCGCGACCTGCTCGCGGCGCGCGCCGGTCATCGCGTCGAGCGTCGTGCGGCACGCGTCGGACGTCGCCTTCGCCTTGCGCACCTTCTTCTGCAGCACGGCGAGCTGCTTTGCAGCCTTACGCACGAGCTTCCGTGTCTTGGCCGGCTTCGCGAGCGACGACGACGCTTTCGAGAGCGTGCCGCGTGCCTTGCCGACGCGCTTCTGGAGCGTCGCGGCCAGCTTCGCGTCCGGCGTCTCCGCGCCGCAGACGTCGGGCTCGAGCAGCTCGGCGAGCGCGCAGTCCGCGCCGGCGAAGCCGTCGCCGCAGCCCGCCGGCGCGTCGACGCCGCGTTCTTCGAAGCGCGCACGCGCCTCGTCCATGTTCAGGCCGACGAACGACGGCAGGTCGAGCCGATCCAGCTCCTGCTGGATGACGGCGGCCGTGTCGGCCGGCGCGCCGGCCTGGAACTCGGCGAGGATCGCGAGCCAGTCGTCCATCATCGACTGCGTGATGGTGACGCTCGCGCCCTGCCCCGTCACCAGCGCGTTCAACGCGGGCAGCCACGCGCCGAGCGCGTCGCCGACCATCCACACGAGCCACGGCCGCGACGGCACGACGCGCATCAGCGCGGGCGAGTGCGTCGCGTGCAGCTGCGTGTAGCGCTGACCGGCGGCGGACGTCGACATGATCTGATCGCGCAGCGCGCGCAGCGTGCCGAGGAAGCTCGGCGTGGCCGGTGCGGCACCGAGCGGCTCGATGTCCTCGAGGAATCCGCAGACGACGGCCGCCAGGAAGTCGCTGCCGCAGGCCTCCGGGCACTCCAGGAGTTGCCCGGTGAGCGACATCCAGATCGCGAAGATGCAGCTCACACAGTCGTCGGGCGGCGCGTCCGGTCCGTCGAAGTCGATGAACGGGAAGTACAGCTCCTGCATGTCCTGGCCGTAGCACTCGCCGCCGGACATCAACGACAGGCGCACGGGCGAGAATCCCGCCGTGCCGGGCTCCTCGAGCCGAAACGGGTTCGACACCTGCAGCGTCTGCCCGACCTGCACCTCCGACGGACAATCGAGCGACGGGTCGCAGAAGAGGTAGCCGTCGTTGCACTCGCCGAGCGTGCCGACCGTCACGGCAGCGTCCTGTCCATCGAATGGCGCGGGCAGCACGAAGCGCCCGTCGGGACGCGAGCGGATGCGAGGATCGAGATCGAAGCCGGCGTGCGCGACGAGCGGAGCCAACACCGCGAGCACGAGCGCAACTCGTTTCATGCGACCAGCGTAGCGGATCGCTCCGCGGGCGACGGTCACACGAATTGGGGATGCGGTGGACGAGCGTCGACGGCTCGTCCACCGCCCCGTGGGTCAGCGCACGTCGGCGCCGGTACCGCCGCGGGTGTCACCCGTGTGGCCGCCGGTCGTTCCGGCGCCGCCCGCGGCGCCGCCGCCGGCTTCGTGCGAGCCGCCCATGTTGCCGGCGCCCGTGCCGCCGGCACGGCCCGTCGTGCCGGCGCCGCCGGTCGTGCCGGCACCGCCGGCGCCCTGGCCGCCCATCGTGCCGGTGCCGGTGCCGCCCGTTCCCGTGCCGGCGCCGCCGGCTCCCGCGGCGCCACCGCTGCCGGTGCCGCCACCGCCGCCGGCCGTATCCGCTGCCATCGAAACGATCGGCGCCACCAACAGCGCGCCGAAACAAACTGCGACGAGTAGACGCTTCATCGGAACCCTCCTCAGCCGATGTGGCTGTACCTCGACGGCTATCGGAGGGTCGTGGACCGTCAATGCGCGTATCGCCGAAATCTCGCGGGATACGATCGACGGTCTATCGCACGCAGGCTCAATCCGCTCGCTTCTGCACGTACTCGGCGACGCGATACGGACCGGTGCGTCCGATGAACCGCGCGATGTCCTCGCGAACGATGCGCTCGCCCTCGGCGCTCGCGAAGAATCCCCGCGCGAGGATCTCCGCCGACGGGAAATGGATCTCCGCGATGCCGTCGAGCGCCGGCGCGTTCGCGCCGAGCCGCTGATCGACGACGTTCGTCACGTAGCGATCCATCGCGGGGTGATGCTCCTTCGCGAGCGGCACGTGCCGCTCGAGCCAGTGCTCGACGAACTGCTCGTGCGTGAGATCGGGCCGTCGCCAGAGCGGACAGACGAGCTTCACGCCCGGCGACGCTTCGCCCGCCGCGACGCGCACCGCCTCGTCCTTCTGCACGTGCTCCGTCGTAACGTAGGCGTCCGCGCCGCCCATGAAGCCGGCGACGTCGCGCTCGATGATCGTGCGGCCCTCGTCCGAGTCGTAGAGGCGGTCGCGGTAGTCGTCGAGCGCGTCGAACCAAAGCTGGCCGATGCTGTCGACGGGCTCGAGCGGTGCGGGCCCGTTCTCGACGATGTTCACCGTGTAGCCGCGCATCGTCGGGTGGTGACGCAGGGCGAGCGGCACGTGACCCTGCAGCACCAGCTCGGCGTAGCGCGCGGGCGTCAGGTCGGGACGGCGCCGGCAGAGGAAGATCAGCTTGACCATGTGTCCAGCGTCTCCTGGTAGAGCCGTTCGACGTTCGCCACCTGCTCCTCGATGTCGTGCACCGTCCAGTCCTTGGTCTCGATCGGCGGGTGCACGATGACGTCGACGGTCGCCGGCCGCGCGACCACCGCATGCTTCGGCAGCGCGTCCAGCGAGTTCAGGAAGACGATCGGCACGATCGGCACGCGGCCGGCCATCGCGATGTGGAACGCGCCCTTCTTGAACTTGCCGAGCCGTCCCATGCTGCTGCGCGTGCCCTCGGGGGCGATCGCGATCGACAGGCCGTCGCGCAACGCCTGGATCGCCGGCCGCAGCGCCTCGATCGCGCGCTCGCGGTTGAAGCGGTCGATGAAGACGGTGCCCGCCAGCGCGAACGCCGGTCCGAAGATCGGGTTCTTCTTCACCTCCTGCTTGCTGATGCCGACGAAGTCGCGATGCAGCATCTTGCAGAGCAGGAGCACCTCGATGGCGCTCTGGTGGTTGAAGATGAACACCGCGGGACGATGCGACCACAGGTGCTGCTCGCCCTGCACGTTGAGACCGATACCCGCGAGCGCCGTGCCGACCTCGCCCCACGTGCTGGCCGCGATGTTGACGAACGGCTGCCAGCGCCATTCGAGCGCGGCGGCCGGCAGCCCGAGCAGCATCGACGGTACCAGGCTGCCGATCGCGAGCGATGTCCGCAGCACGCTGGTGGCGGTGGGCAGGCCGCGCGTGTGGAACGTCCGCGCCGGCCAGCCGCGCTTCGCGGCGATCGCGGTGAGGCCGCGGTTCGGGTTGGTGGGACGCGGCCGGCCGACGGCCTCGAGCAACGGCAGGTCCTCGTCGCTGTCCGTGTAGAACCAGCTGTCCTCCATCGCGAGGTCCTCGCGCATCGCGAGGTCGCGGGCGGCGTTGAGCTTGCCGTCGCCGTAGCAGGTCGGCCGCTGGATGCCGCCGGTGAAGCGGCCGTCCGCCACCTCGAGCCGCGTGCAGAGGACGTGCGGGATGCCGAGCTCCCGAGCCAGGGGTTCCACCTGGTAGCGCGTGGCCGACGAGACGATCGCCATCGTGTGGCCCTTGCGCTTGTGGGCGGCGACGATCGCGCGCGCCTCGGGATAGACGTCGGCGGCGATGCGCTGCTCGAAGAGCCGTTCCCCGAGCTCGACGAGGGCGGACTCCTCTTCGCCGCGCAGCAGCGCGGCCGCCTCCGTGAGGAGCCCGGAGAAGCCCACCTGGCCCAGCTGGAACCGCAGGCCGGCCAGGGTGGTCAGGGCGATCCCGCTTGGGCCGATGCGTCCACGGAACAGCGCGTCGGAGAAGAAGGCGAAGACCGAAAACCCCGCGACCAGCGTGCGATCGAGGTCGAAGAAGGCGCCGACGTGCGGTCCCTCGGGACCCTCGTCGATCTCACGCGTCAGAGCGGCATGGGACACGCCGCGTAAATAGCGTCACGCGGATCGGCCGGTCCAGCCATGCACTACCACCCTCGACGGCGATCGTCGTAGTATCGACCTCGGATGGCGCGCGCGAGCCAGCAGGCGGAGCAGGAAATCCCCGTCGTCGAGCGACGGGTCGTCTTCCTGCTGGATGCCTCGAGCCGCATCGAGCAGCGCCTCCTGCGCGACTGGATCACCGAGCATCACGCGCCGACCGGCATCCCGTGGGAGACCATCCCCATTCCGCCGTCGCGCCGCCGGCGCGGCCGCGGACACCGCGTGCGGCTCGATCCGCGGCTCGAGGCCTGCCTCGCCGGCGACGACGATCCCCTGCTGACGCCGCTGCGCGTCGCGTGGCTCACCCCGAAGCGCGAGCGTGGCTGGGTGCGACGCGTCGCCCGCTTCGCGTTGATCGGCGATCCACGCGATCCCGGCCGGCTCCGCCAATGGATGTCGTGCCGCTCGCCGGAGCGCTTCCAGATCGTCGCCGGCGACGCGGCCACGGTGACGGAGTTGCGCGAGCGCTGGGTGCAGGCCGGGGGTCCGGGCTCGAGCGAGACGACGGGGCTCGCCGAGTTCGTCGCGCGGCAGGCAGGGCTCGCGCTCGAGCGCGCCGAGCGTCGCGTGCGCGGGCTGCGCTACAAGGTCCCGCGCTTCGTCGCCGAGGACATCCTCTCGCGCCCGGCGTTCCGCGGCGGCATCGCGCGCCTCGCGGCCGAGGTCGGCAAGCCGGAGGCCGACGTCTTCAAGGAAGCCCAGGGCTACCTGCACGAGATCCGCGCGACGCACAGCCCGTACGTCATCGACCTCACCGCGCGCCTGATCCACACGCTCTACACGCAGGGCTACGGCGAGGCGCTGCACTACGATCACGCGCAGCTGACGCGCATCTACAACCTGGCGCAGCGGCATCCCGTCGTGTTCCTGCCGTCGCACAAGTCGAACCTCGACCACCTCGTGCTGCAGTACGCGCTCCACGAGAACGGCCATCCGCCGAACCACACCGCGGGCGGCATCAACATGAACTTCTTCCCGGTGGGTCCGCTGATCCGCCGGAGCGGCGTGTTCTTCATCCGCCGGACGTTCAAGGACAACCCGGTCTACAAGTTCGTCCTGCGCCACTACATCGACTACCTGATCGAGAAGCGCTTCTCGCTCGAGTGGTACATCGAGGGCGGACGCTCGCGCTCGGGCAAGCTGCTGCCGCCGCGGTTCGGTCTGCTGGCGAACGTCGTCGACGCGTATCGACGGGGCAAGAGCGAAGACGTCCACCTGATCCCGGTCGCGATCGCCTACGATCAGATCCAGGACGTCGGCGCGTACACGACGGAGCAGCGCGGCGGCAAGAAGCAGAAGGAGGGCTTCGGCTGGTTCGTGAACGTCGTGCGCGGGCTGCGTCGACGGTTCGGCGACATCTACATCCGCTTCGGCGAGCCCGTGTCGCTGGCGACGATGCTCGGCCCGCCCGATCCGCACGCCGAGCCGGGCACGACGTCGGAGGAAGAGGAGCAGACGCTCGCGGTGCAGAAGCTGGCGTTCGCGGTGTCGGTACGCATCAACGACGTGACGCCGATGACGCCGACGTCGCTGGTGACGCTGGCGCTGCTCGGCCGCGGCGATCGCGCGCTCAGCGTGCCGGAGATGGTGGTCGCCCTGCGCAACCTCGTCAGCTACATCCGTCGCCGCCACCTGCCCACGACGACGGAGATCGACCTCGACACCGAAGAGGGCGTCCAGCGCGCGCTCGACGCGCTGGTCGAGAGCGGCGTGATCAGGCGCTACGCGGAAGGTCCGGAGGCGGTCTACGCGATCGCGCCCGACCAGCACCTGACCGCGGCCTACTACCGCAACACGATCATCCACTTCTTCGTCAACGCGGCCATCGCGGAGCTCGCACTGCTGAAGGCCGGCGAGGACCACGTCGAGGACCGTCGCGGCACGTTCTGGGACGAAGCGATGCGCCTGCGCGACCTGCTCAAGTTCGAGTTCTTCTTCGCCGAGAAGGAGCAGTTCCGCGCGCAGCTGGTCGAGGAGATCGGCATCCACGATCCGAAGTGGGAGTCGGCGCTGCGCGGCCCAGCGGCGATCCAGTCGCTGGTGCGATCGTTCCGTCCGTTCAACGCGCACCGCATCCTGCGTCCGTTCCTGCACGCGTATCAGGTCGTGGGCGACACGCTCGAGCGCGAGAGCCCGGCGCACCCGATCGATCAGCCGAAGCTCGTCGAGCGCTGCCTCGGCGTCGGCAAGCAGTACCTGCTGCAGCGACGGATCACGAATGCGGAGTCGGTGTCGAAGGTGTTGTTCGAGACGGCGTTGCGCCTGGCGAACAACCGCGGGTTGTTGGAGCCGGGGACGCCGGACCTGCTCGCGCGACGTCGGGCGTTCGCGGAGGAGATCCGCTCGGCGGTACGGCGGGCCGACGCGATCGAGGCGTTGGTGGCGGCGCGGGTGGCGCGGTTGATACCCTAGCGGCGCGATGAGGCGGCGGTGGGGGAGCTGGGTGCTCTTGTTGCTGGGGCTCGCAGCGATGGCGCTCGCCGTCAGCACGCTGGTGCCCGAAGCGCCGCAGTCCGTCCGGCGCATCACGATCACCCCCGGGCCGTTCGGCACGACGCGCACGCTGGTCGCCCGTGCGATCGCCGAGGCGGTGACGGCGCGGGGCGGCGACGCCGAGGTGATCGAGACGGAGCATGCGACCGCATCCGTCGATGGGGTCGACGACGGCACCGTCGACTTCGCGCTCGTGCCGGAATCCTTTCCCGGCGGTCACCGCGGGAACATCCGCGAGGTCACGCCGCTCTACATCGAAGCGCTGCACCTCCTCGTGAAGTCCGAGCTCGTCGACGCCGCAAGTCAGGGACTCGCCGCGTTGAAGGGGCGCACGGTCAACATCGGGCCGCCCGGGTCCGCGAACGCCGGCCTCGCGGCGTCCGTCCTCGGGTTCGCCGGCATCGAGCCGGGACCCGGCGGCTACGTCCTCAACGACGACGACGTGTCGACGCTCGGGCGCCTCATGGCAGCGCGCGATCGCGCCGCGCTGCCGGACGCCGTGCTGCACCTGGCCACGCTGCCCTCCGAGGTCGCCGTGCATCTGATCCGCGACCTCGACTATGCGCTCGTCGCGCTCCCGTTCGCCGACGCGTTCCGTCTCAATGCGCTCATCGGCTCCGATGCTCCGACCGATCGCAACGGCGCCGAACGCCGGCTCGTGGTCGACGTGGTGATCCCGGCGTTCACCTATCAAGCCGAGCCGGCGGTGCCGCCGACGGCGCTGCACACCGTCGGTACGCGCCTCCTCCTGATCGCCAACGACGCCGTCTCGGCGGACACGGTCCAGCAGGTACTGGAGGCGGTCTTCAGCGCGCAGGTCGCGCACGTCGCCTACCCCCCGCTCGATCGTGGGCTCCTCTCGCTCGCGCCACACCTGCCGCGGCACGAGGGCACGCTGCAGTTCCTCCGACGCGGGCAGCCGTACATCACCCAGGACACGGTCGACACACTGAGCAGCTCCTTCAGCGTGATCGGCGCGCTGGCGGGCGGCCTGCTCTTCCTCTGGCAGTGGTGGCGCCAACGCCAACAGGCCGAACGCGACGAGAAGTTCGGCAGCCACCTGCTGCGGATGGCCGACGTCGAGCGTCGCATGACGGCGCTCGAGCTGTCGGCCACGCTGGAGCTCGAGCCGCTCGTCGAGCTGCAGCGCGAGATACTGACGCTCAAGAGCACCGCGCTCGACGAGTACGCCGCCGGCGAGCTCGGCGGACAGGCGGCGCTCTCGAGCCTGCTGGAGCCGTTGAACGCCACGCGCGATCACATCGGCGACCTCATCCTCCACGTCCGCGGTCTGCTCGAAGAACAGGCGCAGGCGGAAGGACGGTCGGCGACGGCGGTCTGGAGCGCGGCGATCGACAAGCCCGACGCCGACTGAGCGGGCTCGCGTCGGCGACGGCAGCGGCAAGCTCGCGAGCGGCACCTGGGGATCGTCGCCGCCCACCGCGACCACGCAGATGAACATCTACTCGGCGAGCAAGTGGGTCTATGGCGCCTACGTCTTTCAGCGACTGAACGGCGTGATGAGCGCCCAAACCCTGCGCTCACTGCGCATGCGCGACGGGTACACCCAGACGAGCCCTGCCTGCTGCGGACGACCGTCGGCTCCTGCTACTCGGACATGAGCACGCGCGACATGACGGCGGTCGACAAGTTCTACTACGCGTCGGGCCACTTCCAGAAGCACGCGTCGGTCGACATGGGACTCTCGAGCAAGACGAAGACGCAGCTCGCCACGGAGATCCACAACTACCTCGGCAACGACTGGACGCTCACCTACGCGCGCACCGACCTCGCGGGCGGCGGCAAGAGCAGCGCCTCCGACTACGGCAAGTTCCTGCGCAAGATGCTCAACGGAACGATCCTGCTCTCCGGCAGCGCCCTCGGCTCCAATGCCGTCTGCACCTACACCGGCGCGACGGACGCCGTCACCGGCCGCGTCCACTGCAACGACGCGGTCTTCTCGCCGAGCGGAGAAGCCTGGACGTACTCCATCGGCCACTGGGTCGAGAGCGATCCGGTATGGCTCGCCGGCGGCGGCGACGCCGCATTCAGCAGCCCGGGCCTCGCGGGCTTCTACCCATGGATCGACGTGTCCCGGACCTACTATGGCGTGCTCGCGCGCGTCGACCTCGGCGAAGGCGCGGGAGGTCAGTCCACTGCGTGCGGCCGGCAGATCCGGAAAGCGTGGCTCACGGGCGTGCCGCAATCGTGACGTCGTCGGGCCAGGCAGTGGACGTTCGCTGTGGCCCGGTTCGGGTCGCCGCGGCGCCGTCGGGGCAACATTCAGCCGTCGGTGCTTGACAGGATCCGGCGCACGCCGTTCTTCGGGTTGCGCGCGCTCACCACATCGGCCTCGAAACGCTCGTGCGACCCCCTGCTCCATCGCCGCCGGCGTCGGCCACGTCTCGAGCCATCCGGTGCGCCGCACGTCGCGTGCGTCCTCTCCCACGGCCTCGCAAAACCACGTGGTACAAGGGCTCCATGACCACCGCCGACGGAGAACGACTGGCCGACGAGATCGCGGAGCTCGCCGCACACCTCGACGCCGCGACCCATCGCTTCCTCGCGCTCGTCGCGCGCTTCGACGAAGCCGGCGTGTGGGCGGACCAGGGCGCGCGCACCTGCGCGCACTGGCTGTCGTGGCGCATCGGCCTCGACCTCGGCGCAGCACGCGAGCACGTGCGCGTCGCGCGGGCGCTGCAGACGCTGCCGCTGATCGACGGCGAGCTGCGATGCGGACGCGTCAGCTATTCGAAGGTCCGTGCGCTCACGCGAGCCGCCACTCCAGAGACGGAAGCTTCACTCCTCGAGATCGCACGAACATCAACGGCAGCGCAGCTGGAGCGTGTCTGCCGCGGCTATCGCCTCGCGCTTCGCAATGCGACGGAGCTTCTGCCCGAGGAGAAGGACGAGTTGCGCTGGGTCCGCGAGCGGGAGAACACGCCGGGATTCGTGCGCTTCGACATCCAAGTGACCGCCGAGGAAGCTGCGACCATCCGCCACGCGCTCGACGTCGCCAAGTCACGCGCTTGGGAAGCGAAGGACGTTTCCGCGGGAACGCGGCACGCGAAGCCGCATCGTGCGGACGCGTTCGTCGTAGTAGCCGAAGCCTACCTGCATACGACGGCCGGCACCGAAGCGGGGCCACCGGTGGAAGTCGTCGTCCACGTGGATTCCGACGGTGAGGGAGAAGTCGGTGGAACGCTCGATGACGGGACCGCGCTGCCGCGCTCGACGACCGATCGCCTCCTCTGCGACGCGACCGTAGCCACGGTCCGAGAAGATTCCCGCGGAAATGTGCTCGACGTCGGACGACGTCGGCGAACGATACCGACCTTACTCCGCCGCGCGTTGAACCTCCGCGATCGTGGCTGCCGCTTCCCGGGATGTACGAACCGCTTCATCGACGGTCATCACATCGTGCCATGGGCCAGAGGCGGCGCGACGAAGCTCGACAACCTCCTCTCCCTCTGCCGGCGGCACCACACCTTCGTCCACGACTTCGAGGTGCGCATCGTTCACGACGACGGTGCGCTGCGCTTCGTGCGGAAGGACGGCACGCCGATCTTGGTCACGTGGACACCGCCGGTACTGCCCGCAGACCCCATCAAGGCGCTCCGCAACCTCAACGCGGGTATCGCGATCGACCCCACCAGCAGCCTGCCGAACTGCGACTACCGCCGACCGAACTACGCGCACATCGTGTCGACGCTGATGCCACTGGACGCCTGATGCGCGAGCGCTGGACCCGCGGCGAGCCGACGCTCGCCCTGACGCGCGAGCAGGTCGCGACTCTGCTGCCGCGCCACACCGTCCTGGCGGTGACACCGACGACCGGCGGCCTCGCGAACACGAACCTCCGCGTCGACACCACGAGCGGCCCCGTCCACCTCCGCCTCTGGACCCGCGACCCGACACAGGCCGCCAAAGAGCTCGCTCTCCGCACGCTCGTCGCCGATCGCGTCCCGTTGCCGCGACTCATCGAAGCCGCGCCCGACAATCCGATCACCGGCCATCCGTACGCCGTGATGGAATGGATCGACGCGCCCCGACTCGAGCAGGTCATGCCGTCGCCGATGCTCGCGAGAGACGTCGGCAGGACGCTCGCCGCCATCCACTCCTTCACCTTTCCGCGCACCGGATTCCTCGACGAGCGCCTGCGGGTCACTCCGATCGCGGTCGACGCGAAAGGCGTCCGAACGTTCCTGGCGAACATGCTGACAGGCAACCCGCACGTCGACGCGGGCCTCACGCAGAAGGTCCTCGCCGTCGTCGACCGCGACGGCCACCTCCTCGACGACTGGACGGGCCCGCCCTCCCTCACCCACAGCGACTTCAACGGCTCGAACCTCCTCGTGCGCGACGACGCGGTCATCGCCGTCCTCGACTGGGAGTTCGCGTTCAGCGGCTCGCCGTTCTTCGATCTGGGTAACCTGACGAGGCCGCCGCTCGGCGACGACGACGCGTTCGCGAACGCCGTCGCCGAGGGCTACGGACCGCTTCCGCGGGAGTGGCGTCGCATGAGTCGGCTCGTCGACCTGATGGCGTGGGCCGATTTCCTGTCGCGGCCGAACCCGGGCGCGGCGCTGATCGCCGATGCCCGCATGATGCTCGAGCGCGCCCTCACTTGAGGCCGCTGGCCTGCTGGACGAACGCGTCGCCGAACGTCTGCAGCGCGGCCAGCCGCGAGCCCGCCACGACGGCCTTCTCGTCGATGTACATCGTCGGTCGAACAGTGCGTTGCTCGCCCTCGCCGCGGGCGAAGGCGTAGAGGTACTCGTTGCGGTTGTCGATCAGCAGGCCCTCCGCGATCGTCAGCGCGTTCTCGTGCGTGCCCGGCGCGACGAACAATCCGACCAACGAGAGATAGAGCAGGCTCGCAGGGTTCACGTACCGGTCGGTCGACGTCGCGAAGTTGACGACCAGTAGCGCATCGGCTCGCGTGCGGGCTGCCGCCGTGCGCTGCGCCATCAGGCGACAGCGATGATCCGACAGCTCGCACGGACGGCCGTCCACCAGGGACGACGGGAGGATCACCACCTCGCTCGCGACGCCCGCGGCCCGCAGCGGCGCGGCCCACGATTCGATCACGCGGATCTCGTCGGCGGTCCATCCGGTCGACGCGCCGCCGACGGGCGGCGCCACCGCGATCCGGGCCGGCAACGACATCTGCGGCCTCGTCTGCTCGATCTGCTCGACGGTGAGATCGGACGAGACGTAGGCGCGCCGGGCATCCTGCAGCGAGGCATTCAGCGCGCCCCGGTTGTAGCCGGTTCCGCAGCCGGCGAAGACGACGGACACGACCAGCAAGAACGTCTTCTTCATGGTGACCTCCGCGGCGGCGCAACCCGCGAGGTGCGACCTGGTTACGCGTCATCCGCCGCAGGCGACGTCGACGAAGGTGCCGGTCATCGCGCGCGAACGGTCCGACGCGAGCACGACCGCCATGTCGACGACCTCGGCGAGCAGCGGCAGGCGTTTCATCACAACGTCGCGCTGCCGAACTCCGCGAGGCACTCGGCCAGCGTGCGACCCGTCGCGCCCCATACGACGGCGACCTTGTCGCGCAGCAGCATCGTCAGCTCCTCGCCAGCGCCGCGGCAAGGCGGCCCATCTCTTCGGGCGTCCAGCAGCTGCCCGGATCGAAGAACTCGTCCGCGGCGATGGCGTCGGCCGGGAGGCCTACCCACGGATGCTTCGAGCGCACGAAGCAGTGTGCCCGCGGGGGGAAGGCGCGCGCGCCGTCGAGCGTGCCGATCGCGACGAGCTTGATCCGCTCCTTCCAGAGCCGATGGTGGAACCACAGCGCGACGCCGCACCGGCCGCAGCCGACGATGCGCCGCCGTCGTGCGGCAGCAGGCCGCTCATCGCGTCCTCGCCGCTCAGGATCGTGACGCGAGTCGACGACCGGCCGGATCGACAAGGCGCAATTTCCGCAAAGTCCGGGCCCGACGCGGTGGCTAGCCTGGGCAGCACCAACGAGGAGGAGGACCCCATGGCCGAGTTGATCCTGCACCACTACCCGATGTCGTTCTTCGCCGAGAAGATCCGGCGCATCCTGGCGTACAAGGACCTGCCGTGGAGATCGGTGGAGCAGCCGATGCTCATGCCGAAGCCCGACCTGACGCCGCTCACCGGCGGGCTCCGGCGCGTGCCGGTGCTGCAGATCGGCGCCGACGTCTACGTCGACACGGCCTGCATCGCGCGACGCCTCGAACGCCTCCATCCCGAGCCGGCGTGCCTGCCGGCGGATCAGGCGGCGCTCGCGAGCACCCTCGAAGACTGGGCCGACCGCCGCTTCGCGTCCCAGGTGGCGGCGCCGGTGATCGTCGACATCCTGCCGCAGCTGCCCGCGGGCGCGCTCGAGGACCGCGCCAAGATGTCGCCGATGCTGAGCGAGCAGATGCTGCGCGCGAACGCGCCGCACGCGATGAGCCAGGCGCTGCAGTCGATGGACCGCCTCGACGCGCAGCTGCGAAACCGTCGCTTCCTCCTGGGCGATGCGTTCACCATCGCCGACGCCGCCGCGTTCCATCCTCTCTGGTTCCTGCGGAAGAGCGAGCGGCTCTCCGCGGAGATCGGGACGCACCCGGACCTGGCGCGGTGGTTCGCGCGCATCGAAGGCTTCGGCCCGGGACGCGTCGAGCCGATGCAGCCGTCCGAAGCGCTCGCCGTCGCGCGGACGTTCGACCCGACGGACGTGAACGGCGCCGAGCGCGCCGTCGACCCGCGCGTCGCGCTCGGGCATCCCGTCCTCGTGATGGCCGACGACTACGGCACCGAGACCTGCAAGGGTACGGCGCTGCGGGTGACGGCCGACGAATTCACCGTCCGCCGGCACGACCCCGACCTCGGCGAGATCGCCGTCCACTTTCCGCGCATCGGCTATCGCATCGTCCCCCAGTGACGTCCGGATCTGGCCAGGTCGGCCGGGTCTCGGGACGTGACCCGGCCGACGGAGCGCAGTACGATCGGTGCATGGCGGAAGGGATGGCGGGCCGCGAGATCGGCCGCTTCGCCGATCTCGGCGTGCACGCGTACACGTGCAGCTTCGGGCCCGACGATCGTCCCTTCGAGGAGCAGCACGCCGCCTACACCATCGGCATCGTCTACGAAGGCACGTTCCAGTATCGCACCGGCCGCACGACGATGACGATGACGCCAGGCTCGGCGATGCTCGGCAATCCCGGCCAGGCGTTCATGTGCTCGCACGAGCACGGGCGCGGCGACCGCTGCGTCGCGCTGTCGTTCGGCGCGGAGACGCTCGAGGAGATCGCGCGCGAAGCCGGCGTGCGCGTCGCCGGCTTCCGGCAACCGGCGGCCGCGGCGCGCGCGCGACAGTTCGCGTTCGCGAAGAGCCTGCTCGGCACCGGCGATCCGCTGCCGCCGTCGGCCGAGGAAATCGTGCGCGTCCTCGCCGCCGACCTCCTGCGCGGACAGACCGACCGGCCGCTGCCCATCGAGCCCATCACCTGGGCCGAGCGACGCCGCGCCGTCGCCGCCTGTCGCTTCATCGAGGACCGTGCCGACGGACCGCTGCCGCTGACGGAGATCGCCGACCACGCCGGGCTGAGCCCGTTCCACTTCCTGCGCTCGTTCAAGCGCGCGCTCGGCGTCACGCCGCACCAGTTCCTGGTGCAGTCGCGGTTGCGCCGCGCCGCCTCGCTGCTGCTCGACACCGAAGCGCCGGTCACCGACGTCGCCTACGCGGCCGGGTTCGCCGACCTCGCGAACTTCAACCGCTCGTTCCGCCAGGCGCTCGGCTGTTCGCCGCGCGAGATGCGTCACAGCAAGATTCGCAAAGTCGCGCTGCGCGCCATTCGGTAGACGAGAGCCCGTGCCGTACACGATCTTCGACACAGCGATCAGGCCGATGGGGCTCGCGTGGAACGACGCCGGCATCAGCGCGATCCAGCTCCCCGAGGCGACGGCCGCCACGACGCGGACGCGCCTCGGGAGACGCTCGCCCGACGCCGACGTCGAGCACGACGGGCCTGCGTGGATCCGCGACACCATCACCCGCGTGCGATCGCACCTCGGCGGCCGTCCGCAGGACCTGAGCGGCATCCGTCTCGATCCGTCGCGCGTGACGCCGTTCACGCTGCGCGTCTACGAGGCGCTGCGCCGCGTGCCGTCGGGACGCACCGTCTCCTACGGCGAGCTCGCGCAGCTGGCCGGCTCACCCGGCGCGGCGCGCGCGATCGGCCGGGCGATGGCGACGAACCCGTTCCCGGTCGTCGTGCCGTGTCATCGCGTGCTCGCCGCGGGCGGCAAGGCCGGCGGTTTCTCCGCGTTCGGCGGGATCGTCACGAAGGACCGTCTGCTCGCGATCGAGCGGTCGCCGGTGCGGATCGCGCAGCGCGCCCTGCCCTTCGACGTCGACGCCGCCATCCGCCACGTCGCCGACGCCGATCCCGTCCTCGCCAGGCACATGCAGCGCACCGGCGCCTTCGCGATGGAGCTCAAGCACACGAAGGACGTCTTCGGCGCGCTCGCCGAGGCCATCATCTATCAGCAGCTGAACGGCAAGGCCGCCGCGACGATCCACGGCCGCGTCGAGGCGCTGTTCCCGAAGCGTCGCATCACGCCCGACGGCATCCTCGCCGCCGACGACGCGACGTTGCGCGGCGCGGGCCTGTCGCGCGCGAAGACGGCGAGCCTGCGCGATCTCGCCGAGCGCACCGCGGCCGGCACCGTGCCGACGCTGCGCAAGCTCGGCGCGATGGACGACGACGCGATCGTCGACGCGCTGACCGCCGTCCGCGGCATCGGCCGTTGGACGGCGGAGATGCTGCTGATGTTCCGCCTCGGCCGTCCGGACATCCTGCCCGTCGCCGACTTCGGCATCCGCAAGGGCTTCGCGCTCGTGTTCCGCACCGGCGACGCGCTCGCCACCGCCGAGCAGATCACGAAGCGCGCGGAACGATGGCGACCCTACCGCTCGGTGGCCAGCTGGTATCTGTGGCGCGCGTGTGACTGAAGGGAGCGCATGACACCGGCCGACGTCCTCGCCTTCCATCAGTCGCTGTCGAACTGGGGCCGCTGGGGCGACCGCGATCAGCTGGGCGCGCTGAACCTGATCGGCGCCGAGCAACGCGCCGCCGCCGCGCGGCTCGTACGCAGCGGACGCAGCGTCGGCTGCGCGCGCCCGTTGCCGACGGAGCCCGCCGCCGACAACCCGAGCCCCGTCGTCCACCTGATGACGGGCACGGCCACCGAGCACTACGGCGGCGACTACTTCGCGGTCGCGTCGCACGGCTTCGCGACGTCGCACATCGACGCGCTCTGCCACATCTTCCACCAGGGCGCGCTCTACAACGGCTATCCGATCGAGCGCGTGACCGCGCACGGCGCGCTCGAGCTCGGCATCCACGAGCTTCGCGACGGCATCGTCTCGCGCGGCGTGCTGCTCGACGTCCCGCGCGCCCGCGGCGTCGACTTCCTCGAGCCCGGCGAGCCGATCCACGTCGAGGACCTCGAGCGCGCCGAGACGCTCGGCAACGTGCGCGTCGCCGAGGGCGACGTGCTGCTCGTGCGAACGGGACGCTGGGCCTGTCGCGACGCGCGCGGTCCGTGGGACGCGCGCACCTTGCTCGCGGGGCTGCATGCGTCCTGCCTGCCGTGGCTGCATGCCCGCGGCATCGCGGCGCTCGGCAGCGACGGCGCGTCGGATGTCCTGCCGTCGGGCGTCGAGGGCATGTGGCTGCCGGTGCACACGGTCGCGATCGTCGCGATGGGACTGCACCTGCTCGACAACCTGGCGCTCGATCCGCTCGCCGCGGCATGCGCCGAGGAGGGGCGATCGGAGTTCATGCTGACGATCGCGCCGCTCGTCCTGAAGCGCGGCACGGCGTCGCCGGTGAATCCGATCGCCCTGTTCTAGCGTAGCCCTTCCGTGCGCGAACGAAACCAAGCCATCGACTGTCTCCGCGGCGTCGTCATGATCCTGATGGCGCTCGACCACGCGCGCGACTTCCTCGCTTTCCAGCACATTGGGATCCTAAGCTTAGAATTCCACGTGGACAAGTTGTCGCG
>JADMIO011270859.1_pt1 | contig 83042 bp, 86 predicted proteins | sample 8958161 | NCBI WGS metagenome assembly JADMIO01 (sample SAMN16585339, study PRJNA669376) | soil metagenome | isolation source: Crop rotation soil | place: USA: Cullars Rotation, Alabama | collected 2011
GCCGCGACTTCAAGTCACGTGAATTCCAAGCTTCGGATCCCACTGTGCTGGAAAGCGACTTCCCCGGGAGATGGCGTTTGAGGCGGGGCCGCTGACAAGACCCGCGGACCTCGGCTCATACGGCATGACGGTGTCGGCGTCGCGATTGTCGGACGAAACCGAGGACGAACTGCAGCAGGCGATCATCGTCCTCGACACAGGCGCGTTCGAGGACGCCAACCTCGTGCAGGTGACCGACTACATCGCCATGGTGGCGCTGGCGCAGATCGACCCGGACGCGGATCCGGCCACACCCTCCATCCTCAGCCTGTTCAAGCCCGCCAAGGCCCATGAGGACATGCTGACCCGCTGGGACCAGGCCTATCTCTCCGCCCTGTATCGCACCTCGCAGCTGGACGCCCGGGCCGGGTCCAATCTGTCGACCCTCGCCGGCGGGGTGGCGCGGACCCTGGAGCGCGGGGAAGCGGCGGCCGAAGAAACCCGGCCGGCGGACTAGACCACCAGCGGGGCGAACACCGCCACGACCTGCTCATAGACGGCGCGCTTGAACGGCACGATCAGGTCCGGCGCGTCCGACAGCGGGCCCCAGCGCCAGGCGTCGAACTCGATTTCGCCATGGGCCTCCAGATCGATCTCCGACTCCTCGCCGGTGAAGCGGAAGGCGAACCAGCGCTGCTTCTGCCCGGCCCAGCCGCGCGCCGCCTTGGTCCCGCCGTAGCCCTCGGGAAAATCGTAGACGATCCAGTCCCCGGTCGAGGCGATCAGTTCGGCGGAGGTGACCCCCGTCTCCTCGCCCAGCTCGCGGCGCGCGGCGGTTTCCAGATCCTCGCCGTTGTCGACGCCGCCCTGGGGGAACTGCCAGTTATGCGGACCCGCGGTTCCGGCGCGGCGCCCGTACCAGACCCGGCCGTCCGGATGGAACAGCACGACGCCGACATTGGGGCGGTAGCGGGAGAGGTCGGTCATGGGGAGGCCTGGGAGTAGGCAGTAGGAATTAGGCAGTAGCGGCCTTCTAGCAGGTCGCCGTGCGGCGTCCCTACTGCCTAATTGCTACTGCCTGCGCCCTATCTTCCCGGCCGCTGCGTCATCGCCGACGCCGGGGCCAGTTGCAGACCGCGGGCCTCGAGTTCCGACGTCCAGCGCGCCACGGCCTCGACCGTGACCGGATAGCTGAAGCCGGTGCCGAGAGCCTGACCGCGGCCCTTGGCGAGGGCCTCCAGCGCGTTGAGCTGGCCGACGATGGCGGCGGGGGTCTGCTGCTCGTCGATGACGCGGTTGGCGCTGGCGCGGGCCCAGGCGCCCGGGCGGCGGCTCATCGAGCCGTCGTCGAGGAAGGCGACGCCGCGCTGGCGCAGGACCCCGAGGAAGGCGTTCATGCCCGCGTCCGACGTGGCGAACCGGTCGCCCATATAGTTGGTGACGCCGAAATAGCCGGTGGCCCGACCCAGCAGCCAGTTCATCTTGGACTGCAGATCGGCGGGCGAGCCCGAGGCCAGCAGGGTGTAGGGGCCGGGGTCGTTGTCGGGATAGCCGGTGGGCTCCATCGGCATTTCCAGCATGACCTCATGGCCCTGGGCGCGGGCCAGATCGATCCAGGTCTGCAGGCCCTCGGCGTAGGGAACGAAGCTCAGCGTCACATCGGCCGGCAGGCGTTCGATGGCGGCGCGGGTGGTGACGGCGTTCAGGCCCAGACCGCCGACGATCAGGGCCACGCGCGGGCGGCCGTTAGATCGGAACGGGCGGGCGTAGGCCTGGGCCGGGACGCGGCCGTCGGTGGCGATGGTCGGCAGGGGGCCGTTTGGGCCCGGCTGGCTGAGCCCCGCGATGGGGGCGGAGGGCAGGGGCGAGGCCTCGGCCCGCGGCGCCGTGACCGGCGCGCCATTGCCCGAGACCGTGGCGCCGTTGGGCAGGGTGATAACCGCCTCGCCGCTCAGATTGGGATCGACCGCGCCGCCTTCGGCCGCCAGATCCTGCCACGAGCCGTAGGCGCCCATGGAGAAGGCTTCCAGACCGGTGGGCGTGGGGGCGGCGACGGCGGCTTCGCGCTTCAACGCCGCGCGGGCCGAGGGGGCTCCGGCGCGGGGATCGCCCAGCACGGTGATGAACAGGGCGGCGGCCCCCATCAGCATCAGACCGGTGCCGGCGACGGCGACCGGCGGCTTGCTGAGGAAACGGATCACGGGTGCGAGGTTTTCGCGCATCGAGCGGCGCACCGGAGGAATCCCGGCGGTGGCGGCTAGAACGGACTGGCGCTTGGCGAACATGGGCAGGACTGGACGCTTGATGCGGGGGTCCGCGAAGCGGACTCCTTCAGGCGCCACAGTGGCGGGCGTCGGTTAAGAAAGCCTAACAGCCGTTAGGCATGGCGACGCCCGTCCCTGCCTAGTTTTCCGGTGCGGGGTCGGGCTCGACGGCGGCCAAGGTCGCGCCGGGTTCGGTCACCACAATGCCTTCCGGCGCGGCGGCCAGCTGGGCCAGATTGCCGCCGGCGCGAAGCACGTCGAAGGCCCGTTCCAGCTGGTAATCCTTGTCCTCGGCCCAGCTCTCGCCCGGCGCCTCGTGCGGGGTGTGCGGCCCCTTGCGCTCGGCGCCGATGGAGGCGTCCAGCGCCGTGGCGTAGGCGGCCTCGGAATAGATGAAGTTGGACCGCGACACGATCCGCGCCTCGGCGGCCGAGCGTGAGACCTCGAGGTCGGGCTCGATGCCGATCTTCTGGATCGAGGCGCCGGACGGCGTGTAGTAGCGCGCCGTCGTGATCGACAGGGCGCCGTCCTGGCCGCCGCGCAGCGGGATGACGGTTTGGACCGAACCCTTGCCGAAACTGGTCAGGCCGACCAGCGTGGCCCGCTGGTGATCCTTCAGGGCGCCGGCGACGATCTCCGAGGCCGAGGCCGAGCCGTAGTTGATCAGCACCACCAGCGGCAGGCCGCCGGTCTGGTCGCCCGGACGGGCGGCGTAGCGCTGGATCTGGTCCGCCTTGCGCCCGCGCTGGCTGACGATCTCGCCCCGCTCGAGGAAGGCGTCGGACACGGCGATGGCCGCGTCCAGCAGGCCGCCGCCGTTGTTGCGCAGGTCGAGGACGTAGCCCTTGATGTTGGGGTTCTGGCCCTTGAGTTTGGCGATAGTCTCGCTGAGCTCGCGGCCGGTGTTCTCGTTGAAGGTCGAGACGCGCAGATAGCCGAAGTCCCCCTCGACCCGGCCGGTGACGGATTCGATCTTGATGACCTCGCGGGTCAGGACGACCTCCTTCGGCTCCTCCCCGTCGCGCAGGAAGGTGACCTTGACCGAGGTGCCGACGGCGCCGCGCAGCTTTTCTGACACCTGGCTGACCGTCAGGCCCGAGGCGTTCTGGCCGTCGATGGAGGAGATGACGTCGCCGGCGTTGACGCCCGCACGCGCGGCGGGGCCGCCGTCCATGGGCGAGATGACCTTCACCAGTCCGGCCTCGGACTGGATGGTCAGGCCCACGCCCGAATAGGCGCCCGAGGTGCGCTCCTGCAGGTCGCCGTAGCCGTCGGGCGGCAGATAGTTGGAGTGGGGGTCGAGGGCCGTCATCATGCCCTGCAGCGCCGCCTCGATCAGCTTCTTGTCGTCGACCGGCACGACATAGGCCTGTTCGACGATGCCCAGCACGTCGCCGAAAAGCCCGAGCATCCGGAACGCCTCGTTGCGCGGCGTCTGGCCGGCCGCGGCGGCTGCGCCCACGCCCACCATGGTCACGGCGGCGGCGCCAATCAGAAGCAGTTTACGCATCGGGTTTCTTTCAACGGTCAGGCGACGTCATAGCAGTTACGGACCGCGCGGCGACGAAATCGTGGCAGAGCGGCGATCTGCCGATAAAATCAGCGTCATCACGGCTTGGGAAGCGGTTTCGCGCCTAGCGCAACCATGGCGCCGGATCGATCGGCCGTTCGTCGCGGCGCAGTTCGAAGGCGATCTCGCCGTCCGCGCCTGAACGGCCCAGAATCTGGCCGTCGGTCACCCGGTCTCCGGTCTGGACGGACGCCTCGTCCAGTCCCGAAACCACGGCGCGCCAGCCGGGCCCGAGATCCAGGATGACCACCTGTCCCCAGCCGCTCAGGGGACCGGCGAAGGCGACCCGGCCTGACGCCGGGGACCGCGCTTCGGTCCGGTCAGCGCGCCAGCGCCAGCCGGTCGAGCCGCCGCCAAACCGCTGCGACGGGGCTCCGTCGACGGGCGGCGTCAGGCTGCTGCGGCCCGCGGGCAGGCGGGCGGCGGCGGGCTCGGCTTCGGCGTCGGCCGTGGGCACCGTCGCTCCCAGCGATTTCAGCCGCGCCTCCAGCGCGCGGGTGGCCCGTTCCGCCGTCTCGGCCTCGGCGCGCAACACGGCCTGAAGGGCGGTCTTGCGGGTGGTCAGGGCCTCGACCTGCGCCCGGCGGTCGCCGCGCGCGCTCTCGGTGGTGAACAGCTGTTCGCTGTTCAGGGCGGCGATGCGGCGGACGCGGTTGATCTCGTCCTGCCGGTCGGCCAGCCCCTGCGCCCGCGCCTGCAGCGTCGGGGCCATGGCGCGGATCAGGATGGAGGCGCGCACGGTGTCGATGGCCTTGTCGGCAGGCACCAGCAGGGGCGGCGGCGGACGGCGGCTCATCATCTGCAGCGCGGACAGGAGGCGACCGTGCCGCGCCCGCGCCTGCGACAGCTGCGCCACCAGCACCGCCTCGCGCGCGCCGAGTTCTCGCAGACGGGCGCGCTGGGCGAGGATCAGCCGGTCGTCCTCGCCGACCGAGGTGCGAAGCTGACCCAGCGACCGCTCCAGCGCGGCCAGCTCGGCGGCGGCCTCGGTCGCTTCTGAGCGCAGACGGCGGGCGCGCGCCTGTTCGTCACGGAACTCGGCCTGAAGCCGGCCCACGTCCGTGGTCGGCGTCGCGCCGACCGGCAGGGCGGTCAGGCTCAGACAGAGGATGAGGACCAGCTTACGCATCAGTCGCGATGATAGGGTGATCCGGCCAGAATGGTCACGGCGCGATACAACTGTTCCGCCAGCATCGCCCGCGCCAGCGCATGCGGCCAGGTCTGGGGCCCGAAGGCGAGGGTCGATCCGGCGGCGGCGCGCACGCTCTCGTCCAGCCCGTCGGCCCCGCCGATGGCGAAGACCAGTCGGCGCTCGCCGCGATCGCGCAGCATGGCGATATGGTCGGCGAAGGCGCGGCTGGAGAAGGTCTTGCCGCGCTCGTCGCAGGCGATCAGGTGCGCGCCCTCGGCGGCCTTGAGGATCAGCTCGGCCTCGGGCACCTTGCCGGGCTTGCGCGGTTCAAGGTCGACCAGCTCCAGCGGGCCGAGGCCCAGCGCCCGCCCGGCCAGGGTGGCGCGCTCGGCGTAGTCGGCCGCCAGCACGGCCTCGGGTCCCCGCCCCGGCTTGCCGATGGCGATGACGGCCAGCTTCATCTGTTCAGGAAATCAGGCGCGCGCGTCGATGCGGTGGCCGCTCTCGACCGACCAGATCTTCTCGATGTTGTAGAAGGCGCGCACCTCGGGACGGAACAGGTGGACGATGACGTCCCCCGCATCCAGCAGCACCCAGTCGCAGTGCGGCAGGCCCGAAACCTTGACCTTGCCCAGACCCTGTTCCTTCAGCGCGCGCTGAAGGTGGTCGGCGAGGGCGCCGACGTGACGGTGCGACCGCCCGGAGGCGATGATCATGGTGTCGGCCATCGGGCTTTTGCCCTTCAGGTCGATGAGGACGATGTCCTGCGCCTTGTCGTCGTCAAGACGCGCAAGGATCGCCGTTTCCAGCGCGGTTGAGCCGACGGGAAGTGGAGCCTGCGGACCGTCTTCGGAGCGGATGGGTTCGAATTCGTCCATCTCGTGCGCCGTGTTGGATACGGCGGCGTCTTGCGCATCGTGCGCGGGCGAGGGGGTCAGCGGAGGGCTCCGAGGAGGTTACTAAAGCGGAAGCCTATCACAGAACGCGCCGGAGGTCACGGCGTTCGTCTTTCGCCTTCGTCAGCGGCCGAATCGGACCCGCAGCTCCTCCAGCTCGCGCTCCTGTCGCTGACGGACCGGGACGCTCAGAGCCTGGCAATCCCGGATCGCGTCGGCGAGGGCGGTCGAGTTCCGGTTGCCGGCCGCAGCGTCCCGCGCCGTCTGCGTCCGGGCCGCCCCGCCCCTGGCGTCGCATTGGACCTCAAGTCTCCGAATTTCGTCCTGATGGGCCCTCTGCAGCCGCCGAAGGGCGCGGGAGTATTCGTTCACATTGTCCAGCCACCGGTTCAGACGGTCCTGCACCCTTTTCGTCTCGTCGCGGGCGCGCTTCCAGCGCTCGTTGGCGGCGACGCGACGACGATAGCCTTCCTCATAGGCGGCGTTGGTCTGGTCCGCGGCGTTGTCGAAACTGCGATCGAAATCCGCCTCCGCCTCTTCCATGGCCCTGAGCCCGTCTTCCAGCTCGGCATGCATACGGTCGGAGGCTTCATTGACGGCGACGTCGGACGTCTCGAGGTAGCCGGCGGCCTCCTCGACGTCGGCCGGAAGGTTGATGAGAACCTCCTGTACGGTCTCCACGGCCTGTATCATCTGGTCCGCCGCCGCGGCGACCTGCGCCGCCGCCTCCGGTTCGGCCGACGCCATGTGCTGGATCGTCAGGGCGCCGGCTTCCCGTGTCGCCTGGACCATTTCGCCAAGCGCGCGGACGTCGGCGGCGCGATCCGCGGGCAATCCGGCCATACGGCTCGGGAGCGTCCGGGAGAAGGCGGTCGGGGGCATGATCCGGGGGATGAACGCCCCTTGCGCGCCGTTCGCCGCCCCGGGCGCGGAGGTTCGCCCTCCATTCGCAGCGATGATCCGCTCCATGCGCTGGACGACGGCGAGACATGCGGCTTCGTCCGATCCCGCCAGGGCCTCGGCCTCGGCATAAAGCTCGTTGAGCTGGTCCGGCACGCGAGAGTCGACAGACGACGGCAGGGCGCTGACAGCCTCGGCCGCCTTTTCCAGCCGCGGATGACACTGGGCCGCCGCCATTCCGGGCGCGGCGAGCGCAAGAACGCAGGTTGCGGCGGCGGTCGTCAGGGAACGGATCATGGGGTCTCCGGGGATCGAAGACGAAAATCGCGCAAACCTCTTCGCCTGCGCCACGGCGATGCGACGAACGGCGGCGGTCGGGCGATCAGGAGCTCAGGTCTTCGGTGATCGTGCGGCTTGCGCCCTGATCGACGAGGACGACCGGGGATTCAGCGGCGCGGCCAGATAAACCCATGCCGGCGGCGGCATGTCCGCCAGCAAACGCGCTCGCGCCGCGGGCGCCCGGCCGGCCGCGAACCGTGCGGCGGCGGGCGCCGTGTTGCTGTCGAGCAGGCTGCCGGGTCTGGCGATCACGGCAATCGGCATCAGACGCATGATGTCGGTCCATCCGCGCCATTTGTGGAAGCCCGCCAGATTGTCCGATCCCATCAGCCAGACGAAGCGCACCCCCGGATGCCGCGCCTTCAGGACGCGCAGGGTGTCGATGGTCCACTGTGTGCCGGCCCGGGTCTCGAAGTCCGAGACCAGCATGGCCCGGCCGTGCGCCGCCAGCTTCGCCGCCGCCCGCGCCGAGGCCATGCGCTCGGAGAGCGGGGCGCTGTCGCGGGCGTCCTTTAACGGGTTCTGCGGCGACACCAGCCAGATGACGCGATCGAGGCCCAGCCGTCGCATGGCGGTCTCGGCCACATGGGCGTGGCCGTCATGGGCGGGATTGAAGGAACCGCCGAACAGTCCGACCGCCATCCCGGGCTGAAGGTCCAGCCCGTCGCGCAGGGCGCCGGGTCTGGGCCCCTGGGCTTTCGGCGCGGAACCGGCGTGGAAGAAGGGCAAGGCGGCAGGGCTCGCGCGGACTTATGCTCAGCGTGGAGCTAACACGCCGCGACGGGCGGGGCTATGGCGCCCAGCCGCCCGGGGTTTCCATGACCGTTTCGTCTTCCTCGGCCGGGGCGATCTCGCCGCGGTCCTTGCGGACCTCGGTCCAGGCGGCGCGGAGCAGTTCGGTCACGCCTTCGCCCGAGACGCCGGACACCAGCATGGGCCGACGGCCGGAGGCGGCCTCCAGCTCGGCGGCCTTTTCCTCGCGCGCCTCGGGGGTCAGGGCGTCGATCTTGTTCAGGGCCAGCACCTCGGCCTTGTCGGCCAGGCCGGCGCCATAGGCCTCCAGCTCGTTGCGGATGGTGTGGTAGGCGCCGGCGATGTCGTCCTGCGTCCCGTCGATCAGATGGATCAGGCAGCCCGAGCGCTCGACGTGGCCGAGGAAGCGGGTGCCCAGACCGGCGCCTTCCGAGGCCCCCTCGATCAGGCCGGGAATGTCGGCGATGACGAACCGCTCGGTGGGGGACAGGTCGACCACGCCGAGGTTGGGCACCAGGGTCGTGAAGGGATAGTCGGCGATCTTGGGCCGGGCGGCGCTGGCGGCGGCGAGGAAGGTCGACTTGCCGGCGTTGGGCAGGCCGGCCAGACCCACGTCGGCGATCAGTTTCAGCCGCAGCCAGATCCAGCGCTCCTGACCTTCCTGACCGGGATTGGCGTAGGCGGGCGCTTGGTTCTGCGGGCCCTTGAAGTGGACGTTGCCCCAGCCGCCGTTGCCGCCCTTGAGCAGCATCTCGGTCTTGCCGGCGACATCCATGTCCAGCAGCACGGTCTCCTTGTCGTCGTCCAGCACCTGAGTGCCGACCGGCACCTTGAGGATGACGTCCTCGCCCTTGGCGCCGTGCATCTGGCGGCCCATGCCGTGGACGCCCGTCTGGGCCTTGAAATGCTGCTGGTAGCGGTAGTCGATCAGGGTGTTCAGGCCGTCGACGGCCGTGATCCAGACGTTGCCGCCATTGCCGCCGTCGCCGCCGTCGGGTCCGCCGTTCGGAATGAATTTTTCGCGCCGGAACGAGACGGCGCCCGCGCCGCCGTTGCCTGAGCGGATATAGATCTTGGCCTGGTCGAGAAACTTCATCGCGGGCTTATGCCGGAAGAGAGCGGCGAATTACAGGCGGGGATGCGCACCCACCGTCTCCTCCCCGTCGCTTGCGATGGGGAGGGGGAGCGCCGCGCCGCTTGGCGCGGGGGTGGAGGGGTAGAAGCAGGGAGCGTGGTCGGCGCCCCTCCACCCCTCCCCATTCGCTGCGCGAACAGGGAGGAGACAGTGCTGGCAATCCGCCGCCAGCCAGACGGCTTACCTCGCCCAAGCCGTTGATCGCGTTGCCTGGAGCAGCACGAGCAGCGTCATTTCATAGCCGCAGGAACGACCCGTGCGACACTCGGGTCTCCGATCTTTGACAATCGAATCCTCAACCGATCCGGCCCCGCCAAAAGAAAAAGGGCGGCCGAAGCCGCCCTTCGAATTGTCCGAATTGTCCGAACTGTCCCACGAAATTCGCGGTCATTCGGACAGTTGGCGCCCTGTGGATCAGGCGTCGGCCCAGACGCCGTACGGATCGCTCCACGGCATATCCAGCGCCTCGGCGACGGCCGGATAGGTCAGTTCGCCGTTCAGCACGTTCAGGCCGCGCGCCAGGTGCGGGTTGGACTTCAGCGCGTCGAGGCCCTTGTTCGCCAGCGCCAGGCCGAAGGGCAGGGTGGCGTTGTTCAGGGCTTCCGAGGAGGTGCGCGGGGCGGCGCCCGGCATGTTGGCGACACAGTAGTGGACGACGCCGTCGATGACGTAGGTCGGGTCCTCGTGGGTCGTGGCGTGGCTGGTCTCGAAACAGCCGCCCTGGTCGATGGCGACGTCGACCAGCACCGAGCCGGGCTTCATCTGCTTCAGGTGTTCCTTCTTGATCAGCTTGGGCGCCTCGGCGCCCGGGACCAGAACGGCGCCGATGATGACGTCGGCCTTGACCATCTCCTCCTCGATCGCACCGATCGAGGAATAACGGGTGATGACACGGCCGTTGGTGACCTCGTCGATATAGGCCATGCGCGGGATCGAGCGTTCCAGAACCACGACCTCGGCGCCCAGGCCCATGGCCATGCGGGCCGCGTTCAGGCCGACGACGCCGCCGCCCAGAACCAGCACGCGGGCCGGGGCCACGCCCGGGACGCCGCAGAACAGCAGGCCCATGCCGCCGTTGTGCTTCAGCAGGGTTTCGGCGGCGGAGAAGACGGCGATCCGACCGGCGACTTCCGACATCGGCGCCAGCAGCGGCAGGCCGCCCTGGGCGTTGGTCACGGTCTCATAGGCCACGGCGGCGCATTTCGACGCCAGCAGGCCCTTGGTCTGCTCGGGGTCGGGCGCCAGGTGCAGATAGGTGAACAGGATCTGGCCCTCGCGGAGCATTTCCCACTCGACCTTCTGCGGCTCCTTCACCTTCACGATCATGTCGTTGTCGGCGAAGACGGTCTTGGCGTCGGCGACGATCTTGGCGCCGGCCTTCTTGTAGTCGGCGTCGGTGAAGCCGGCGCCCAGACCGGCGCCGGTCTCGATGGAGACGGTGTGGCCGTGGGCGACGTATTCGCGAACGGCCGTCGGTGTCAGGCCGATGCGGTGTTCGTTCTTCTTGATTTCCTTCGGGACGCCGACGCGCATGACCGTTTCCTCTGCCAGTCCGTTTCGGGCGGCAATCTAGCGGCGGTTTCGCCGCAGGTTCCTGTTCTTTTCGGCGACTGAATGCCGTACACTCGCAGAATCTGCGAACGAGACGCCAAATGAAGACAATTTCCGCCGTCGCCCTCGACGATACCGACCGGAAGATGATCCGCGCCCTCCAGACCGACGGCCGTATGACCAACGCCGATCTGGCCCGGACGGTGAACCTGTCCGAGAGCGCCTGCCTGCGTCGGCTGCGCGCGCTGGAGACCGAGGGCGTCATCAGCCGCTACGCCGCCATCATCAACGAAAGGGCGGTCGGCCTGCCGATCAGCGTCTTCGTGACCGTGACCCTGTCGTCCCAGGCCGAGGCGTCGCTGACGGCCTTCGAGACGGCCATCGCCACCGTGCCCGAGGTGGTGGAATGTTATCTGATGACCGGCGGGTCGGACTATCTGCTGCGGCTGGTGGTGCGGGACGTGGACGATCTGGAACGCGTCCACTCCCACGAACTGACACGGATCCCCGGGGTGACGCGCGTCTCGTCCAGCGTGGCGATGCGAACCGTGGTGAAGCGCGGGGCGCTGCCGGTCTAGATCAGCCGCCGGCGGCGCCGGCGGCCATGGTGTCCTGGATGCTGATGATCGCCGGGGTCAGGATGACGATGAACAGCACCGGCAGGAAGAACAGGATCATGGGCACGGTCAGTTTGGCGGGCAGGGCGGCGGCCTTCTTCTCGGCGGCCGACAGGCGCATCTCGCGGTTTTCCTTGGCCATGGTGCGCAGGGCCGAACCCAACGGCGTGCCGTAGGTCTCGGCCTGGGTCATGGCGGTGGCGACCGACTTCACGCCCGGATGGTTGGTGCGTTTGGCCAGCCCTTCATAGGCCATGCGGCGGTCGGGCAGATAGGACAGCTCGGCCGACAGCAGGGTCATCTCCTCGGCCAGATCGATGGACGAGCCGCCGATCTCGACGCTGACCTTCTGGATCGCGGCCTCGATCGACATGCCGGCCTCGACGCAGATCAGCAGCAGGTCGAGCGCATCCGGGAAGGCCTGCATGATGGAGGCGCGGCGCTTGGAGATGCGGTTGGCCAGGAAGATGTTGGGTGCATAGAAGCCGATGACGGCCGCGACCATGGTGATGGTCAGCCGGACCATGAACGACAGGCCGAAGTCGTTGAAGACGAACAGATAGAAGGCCGCGATCGCCAGGAAGACGAAGGGCATGGAGAAACGGAAGAAGTAGAAGGTGGTCAGCGGCTTGGGCCCGCGATAGCCGGCCTGGGCCATCTTGTCGGCGACCTTGGGGTCCTCCAGCAGCTTGGTGAGGTTCAGCCGTTCGACGACCCGCTTCTTGAAGCCCTCGTCGGTGTGCCGCAGGCCCTGCGGGCCGCTGTTCTGGGAGGCGATCGCCTGACGCGACCGGCGCTTCAGCTCCTCGCGGCGCACGGCCACGGCCTGCATCCGGCTTTCCAGCTTCACCCCGCCGCCGAACGAGCCGGCCAGGGTCACGACGGTGGCGAACACCAGGAAGCCCACCAGCATGCTGAGAAGGTTCAAGGGGTCGGTGAAGAAGGGAATGAGGCCGGGCATGTCTGGTCCTCAGAACTTGAACGAGATCATCTTCTTCATCACGAACACCCCGAAGCTCATCATGCAGACCGCGATCAGCAGCATGAACTGCCCGCGCGGATCGGTGAAAAGCCGGGCCATATAGGCCGGGGTGGTGATGCTGACGAGGATCATGACGGCGGGCGGCAGCGAGCCGATGATGCCGGCCGAGGCGGTGGCTTCGGACGACAGGGCCTTGATCTTCTCGCCCATCATCTTGCGCGCGCGCAGCACCACCGAGAGGTTGTTCAGCGCCTCGGCCAGGTTGCCGCCCGTCTTCTGCTGGATGGCGATGACGATGGAGAAGAATTTCAGCTCCGGCGTCGGCATGCGCTCGAACATCTTGTCCAGCGCCTGGGCGAGCGTCAGGCCGACGCCCAGTCCCTCGACCAGTTTCTGGAACTCCGGGCCCAGCGGCGCCGGGCTTTCGCGCGCGATGATCTTGAAACAGTCGTGGACCGGCAGGCCCGAGCGGATGCCGCGCACGATGACGTCGACCGCGTCGGCGAAATGGCTGGAGAATTTCTTGCGCCGCCGCGCGCCCAGCATTCCGACCCACCACCGCGGCAGGCCCAGGCCGACGACGAAGCCGAGCCCGAGGGCGATGAAGATGTTCAGACCGAACAGCAGCGGCAGCAGGAAGGCGAACACGCCCAGCACGCCGCTGATGATCCAGAAGGTCGTGACCTTGGTGTTCAGCCCCGCCTGTTTCAGCTTGGCGGCCAGGCTGATGCGGGCCTTGCGTTCGGCGCGCTCCGATTCCTGCAGCTGCTGCATGATCTGCTTGCGGCGCGCCTCGGGGGTGTTGGCGGCTGCGGCTTTTTTGGAGGCCGCGTTGTTCTGCTTGGGGCCGCCGAAGCCTTCGGCGCGCTTGAGTGCGACATCGCTGGAATCGCCGCCGCCGACGAAGGCCCAGCCGAGGCCGCCGATGGTGATGAAGGCCAGAATCGCGGCGAGTATGGGAAGCATGGCCGCCTACTCCGCCGCGTCGAGGGCTTCCGCCAGCTCGCGCTCAAGCCCGTAGTAGCGGGCGCGGTCCCAGAAGCGGGGGCGGGCGATGCCAGTCGAGCGGTGACGGCCGATGATCTTGCCGTTCTCGTCCTCGCCGGTGATCTCGTAGACGAACAGGTCCTGGGTGACGATCACATCGCCTTCCAGCCCGACCACCTCGGTGATGTGGGTGATGCGGCGCGAGCCGTCGCGCAGGCGGGCGGCCTGGACGATCACGTCGACGGAACCGACGATCATCTCGCGGATGGTCTTGGACGGCAGGCCGTAGCCGCCCATGGTGATCATCGACTCCATCCGGCTGATGGCCTCGCGCGGGCTGTTGGCGTGCAGCGTGCCCATAGAGCCGTCGTGGCCGGTGTTCATGGCCTGCAGCAGGTCGAAGGCTTCCGGGCCGCGCACCTCGCCGACGATGATCCGCTCGGGACGCATCCGGAGACAGTTCTTCACCAGATCACGCATGGTGATCATGCCCTGACCCTCGAGGTTGGGCGGGCGGGTTTCCAGACGCACCACGTGCGGCTGTTGCAGCTGCAATTCCGCCGCGTCCTCGCAGGTGATGACGCGCTCGGTCGGGTCGATGAAGGCCGTCAGCGTGTTGAGCAGGGTCGTCTTGCCGGAACCCGTACCGCCGGAGATGACGAGGTTGCATCGCGACGCGCCGATGACGCCCAGAACGCGCGCGCCCTCGGGACTGATGGAGGCGTACTCCACCAGATTCTTCATCGTCAGCTTGTCTTTCTTGAACTTCCGGATCGTCAGCGTCGGGCCGTCGATGGCCAGCGGCGGGGCGATGACGTTAACACGGCTGCCGTCGGGCAGGCGGGCGTCGCAGATCGGGGAGCTTTCGTCGACGCGGCGGCCGACCTGCGACACGATCCGCTGGCAGATGTTCATCAGCTGGGCGTTGTCGCGGAAGCGGACGTTGGTCAGCTGGACCTTGCCGCCGACCTCGATGAACACCCGGCCGGCGCCGTTGACCATGATGTCGGCGATGTCGTCGCGGGCCAGAAGCGGCTCCAGTGGGCCATAGCCAAGGACGTCGTTGACGATGTCCTGGACCAGATGCTCCTGCTCGGCCACCGACATGGAGACGTTCTTGATCGCCACCAGCTCGGCGACGATGTCGCGGATCTCTTCGGAGGCCGCCTTGGTGTCGAGCTGGGCCAGCTGGGCCAGATCGATCGTGTTCATCAGGGCGTTGAAGATCGTCGTCTTGGTGGCGTGGTAGTAGTCCGACTGCTCGCGGACGATCTCAGCGACGGCCTGGGCCTTCTTCAGCTGTTCATAGCCCGGCGTGGCCTTGGGGCCGGGCCCTTTCTGGGGCGCCTCGGCGTCGATGGACGGCTTGGGACGCATGGCCAGGGCGTCCAGCCGGTCAGCGGCGGGAGACGCGGGCTTGGCGGCGTAGGACTCGGCCTTGCGCGCCGCGGCCTGGACCTGATCCACGGTCTGGTCGCCGCCGAAGGCGAAGGCCTCGGTCTGAACGCCGGGGGTAGGCTGCGGCGGCTGCGCGGTCGGCGCGGGCTGGGGCGCAGGCGCGACCGGACGCGGCGCCGTCGCGACATTCCCGGGCTGACCTGTGCGTTTGCCGAACACCCGTTACGACTTCTTCTTGAACAGGCCGCTGAACATGGACTTGCTCTCGGCCTTGGGCTTCGGGCCGGTCAGCATGGGCAGTTCACGGCGCGAGACGATCTGGGCCAGGGTCTGGAAGGCCTCGGCCGCCTTCGACTTGGCGCCGGCGTCGAGGATCATCTGGCCGTTGTTGGCGGCGGCGCCGAAGGTCTTGGGATCGAACGGGATGATCAGGCTTGGGTGGACGCCCAGGGCGGCGCCGAAGTCCTTGGCCGGGATTTCCGGACGGCCGGGCACCCCGACCTGGTTCAGCACCAGCCGCGGCGGAGCGTCATTGGGGCGGCCCTGTTTGATCAGGTCGATCATGTTCTTGGCGTTGCGCAGCGAGGCCAGGTCCGGCGTCGCGACGATGACGACCTCGTCAGCGGCGATCAGGGTGCGGCGCATCCAGCCCGACCACAGGTGGGGCAGGTCCAGCACCACGAAGGGCGCGGTCGAGCGGATCTGGGTGGTGACCTCCTCGAAGGCCTCGGGCGAGATGTCCCAGTCGACGTCGAGGGTGGCCGGGGCGGCGAACAGGCTCAGCTTGTCGGTGCAGCGGACCATCATCCGGTCCAGCAGCAGGGGGTCGAGACGGTCGGGCTGGCTAAGCGCGTCGGCGACGCCGCTGAGCGGATCCTGGTTGAAGTCCAGACCGGCCGTTCCGAACGGCAGGTCGTAGTCGACGATGACGGTGTTGGCTCCGATCCGCTCGGACATCGCGTAGGCGGTGTTGTGGGCGACCGAACTGGCGCCAGTGCCGCCGCGCGCGCCGACGAAGGCGATCGAGCGGCCGACGAAGGGTTGGGCCGGGTCGGCGAACAGGCCGCCGATGGCGGCGATCAGCTGCAGCGGCTGCAGCGGGGCGACCAGATATTCGCTGACGCCGCGACGCATCAGCTCGCGGAATAGCAGGATGTCGTTGGTGGCGCCGACGACGACGACCTTGGTTCCGGCGTCGCAGACCTCGGCCAGCTGGTCGACTTCCCACAGCAGGGTCTGCGGGTCCTTCATGCACTCGACCACGATCAGCGGCGGGGTCGGCTCGTGCTGATAGGCCTCTACGGCGGCGGCGACGCCGCCGATGCGGATCTGGGTCGTGGCGCGCGACAGGCGGCGGTCCTGACCCGCCCGCTCGGCGGCGGCCAGGGTGTCCTGGCGCTCGGCGAAGACATGGATGGCGATGCGGGGCACCGAGACTTCGGCGGTCTGGCCGCCGCTGAACGTCGGGGCCGAGAAGGCCGAGGCCGCGCCGGCGACCAGTTCGCCGACGGGATTGAAACCGGCCACGGCCGGGACTGAGGCGTCCGTTTCGCGCATCGGCGGCGCCGGCTCGAGGGGCGAGGCGGCTACGGCCGGCGGGGTGAACTGGAGGGGCGGACGTTGGTCGACGGGAGGCTCTCCCGGGAAGGCCGGGGGTTCATCAGCGACGGGTCCCGCAGCGGCGGCCTCCGGCGTCACATAGCCCATGTCGACGTCGAACTCGTCGTCGAACTCGTCGAAGGGCTGAGGGGCGAAGGCGTTGTTCATCGGGCTAGTCCACCGCCCGCGAAATCTGGCCGTTCACAAGGAATTCCTGCGGCGTCGAGCTGGCCTGACCCTTGCGGTAATTGTCGAAGACCACGGCGGCGCGGCCGGAGTCGGCGGGCGTCATGGCCCGGGCGCGAAGGATATCGCGGGGGTCGGCGATCTGGGCCGCCATATTGGCGGTGATGGCGCAACCGAAGCCGTGCGAGCTCTGGTTCGAGTAGCGCGTGCCCAGGTCGCCCGCCTGAAGCGAGCAGTTGGGCGTGGCGGCCCGCACGGTTTCGAATCCGGCGAGCACAGGCGCGCGCGGGTCGGGCGCGTTGTAGGCGGCGATCTGGATCCGGTCGGCCGGGATTCCGGCGGCCTGTAGGGCGTTGCGGACTGCATAGGTCTGCTGGACAGCCGCCGGGTCTTCGCCGGCCGGCGCCTCGACGGTGACGGCGCCGTATCCGGACACGGTGTAGCGGGCGGCCAGCTGACCGATCGCGTCACGCTGGTTGGCGGACAGGCCCTGATCGTGCACGGCCAGGGCGATCCGGTCGATGCCCGGTTCGACCTGGAGGCTGAACCGCGACAGGGGCGTCATGGGCGCGAGGGGGTCGCTGCCCACCATCGAGCTGCTGCAGCCGGCGGCGCCCAGACCGAGGGCGAGGGCGAAAATCGCGGAAGCGGTGGCACGCATGGCCGGATTCCTCATTCGATCACATAGCCCACGGGGCCCGTCCAGCCGGCGTTGGCCGTGGCCGCCGCTCCGGCGGCGGGCCGGTATTGCTGGTCAAGTTGGCCGAACAGCAGGGTTTGGGCGTCGTTGGCGATGATCAGGCCGTCGGCCGGCGTCTGCATCCGGCCGGGCGAGGTCGGGGAGACGATATAGGCCTCGATGATGACGACGAGTTCAGTCTCACCCGACAGATAGTCCCGCGACCGGAACAGGGAACCGAGCACCGGCAGATCGCCAACGCCCGGGAGCTGGTCGATGTTCTGGCGGGTGTCCTCGCGCAGCAGGCCGGCGATCATCATCGATCCGCCCGAGGGCAGTTCGACCGTGGATGAAGCCCGCCGCACCTTGAGCGCGGGAATGACCAGGGCGTCGGCGTCGGCGCCGCCGAGCGTAAAGGCGCCCTCCTGGGTCAGCTCCGAAACCTCGGTCGACAGCTGCAACGAGATGCGGCCCTGCGACAGGACGATGGGTCGGAAGGCCAGACGTACGCCGAACGGCTTGAACTCGACTCCGACCGTAACCTGGCCAGTGCTGGCGTCGACGCTGCGGCCGGTCGGAACGGGGAATTCGCCGCCCGCCAGGAATTCGGCGTTCTCGCCATTGACCGAGGTCAGGTTGGGCTCGGCCAGAATGCGCACCAGACCGGCGCGTTCGAACGCTTGGATGCAGCCGCCGACGTTGTTGCCCGTCACCAGGGAATAGGCGGTGGAGATCCCGCTCGAGATGGTGCGCAGGATGGGGGGCAAGGGGACCGGCGGCGTCGTCGTAACGTTGTCGCTCGCCGTGAACACCGTCGTCCGGGTGTTGTTGTCGCGATAGCAGGCCCCGCCGCCGCCCAACTGGGATCCGTTGACGCCAAAGGTGTTGACGCGTGAAAGGCCAAACTGCTCGGTGCCGTCGTTGAAAATCGCGTCGACGGCCAGGCCCAGCTGTTTGATCGCGGTGCGCTGCACCTCGATCACCCGAACCTTGACCATCACCTGGTCCGACCCGGCGATCGTCATCATGTTGATGACCTTCTCGGGGGTCGAAACGAAGGCGCGGGCGACCTGCGAGGCGCGGTCGGCCTCACCGGGGCTGCTGACCGGACCGGTCAGGATGATGCTGTCGTTGACGGCCTCGGCGTGAACCTCGGATCCGGGCATGACGCGGCTCAGCGTGTCCTGCAGCGCCGAGACTCCGGCGTCCACGCGGATGCGCAGGGACAGGATGGTGCGGCCGGCGGCGTCCAGAACCACCGCATCGGTCTCGCCCGGCTGCAGGCCGATGATGGTGATGCGGCGCGGCGAATGCAGCATGGCCTCGGCGACCATGGGGTTCGGCACGATGACGTCGCGCGCGTCCGACGGCAGGTCGACGGCCATGGACGAGCCGCGCGGCAGATTGATCAGCTGCGCGCCGGCTCCCATGGGCACGGCGGCGCGGGACTGGGCCTCGGCGACGCCCGGCAGGACCGGCGCCGCGGCGGCGAGCGTTAGGCCGGCGAGGGCGAGGGCGGCAAGGCGCGTCACAGGGCGTTTCATTGGACCACCACCACTTCGGGCGCACCGCCGCGGAACACGCGGACGGCGGATGACTGTCGAACGGCCGGCGCGACCCGGCCCGAGGGGCCGCCGGTGTCGGCGTAGGACCGAAGGACCAGGCTCAGTTCGCCTTCGGACTTGGCCAGGGCGAGCGCCTCGGCGTCGCGGGGACCCAGTTCGAGGGTCGCGGTGGCGCCGACAACAGCCTGCTCGTCGTCGCCGGCCCGCGTCGACTGGTCGATCGCGAGGACCTTGACGTTCTGCATCACCGTGGAGGACGCGAATTTGGACCGCTGGCTGTCATCCGTCCCGACATTGGCGAGGTTGGTTTCGCGGGTCAGCAGCACATCGACCCGGTCGCCCGGCAGGATGAAGCCGCCGGCGGCCGTCTCGACCGTGACCCGGATGGCCATGGCGCGCATGCCCGGCTCCAGATAGGCGGCCATATAGCCGCTGTCACCGGCGCGAACGATCTTGCGGCTAACGATCGGCTCGCCCGCCAGAATGGGTTCGCGCACAACCGAGCCGACATAGTCCGCCTTGGCGCCGCCGGTCGCCAGATCGTTGGCGGCGCGGGTCACCGAGGCGACAGCGCCTTCGGGTTTGTTTGCGGGAGCAGCAGCGGCGGCGGGCTGGGCGGACGGCACGGGTACGGAGCCGTCGGTGATGAAGGCGGGATTGACCTCGGCCGCGGGCCAGTCCTTCCAGTCCAGGTCGCCTTCGGTCAGGCGTTGTCCGGGCTGCAGGTCCTTGGCGGCGACCAGCACCTTGGCCATCGGCGTCGCGGGGACGGCGGCGGCCGTGGCGACAGCGGTCGGGCTTTTCGAAGGCGATCCCATGGCGCGCACGACAAGGGCCAGGCCTATGGCGGCCACGGCGGCGACGCAGATCACGATGATACGGGCGGGCTTCATCGACGCTCTCCGGCAGGACCGGGCCGGACCGTTGAGTCGGTCCTGTGGCCCCCTACCGTTAACGACCATGCCGGGCGCGGGTTAACGCCGGCCTAAGTCCTGTTTACCCGGCTATGAAGGTCGCCAGCAGGGGCGAGGCCGGATAGGCCAGCAGGGCTCCCGCCGCGATGGCCACGCCGTAGGGAATGTCGCCCCTCGGCTCCATCAGCTGCACGATCCACGGCGGGGCGTCGAGCAGGTACGGGCGCGAGTGAAAACGGGCGAACAGCAGCGCCAGGCAGAAGACGCCGCCCACCACGCCGGTCCACAACAGGAACATGCCTGACCCGGCCAGACCCAGCCACAGACAGGCGGCCGCCATCAGCTTGGCGTCTCCGCCGCCGATCCAGCGCAGGGCGAACATGCCGGCGCCGACCACCAGCGCCAGGGCCGCGATACCGGCGTTGGTCGCGATCGTCATCGGGTCGAGGCCCACGACCAGGGCGGCGGGGAAGAAGGCGAGCACCAGCGCGCCGGAAATCCAGTTCGGAATCTTCATCGAGGTCAGATCCTTGAGCCCCGCGACAATGACGAGGGCCGGCATCACGCCGAGAAGGATCAGGGTCACGGTGTCCATGCCCGTGTTTCACATGAACGCGGTTAAAGCGGGGTTGCCACGACAGCCCGTCAAGCTTCGGAAGCAGAAAGGCCGGGGCGATCGCCCCGGCCTTTCGCCGTTTCATAGGCGTCAGGGCGTCAGGCGCCGGCGGTGCCGCCCATGCCGGTGACGACGTCGTTGAACTTGGACTTGATGGTCGAGCCCAGGGCTGTCACCGCCGAGATGATGACGACGGCGATGAGGGCGGCGATCAGGCCGTATTCGATGGCCGTGGCGCCCGACTCGTCGGACAGGAACTGCTGAAAGAAGTTGGTCATGGCTTGCCTCCCGGTTTGGCCTACCGCCGCCCGGCGAAGAGCCGACGACCGGTAGTAACCCGGTAAGGTTTGCCGATGGTGGGTTAAGCGACTCCGCAGAAAATCGATTACCGTACCGTTTACCGCAAAGCTTGTTGATCATCCTGCGAAAGCAGAAGGGCCGGGGCGTTTCCGCCCCGGCCCTTCGCCGGTTTTCAGACGTACGTCGGAGCCTTAGGCGCCGGCGGTCCCGCCCATGCCGGTGACGACGGCGTTGAACTTGGTCTTGATGGTCGAGCCCAGGGCCGTCACGGCCGAGATGATGACGACGGCGATCAGGGCGGCGATCAGACCATACTCAATGGCCGTGGCGCCCGACTCGTCGGACATGAATTTCGAAACGAACTTGGTCATGGATTTTCCCTTTGATGGAGTTAAGCGAGCTACTCAAACGGGGGGAGCCGGTAGCCCGCTTGACCCCCAAACGCAGGATCGTTTTCGCCCATGTCGGTTAAAACAGCGTGGTCGGGTGTAGTTACTGGTCGATTTACTTTGAATAATCGCACGCCGGTTTCCGAGCGGCTCCGCAAAAGCAGAAGGGCCGGGGCGTTTCCGCCCCGGCCCTTCGCCGGTTTTCAGGGGTACGTCGGAGCCTTAGGCGCCGGCGGTCCCGCCCATGCCGGTGACGACGGCGTTGAACTTGGTCTTGATGGTCGAGCCCAGGGCCGTCACGGCCGAGATGATGACGACGGCGATCAGGGCGGCGATCAGGCCGTATTCAATGGCCGTGGCGCCCGACTCGTCGGACATGAAGTTGGAAACGAACTTGGTCATGGCTGGAATCCTTCTGCGATAAAGCGAGCAATCGTTGACACCACCGGGGTCGTCGGTTTTGCCCGCTTGACCCCCTTTTTGCAGCTTCACCATGCGGGTTCCGGATTAAGGGCGAGTAAAACGGCGACGCTGAATCCCGATTTCTTTATTGACGACGCGTTTACTACGTTTCGGTCCGCGGTTGCATGATTTCAGACTTTATTGAGGTTTGCGGGGCAGTGTCTGGACCACGCTTACGCGCGCGCCCGTTCACTGGAAGTCGACGCCATGACCCGCTCCATTCCATCCGTCGCCCGTCTGGGCGCGGCCCTGGCCTCCATCGCTCTGCTGATTGTTCCGGCGGTCGCCGACGCACAGTCCGCGCGGCTCAGCGTCGAGATTGATCAGGCTGCGCGCGTTCAGTTGAGGGGGCCGGCCGGCTCGGTGATCGTGGGCAATCCGCTGATCGCGGATGTGACGGTGGTGGATTCCAACACCCTGTACATCACCGGCAAGGGCTATGGCGTGACCGAGATCGTCGCCGTCGACCCTATCGGGCGCACCGTCTTCCAGAGCGAGGTGGTGGTGACCGCCGGTTCCGGCGGGGGCCGTGTCCGCGTCTGGCGCGGCGGTCAGGCCACCGAGATGGCGTGCGCGGCGTCCTGCTCCCCTTCGGTGCGCGGGACCAGCGGCTCCGCCACGACGCCGACGCCGTAGCAGTCGCGGCGCCGATGCGCATTCGTCCCTCCAGGCTCCCGGCGACCCGCCGCGGCTTCATCGCCCGCCTGCTGAAGGCGCGGGACGGGTCGGCGGCGGTCGAATTCGGCATGGTCGCCCTGCCCTTCTGCCTGATGATGTTCGCCATCCTGGAACTCGGCCTCGTCTTCGTGACGGACTCGGTTCTGGAGAACGCCGCCATCGAGACCGGCCGCCTGATCCGCACCGGCCAGGCCAGCGCCCAGGGCATGACGGCGGCGCAGTTCAAGACCTCGCTGTGCGGCCGGATGAGCATCTTCGCGCCTGACTGCGCCACCCGTGCGACGGTCGATGTCCGGGTGATTCCGCAGTTCGCAACGGTCCCGCCGGATCCGATGGCCGGGGGGACGTTTAATGCCGGTTCCCTGACCTACTCCAACGGCGTCCCGGGCGATCTCATCCTGGTGCGGGTGTGGTACAGGCAGCCGCTGTTGACGACCTTCCTTGCGCAGGGGCTGTCGCGCCTCGGCGACGGGACCGCCATGCTGACCGCGACCACCGCATTCCGGAACGAGCCGGCATGAGGCGCAAGGGTCTCATCTCCCGCCTGACGGGCGACGAGCGCGGCGTTTCGGCGGTCGAGTTCGCCCTGATCGCGCCCGTCCTGATCGCCTTCTATTTCGGCATGGCCGAGTTCTGTCAGGGCTATATGGCCCAGAAGCGGATGGGCCACGTCTCGGCCATGGTGGCGGATCTGGTGGCCCAGGAGGAGACGGTGGGGACATCCAATCTGGATGACATCTTCCAGATCGGCGGGCTGATCATGAAGCCGTTTTCCACCACGGCGCTGAAGCAGCGGGTCAGCAGCGTGACGATGACGGCAGGCGTCGCCAAGGTCGTCTGGAGTCGCGGCCACGGCATGGCCGGGCGGGCGGTCAATGAGGTCATGACCCTGCCGGCGGGACTGGTGTCGAACGGCGAAAGCATCATCGTGTCGGAAGCCACGTATGACTACGATTCGCCGGTGGACTACCTGATGCCCACGGTGACGCGGTTCTCGCACATCTATTATCTGCGGCCCCGCACCGTCGACCGAGTGACCTGCACCAACTGCTAGGACCCGGTCAGGGCCTCGCGAAGGGCCCGGATCTTGGCGCCGGTTTCGGCCAGTTCGGCCTCGGGTTCGCTGTCCGCGACAATGCCTGCGCCGGCGAGGGCGCGGAAACGCCAGCCGTCGGCGGATCGCCGGAAGGATGCGGTGCGGATCAGGACCGAGGCCGTCATCCGGCCGTCGTCCTCGATATGGAACAGGCTGCCGCACCAGGGACCGCGGGGCGGTTCATGGCCGGCGATGACCTTCATGGCCTGATGTTTGGGCGCGCCGGTGATCGATCCGGGCGGGAAGGTCGCGGCCAGCAGAGCGGCGGGACCGGCGTCGTCGCGGGCGCGTCCCGACACCGTCGACACCAGATGGTGGACGGTCGGATGGCTCTCGATCTCGAACAGCCGGTCGACGGCGACCGAGCCCGGCTCGGCGACACGGGCCAGATCGTTCCGCATCAGGTCGACGATCATCAGGTTTTCGGCCCGGTCCTTGGCGCTGGCCTGCAGCTCGGCGGCCAGGGCGGCGTCGCGCCGGGGATCGTCGTCGCGCGGCCGGGTGCCCTTGATCGGCCGGGTCTCGATCCGGCGGGTCCCGGGGTCGAAGGTGAGGAACAGCTCGGGCGAGTTCGAGACGATGGCGAGGTCGCCCAGCCGCCAGAAGGCGCCGTAGGCCGCGGCCCGGTCGGCGAGGCGCAGCATGACGTCGAAGGGGTCGGCGCCGGGGATCAACGCGCCCGACCAGGCCCGGGCGATGTTGGCCTGGAACAGTTCCCCGGCGGCGATGCGGTCGACGACGTCGGCGACGGCGTCGACATAGGCTTCGGGCGGGGCTTCGGCGTCGAGGGAAGCCGCGGGCGGCGCGGGCTGGACGGGATCGCGCTCTGCGGCCAGCCAGGTTTCGGCCCGGTCGGCGGCGGTCCGGGTGGAGGCGTCGTCGTCGCCGCGGCCGATGACCCGGACCGAGCGGTCGTGATGGTCGAAGGCCAGCATGGCGGGATAGCGGGCCAGCATGAGATCGGGCCAGACCCCGGGGCGCAGACCCGTCGCGGGACGGGCGCCGGCGTCATAGGCGATCAGGCCGACGACGCCGGTCTCGAAGGGCGGTCGGCCGAGCGGGCCCAGCGCGTCGTCGGGCGGCAGGGGGCCGATGTGGACCTGATCCGGTTCGGCGGCCACGAAGGACCAGCGTCCAAGCGCGCCGCCGTCCGAGAGCAGCGCCAGCGGGCCGTCGAGGTGTCGCAGGCCGTTGGCCACCGCGAGCGGATCGCGCCAGGGTCGGGCGCGGGTTTCGACGACCCGGGACGTCACGCCGCCAGCCGCTCGCCGATACGGTCGCGCAGGGCCGCGTCGACGCCCAGGGCGTGCTCCAGATAGGCGTCGACCGAGCCGTGTCGGGCGGCGATCTCGGCCAGGGCGGTTTCCAGATAGACGGGCTCGACGCCGAGGAAGGCCACGACCGCGTCATGGGAAGCGGCGCGACCGGTCATGGCCTGCAGCTGGCGGGCGATGCCGGGCGCGCGGCGCTCCAGATCGACGGCGGTGTTGGTCAGCAGATAGTCGGCGATCATGTCGTCCCGGTGGACCCCCAGCAGGTGATGGGTCAGGGCGGCCAGCATGCCGGTACGGTCCTTGCCCGCGGCGCAGTGGATCAGGACCGGGCCGTCGGTGTCAGCGAGGAGGCGGAAATAGCGGGCGAACAGATCGAGGTGCGAGGCCTCGAACGGGAGGTGGCGATAGGTGTCGGTCATGAAGCGCCGTCCCGAGTCCGGGGTCAGGTCAGCGCTTTTAAGGAAGGTGAGGTGCGGAGCCTCCCCGCCGTCGTCATGGGCGCTTTCGATGACCGCGCCCCGGAAGCCCGCGGCGCGTTTCGAGGGCTGGTCGCGGCGCTCTGACGGGCGACGCAGGTCGACGATGGCGGCGATGTCCAGCGCATCGAGCCGTTCGAGATCGGCGGCGCTGAGCCGGGCTTGATGGCCCGAGCGGAACAGCCGGCCCGGCGCGATATGACGGCCCGCCCCGGCGGCGTAGTCGCCGTAGTCCCTGAAATTATCGAGGGCGTCGAAGCGGTGGATGCGGCCGGTCATGGCGGCCTTCTAGCCGAGGCGCGGACCTCTAACCACTCTTGCCGACCAGACCCTGCATGGCGTCGAGATAGGCGACGAAGGCCTTGCGACCGGCGGGGGTCATGGAGGCCTCGGTCAGGGGCTTGCGGCCCTCGAACCGCTTGTTGACGGCCACGAAGCCGGCGTCCTCAAGCTTGCGCAGATGGACCGACAGATTGCCGTCGGTGGTCTGCAGCCGCGCCTTCAGGGTGTTGAAGTCGGCGCTCTCGATGCCCGACAGCACGGCCATGATCCCCAGCCGGACGCGGCCGTGGATGACCTCGTCGAGGCGGTTGATGTCGAACGGATCCGTCACGCTCAGCGCCTCGCCCCGCGCATCAGCAGATAGCCGGGCAGGGCCATCAGGAGGAATAGGGCGGCGGCGTAGGCCAGGTACTGGTCGGCGCTTCCCGTCATGGCCGCCAGCAGCGGGGCCGAGACGAAGGAGCCCACGGCGAGGCCCCACAGGGGACGGCTCCTGTACATGGCGGCGCTGACCGCCCAGCCGATACCGTAGAAGACCATGATCACCGAGGGGATCAGGCCGAAGGCCACCAGCACCCCGTCGTCGGCGACGCGCCAGCCCAGGGCGCTCATGCTGGCGAACATGGCGAAGATGCCCCAGCCCAGCGCGGTCCAGACCGTGTTGGTGGCGCGGTTGCTGGCGGTCATGACGCCGCCGCTGCGCTTCAGCCGGAATATGCTGATGCCGAGGACGAGGAAGAACACCACCATCGCCACGAGCCAGCCCACCCCGACGATGGGGCCCGGCGAGGGGATCCGGTTCGTGATCTGGGCCCAGTGGAACACGCTGGCCGCGCCGAAGATCAGGCCGGCGCTCATCAGGATGGAGGCCCCCCGCATGGGGGAGTCGGCGCCCTCTTCCGCCAGTCGGCGCATCCAGGCGATGTCGGCGACGGGATCTTCGGTGTTCTCGTTCATGAGGTCAGTCGTCCTTTACAGGCGTCGGCCAAGGGCCAGCCACAGTCCGGGCAAAAGGGCCACCAGCGCAAGGGCGCAGGCGTAGATCAGATACTGGTCGGGCGTCCCGAAGCGCAGGGCCATGGCGGCGACCCCGGCGAAGGCGGTGAGTGCGATCGCCGCCATATTCATCGTTCCGGTGCGCACCGCGGCGACGGTCCAGGCGGCGCCGTACAGTGCGAGGCCGACGGCCGAGGTCCAGCGCATCAAACCCCAGTCCCGCGTCACGGCGGAGACGGCCAGCAGGGCGAGCGCCGCCCCGATCTGGATCAGGATGGCCGTGCGCGACCAGCCGGCGACCTGCCGGCCCGCCTCGCCGCCCATGCGCCGCAGGCGGAACAGGCCGGTGAAAAAGGCGCCGACCGCGATGGGCCAGCTGAGGCCGAGGACGGCGGGATGCCAGTCCAGCGTTCCGCTGAGCACGCCCCACTGAATCAGGTTGGCGGCGCCGAAGGTCAGGCCGGCGAGGACCATGACGCGGCCCGCGCAGACCGAAACGGTCGGCAGGGACCGTGAGGCGGCGAGATCGAAGGTGACGGCGGACATGGGTGAATCTCCGTGTTCCATCCCTTCTCCCATATGGGCTTTGAAATGTAAAGTGCTTCATCATAATCTGTCCGAAGCAGGTGTGGGAGGCGTGGGCGGAGCGTCCGGGCCTCCGCCCGGAAGAGAAAAGGGTGAGTAACCGTTTCGACGAAGGCAGAACGCTCCGCGCGGAGGGCGCTTCCACGTGCGCGGGGCTATCCCTCGCTGTTGACGAGTTCCCCTTCTGCACGCGGCGGGCAGCGGCAGCGACGACTGCCTGCTGGACTGGATGGATACTGCTCACCATCCCTCGCCGACTGGACGTTGCAGCCCCGTCAGCCCGCGTCCCGATCCGAAGACCGGTCGCGGCCCGCTTCCTTCCGCTCCCGCCGCCGCTTCGGTTCGCCGGCCGAGCGAGCCTCCCGTGCGACGGGACGGGAGAAGTGTCGCACGGGTTGTTCCTGCGGCGCGCAAATGACGCTGGTGGTCGGGAAATACCAACGAACGTCAGCGGGTTGGCGGTTGCAATCTGTATGGCTGGCGGCGGATTGCTCGCATTGTCTCCTCCCTGTTCGCGTAGCGAATGGGGAGGGGGACCGCGAAGCGGTGGAGGGGCGCCAGATGCACAGCGGCGCGGTCCCCCTCCGTCACGGCGCGAAGATGCGCCGCGCCACCTCCCCATCGGAGATGGGGAGGAGACAGGGGGCGTCCTCTCACGCCGTCCGGATCACCCCGCCTTTGGCCTCGACGGGCCAGGGCGTCAGGCGGGCGCCGGCGCAGGGGCCGCCGACGCAGGCGCCGGAGAGGGGTTCGAACACGGCGCCGTGCCAGCCGCACAGGATCAGGGAGCCGTCCGGGATCAGGTATTCATCCAGCTCGATCGCCAGCGGAAAGCCCTGATGCGGGCAGCGGTCGACGTAGCCGGCGACCTGACCGTCCTTTCGCACCACAAAGCCATGGAAGAAGGCCTCGCCGATCTGGAGCACGAAGCCGCGGGAGCCGGGGTCGGCGATGTCGGTCTCGGCGCACAGGGCCACGTTCGGGGGCGTGGTCCAGACGCGTTTGCGCTCGGTCGGGGCCGGAGTGTCGCTCAATGCCGCTCGGCCTTGAGGGGACGGGACAGCAGGTTGTCGATGACGGCCTCGACGGTGGTCTCGCCGTTCAGCAGGGCGGCGACGGCGAGGGAGATCGGCATGTCGACGCCCATCTTCGCCGCCAGCTCGCGCACGGCGGGCGCGCTTTCGTAGCCTTCGGCCACCGAGCGTTTTCCGGCCAGGGCCTGTTCGACGCTCTGGCCCTGACCGAGGGCGAGGCCCAGGCTCATGTTGCGCGACTGGGGGCTGGAGCAGGTCAGGACCAGATCGCCAAGGCCGCACAGGCCGGCGACGGTCTCGGCCTGACCGCCGAGGGCCACGCCCATGCGGGTCATCTCGGCAAAGCCGCGGGTGATCAGGGCGGCGTGGGCGCTGCGGCCCAGACCCCGGCCCTCGGCCATGCCGCAGGCGATGGCGAGCACGTTCTTGATGGCGCCGCCGACCTCGGCCCCGATCAGGTCGGAGGCCAGATAGGGACGGAAGCCGGGGGCCGACAGGGTCCACATCAGCTCCTCGCCCAAGGCCTCGTCGGCGCAGGCCAGGGTGACCGCGCTGGGCAGGCCGCGCGCGACCTCCCCGGCGAAACTGGGGCCGGAAAGGACGGCGGCGGGGGCGTTCGGCAGGGTTTCGGCGAGGACGTCGGTCATCAGCTTCAGCGAGCCGCGCTCGACGCCTTTGGAGCAGAGGATGACGGGCACGCCTGCGCGATGGTGCGCGGCGAAGGCCGTCAGGGTGGAGCGCATATGCTGGGCCGGCGGCACGGCGAGGATGACATCGCAGGCGGCGAGGTCCGCGAGTTCGGCGGTGACGGAGACGTGGTCGTCCAGCGTGATCCCGGGCAGGAAGGCCTCGTTGACGCGTCGCTCGCGGATGCTTTCGACCACCTCGGGCTCGCGCGCCTGAAGCAGGACATCGAGCCCGGCCCAGCCCGCGACCTGGGCCAGGGCGGTGCCCCAGGCGCCGGCGCCGATCACTCCCGCGGTTTTGAACTGCATACGTCTTCCCTAGGCCTTGGCGCCCTTGCGGCCCGGCGGATGAACCGGGTCTGCGAGCGCACTCTGTTCGTCCAGCGGCCAGCGCGGCCGGGCGGCGGTATCGATGTCGGAGGTCAGGCCCTTCTGCAAGCGCTCTGCGCCGGCGAGGGCGATCATGGCTGCGTTGTCGGTGCAGTAGGCCATGGGCGGGGCGAGGAAGGCAAAGCCGTTGGCGGCGGCGGTCGCCTCCAGCGTGGCGCGAACCGTCCTGTTCGCCGCGACTCCGCCGGCGACGACAAACAGGCGGTGGTCGTGGCGTTCGACATAGGCCTTGAGGGCGCGGTCGGAGCGTTCGCTGAGCTGGCGGGCGATGGCGGTCTGGACGGCGTCCGCGAGGTCGGCGCGGTCCTGGTCCGTCTCACAGGTCTGGGCCAGACGCGAGGCCGCGGTCTTGAGGCCCGAGAAGGAGAAGTCGCAGTCCTTGCGGCCCAGAAGCGCGCGCGGCAGGTCGAAACGGGCGCCGTCGCCGGTGGCGGCCAGTCTCTCGAGGGCGGGCCCGCCGGGGTAGCCGAGGCCCAGCGCCTTGGCGATCTTGTCGAAGGCCTCGCCGGCGGCGTCGTCGATGGTGGTGCCCAGACGGGTCATGTCGCCGACGCCGCGCACCTCCAGCAGCTGGCAGTGGCCGCCCGAAACCAGCAGCAGCAGGAAGGGATAATCGACCATGGCGCCCAGCCGGGCCGAGACGGCGTGACCCTCCAGATGGTTGACGGCGATCAGCGGCAGGTCGCGGGCCAGGGCCACGGCCTTGCCAAAGCTGAGGCCAACCATGACGCCGCCGACGAGGCCGGGCCCGGCGGTGGCGGCCACGCCGTCGAGGGCGTCGTAAGACAGGCTCGCCTCGTCCATGGCGCGGCGGACGACGCCGTCGATCATTTCAACGTGGCTGCGGGCGGCGATTTCAGGGACGACGCCGCCGAAGGCCGCGTGGTCGTCGATCTGGCTGTGCACGACGGACGACAGGACGGTGGCCTCGCCGCCGGGCGACAGGCGGACGACGGAGGCGGCGGTCTCGTCGCAGCTGGTCTCGATGCCGAGCACCGTCAGGGTCGCCTCGGTTGCCCGGCTCCCTTCGCTGCTATAGTCGGCGGGCCTGTCCATCGGGTCGAGGTAGCGACCCCGTTCATCCGGCGCAACGACTCTCATGGCTCACCTCGTCCGCATCGGCACCCGCCGCTCGAAACTGGCGATGACCCAGTCGGGGATGATGCAGCGCGCCATCGGCCATGCGCTCGGCGTCGCGGACGCCGATCTGGCCGAGGCCGTGCCGCTGGTCGAGATCGTCACCACGGGCGACCGGGTGCAGGATCGCCGCCTGATGGAGATCGGCGGCAAGGCGCTGTTCACCAAGGAAATCGAGGAGGCGCTGGCCGACGGCCGCGTCGATGTGGCGGTGCATTCGATGAAGGACGTGCCGGCGGAGCAGCCCGCCGGCCTGTGCATCGCCGCCGTGCCGCCGCGCGAGGACGCGCGCGACGCCTTCGTCAGCGAGAGTTTCGCCTCGTTCGCCGAACTGCCGATGGGCGCCCGGCTGGGCACGGCCTCGCTGCGGCGTCAGGCCCAGGCGCTGGCGCTGCGTCCGGATCTGACGATCGAGATGCTGCGGGGCAATGTCGACACCCGGCTGCGCAAGCTGGCCGAGGGCGAGTTCGACGCCATCCTGCTGGCCGTTTCGGGTCTGAACCGGCTGGGGTTCGAGAGCGTGATCCGCGAGCGGCTGTCCGTGGACGGCTTCCTGCCCGCGCCGGGACAGGGGGCGCTGGCCCTGCAGACGCGGGTCGAGGATACGGACGCGGCATGGGTCGCGGCGCTGAACGATCCGATGACCATGCTGGCCGTAGCGGCCGAGCGCGGAGCTATGACGGCGCTGGAGGGATCGTGCCGCACGGCCATCGGGGCCTATGCTGTGGTCGCGGATGACCGGCTGCGGCTGACGACGGAAATGCTGGCTCCCGACGGCTCCGCGCGCTGGCGGCGGACGGCGGAGATGGGGGATGTCACCGGGGCTGACGCCCTGGCGCAGGCGCGGGCCATGGGGCTGGCGCTCGGGGCCGAGGTCCAGGCCGCGGCCGGCGACCAGAGGGTCCTGTCCTGACGCCGATCATGCGCGTCTGGGTCACCCGCGCCGAACCGGGCGCCGCGCGCACCGCCGATCGTCTGGCGGCCCTGGGTTTCGAGCCGGTGGTCGCGCCCCTGCTGGAAATCCGTCCGCTCGCCCCGGCCGTCGATCTGGATGGCGTGTCGGCGCTTGTCTTCACAAGCCGGAACGGCGTCGAGGCCTTTGCGGCTCTGAGCCAGGAACGGGCGCTGCCGGTCTTCACTGTCGGGGACGCGACGGCCGAGGCGGCGCGGGCGCTGGGGTTCGGGGCTGTCCGGTCCGCGGACGGGGCGCTGGTCGATCTGGCGACGCTGCTGATCGCCGAGGCGCCGCGACACGGAGTCGTGCTGGTTCCCGGCGCGTTGGAGCCGGCGGGCGACCTGTCCGCGCTGCTGGCGGGGCAGGTTCGGGCGCGGGTGCTGCCGGTCTATGAGGCAATGGAAACCGGGGTTGCAGCGCCGCCCCCGTTCGACGCGGTCCTGATCCATTCGGCGCGCGCCGCCCGGGCGCTGCGGGGACTCGGACCGTTCTCCGGCGAACAGGCGATCGCCCTCTCCGGCGCCGTGGCCGACGCCGTCGGCGGCGGGACCGGGCTGGAAATCCATATCGCGGCGGCTCCCGATGAGACCGCCTTGCTGGAGGCGCTTGGCAAGGCCGCCCCCCGCGTATAAAGAGCGCCTCTCGCGCGGGGCCACGCCCATTGCGCCAAGGCCGCTTTAGCTCAGCTGGTAGAGCATCGCATTCGTAATGCGGGGGTCAGGTGTTCGAGTCACCTAAGCGGCACCATTCTTCCAAACCTCTAAAAATACAGATGATCTGGACGGCCCGGTCGGAACGTCATAGCTAGATCGCTGCATTTGGAGCGGTCATGACCCAGCGGCTCAGCGCCCGTCAGGAAGAGTGTCTGAGGCTGACGGCGTTCCTGACCGACAAGGAAATCGCCGCGCGGCTGGGCCTGTCCGAAGCGACCATCAAGAAACATGTGCACGAGGGTTGCCGTCGCCTGGGCGTCAACCGGCGCAAGGCCGCGCTGGCCATTCTGGAACGAAACGTACCAGGGCCTACGAAAGACCCCATGGCGAAGGTCGCGGCGGTCAGTGTCAGTGGTTCCGAAGTAACGGAGTCTGACGATGGCATCTCAAACCAAGGCGCTTCCTCACTGGACGTGGGAAGATCTGGAAGCGGCGCTGAACGGGTTCAGCCCCCTCGGGCCGAACGATCCGGTGCGGGCCCATCTGATGCGCGGCCTGTGGGACGACGCAGAGCGCGCGACGCCGCTGGAACTGCTGCAACAGGTGCTGAGCGCGGGCTGGGTGATGGCGCAGGTGGGAGCCCAGAGCGGCGACTCGGGTACCGGCCTCCGCCGCGCAGCTGGGTCCTCCGCCTCCTGATCCTGCTCGTCCTGGTCGTGGTGACGGCGGTGATGATGAAGGCGGTTGCGGACCTGGTTCTCGCCTATGCGGGACAGGCCCAGGAGATCGGGCACGTCACCAATCCCGAGCTTGTGGAAACCGGCCGCCAGAACTGACGCGTGCGCCGTCGACCCGGACGGTCTGATCGACACTCAATTCACGTCCGATCGGCGGCGGATGGCTGTCACTGGAGAGATTCCCATGACGCCCTTCATGTTGGCCATGAACTTCACGTGCTTGGCGGCCCTCACGGTCGGTTGGCTTAAGGGCGGTCATCCGGAACGCCTCGGCGTAGCCATCCTGTTGTCCTACGAATTGCTCGAGGGCCTGTATCGCGAGTGGCGGATCGGCAATGGCGAGGTCAGCCAGGCCCTGTTTTCCGCCCTGGCGCACGAGCGGGCGGTGGGTCGGGGGGGCTGGCGTTGATCTTCGTCTGGCTGGCCTTCCGGTCTCCCCGGTGGTGGCCGCTCGTCGCCACGGCGTCGCTGATCCTGATTGTGCTGGTGCACGTCATGCAGATGATGACGCTCATTCCGTTCAACGGGGCGGCGTCGGCGCGGGTCGGCCTCTGGCTGCTTCTGTATACGGTCGTTCTGGCCGGGGCGCTCGAACGCTGGCTGGCGGGCGAGGCGGCTGTCAGCCGGATCGGGCGCGACTGGTCCGGCAGGGCCGTGTAGGCAGGCGGGCTGCTTCGACGGGAGACGCCGCCATTACCTCGTTCTTCGTCCTCACCAACCTCGTCGCGCTTACCGCCATCGTCTTCGGCTGGGTGAAGGGGGGACATCCGGAACGGTTCGGCGCGGGGGTCCTGCTGTTCGACTTCCTGACGTCCAGCCTGATCTATCGATCCTGGACCCACCTGTTTCCGCTGCAGGTGGCCCAGGACCTGCTGATGCTGGCGGTGTTCCTCTGGCTGGCTGTCCGGGGAGTCCGCTGGTGGCCGGCTGTCGCCGCCGGCGCCTTGGCGCTGATCGTGACCGTTCACCTCCTCACGGTCATGATCCCGATGGGTCGGGACGCCGTTCTTTCCGCACGTATGGGTCTGTGGTGTCTCATCTACGTGACCCTTCTGGTCGGCGTCGTCGAGCGCTGGCTGGCCGGCGAGCGGCCCGTCAGCAAAGGTCGGCAGTGGCGCAAACGTGTCAGCCCCGCGCCTTGAACATATAAACATATCCTTATATGTCTGCCGGCCTTCCCTTCCCGCCGGAGCTCCGCCTTGTCCCGTTCGTCGTTCCAGTTCACGTCCGAAAGCGTCTCCGAGGGCCATCCCGACAAGGTCGCGGACCGCATCTCCGACACCGTCGTGGACCTGTTCCTGAGCAAGGATCCCTATGCGCGGGTGGCCTGCGAGACGCTGACGACGACGAACCTGGTCGTTCTTGCCGGCGAGATCCGCGGCCAGGGCATCATGGACACCGACGGAAACTGGGCGCCGGGCGTGCAGGACGAGATCGAGGCCGCCGTGCGCGCCGCGGTGAAGGACATTGGCTACGAGCAGTCGGGCTTCCACTGGAACAAGTTCGAATTCATCAACCGCTTGCACGGCCAGTCGGCCGACATTGCGGTCGGTGTCGACGCCGCCGGCAACAAGGACGAGGGCGCGGGCGACCAGGGCATCATGTTCGGCTATGCCTCGAATGAGACGCCCGAGCTGATGCCGGCGACCCTGCAATACAGCCACAACATCCTGAAGCGCCTGGCCGAGGTGCGCCACGGCGGCGACAAGCGGCTGGAGCCCGACGCCAAGAGCCAGGTCACGATCCAGTACGAGGACGGCAAGCCCGTCCGCGCAACCTCGATCGTGCTGTCGACGCAGCACGCCGCCGGCCTGTCCTCGGCCGACGTCGCCGCGATCGTGAAGCCCTACATCCTCGAAGTGCTGCCGAAAGGCTTCACTGACGAGAACACCGTCTGGCACATCAACCCGACCGGCATTTTCGAGATCGGCGGACCTGACGGCGACGCCGGCGTGACTGGCCGCAAGATCATCGTCGACACCTACGGCGGCGCGGCCCCGCACGGCGGCGGCGCCTTCTCGGGCAAGGATCCGACCAAGGTCGACCGCTCGGCCGCCTACGCCTGCCGCTATCTGGCCAAGAACGTCGTGGCGGCCGGCCTGGCCGATCGCTGCACCATCCAGATCAGCTACGCCATCGGCGTGGCTGCGCCCCAGTCGATCCACGTCGACCTGCACCGGACAGGCAAGATCGATGAATCGGTTCTGGAAGCGAAACTGCTGGGTCTCATCGGCGGCGCCACGCCGCGCGCGATCCGCGAGCATCTGGGCCTGAACAAGCCGATCTACGCCCGCACCGCCGCCTACGGTCACTTCGGCCGCGCGCCGGACGCCGACGGCGGATTCAGCTGGGAGAAGACCGATCTGGTCGATCAGCTGAAGGCGCTGGCCTGATACCAGGGGTTGACGACCGGGGTTATTGGGGGATTCATTCGTCGGTTGAACCGGAGGGACTTATGAAAACCTTGGTAATCACCCTTGTTCTGCTGGCCGTTCCCGCGGCAGCCAATGCGCAGGCGCGGTCGGCCCTTCCCGGCATCGACGCAATGACCCGGCATGAAGTCATGAACCAGGGCCTGCGCCGTCAGGCGATGGAGCAGAACCAGGACCAGTATCGGGACACCATAAATCCCCGCCGCGTCCAGCGGGCGGAACAGGCGGCGCAGCTGATCAATGAGGGCAACTGCCCCGCTGCACACGAGCTGGCTGTTCGCGCCAACGACCGCCAGCTGGCGATGCGGATCGAGCAGGCCTGCGGCCATGTGGGGAACTCGATCTTCGCAAGCCAGCCGGCCGCCGCCGCCGCCCGCCAGCCGGCTCCCGCCGCCAACTGAGGCGACAGAGACGGGCGGGGCCGCTATAGGCCCCGCCATGTCCTCCGGTCCCGACTCCGCCGATAGCCCGGCCCATCCTCCGCTCCGATCGTTCGGGCGCATCAAGTCGCGCGCCATCAAGCCGCGGCAGGCGGCGTTGTTCGACACCCTGCTGCCGTCCATCGCCGTGCCGGACCCCAGGGCGGGGCCGATCGATCCGGCGGCGCTGATGCCCGACGCGTCTGCCGTCTGGCTGGAGATCGGCTTCGGCGGCGGCGAGCATCTGGCCGAACAGGCGAGCCGGCATCCGGGCGTGCTGATGATCGGCTGCGAACCCTTCCTGAACGGAGTGGCGTCAGCCTTGCGGCATGTCGACCAGCGCGGGCTGAAGAACGTTCGCCTGCACGCCGATGACGCGCGCGACGTGATGACGGCCCTGCCGGACGCTTCGCTGGATCGGGTGATGATCCTGTTCCCCGATCCCTGGCACAAGGCGCGGCACAACAAGCGCCGGCTGGTCCAGGACGAGACGGCGGCCGAGATCGCGCGCCTGCTGAAGCCCGGCGGCCAGTTGCGGTTCGTGACGGACTGGAAGGACTACGCCGAATGGGCGCTGGAGCGGTTCGAGCGCACGCCGGGGCTGATCTGGAAGGCGGAAGCGGCCGACGACTGGCGCGTGGCGCCGGCCGATCACGTCGTCACCCGCTATGAAGAGAAGAAGCTTGGCGATACGCCGCCGATCTTTCTGGATTTCGTGCGCGCGGCCTAGCAAAAGGGGCGTCTGAAAAAGGACTGACCCATGAGCCTGACCCTCCAAGACGCTTCCTCGACCATGTTCCTGCGGGGCCTGAACGTCCTGTCCGGCCTCGTCGACAAGGCCGCCGCGTCCGGCCTGGACGAGGCGGCGATCATGGAAGCACGGCTGGCGCCGGACATGCTGCCCTTCCCCAACCAGATCCGTATGGCGGCCTTTTCGGCCCGCAGCTGCGTGGCGCGCCTGACCGGTCAGGAATGGCCGAAGACGGATGACTCCGAAGCGACCCTGGCGGAGCTGAAGGCGACCATCGCCCTGTCGATCGCCTTCATCGAGGCGAACGGCGCGGCGGCCTTCGAGGGCGGCGAGACGCGCCGGGTCGAGCTGCGCTTCCCGGGCGTCGAGCTCAATTTCGAGGGTGCGGGCTATCTGACCAGCTTCGCCCTGCCGAACTTCTATTTCCACGTCAGCATGGCCTACGCCATCCTGCGCAACGCCGGGATCGAGCTGGGCAAGCGGGACTATCTGGGTCAGCTGGCGCTCGTCTGACGACGGGAGCTGGCGACAGGGGCTGACAAAGACGTTCGGGGGGGCTATACGCCCTCCCACATCGTTAGACCGGCGTCCTAACGGCGCCGTTTGAAGCGGCGGCCGTCGGGCCCGCCGCTTTTTGTTTGGACCAAAGCCTTTGAAGGCCAAGACCGCCGAAGACCGCGCTCTGCTGGAGCTGATCGAACCCGTGGCCGAGAGCCTGGGCCTCGACATCGTGCGCGTGCGGCTGATGGGCGGCACCCTGCGCCGTCGCCTGCAGATCATGGCCGAACGTCCCAGCGACCACGACATCGCCGTCGAGGAATGCGCCCGCCTGAGCCGCGCCGTGTCGGAAGTGTTCGACGCCGCCGACCCGATCAACGGCGAATATCTGCTGGAAGTGTCGTCGCCGGGCGTGGACCGCCCCCTGACCCGCCAGTCAGACTTCGACCTGTTCGAGGGCTATGAGGCGCGTCTGGAAACCGATCGCATGATCGAGGGCCGCAAGCGCTTCAAGGGCGTGGTCGCCGGCACGGACGGCGAGAACATCGCCATGGATCTGGAAGGGGAGGAGGACACCGCCCTCATTCCCTTCGACTGGCTGGTCGACGCCAAACTGGTGCTGACCGACGAACTGATGAAGGCGGGCGCCGAGAAGCGCGCCGCCCGTAACGAAAACTCTATCGAGACCGAGGAATAACAAGATGGCTGTCGCCGGCGTTTCCGCGAACCGACTCGAACTGCTGCAGATCGCTGATGCGGTCGCGCGCGAGAAGAACATCGACAAGGAGATCGTCGTCGAGGCGATCGAGGAGGCGATCCAGAAGGGCGCCAAGTCGCGCTACGGCGCCCATCACGACATCCGCGCCAAGATCGACATCAAGTCGGGCGAGCTGTCCCTGACGCGTCACGTCACCATCGTGCCGGACGACTGGCAGCCGGAAGACGAGCTGGAAGAGTTCAACGACTCGGCCATGGTTCGCCTGACCGACGCCTCCAAGCGCGATCCGGAAGCGGTGGTCGGCAAGGAATATATCGAGACCCTGCCGCCGTTCGAGTTCGGCCGCGTCCAGACCCAGATGGCCCGTCAGGTCGTGACCGGGAAGGTCCGCGAGGCCGAGCGCGCCAACCAGTACGAAGAGTTCAAGGACCGCGTCGGCGAGATCGTCAACGGCACCGTCAAGCGCGTCGAATACGGCAACACCGTCGTCGACCTGGGCCGGGGCGAGGGCATCATGCGCCGCAACGACTCGATCCCGCGCGAGGTGTTCAACATCGGCGACCGGATCCGCACCTACATCTATGACGTCCGCGCCGAGGCCAAGGGCCCGCAGGTCATGCTGTCGCGCTCGCACCCCGGCTTCATGGCCAAGCTGTTCGCCCAGGAAGTCCCGGAAGTCTACGACGGCGTGATCGAGATCCGCGCCGCCGCCCGCGACGCCGGCTCGCGCGCCAAGATGGCCGTGCTGTCGAACGACTCCTCGATCGATCCGGTCGGCGCCTGCGTCGGCATGCGCGGTTCGCGGGTTCAGGCGGTCGTCGCCGAACTGCAGGGCGAGAAGATCGACATCATCCAGTGGAACAACGACGAGCCGACGTTCATCGTGAACGCCCTCGCGCCTGCCGAAGTTTCCAAGGTGGTCCTCGACGAAGAGGCCGACCGCGTTGAAGTGGTGGTGCCGGACGAGCAGCTGTCGCTGGCCATCGGCCGCCGCGGCCAGAACGTCCGTCTCGCCAGCCAGCTGACCGGCTGGCAGATCGACATCATCACCGAGAGCCAGGACTCCGAGCGCCGCCAGCGCGAGTTCAGCGAACGCACCGCCCTGTTCCAGGAAGCCCTGGACGTGGACGAGGTCATCGCCCAGCTGCTGGTCACCGAAGGCTTCGCCACGGTCGAGGATCTGGCCTTCGTCGAGCCGTATGAAATCTCGGACATCGAGGGCTTCGACGAGGATACGGCCGAGGAACTGCAGGCCCGCGCCCGCGACTTCCTCGACCGTCAGGCCGCCATTCTGGATGCGAAACGCGTCGAGCTGGGCGTCGAGGACGGCGTCATGGCCGTTCCGGGCGTGACCGGCGCCATCGCCGTCGCCCTGGGCGAGGGCGGGGTGAAGACCGTCGAGGATCTGGCCGATCTGGCCACCGACGAAATCCGCGGCGGCTACGAGGTCAGGAACGGCGAGCGGGTCAAGGTCCCGGGCGTGCTGGAAAGCTTCAACCTGGCGCAGGAAGAGGCCGAAATGCTGATCCTGCAGGCGCGTGTCGCCGCCGGCTGGATCGACGCCTCGGAACTGCCGCAGCCGCCCGAGCCTGAGTACGAGGAAGAGCTGGCAGAGGGCGAATACGACGCCGACGCCGTCTTCGCCGCCGCGCCGGAAGGCGACGAGGCTGAAGTGGTTGAAGACGAGGTCCTCGCCGAGGACCCCGAACAAACCCCCGACGCGTGATGGGAGACCGGATCGTTCATGAGTCTGCGCGAAGCGACGATCGATAGAGAGCGACGCGACCTCGTCACCCACGAGGTCATGGACGAATCTCGCCTGATCCGCTTCGTCGCCGCTCCGGACGGTTCGGTGGCCCCCGACCTGGCGCGCAAGCTGCCGGGACGCGGCCTGTGGGTCGCGGCGGACCGCGCCTCGATCGAGACGGCGGTGAAGAAGAACCTGTTCTCGCGGGCCGCCAAGGCGCCGATGAAGCCGGCCGCGGACCTCGCGGACACGGTCGAAAACCTGCTGGCGAAACGCTGTCTGGACCAGCTGGGGCTTGCCCGGCGCGAAGGCGTGCTTATCTCTGGCTTCGAGAAATCCCTGGCCAATGTCCGGTCGGGGAAGGCCGCGTGGATCATCGAGGCGGCGGACGGGTCCGCCGACGGCCGCGGCAAGCTGCTTTCGCTGGCGAAACACATCGCGCCGCGCCCGAAAGTCTGCGGCGTCTTCACGGCGGACGATTTGAGTTTGGCCCTTGGGCTGGAAAATGCGATACACGCCGTCCTGCTTGAGGGCGGGCGGGCCGATCGCTGGACCATAGAGGTCGAACGACTGGCGGGATTTCGACCGCTTCTGCCCCCGGAGTGGGGCGGAGAGCCGGCTGAGGCGCCGACGAAGGTTTTGGACGGGCGGGGTTCTGCTCCCTGATTTGGGGGCAGGGCGACGCGCGGCTTTTTGTGTTTGAACGAGACGACGGCGGATATCCCGCTGTCCCGAGTAAAGCGACCGGATGACTGACGAGAACGACAAGACCAACGACGGCGCACCGCAGGCTCCGACCGGGACTCCGTCCACGACGGGACCTCGCGCGCCTCTGAGCCTGAAGCCCCGGCAGGCGGGATCGGTTTCGACCGGCACCGTGCGCCAGAGCTTCAGCCACGGCCGCACCAAGACCGTGGTGGTCGAGACCAAGCGCCCCCGCGCCGGGGTCGGGCCGGGCCATCAGCGTCCGCAGGGCTTCGATGTCGCCGCCCGTCCGCGCGCCGATGCGCCCGCCGCGCCCCAGGCTCCGCGTCCGGCTGCGCCGGTCGGACCCGCCGGCGGCCGCCTGTCCAACGAGGAACAGGAAGCCCGCCGCCGCGCCATCGAACTGGCCACCCGCGCCCAGGCCGAGCGCGCCCAGGCCGCCGCCGCCGAACAGGCGCGCCGCGACCAGGCCGCACATGAACAGGCCGCCGCCGCCGCCCAGGTCGCCAGCGCCGCCCAGGCTGAAGCCGCCGCCGCCCGCGCCGCCGCCGAGGCCGCCCGCGCCGAAGCCGCCAAGCTGACCGCCGCCGCGCCTGCCGCTCCGGCCAAGCGAGCGCCCGCCGCTGCCGCCCCGACGCCTGCTCCGGCCGCGCCTGTCGCCCCGACCCCGGCTCCCGTCGAAGCGGCTGCGCCGACCCCGGCCCCCGCGGCCCCGGTCCGTCCGGCTCCTCCCGCGCGTCCGGTCGTCAACTTCGGCCAGCGCGTACCCAAGGCCCCGAACCCCTCCCGCGCGCCCGCCGGTCCGGCCTTCGGCGGCCGTTCGGCCCGTGAAGAAGCCATGGGCGGCGGTGAACGCGCCTATTCGGATCGTCCCGCTCCGGCCCGCCCGACCGGCGCCGCGGGCCGTCCGGCCGAGCCTGTCCGCTATTCGGCCCTGACCCCGCGTCCCGCGCCCGGCGCCGCCCGTCCGGGCCCGCGCACCGGTCCCGGCGGCCGTCCCGCTCCGAATGCGCCTCCGGTCGCGCCGGAAGTGGCGCGCCCGAGCCGCGCGCCCGGCGGCGGCTTCGCCCGCCCGATCAAGCCCGAGGATGATCGCGACAAGCGTTTCTCGGACGCTGGCAAGGCCGTCAGCCGCACCCGCGGCGAGCCCAAGCGCCGCGAAGGCCGCCTGACCATCCAGTCCGTCGCCGGCGACGGCGACACCGCCGAACGGATGCGCTCGCTGGCGTCGGTCCGCCGCGCCCGCGAACGCGAGAAGGAAAAGCGCAAGGGCGGGTCCACCGACGCGCCGAACCGTCCGCGCGAGGTCGTCATTCCTGACGTCATCACCGTGGGCGACCTGGCCAACCGGATGGCCGTGCGCGGCGTCGACATCGTGAAGTTCCTGATGCGTCAGGGCCTGATGATGAAGATCAACGACGTCATCGACACCGACACCGCCGAACTGGTGGCCGACGAATACGGCATGACCGTCAAGCGCGTGTCCGAGTCCGACGTCGAGACGGGCTTCCTGTCGGACGCGATCGACGACGAGGCGACCACGCCGCGCGCGCCGGTCGTGGCCATCATGGGCCACGTCGACCACGGCAAGACCTCGCTGCTGGACGCCCTGCGCACCACCGACGTCGCCTCTGGCGAGGCCGGCGGCATCACCCAGCACATCGGCGCCTATCAGGTGCGTCTGGAAAGCGGCGACCGCGTCACCTTCCTCGACACCCCGGGCCACGCCGCCTTCTCGGCCATGCGGGCGCGCGGCGCCAATGTGACGGACATCGTGGTTCTGGTCGTGGCCGCCGACGACGGCGTCATGCCCCAGACCATCGAGGCCATCCAGCACGCCAAGGCCGCCAACGCTCCGATCATCGTGGCGGTGAACAAGATCGACAAACCGGACGCCAATTCGCAGAAGGTGATCAACGAACTGCTGCAGTACGAGGTCATCTCGGAAAGCCTCGGCGGCGACACCCAGATCATCGAGGTCTCCGCCAAGGAGCGGATCAACCTCACCGGCCTGATCGACGCCATCCTGGTGCAAGCCGAGATCATGGACCTGAAGGCCGACCCGGAACGCTCCTCGGAAGGCGTGGTCATCGAGGCTAAGCTGGACAAGGGCCGCGGCCCGGTCGCCACCGTGCTGGTCAAGCGCGGCACGCTGAAGCGCGGCGACATCGTCGTGGCCGGTTCGGCCTGGGGCAAGGTTCGCGCCCTGCTGAACGAGCGCAACGAACAGCTGACCGAAGCCGGTCCGTCGGTGCCGGTCGAGATCCTCGGTCTCGACGAGGCTCCGAGCCCCGGCGATCCCTTCGCCGTGGTGGAAAACGAGGCCCGCGCCCGCGAGCTGACCGAGTACCGCGCCCGCATCAAGCGCGAGAAGGCCACGGGCGGCATCAACCAGGTCTCGCTGGTCGACATGATGTCGAAGCTGCAGTCGAAGAAGGTCTCGGAACTGCCGGTGGTCATCAAGGCTGACGTGCAAGGTTCGGCCGAAGCCATCGTCGGCTCGCTGGACAAGATGGGCAACGAGGAGGTCCGCGCGCGCACCGTCATGTCGGGCGCCGGCGGCATCACCGAGAGCGACGTCCAGCTGGCCAAGTCGGCCGGCGCGCCGATCCTGGGCTTCAACGTCCGCGCCTCGAAACAGGCCCGCGACCTGGCCGAGCGCGAAGGCGTCGAGATCCGCTACTACTCGATCATCTACGACCTGCTGGACGACATGAAGGGCGTGCTGTCCGGCATGCTGGCTCCGCTGCAACGGGAAACCTTCCTGGGCAACGCAGCCGTGCTGCAGGTCTTCGACATCTCCAAGACCGGCAAGATCGCCGGTTGCCGGGTGTCGGAAGGCGTGGTCCGCAAGGGCGCCAAGGTCCGGATCATCCGCGACGACGTCGTGGTTCTGGAACTGGGCACCCTCACGACGCTCAAGCGCTTCAAGGACGAGGTCAACGAGGTTCCGTCGGGCCAGGAGTGCGGCATGCATTTCCAGGGCTTCCAGGACATCAAGGCCGGCGACTACATCGAGTGCTTCACGGTCGAAGAGATCAAGCGCACGCTGGACTAGTCCAAGCCGCAGCGATGACACCAAAGGAAAGGCGGCGCGCAAGCGCCGCCTTTTCGCCTTACCTGTCGGAGATCAAACCGCATGCGCCGTTTCCTGATCGCCGTCCTGACCCTGTCCGCCTTCGCCCAGGTTGTCTGGACCGGTCCCGCGTCGGCGGAAACGCGCTACCTCGCCTACAACGCCTCGGACCGGATCACCCAGGCCCTGACGCGGGGCATCACCCTCGAGGTCGAGCGCGGTCTGTTCGGCGCGATCAGCGTGCGGCGGATCATTTCCACCTCGAACCGCGGCCAGGCCGATATCCGGCGCGGCGGTCCTGACGAGGTGCGGCGCGCCCTGCCGGCGGGGTCGAAGGAGTCGGCGATCTATTCCATCACGCCGGAAGGCGGCGGCAGGGCGCTGGGCCGGGCGCTCTGCCCCGGTTCCGACGAGGCATGGATGGTCCTTGGCCGGGTGCGGCTGGCGCGGCCGTTGACCGTTCACGCCGTGGGGCGCTGGTCGGACGGAACCTACCGTCACTGCGTCCAGCTGTCCTACGACTGGCGCGGCGAGTGGGCCTTCCCGCCAGCCGGCGGTCCCGGGGACGAGCCAAACGCGCCTGTCGCGCGATAGGCGTTCACCTCTTCATCCAGCCTCGCTAAGGTTGCGGAGATGCCCTCCGCCGCCGCCTCTCGACAGACCGGACTGAAGCGCCTCGCCGCGGGGCTGGCCTTTCTGTGTCTGGTGCTTTTCCTGCTGGCGATCGAGAACAAGCAGGCCGTCGAGGCCTGGCGCGCCCTGCGCGACGAGGCCGCTCCGGCGGCCGGCCGGGTGGCCGATTGGGCGGGGCGGCTGCCGTCCGGAACCGCCGACGGCCTGTCCGGCCTGAAGACGGCGGTCACGACCAACCCCCGGATCGTCACGGCCGACCCCCGCGATCTGGTTCTGACCGGAGAGTTCGGCCCCGCCGATGAGGCGACCCGCGTCGCCACCGGCGCCGTCGCCTTCGTCGGGGCGGACCTGCGGTTCGATACGGGGGCGGTCCTGCACACCCGGCCACTTCGTATCGCCGCCGGACGTGAGGCCTTCGTCGGCGGCCAGACCTTCGCCGAACGATGGGACGCCCCGGTCGATGCCCAGGTCGAACTGCGCCGCGTCGCGCCCGAGGCGCGCAACAAGCCCGTCGCCGCCTTCGCGCCCTGCGGCGCCGCCCCCGGCGTGGTCGCCCTGCTGCACCGCCGGGATCGGGTGGATGTGATGGTGTTCCGGACCCGGACGATTCCGGGACCGGATGCGCCGTCGAGCGCCCTGTGCGGCGTCTGGAGCTATCGTCAGAGATGAAACGTCGTCGTCACTCCTGGGGCCTGAAGCGCTTTCTGGCCGTCGCCGTGCTGGCGACTCTCGTCGCCGTCTGGACATGGACCGCGCCGGGCAATCCCGACCTGTGGCCCGCCCGCGCCGACGAGGCCGGGGTGGAGGTGCATCTGCTGGACAATGGCTTCCATACCGATCTGGCGGTTCCCCGCGCGGCGCTCGAGGCGCATCCGGGGCCGCTGGCGGACGCGGTGCGGGGGCTGGCGCCGGGCGACTGGATCCTGATCGGCTGGGGCGACGCCAAATTCTACGTCGACCAGAGCCCGATGGAGAGCCGCCTGCCGGACGGTCTGCGGGCCTTCTTCAAGCCCGGCAACGCCTCGGTCATCATGCTGGATCCGGCGCAACGGGACCCGCGCGTGGCGTTCGCTCCGGAAAGCCGCCGGACGTTCCGCCTGTCTCCGGCGAGCTTCGACGCCATGGCGGATCACATTGAAGACTCGCTGGCGCTGACCGACGGCCATCCCCGGATAGCGGCGGCGCGCGAAGGCGACGACGCCCGGTTCTTCGCCAGCCGCGAACATTTCTCGATCGGCCACCTGTGCAACCACTGGAGCGCGGGCGTTCTGAACGCGGCGGGTCTGCCCGTGCGCCCGATCCGCTCGATCACTTCGGCGGAGGTCATGGCCACCATCGACCGCGCGGAATTGGACACCAGGGCCGCACGGGACTAGACCCCGCCCCTTCGCTTTTTCAAGCCGGGTCCGATCCCCGACAGGCGACGAGGACAGAGCCATGAGCAACCGCAAACCGAAGAAGCCCGCCGCCAAGGCCGGCACCGTCAGCCAGCGCCAGCTGCGCGCCTCGGAAATGATCCGCCACGCCCTGGTCGAGGTCATGCGCGAGAACGAGATCCGCGATCCCGCGCTGGTCGGCGTCTCGGTCACGGTCACCGAGGTGCGGCTGTCGCCTGATCTGAAGCACGCCACCTGTTTCGTCGAGCCGCTGGGCGCGGGCGTCGAGACGGCGCCGGTCGCCGGCCATATCGACGAGATCGTCAAGGCGCTGAACGTCCACGCCAAATTCCTGCGCGGGGCGCTGGGGCGGCATATCGACATGCGCTTCACCCCCGATCTGCGCTTCCGCCACGACGAAAGCTTCGCCGCCGCCGAGCGCCTGAACCAGCTGTTGGACGACCCGCGGGTGCGGGCCGACGTCTATGTGTCGCCGTTCGAGGATGACGACGCGGACGACAGCGACGGTCAGGGCTAGTGGGCCGCCGCAAGAAGGGCGAGATCGTCAACGGCTGGGTCTGTCTCGACAAGCCCTACGGCATGGGATCGACGGACGCCGTGTCCAAGGTCCGCCGCCTGTTCGACGCCCAGAAGGCCGGCCATGCCGGAACCCTTGATCCGTTGGCCAGCGGCATCCTGCCCATCGCGCTGGGCGAGGCGACCAAGACCGTGCCCTTCATGATGGAGGCCCAGAAGGTCTATCGCTTCACCATCAACTGGGGCGTCACGACCGACAGTCTGGACCGCGAGGGCGAGATCATCGCCCGGTCGGACGTGCGGCCGGATGTTGAGGCGGTGAGGGCGGCCCTGCCGGCCTTCATCGGCGAGATCGATCAGGTCCCCCCGCAGTTCAGCGCCATCAAGGTCGACGGGAAGCGCGCCTATGATCTGGCCCGCGACGGGGCCGAGTTCGAACTGGCCAGCCGCCGGGTCACTATCCATGAGGCCGCCGTCACCGACGCGCCCGACGCCGACCACGTCGAGATCACCATGCGGACGGGCAAGGGCGTCTATGTCCGGTCGCTGGCGCGTGATCTGGCGATCATGCTGGGCGCCGAGGGGCATGTTTCGGCCCTGCGCCGCGAGCGGGTCGGGCCGTTCTCGACGGAAAACGCCGTATCACTGGATTTCCTGACCGATCTGGTGCATAGGGACGCCGCCTCGGAAGGCTTGCTTCCCGTTGCGACCGCCCTGGACGACATCCCGGAGCTGGCCGTGACGGATCAAGACGCCTTCTCGCTTCGTCAGGGACGACCGATCGTTCTGCTCCCCCGACAGGTCGAAACGCTCAAAAGCCGCCTTCGGGATGGCTCCAGAACTGTTTCAGCCTTTCACGGACAGACCCTCGTCGCTCTCGGTCAGTTGCGGGCCGGCCGGCTAGAACCCGACCGCGTTTTTAACCTCCAATAGGAGTCTCCCGATGTCGATTACTGCTGAACGCAAGAACGAAGTCATCGCCGACAACGCCCGCTCCGCTGGCGACACCGGCTCGGCCGAGGTTCAGGTCGCGATCCTCTCGGAACGCATCGCCAACCTCACCGAACACTTCAAGACCCACAAGAAGGACAACCACTCGCGCCGCGGCCTGCTCAAGATGGTCTCGCAGCGTCGTCGCCTTCTTGACCACCTGTCCAAGGTCGATCGCGAGCGCTACGCCGCCCTGATCGGCAAGCTGAACCTGCGCCGCTAAGGCAAGGGGACGAGCGGAAGAGTTTTTCGAGGCGCGGGCCATGTCCGCGCCTCGTTCCGCATCCAGAACGACCCGCGCGCCTCGGGATTCCAGGCGCATGACGCGAGGGCCATACCGGTCCTCTTCTCCCGGGCGGTTCGCGATGGCGCGGACGCCCATGGACCGAAGGACTGAACGCCCGACGCTCCACCCACTGATGGGACCCCGCGCGGAATCCGCCCGCGGGATACGAAAGACGAAACATGTTCGATATCAAACGCAAGACGATCGACTGGGCCGGCCGCCCGCTGACGCTGGAAACGGGCCGCATCGCCCGTCAGGCCGACGGCGCCGTTCTGGCCACCTACGGCGAGACCGTCGTCCTCGCCACCGTCGTCTACGGCCGCGCGCCCAAGCCGGGCCTGGATTTCTTCCCGCTGACCGTCAACTACCAGGAAAAGACCTTCGCCGCCGGCAAGATCCCGGGCGGCTACTTCAAGCGTGAAGGCCGTCCGACCGAGAAGGAAACCCTCGTCAGCCGCCTGATCGACCGTCCGATCCGCCCGCTGTTCGTCAAGGGCTTCAAGAACGAGACCCAGGTCGTCATCACCGTGCTGCAGCACGACATGGAGAACGACCCGGACGTGGTCGGCATGGTCGCCGCCTCGGCCGCCCTGACCATCTCGGGCGTGCCCTTCATGGGCCCGATCGGCGCCGCGCGCGTCGGCTACATCGACGGCGAGTTCGTGCTGAACCCGACGCTGGACCAACTGCCCGACTCGCAGCTCGACCTGGTCGTCGCCGGCACCCAGGACGCCCTGATGATGGTCGAATCCGAAGCCAAGGAGCTGTCGGAAGAGATCATGCTGAACGCCCTGATGTTCGCGCACCGCGGCATGCAGCCGGTGATCGACGCCATCATCGAAATGGCCGAGCACGCCGCCAAGGAGCCCTTCGACTTCCAGCCCGACGACGTGTCGGACGTTGTCGCGTCGATCCAGTCTCTGGTCGGCGAGGACATCAAGGCCGCCTACACCCACGCCGGCAAGTACGAGCGCCGCACGGGCGTCGACGTGGCCAAGAAGAAGGCCGCCGAGAAGCTGGTGAAGACCGACGAGAACCCGGACGGCGTCGATAGCGCCAAGTTCGGCACGGCCTTCAAGGAATGCGAGGCCCACGTCCTGCGCCGCGACATCATCGACAACGGCCACCGCGTCGACGGCCGCGCCCTGGACAAGGTGCGTTCGATCGTCTCGGAAGTCGGCGTCTTCCCGCGCACCCACGGCTCGGCCCTGTTCACCCGCGGTGAGACCCAGGCCATCGTCGTCGCCACCCTCGGCACCGGCGAGGACGAGCAGTACGTGGACGCCCTGTCGGGTACGTACAAAGAGAAGTTCCTGCTGCACTACAACTTCCCTCCCTATTCGGTCGGCGAGACCGGTCGGATGGGCGGCGCGGGCCGTCGGGAAATCGGTCACGGCAAGCTGGCCTGGCGGGCGATCCGTCCGATGCTGCCGTCGGCGGAAGAGTTCCCCTACACCATCCGTCTGGTGTCGGAGATCACCGAGTCCAACGGTTCGTCCTCGATGGCCACGGTCTGCGGATCGTCGCTGGCGCTGATGGACGCGGGCGTGCCGCTGAAGCGTCCCGTCTCGGGCATCGCCATGGGCCTGATCCTCGAGCCCTCGGGCGAGTTCGCCATCCTGTCCGACATCCTGGGTGACGAAGATCACCTGGGCGACATGGACTTCAAGGTGGCCGGCACGCGCGAAGGCATCACCTCGCTGCAGATGGACATCAAGGTCGCCGGCATCACCGAAGAGATCATGCGCAAGGCGATCGCCCAAGCTTCGGCCGGCCGCCTGCACATCCTCGACGAGATGGACAAGGCCATCGACGGCGCCCGCACCGAGCTGGGCGAGTACGCGCCCAAGATCGAGTCGATCAAGGTTCCGACCGACAAGATCCGCGACATCATCGGCACCGGCGGCAAGATCATCCGCGAGATCGTCGAAAAGACCGGCGCCAAGATCAACATCGAGGACGACGGCACGGTGAAGATCGCTGCTTCGGACCAAGAGAAGATCGACGCGGCCAAGAACTGGATCTCGTCGATCGTGTCCGAGCCCGAGCCCGGCACCATCTATTCGGGCAAGGTCGTGAAGGTCGTCGACTTCGGCGCCTTCGTGAACTTCTTCGGCGCCAAGGACGGTCTGGTCCACGTGTCGCAGATCAGCCTGGAACGCGTCGCCAACCCGGCCGACGTCCTGACCGAAGGCCAGGAAGTCAAGGTGAAGTTCCTGGGCATGGACGATCGCGGCAAGACCAAGCTGTCGATGAAGGTCGTCGATCAGGAAACCGGCGAGGACATCACCGACAAGATCAACGCCGAGCGCGCTGAACGCGGTGAAGCCCCGCTGTCCGACGACACCGGCGGCCGCCCGAAGCGTGAAGGCGGCGGCGATCGCGATCGCGGTCGCAGCCGTCGCTAAGCGGCGACTTCGCTGAAATGCATGAGGCCCCGGTGGAAACACCGGGGCCTTTTTCTATGGGCCGGTGAAGTGTCCGGAGTCCGCTCGAAAAGCAGCGGACATTTCGGACATTTGGGACATTTCGGGCCCGGCGGTCGGGCGGCGGATTCGATTGTCAAAGATCGCGGGCAAGGTCAGGGCGGCAGTGTCGCACGGGCCGTTCCTGCGGCTGGGAGATGACGCTGCCGGGTGCGGGATCGCGTGACGGATCAGGGGGTTGGCCGCGCGAAGTCGTCTGGCTGGTGGGGGATTTCGCTCCGTCTCCTCCCTGTTCGCGCAGCGAATGGGGAGGGGGACCGCGAAGCGGTGGAGGGGCGCCAGATGCGCGCGCGGTATGACCCCTCCACCCCTTCGGGGTCCCCCTCCCCATCGGCTTCGCCGACAGGGAGGAGACAGGAGGGCCGGGGGCGCAGCTCAATCAGGCCACGCGTGATGGGTCATGCGGTGGAAGACCGGAACCTCGACGCTGCTCTTGCTCCGGTCATAGGTATTGATGTGGAGGCCCGGAGCGTCGGCCCGGGCCAGCCACGCGTCGCCGGTGAGGCGGCCTTCCGCCATGACCTCGATGACCTCGCCCGCGAAGATGGCCTCGAGGATGGCGACGGCCTGGGTCACGGAGTCTATCTGGACCCGTGAGCTGCGGAGAAAGACATAGGCGCCGTTGATGGAGGGGGCGACGATCACCCCGGCCTTGCAGCCCGCCTTGCGCCAGATCAGCAGGCCCTCGTCGCCCCGGATGCGCCGGCGTGGCGACGGCGCGGCGTAGCGCAGCTCGGCCGTGATGCGGTCGAAGAACGCGTCGAGGGTAAGTTTGCGGCGGCCTGTCATGCGGGCATCGGCGGGGGATTCATTTGCGTGGTCAAGACGTCGCCGCCGCACGTCCGCGACCCGGCGGCGCGGCTGTTCCAAGGCCGTCCTTACCGCACGGAACTTTTACCCCTCCACTCCCCGCGCCAACATCTCATGTTCGTCGCTCATCAGAAGTCCGGCCAAACGCAGGGCCATCGCCGTCGTCGGTAGCCGGGACTGGTCTGCCATGCGGGCGAGCTGGGCGGCCATGTCGCAGATGTAGACCGCGGTGTCGGCGGCGCGTTCGGACTGGTCCGCGGTGAGAGGCGCCCGGGCAGCCTCGCCCGAATGGAGGCGACGGCTCAGCACGATCAGGCGCGCCTCATCGCCCTCGCCGCCCAGCCAGGAGACCCGGTTCTCGACCCAGACCGGCTTGTCTGCCGCCAGATATCGTTTGGATATGCGGAATGGCGCGCGGGTGGCGCGCAGCATGGCCAGCAGCCGGTCGCAGCAGCCCCGATCGTCGGGGTGGGTGATATCCTGCATGGTGAGGCCCAGACCGGTCACGTCCTCTCGGCCGAGGATGCCGGAATAGCAGCGGTCGGCGACCAACACCTCGTTATGCAGACTGCACAACGCCATGCCGACGTTCAGTTCGTCCATACTCCGCAGCATACTCGCACGCTCCAGCCCGGCTCACGGACTAGACCAACTCGCGAGGGAAGACAGACCGGGATTGGACACATCCGGTCGAAAACGGTCAGTGCACCCGCGCTTTCCCGATCTCCAGCCCGCCATCCCCTGCTGACACCGCGATCACGCTGCCGTCCTCGATCTCGCCCGCCAGCAGTTTCCGCGCGATCGGGTCGACCAGATCCTTCTGGATCACCCGCTTCAGCGGACGCGCGCCATAGACCGGGTCGTAGCCCTTGTCGGCCAGCCACGCATACGCGCCGTCGTCGAGCGACAGGGTCAGCCGCCGGTCGGCCAGTAGCTTCTCGAAGCGGGAAAGCTGTATGCGGACGATGCCCGACATCTGGTCGCGGCCCAGGCGGCGGAAGAGGATGATCTCGTCGATGCGGTTCAGGAATTCCGGGCGGAAATGGCCGCGGACCTGTTCCATGACGTAGGGGCGGACGGTCTCGACGTCGTCGCCCTCGGACTGACCCGCCAGCGCCTCGGAGCCGAGGTTGGAGGTCATGATGATCAGGGTGTTCTTGAAGTCGATCACCCGGCCCTGACCGTCGGTCAGGCGGCCGTCGTCGAGAACCTGAAGCAGGACGTTGAAGACGTCGGGGTGGGCCTTTTCGACCTCGTCGAACAGGACGACCTGATAGGGCCGGCGGCGCACGGCCTCGGTCAGGGCGCCGCCCTCGTCATAGCCGACATAGCCGGGAGGGGCGCCGATCAGGCGGGAGACGCTGTGCTTCTCCATATACTCCGACATGTCCATGCGGGTGATGGCGGCCTCGTCGTCGAACAGGAATTCGGCCAGGGCCTTGGTCAGCTCGGTCTTGCCGACGCCCGTGGGACCGAGGAAGAGGAAGCTGCCCAGCGGGCGGTTGGGGTCGTTCAGGCCGGCGCGGGCGCGGCGGACGGCGTCGGAGACGGCGGTCAGGGCCTCGTTCTGGCCGACGACGCGGCGGGACAGGGCGTCCTCCATCTTGAGCAGCTTTTCGCGCTCGCCCTCCAGCATCTTGTCGACGGGGACGCCGGTCCAGCGGCTGACGACCTGGGCGATCTGTTCGGCGTCGACCACTTCCGGGGTCAATGGTCCGGACCCGGAGGATTCGGCGGCCTCGGCCTCGGCGAGCTGTTTCTCGATCTGCGGGATCTGGCCGTAGGCGATCTCCGACGCGCGGCCCAAGTCGCCGGCGCGCTGGGCGGCGGCCAGTTCGGCGCGCAGGCGGTCGAGGGTTTCGCGGGCCTGGGCTCCCTGGCCCACCTTGTCCTTCTCCGACTTCCAGCGGGCGGTCAGGTCGTCGGACTGGCCCTCGAGATCGTCGATCTCGCCCTCGAGCTTTTCGAGGCGGAGGCGGGACGCGTTGTCGTCCTCCTTCTTCAGGGCCTCGCGCTCGATCTTCAGCTGGACCAGACGGCGGTCGATCTCGTCGAGCGCCTCGGGCTTGGAGTCGACGGCCATGCGCACGCGCGACGCGGCCTCGTCGATCAGGTCGATGGCCTTGTCGGGCAGAAAGCGGTCGGTGATGTAGCGGTGGCTGAGGGTCGCGGCGGCGACGATGGCGCTGTCCGAGATACGCACGCCGTGGTGGACCTCGTACTTCTCCTTGATGCCGCGCAGGATGGAGACGGTATCCTCGACGCTGGGCTCCTCCACGAAGACGGGCTGGAAGCGGCGGGCGAGGGCGGCGTCCTTCTCGACGTGTTTGCGGTATTCATCCAGCGTGGTGGCGCCGACGCAGTGCAGTTCGCCGCGGGCGAGGGCGGGCTTGAGCAGGTTGGAGGCGTCCATGGCGCCGTCGCCCTTACCGGCGCCGACCAGGGTGTGCATCTCGTCGATGAACAGGATGATCCCGCCCTCGGCCGAGGAGACCTCGTTGAGCACGGCCTTGAGCCGTTCCTCGAACTCGCCGCGGTATTTGGCGCCGGCGATCAGGGAGCCCATGTCGAGGGCCATCACGACCTTGTCGCGCAGGGATTCCGGCACGTCGCCGTTGACGATGCGCAGGGCCAGGCCCTCGACGATGGCGGTCTTGCCGACGCCGGGCTCGCCGATCAGGACGGGGTTGTTCTTGGTGCGGCGGGCGAGGACCTGGATGGTGCGGCGGATCTCCTCGTCGCGGCCGATGACGGGGTCGATCTTGCCGTCGCGGGCGGCCAGGGTCAGGTCGCGGGCGTAGCGTTTGAGGGCGTCGTAGCCGTCCTCGGCGGCGGCGCTGTCGGCGGTCTTGCCCTTGCGGACCTCGGCGATGGCGGCGTCGAGTTTTTCGGGCGTGGCGCCGACGGATTTCAGGACCTCGGCCGCGACGCCGCCCTCGCGGGCGATGGCGCCGAGCAGGCGTTCGGTGGTGACGAAGGCGTCGCCGGCCTTCTTCGAGGCCTCCTCGGCGGAGGAGAAGACGCGGGCGGTGTCGCCGTCGAGATAGAGCTGGCCCGAGCCGCCCGAGACCTGGGCGCGCTTCTTGAGGGCGGTTTCGGTGGCGGCTTCGGCGCGGGCGGGGTCGCCGCCGGCGGCGGTGATGAGGTTGCGGGCGAGGCCGTCGCGCTCTTCCAGCAGGATCTTGAGCAGGTGTTCGGGGGCGAACTGCTGGTGGCGGCGGGCGAGGGCCAGCGACTGGGCGGACTGGACGGCCTGTTTGGCGCGGTCGGAGTAGAGGTCGAGATTCAAGGCGGCATCCCCTGTCAGGCGGATCGTGGGTCCGCGGCGCCCTTTCCCAAGCGACGCCCCGGCAGAACCGAGACTTGGGCGCTGCGGTTCCGCCCTGCAAGGGACGGGCCGCGTTCGTCGCGCGGGGGCGCGGGCTGGTCGAGGAGCGGTCGCGCGGCGCGGGGAGGACGGCAGGGTCGGGGGCTGGAAAGCGGGAGGCCCCATCATGTCCATCACCCTGTCGCGGCGCGATCTGATCCTGTCGGCGGCCGCCGCCGGTCTGCCGGGCGCTGCGGCGGCGCAGACGGCGCCGGACTGGCAGAGGCTGCCGCGCGGGCCGCAGAGCCCGGAGGGGCGGCCGGACTATCCGTTTTACGGGCACTATCTCGTGGCGTTCTGGCGCAGGGCGGCGCCCTCGACGGTGCTGCCGGACGACAACGCCTCGCAGCGGGCGCCGGGGCGGATCGTGCGGGCCTTGCCGTCGTTCGACGCGCGGGGGCGCAGCGGGGTGCCGGCGGCGCAGCAGGCGGTGCTGATGAAGCGCTGCGAGGTCATCCGCGACCGGATGCTGGCCCAGCCGTCACTGTCGGACATCCACGGCGCCTCGCTGGATTTCGTGCCGCGGGCCCGTCTGTCGACCAGCGGTCCCAATGCGGGGCGGCTGGTGTGCGAACTGGCCATGAACCATCGGGCGGTGCGTCTGGATTTCCCCGAAACGATCGAGGTCGACGGTCGCTTCCACACGCCGACCCCGGGGGAGCAGCTGGTCTTCAGGGTCAACGATACCGCAAACCTGGAAGAGCGGCTGGTCGAGACCTTCCGGTTCGGTCCGAACCGGCTCTATTCAGCGCGGATGAGGCACGGGGCCTTCTGGATCGATCCGGCGCTGGAGCCGCTGGCGCCCCTGCCCCCCTATGTGTCCGACGTGAACAATCTGGAGCATGTGCCCCACGGCGGCGACCCGATGGCCATCCATCTGTTCACAGCGGCGTCGGCCTCGAACGCCAGCCAGTCCAGTATGGAGCGCGGCCAGCTGCGCCCCACCCATTGGGCCGGCCGGGCCATGGCGGCGCTGTACATGGTCGACTGGCCGGCGGTGGTCGCGGAGCTGAAGACGATCCGCTGAGGTCAGCTGCCAGTCGTCGGAGCGGTGAAGTCGAACTGGGGCTCCTGCGGACGCTGCCCCTGTCCGAAATTCCACGTCAGGCCGATGAAGGCCGTGCGGCCGCCGAATTGGCGCTCCGTGCGATCGTGGAACCGGGGCGCGTCGAGGGTGGTGACGTCGCCGAAATCGCCGAGCAGATCGCGCACCGTGACCTGCAGGGACAAGGTCGGGCTGAGCTTGCGGCGGTAGCCGAGGTTGAAGATCGTGCTGGGCTCCCGCGTGCCTTGGGCCAGCAGTTGCTCGCCGTTCCAGACGCCCGACACCTGAAGGAAGTCGGCGGTGGTGGGTTGCCAGTTCAGGTTCAGGCGGCCGCTGACCACGTCGGCCTCGCTGCTGACGCCGCCGGGGATGTTGGATGCGTCGATCTCCTGCCGGAACAGGTTGAGGCTGGCATTGTAGCGCAGGGTCGGGTGGAGCTTGCCGTTGGCCACCAGCTCGAGGCCGAGGTCGGTGCGGGCGCCGAGGTTCTCGGGCCGGGTCAGCAGGATGCCGTTGCCGATCTCGATCGACACGGGTGTGAAGGCGCCCGAGGTGTCGCGGTAGTACACGGTGGCCTGGTAGAAGGTCTGGTCGACCCGCCGCTGCCACATGACCTCGTATGAATCGGTTTCCTGCGGCTCCAGATCGGGGTTGCCCGAGGTGTAGTTGAACGGGTCCTGATAGGTCAGGAAGGGGTTCAGCTGAGACGGGTTCGGACGCTGGACGCGCTTGCTGTAGCTGGCCCGAACCGACTGGGCTTCGTCGATGGCGTACTGCAGGTGCAGGGTCGGATAGGAGCTGAGATAGCTGCTGGACTGCTGAACGCCCGAAGTCACCTGATCGATGTCGCGCACGACGTATTCGAGGCGCAGGCCGAATTGGGCGGACAGCTTTTCGCCGAACGGGCGCTCATAGGTGCTGTAGAGGGCGTGGACGCCCTCATCGATGTGGAAGTCGTTGGAGACGAGCGCATCGGGGACCAGGGTCGAGGGCGAGCCGCCGCGGCTGACCCGGTTGTCGAGCTCCAGCGAGACCAGCCGCAGCTCATAGCCGGCGCGCAGCTTGGCACCGTCCGACATGGGGCGGGTGTAGGCGCTGGTCAGGCCCAGCTGATCCACGTTGTTGTCGAGTTCGATCGTCTCATAGATGTCCGAAGCGGCGGGGAAGCGCTGGTCGGTCAGGGCGTCAGTGGCGAAGCCGGCGCGGACGCGGTCGAGGCGAAGCTCGTTCGACCATTCGTGCCCCTGACCGTCAAAGCGGCGCAGCACCCGCCCGGTCGCGCCCACGAACTGGCCCGCGTAGCCGCCGCTGGTCTGGCGGCGATAGGCGGAGCCGATCCCGCCCGCGGCATTGTCAGCCTCGTAGAGATCCAGGGTGTCGGCGTCGGTGCCGACGTCGGTGTAGCGCAGCTCTCCGGTGAGCTGGGTCTTTTCGTCGAGGCGGTAGTCGGCGCCCAGCCGGACAAGGGCGTTGTCGGCGGCGCCCTCGACGTCCTGGGACTGGCGCGCCTCAAGGAAGCGGCCCGACGCGAGGTCGAAGCGCTCGCGGATGCGGTCCATCTGCTGTTCGAAGGCGTCGTGGCGCACGGAGGCGTCGGTGGTCAGGGTCAGCTTGTCGCGGGTGTGGGCGACGTTGAAGCCGAAATTATAGCTGCCGTTGTCGCCGATGTTGGCGCGCACGGAACCGGTGGTGGTCGCGCCGGGACGGACCACATTCGGCTTGGTGATCAGGTTGATCACGCCGCCCGAGCCCTCGGGGCTGTAGGCGGCCGAAGGATTGGTCATGACCTCGATGCGACTGTACTGGGCCGCCGACATCGACAGCAGCGCCTGTCCGCGGCTCTGGCCGGACAGCACGGCCGACGGTCGGCCGTCGACGAGAATGGTGACGCCCGGATCGCCGCGCAGGGCGACGTTGCCGTCAGGGTCGACCTCGACCGAGGGGATGTTTCGCAGGGCGTCGGCGAGAGTCCCGGTCGCGTTCTGCAGGTCCTCGGCCACGCTGTAGCTGATGGAGTCGACCGAGGTGCGGATGTCGTTGGCGCGGGACGTCACGACCACGTCGCCGACGGTGGTCGCGGGCTCGTCCTTCGCCGGAACGGGCGGCGTCTGTGCGGGCGGCAGCTGCGCAGGCGGAGGCGTCTGAGGCGCAGGCGTCTGTGCGAAGGCCGCGCCCGAGGAGGTGGCGAGGGCCGTGCCGACGAGCAGCAGGAAACGGATGGAAGTCATGGTGTGCGCCCCCGCGCCGGTTCGGGCGCCGAGGCCGCCGGTCTGTGGAGCCGGTATCGGGGCGAAGGGGCCGGCGGACCAGTTACATCGCGGTCATGTTCCGGGCGGGAGTTGGGTCGGCTGGCGTTCCGCGAAATCGCGCGATAGGTCTTGAGAACAAGTCCCCGGGAGCGCCTTCATGTCCATCCGTCTCACCCGCCGCGCGGCGCTGGTTTCTTCCGTGGCCGGAGCGGTCGCCCTGCCGTCGACGGGGTGGGCGCAAGCCGCCGCCAACGACAGCGCGGCGCTGGCGGATCAGGTCGACGCCTTCGTGAAGCGGACCATGGCGGGCTTCCCCGACCAGCCGGCGGTGTCGGTGGCGCTGGTCAAGGGCGGCCACGCGGTGCTGACGAAGGGCTACGGCGTGCGATCGGTGGGCGGGGCGGCGGTGGACGAGCACACCCTGTTCGCCATCGCCTCCAACACCAAGGCGGTGACCTGCGCGGCCCTGGCGATCCTGATCGACGAGGGCAAGGTGAAGTGGGACGCGCCGGTGCGGACCTATCTGCCCGGGTTTACGCTGTCGAAGCCCGAGCTGAACGACATGGTGACGGTGCGCGATCTGGTCAGCCACCGGATCGGCTTCGGCCTCGGCGCCGGCGACCTGTTGTTCTGGCCCAACAGCGACCGGACGCGGGCGGAGATCATGGCGGCCATTCCGCATGTGCCGATCGAGGACAGTTTCCGCACCAGCTACCACTACTGCAACCTGATGTTCGTGGCCGCCGGCGAGGTGGTGGCGGCGGCCTCGGGGATGCCGTGGGAGCAGTTCGTCCAGACGCGGATCCTCGACCGTCTGGGCATGACCGAAACCCTGCCGCTGATGACCGCCGCAGATCCTGCGAAATCGGCCCTGCCGAACGCCCGGATCGGGCCGCCGCTGCGGGGCCAGGGCGAGATGCGGAACATCGGCCAGTCGATCCAGGAGGTCTGGAACTGGGCCTCGGCAGGTGCGGCCGGCGGCTTCGTCACCAATCCGGTGGACTGGGCGAAGTGGATCGCAGTGCAGCTGGCGCGTGGCGCCCTGCCGGACGGGACGCGGCTGTATTCCGAGGCGCGGGCCAACGAGATGTGGCGACCCAACATCCTGATCTCCAACTCGGCAGGGCCGACGGCGGAGCTGCCGAACCGGGCGGTCGCCTCGACCTATGCGACTGGCTGGCAGGTGCAGGACTACCGCGGCGAGCGGATGATCACACATGGCGGCGGCGCCCCGGGCTTCGTCTCCGGTACGGTGCTGGTCCCCGGGCGGGACGCTGGCTTCTCGTATTTCACCAATGGCGAGGAGAGCTTCCTGACGCGGGCGCTGCGCAGCGGCATCACCGACATCATCATGGGCAAGGTCGACTTCGACTGGGTCGCCGACGGCGTGCGGCTGAAGGCCGAGGGCGTCACGAAATCCCTCGCGGCGGCGGCGGAGATCGATGCGAAGCAGGCGGCGGGCGCGCCGCCGTCCCTGCCGCTGTCGGCCTATCGCGGAACCTGGCGCGATCCCTGGTACGGCGACATCACCATCGAGGCGAGGGATGTCGTGCTGTGGCTGACGTTCACCCGGACGCCCGCGCTGAACGGACCGCTGGAGCCCTATGACGGCGACACCCTGAGGACCCGGTTCACGGACCGGCGCGAGGAGGACGCCTTCATCACCTTCACGATCGAGAACGGAGCGCCCGTATCGGCGACCATGAAGGCGGTCAGTCCGGATGCGGACTTCTCGTATGACTATCAGGACCTGCGGCTGACGAAGGTCTGACGCGGATGAAATACGCCTGATCCGCCCCCTCGCGGGAACCATACGGTATCGTACGTCGTTGTGCCCCCGCATGCCCGGGGCGGGGGCGGGGGCGCGGGAAGGGGGCGTGAATGGCCAAGGATGCGGGAGGCGACACGGTTCAGGAACGGGACCGCTATCGGCTGCTGGTCAACGCCATCACCGACTACGCCATCTATATGCTGGACCCCGAAGGCCGGGTGGTCAGCTGGAACGCGGGGGCGGAGCGGTTCAAGGGATATACGCCGAGCGAGATCCTGGGGGAGCATTTCTCGCGCTTCTATTCGGAGGAGGACCGGGCGGCCGATGTGCCCGCCCGGGCGCTGAAACAGGCCGCGACCGAAGGGCGTTTCGAGCAGGAGGGGTGGCGGGTCCGCAAGGACGGCACCCGGTTCTGGGCCCATGTCGTCATCGATCCCATCTGGTCCCCGGATGACGGATCGCTGATCGGCTACGCCAAGATCACCCGCGATCTGACGGAACGGAAGCTGGCGGCGGAGGCTCTGCGCAAGAGCGAGGAGGAGTTCCGGCTGCTGGTGGAGGGGGTGGTCGACTACGCCATCTACATGCTGGACCCCGAGGGGCGGGTCACGACCTGGAACATGGGCGCGCAGCGGATCAAGGGCTACCGGCCCGAAGAGATCATCGGCGGACATTTCTCGACCTTCTACACCGAGGCGGATCGGGCGGCCGGGGCGCCGGCGGAGGCCCTGTCGATCGCGGCTCGCGAAGGGCGGTTCGAGACCGAGGCCCTGCGCGTCCGCAAGGACGGCTCACGCTTCAACGCCCATGTCGTCATCGACGCCATCCGGAACGAGGAGGGCGAGCTTCTGGGATTCGCCAAGGTCACCCGGGACGTGACCGAGCGGGTGGAGTCGCACCGGGCGCTGGAGGGAGCCAAGGAGGCCCTGTTCCAGTCGCAGAAGATCGAGGCGATCGGCCAGCTGACCGGCGGCATCGCCCATGACTTCAACAATCTGCTGATGGCGGTGCTGGGCAGTCTGGAGCTGGTGCGCAAGCGACTGGACTATGATCCGCGCATCACGCCGCTGATCGACAATGCCATCCAGGGCGCGGAGCGGGGGGCCGTCCTGACCCAGCGGATGCTGTCGTTCGCCCGCAAGCAGGAACTGAAATTCGTGGCGGTGGACGTACCCCTGCTGGTGCAGGGGATGTCGGAATTCATCGAGCGGACGATCGGGCCGAACATTGAGGTGGCCCTTCGGTTCCCGCGCGGCCTGCCCCGGGTCCACACCGACCCTTACCAGCTGGAGGCCGCGCTGCTGAATCTGGTCGTCAATGCGCGGGACGCCATGCCGCGCGGCGGGGCGATCACCATCACGGCCGAGCCCTCTGCGCATCCGGACGCGTTGGCAGGGACGTCGGACGCCGGTTTCGTGCGCATCAGCGTTCGGGATACCGGCGAGGGGATGGACGAGGAGACGCTGAAGCGCGCGACCGAACCCTTCTTCACCACCAAGGGCGCGGGCAAGGGAACCGGTCTGGGCCTGTCGATGGTGCACGGCCTGGCTGAACAGTCGGGCGGCCGTTTCGGCCTGACGAGCGGCGAGGGCGAGGGCGTCACCGCCCATATCTGGCTGCCCGTCGCGGCTGCGGGCGAGGAGGCGGAGGTCACAGCGGTGACGCCGGCGGAATGCTCCGGTCGTCAGGGGCTGCGGATTCTGGCGGTGGACGACGATCGGCTGGTGCTGATCAACACCGCCGCCATGCTGGAGGACCTCGGGCATACGGTGATCACCGCGACCTCGGGCAAGGAGGGGCTGGAGGCCGTCCAGCGCGAGTCGGACATCGATCTGGTCATTACCGACGAGGTCATGCCGAAGATGAGCGGGTCGCAGATGGCGGCCCGGATGCTGGAGGCGCGGCCCGACCTGCCGATCGGGGTGGTGACCGGCTACGCCGATCTGGCGGACCGGGGCAGCCGCCTTAGTCTGGGCCTGCCGCGGCTGGGCAAGCCCTTCACCCAGGCCGCCCTGGCCGCCTTTGTGGATCAGCTGATGGTCGCCGGGGACGCGCGGGCCTGACGCGTCATCGGTTTGGTCACTCGGCCGCCGTCTGACGCCGGGAGACCCGGCCCGCCTCGAGCACCGGCATGCCGGCCTCGGTGGGGATGTAGATGGTCTCGCGGCCCGACTTGCCCGCCGTCTCCTTGAGCATGTCGATATAGGCCCAGCGGAGATAGTTGTCCGGGCCGCCGAGGCTGTCGGCCATGATGCGGTTGGCTTCGTTCGTGCCCCGGGCGCGGGCGACCTCGGCCTGGGCGGTCAACTGGGCGGAATCGAGCGCGGCCTGGGCCTCCAGCACGCGGATGCGGCGGTCCTGCACGGCCTGCTCATAGGCCGCCTTGCCCTGCATCTGTTTGGCGTAGACGTTGTAGGTCGGCAGGCCGATCAGCACGATCGCGCCGACGATGACGAAGGCGATGACTGCGCCGATGGTGATGCTGAAACCGCGCAACGGGACCCCCTGAGGTTCGCGGACCGACCCGCGCGAACCAGAGTCGTCGCGGGCCGTCCGGGGGTCAAGGGCGTCAGCGCGTCAGCTCGAGGATCTCGAGCTTGGATTCGACACGCGGGAAGGGCACGACCATCCGCCAGCGGTTCGAACCGATGCGTTCGAAGACCCCGACCTGGTCCCGGATCGGTTGCTGGCCGTACCGCGGGAAGGTGGTTTCGCTGTCACTCAGGGCCTGCGCGCCGATGAATACGAGGCGATTGTCCGTGTCCGGATAAAGCAGGCCTCGGGTGCGCTGGGAGCCGGTGGTCTTGGTCAGGACCAGATCGCCGCCGGGAGTCAGTTCGACCGTGCAGCGGAAGAAGGGATAGGCGACATAGGCGAGGCCGGCTTCGTTCTTCGTGCCCAGCTTGATGGTGCGGCAGCGGTAGGTTCCGGGGGGCGGCTGAAGGCGGCCGGCCTGACCGGCGTTGGGATCGACCAGCGGACCCAGTTCCTCGACCTGGGCGGCGAAGCCCTTGTCCTCGGCCTCGGCGCGACCGAGGCGCCAAGCCTGATCGAGACGGCCGAGGTTGGAGGCGTCGGCGGCCGAGGCGACCTGACGCCAGTCAGCGGTTCCGCCCTGTTCGCCCCCGGCGGGCGGCGCTGGGGTCTGGCCGGGGGCACCGGGGGCACCGGGGGCGCCGGACGGCGTCGTCGCGGGGGCGGTCGCAGGCGGGGCTGCGGTGTCAGCCGGGGCCGGGGCGGGATCGCCGGCAGGTGCGGGATTGTCTCCGCAGGCGGCGAGCAGGGCGGCGAGCGAGGCGACGGCGACGAGGGTTCGCATTGGCATTCCTTGGCGGCTGAACGGTGCAAACGGTTCTGGCGCGAAGGAGTTCAGCCGCCTTCTGACGATCGGGGATCCAGCAGGACGCCGGCGACCGTGGCGGCCAGCAGGCGCGGAGCGAACGGCAGGCGCGCGGCCTTGCCCAGCAGATGGTCGCGGACCCAGGGCAGCAGGCGGCCGTCGGCCTGGTAAAAGGGGGTGAAGCCGAGGCTGAGCGCCTGATACAGCCGCACATGCCAGCGGCGGGCGCGGGCGTAGGCGTTCAGGGCGGCGGGCAGGTCGCGGTGCTGTTTCAGGGCTTCGGAAAGCGCCAGGGCGTCCAGAAGACCCATGTTCACCCCCTGGCCCAGTTGCGGACTGGTCGAATGGGCGGCGTCGCCCAGGACGGCCAGCCGGTCGCCGGCGGGGCGGGACAGGGTCTGGTGGCCGTAGGAGGCGAGGGTCATCTGCTCGCGGTCGGTGATGGCGTCCAAGACCGGCGCCAGTTCGGGCCAGAGGCGCAGGCAGTGGTCCTTCCATGGCTCGAGGCCGAGCGCGTGCCAGTCGGCCCAGATCTCGGTCTTCAGGCTCCAGAAGAAGGTGGCCAGCGGGGCGGCGGGCGCGCCCGGCAGGACGCCGCAGGGCAGGACGCCCAGCATGCGGCTGGCGCCGAGATAGACCTGTTCCAGCGCCGTCGGATCGAAGGGGTCGCCGGGCCACGGGACGGTGGTCCAAAGGGCGCCCCATGCGAGGTCGCGCCGCTCCACGCCCATGCCGGCGGCGATGGCCGAGCGCGCGCCCGATGCGTCGATGACGAGGTTGAAGGGGGCGGCGGTGCGACGGCCGCCACTGTCGATCAGGTGGCCCGCGTCGGCGGCGACGATCTCGCGATCGGTCTCGAAGTCGACGCCCGTCTCGACGCAGGCGCGGTACAGGACGTCGAACATGGCGGCGCGGTGGATGCCGATGGCCTGCCGCGGGCGCTTCAGGTCGCTGTAGCGGATGTCGAGGACGACGCGGCTCCGGCGCGCCTCTCGGCCGAAGATGTGGTCGATGGGCTGGCCGAGGGTCTCGACCTCCGGCGTCAGGCCCAGACCGTCGAGGACGTGCAGGCCGGTGGGTTGAAGCAGGAAGCCGGCGCCGACGGGGCGGGGCGTGGCGAACCGCTCGTGGACCATGACGCGGCGGCCCTGCCGGACCAGCATGAGGGCGACGGCGAGACCGGTGGGACCGGCGCCGATGACGGCGATATCGGCGGGGCGTGGGCGGCGCGGCGGCGGGGGGATGTCGAGGGCTTCCGTCGCCTTTCGGGCGACGCGCGACCGCCGGGTCTTCGGGACCTCGGAGGCCGCCTCGGCAGTCGCCGGTTTCGCCCGCGGTTTGCGGGGTTTCGCGACCGGCGGCTTCGTCACGCGGGGACGAGTTCGATCACGTCGAGGTTGGACTCGGCCTGGGGCCAGGGCAGGACCAGACGCCAGCGGCGGTCGCCGATCCGCTCCAGCACGGCGATCAGATCGCGGTCGGGGCGCTGGCCGTAGGAGTTGGCGGCGGGCTCCTCGGCGAGGGCCAGGGAGCCGAGCATGACCATCTGGCGGTCGTTCTCCGGGAAGAGCAGGCCGGCGGGGCGCTGGCTGCCGGTGATCTTGGAGAATTTCAGACCGCGCGGGGTCTGATCGATACTGCAGGCGAACCAGCCGTAGATGAAATAGCCGAGCCCCTGTTCCCCGCCCTGCGAGCCCAGTTTGACGGTGCGGCAGCGGTAGTCGCCTGGGGGCGGGGCCACCCGCGCGTAGCGAACGTCCGGGTCGATCAGATCCCCCAAGGCCTGCAGGCTGCCCCCTGAGCCCGGCTGGCGGCGCGCCTGCTGCAGGGCCAGCGACCAGGCGGCGTCGCGGCGGGCGTAGCGGTCGCGGTCGGCGGAGGTGACGATGCTGCGCCAGTCGCGCAGGGCGGCGCCGTTTCCGGACGGCGGCGGCGGCGGCGGCGGGGCGCTGGCGCAGGCGGTCAGAGCCAGCGCCGCAAGGGCGATCAGGGCCGGGGATCGCGACGGTCTGGACATGGGCGCTCCGCTTGGGGTCGGGCGCTCTTTGGGCCAGTCCGCGACGGCGGCGTCAAGCGCGCCGGCGTCGCGTGCGGACCATCAGTCTTCGGCCGGGGCCTCGACCTTGCGGCGCGGGGCGCGGCGCTTGGGCGCGGGGGCTTCCTCGGAGGCTTCCGCCGGAGCGGGGGCCTCGACCGGCGCGGGGGCCGGAGCGGACGAACGGGTCAGGAAACCGGGAAGGGCCGAGGGACCATCGTCGGTCGCCACGCCGGCGTCGCGGCGCGGACGGCGCTCGGGCCGTTCGGCGCGCGAAGGGCGTTCTTCGCGCTCGGGACGTTCCACAGTTTCGGCGCGGGCTTCGGGCGCCTCGTCCGAGGGCGGAGCGTCGCCCTCGGGGCGTTCGCCGCCTTCGCGGTCGAAGCGGGCGTTGCGCTCCAGCTGGCGGCGCTCCCAGCGTTCGCGGCGGGTCTCGCGGCGGCTGCCGTCGGCGTTGGTGGTCTGCTCGCCTTCAGGGCGGGGCTCGCGCGGTTCGCGGGGCTCACGCTCGGTGCGCGGCTGGTCGTCGCGGTCGCGCCATTCGCGGCGGGGCTGGTCGCCCTGACGGTCGCCGGAGCGGTCGCGCTCCTCGTTCTCGCGTTGGCGGGCCTCGATCTGGGCGATGCGGTCGGCCTCGACCTTTTCGGCGGCCATGATGGCGGCGGCCTGGGCGCCGGTCTCGTCCTCGAAATCGATGTCGAAGCCCTGGCCGGCCAGTTCGCGCTGGGCGATCTCACTGACGGGACGCGAGGGCTGCAGCGCGCGCAGGACGCGGAAATAGTGTTCGGCGTGCTGGGTGTAGTTTTCAGCGAGAACGCGGTCGCCGGCGGCCGAGGCGTCGCGCGCCAGCTGCATATAGCGTTCGTAGACGGTCTGGGCGTTGCCACGGACCTTGATGTTCTCGGGGCCTTGCGAGTCCCACGAACGGTTCGGGTTTGTGGCGTTGGCGTTGTTGTTTCCGCCGCCGCTGCCGGGCTTCCTGTTGCGTCCGCGCTGACGCTTCATGCCCTTGAAATCTCTCATCGGACGCTACCGTGCTTTGTATGAGGGACGGTCCGGGGCGAAGGCCGCGGGCGCTGTCCGTCTGGTCGTTCCGCTTCGTTCCGGGGCCAATCCCCGCTGACGATGTGATCGGAAATCCGTTGCCGCCCCGTGGTCCGCCGGGCCACCGGGCCCGACCGTCACTGCCCTGAGCGCGCGTGGATGGGCCAGAAGCGGACCAAGGCGTGCGTTTTGGGTGGGAGACAGTCAGAGACTTAGCGCGGGCGGAGCCGCTTTCCAAGGGGAAGTTTTCGGCCGCCTACATCTTGGGAATCGGATTGGTGCGCGGGTCCGGTCCGTTGGTGATCACGCGGTCGCGGTCGGACAGGTCCTTGACGACGATGACGTTGTCGAAACCGGCGGCCTCGAACAGGGCCTTCACCTGCGGGCCCTGATCCCAGCCGATCTCGACGGCGAAAATCCCGCCGGGGCGCAGGATGCGGCGGATTTCGGGGGCCAGCTCGCGATAGGCGACGAGGCCGTCGGGGCCGCCGTCGAGCGCCAGCAGGGGATCGTGGTCGCGGACCTCGGGGTCGAGGCCGGGGATGTCGCCTGAGGGAATGTAGGGCGGGTTTGAGACCACCAGATCGAAACTGTCGTCGCCGAAGCCGGCGGCCCATTCGGTGCGCAGGAAGGTCGCGCGGTTGTCGAGCTCGAGGTTGGCGGCGTTCTCCTTCGCCACCGCCAGCGCTTCGGACGAGATGTCCGTACCGACCCCGCGCGCGCCGGCCCGCTCAGCCAGGGTCGCCAGCAGGATGGCGCCAGAGCCTGTGCCAAGATCGATCATCTCGAAGGCGCGGTTGGGCGGGAAGGCCAGCATGACGACGTCGAGGATGGCCTCGGTGTCCGGGCGGGGGCTGAGGACGTCCGGGGTGACGTTCAGCATGATTTTCCAGAAGCCCTTCTTGCCGAGGATGCGCGAGACGGGCTCGCGGCGGAGACGGCGCTCGACAAAGGCGTCCAGCGCGGCCTGCTGGTCGGCGGTGACCTCGCGGTAGGGGTCGGCGAGGATGTCGGTGCGGGTCGCGCCGGTGGCGACTTCCAGCAGCAGGCGGGCGTCGATCGAGGGGCTGTCTATGCGGCCGGCCTTGAGGGTCGCGGTGGCGGCCTTCCAGGCGGTGACGAGGGTCGGGGCGGTCATGGCCGGATCTCCAGAGGGTCGCCGACGGCGATGCGCCCGCCCGCCTCGATCGAGACGTAGAGGCCGCACAGCACATGGCCGTAGTGTTCGAACAGAGAAGCGCAGACGTCGACGTCGCGTTCACCGGTTTCAGGATTTGCGTGGGTCGCGGCGCAGCGGGTGATGGGTTTGACGCCCTTCAGGACAGCCTCGCCAACGGCGATGTCGCGTCCGCTCCAGCCGTTCTCGACCCAGGGCGCGAGTCCCTCGACCCAGACATTGGCGCGGAAGCGGCGGGCATCGAGCGGGCGTCCGATCCGGCTCTCGAGGTCGCGCACGCTGGCGAGATTGAGGATGGAGGCAAAGCCGCTGCGGCTGTCCATGAAGCGGTGGCGGTCGCCGGCGGGGATGATCCGCAGGGGGCCGTCGACGGTATCGCCGAGGAAGTCGGTCAGCCATGCGTCGAACCGGGTCCGCTCGTCCGGGTCCGAGAGGCGGACGGCGAGGTCGGGGCGCCCGTCGGCCTCCACCGTCATTACATCGGTCTCCTCATCCCAGCGGGTGCGCGCGCGAGCCAAGGCCGGATCGCGCATCAGGACGGTGAAGCGCGTCTTGGACAGATGGGTCGGCTCGGCCGGGTCGAATCCGGTGGGACCGTCCTCGACGGCGTACATCCGGTCGCCGGGGAACCAGTCGCCGGCCGCCAGCCGCGCCTCGGTGAGAGGTTCGGGCGTGAAGCCTTTCACGGGATGGCGCCAGAGGGCGGCGACGACGGCGTCGGTCATTCTGATCGCTTGACGCGGACGCCCGCAGATTTCAAGTCGAAGGGGGGCGGAACACCGCCCCGGCCGGAGCCGTTGTCGCGCGATGCGAAGTCAGTCGGGACACAAGAGCGGCCTGGGCCCGTGGGGGGTGATCGCCGCCCTCGCAGGCGGGCTGGCCGCCGGCGCCGGGGCGGCGCACCTGCTCTATACCAAGGGGCACAAATACGGGATCGAGCTGAGGCGGAAACGCCCAGATCCGCTGCCCGTGCGGCCGCCGACGCCCGAGGAGTTCGAGGCGAAGGAGCCCGGCCGGGGCCGGCTGGCGCAGCGGCCCGAGCATATTCCGCACAAGGGCTGGGTCGACATCTTCTGGCGGCTGGGGATGTCCTATTTCGGCGACCGGATCGGCTTCCTGTCGGGCGGGGTGACCTTCTTCGTGATGCTGTCGCTGTTCCCGACGCTGGCGGCCTTCGTGACCATCTACGGGTTGTTCGCCGATCCGGCGGACGCCTCGGCGCGGCTGTATTTTCTTTATTCGGTGATGCCGTCGGGCGTGGCGAAATTCCTGGCGGACGAGATGAACCGGCTGGCCACGAATTCGAACACCCAGCTGACCTTCACCCTGGTGTGGACGCTGGCCCTGTCGTTGTGGAGCGCCAACGGGGCGATCAAGGTGCTCTTCTACGGTCTGAACGTCGCCTATCACGAGGTCGAGAAGCGCAACTTCGTCAGATACAACCTGATGTGCATGGCATTCACCGTCGGCGGGCTGGCCTCGATCCTGCTGACGGCGGCGATGATCGTGGGGGTGCCGCTGGTGCTGGGGGTGTTCGGCTGGGCGGCCGAGTGGAGCTACCTGGCGCCGTTCCGCTGGCCCTTGCTGCTGGTGGTCTATGTCGCGGCGATGACCCTTATCTACCGCATGGGACCGTGCCGGCAGAAGGCGCGGTGGCGGTGGCTGACGCCGGGCGCGATCTTCGCGGCCCTGCTGAGCCTGACCCTGTCGCTGATCTTCAGCTGGTATCTGCAGACCTTCGTGCGCACGGCGTCCTATGGCCCGCTGGCGGCGATGATGGGCTTCCTGCTGTGGACCTGGCTGAGCGTGCAGATCATCCTGATGGGCGCCGAGCTGAACGCCGAGATCGAGCACCAGACGGCGATCGACACGACCACGGGCGCGCCTCTGGCGATCGGGGAACGCGGCGCGGTGGTGGCCGATACGGTCGGGCCGAAGCGTGGCTCTCCGGCGGCGCTGGCGTTCACGATGAGACACGCCGAGGCCCTGTCGGACCGGTTGTTGCGGCGGCGGGCCCGCAAGGACCCGGAAAACTTCTAGCCGAATTCGGCCTCCAGATCGGCGAGGCGTGCGGCCTGATCCTCGGCGATGAGGGCGTTCAGCAACGGGTCGATGTCGCCCTCGAGGATCTGCGGAAGGCTGTGCAGGGTCAGGCCGATGCGGTGGTCGGTCACTCGCCCCTGCGGGAAGTTGTAGGTGCGGATGCGTTCCGAGCGGTCGCCCGAGCCGACCTGCGACTTTCGGGCGTCGGAGCGGGCGTTGTCCTTGGCCTGACGTTGCATGTCGTAGAGGCGGACGCGCAGGTTCTTCATCGCCTTGTCGCGGTTCACGTGCTGCGACTTCTCGGATGAGGTGACCACGATGCCCGAGGGGAAGTGGGTGATGCGCACGGCGGAATCGGTCTTGTTGACGTGCTGGCCGCCCGAGCCCGAGGCGCGGAAGGTGTCGATGCGGATGTCCTTGTCCTGGATGTCGATCTCGACGTCCTCGACCTCGGGCAGGACGGCGACGGTGGCGGCCGAGGTGTGGATGCGCCCTTGAGCCTCGGTCGAGGGGACGCGCTGAACGCGGTGGACGCCGCTTTCGAACTTCAGCCGGCCGAAGACGCCGTCGCCGGTTACGGTGGCGATGATCTCCTTGTAGCCGCCGGCGTCGCCCTCGGTGGCCGAGTCCAGCTCGACCCGCCAGCCGCGGGTGGAGGCGTAGCGGGAGTACATGCGGAACAGGTCGCCGGCGAACAGGGCGGCCTCGTCGCCGCCGGTGCCGGCGCGGACTTCCAGTACGGCCGAGGCGTTCTCGTCGGCGTCGCGCGGAGCCAGCAGCAGGGCGACGTCGCGCTCCATGTCGGGCAGGGTTTCCTTGAGGGTCTGCAGCTCCTCGGCGGCCATTTCGGCCATCTCGGGATCGGCGGCCATGACCTCAAGATCGGCCATATCGGCGCGGGTCTTGGCCAGCGCCATGACCGCGTCGGCCACCGGCTTCATCTCCGCGTGTTCCTTGGACAGGCGCACGATCTCGGCCCCGTCGGACGCAGCGCCCATTCGCGCCTCCACCTGGTGGAAGCGGTCGAGGACCTGATCGAGACGGGCCTGGGGCAGTCGCAAGGGACGGATTTCCTGTGGGGACGAACGGGCCGGAGGCTTACCCCACCGCCGCCCCGCCTGTCGATGCGGACGGCGTCCGCCGATCACGAAGCGATGAACAGAACGTCAGAGGGGTGGCGATGGCGCAACCCTGGCCGTCGGGCGACATTGCCGTGATGTTGCGGCGCCGTTGTGGCCCGCGGGGACGGGCCGGATGGAAACCTTTCTGCTGTTCTTCGTGGTCGGGGTGCTGGCGCAGTCGGTCGATGGCGCCCTGGGCATGGCCTATGGCGTGATCTCGTCCTCGGTGCTGCTGGCCTTCGGCGTGCCGCCGGCCATGGCCTCGGCCAGCGTGCACGGGGCCGAGGTGTTCACCACGGCGGCTTCGGCCGGCAGCCATGTGGCGCACCGGAATGTGGACTGGCGGCTCCTGCTGCCGCTGGCGGCGGCGGGGATCATCGGCGGCTGCCTCGGGGCCTATGTGCTGACGGGCATCGACGGCAAGGTGATCAAGCCGTTCGTCATCGCCTATCTGGGGCTGATGGGGATCTACATCCTGTGGCGAGCCGGGCACGACGTCCTGCTGCGGCACATCCCGTCCTGGGCGGCGTGGCCGTTGGGACTGGTCGGCGGCTTTCTGGACGCCGTGGGCGGCGGGGGCTGGGGTCCGACGGTCTCGTCCACCCTGGTCGGGGCCGGGCAGGAGCCGCGCCGCGCCATCGGCACGGCCAATACGGCCGAGTTCTTTCTGACCGTGGCGATCAGCGCCACCTTCGTCTGGGCCTTGCTGACGGGTCACTGGGAGGATGCCGCCGCCGTCGAGCATCAGGCGTCGGCGGTCGGCGGACTGGTGGTCGGCGGGCTGGTCGCCGCGCCCTTCGCCGGGCTGATCACCAAGAAGGTGCCGAGGAAGGCGATGACCTATGCGGTCGGCGGAGTGCTGCTGCTGCTGGCGGTATTTCAGGGTCTGCAGCTGGCGGGGGTGCTGGCTTAAATTCAGTATCGCCGAGGTAGTGTTATGTCGGCAATACAACTTAGTCTTGGTTACAGTGGTAATTGGACACTCGCAAAACTTGTGATTACGGATTGAGTAATCCGCGTGTTGCGGGTTGTTCCTGAGGGGGGATCTATGAAAGTTCACCTAGCCGCGGCGCTTTGCGCCGCGATGACCGTTTCTGCCTGCGCGACAAGTTATACAGCCACTCCAGTGCCGTCCGCTGGACAGACTGTCCGCTATGTTCAAGGAAGGGCCACGACCTTTGCCGACGGTCAGAATGGGGCGGTCCAAGTGACCCCCTTTGGCCCCAATGAAAAGGGTCGTCTCGTTTTCGCGGTCGCAGCGTATAACGACGGAGCTGCCCCGATTAATTTTGGTGCTGAGGACATCTCACTTTCGGCTGGGGGAGCGCCAGTTCGCATTTTTACCCATGCGGAACTTGAGCGAATGGCAAAGAACGATGCGACGGCTGCCTTGGTAGTAGCGGCAATCGCTGGTGGGGTGGCTGCAGCAGCAGCATCTTCTGGCCCGACTTATAGCAGTACGACCTACACCCCGTACGGCACCTACAGCACCGTCGCCACCAACACCGCGGCTCAAGCCGTGGCCGCTACAGCAGTTGTCGCGACGACTGCTGCAGGGATGAACAATATCAGTTCGAACCTCGACAATACCTTGATAAATTTGAGTGATACGGTGCTTCAAACCACCACGATCGACCCGGATCAGTCGTTTGGAGGGCAGGTCGTCTCGGATCGGGTCAAAATCGACACCGACAACCCGCTTTCCACTCTCCTTACAGTGCGGTTTAACGGTGAGGTTTACGACTTCGCATTCAACATTTCGGCCGAGCAGTAGCGCTCAGATCGGCGCAGAGACGTTCTGTTGGAAGCGGCGGTTCCGATAGGGCCGCCGTTTTTCATTAGATTGGCCGGGTTTCCGAGAAGCTCGGCCGGTCCTCGATCGCGTTGTGCAGGGCGACCAGATTCGGCCGTCCCGCACGCCAGTCGAAGTCGGGATGGCGGAAGCCGATCCAGGCGACGGCGCAGCCGGCGGTGATGACGCCCATGTCCAGCCGGGCGGCGTCGGGGCTGGCGGCCTCGAGGGCGTCGAGGGCGCGGGCCATGTTGTCGGTCCAGCGGGCCATCCACGACGGCGAGCGCTCGGATTCGGGGCGGCGGATTTCCAGCAGCAGTTTGACGCCCATTTCCAGAGCGCCGTTGGCCAGGGTCTCCATGCGCCGCACGCGCAGGCGCGCGGCGCCGTCGGGCAGGAGGCGCGGGCCCGAGCCGATGCCGTCCAGATATTCGCAGATGACCGGACTGTCGGTCACCGGCAGGCCGTCCTCGGCGATCAGCGTCGGGGCCTGGACGATCGGATTGGCGGCAAGCAGTTCGGGGGTGTTGGCGTAGGGGTCGACCATGATCTCCTCGATCCGGGCGATCAGACCCTTCTCACGCGCCACGATGCGACATTTGCGGGCGAAGGGGGACGGGGCGGTGACGTAGAGTTTCATCGGTTCAGCGCCTTTCCAGCGAAACGCCCACGGGGGCGGTCAAAGCGTTGAGACGGACGCGGGCGGCGGCGTCGCCGAGACCGTAGGCCTCGATGAAGTCGGTGGTGGTCCGCAACATCAGGTCGAAGTCGGCCGCGTCGGCGTTGCGCACCAGACTGTGGTCGGCGCCGGCGAACACCAGCAGCATCTTGTCGCCGGCCGGGCTGCGGTCGAACGGGCTGCGATGGGCGTGCCAGTCGGTGACGTAGCCCTCGACCAGATCGGCGTCGCCGGTGATCATCAGGGTCGGGGTGTGGAGGTCCGCATAGGTCGTCGGCTGGATGACGCCCGGCAGGTCTCCGGCCGAGGAGAAGGCGACGACGGCCTTGATGTCGGGGTCCGCCAGCGGTCCGGCGACCGTGACCGCGCCGCCCTCGATCAGGGACATCAGCGAGCCGAAGGAATGGCCGGCGGCGATCAACGGCTTGCCGGCGTGGGTCGCCCTGACGAAGCCGCGGGCGATGGCCAGATCGGCGATCCGCGTGGCGAAGGCGGCCTGGTTGTCATAGTCGGCGTGGTGCGGGTGGCGCAGGGAGTCGACGTGCAGAGGCGCCACGACGGTGAACCCCTCCTCGACCCACTGCGACAGCATCCGGCCGTAGGCGGCGGGACTGCCGTTGAAGCCGTGGCTGAAGATCACCACGGCGCGTTCGTCGGGCGCCTGCCAGACGCTGAGATCCACCGTGCGGCCATTGGGGGCGGGGAGTTCGACGTGGGTCGCGCCGGCTGCGAAGACCGCGATCGGCGACTGCGGCGCCTGGACAGGAACGGGCGCGGCCTGGGCGAAGGCGACGGCAGGCGCGAGCGCAGTGCTCAGGGCGGCCGCCAAGGCGGCGAGGGTCAGGCGGAAGGACATGCGAGCTCCGGATGCGACCCGACGTGCGTAGACGAAGGCGCGGCGGTCGCCAACCGGGACTATTCGGCGGGTTCGAGGACCGGGGCCGGGGCCTGAAGGGCGCGCGCCGCGTCCAGTTCGGCGGCCTTCTGTTCGACCAGATGGACGATCTCGTCGATCATGCCGTCATTGGCCTGTTTGTGGGCCATCTTGCCGTTCAGATAGACCATGCCGGCGCCCTTGCCGCCGCCGGTGAAGCCAACGTCCGTGTACAGAGCTTCGCCCGGTCCGTTGACGACGCAGCCGATGATGGACAGCGACATCGGCGTGGTCACATGGGCCAGCTTCTCTTCGAGAATGCCGACGGTCTCGATGACGTTGAAGCCCTGACGCGCGCAGGACGGGCAGGCGATGATGTTGACCCCCCGGTGGCGCAGGCCCAGCGATTTGAGGATGTCGAAGCCGACCTTGATCTCCTCCACCGGATCGGCGGCGAGGGAGACGCGGATGGTGTCGCCGATGCCGGCCCACAGCATGTTTCCCATGCCGATGGCGGACTTGATCGTGCCCGAGCGCAAGGGACCCGCCTCGGTGACGCCGAGGTGCAGGGGGCAGTCGATGGCCTCGGCCAGCTGCTGATAGGCGGCGACGGTCAGGAAGGGGTCCGACGCCTTCACCGATATCTTGAACTCGTGGAAGTCGTGGTCCTGCAGGATGCGGGCGTGGTTGAGGGCGCTCTCGACCATGGCCTCGGGGCAGGGCTCGCCGTATTTTTCCAGCAACTCGCGCTCCAGAGAGCCGGCGTTGACGCCGATCCGCATCGAGCAGCCGTGGTCCTTGGCGGCCTGGATGACCTCGCGCACGCGGTCGGGCGAGCCGATGTTGCCGGGATTGATCCGCAGGCAGGCGGCGCCGGCCTGGGCGGCCTCGATGCCGCGCTTGTAGTGGAAGTGGATGTCCGCAACGAGCGGGACCTTCGCCTCGCGCACGATCTGGCGGAAGGCGGCGGTCGATTCCTCGTCAGGGCAGGAGACGCGGACGATGTCGGCGCCGGCTTCCTCCAGCTGACGGATCTGGTCGATGGTCGCCGCCGCGTCCGAGGTCGGCGTATTGGTCATCGACTGGACGCTGATGGGCGCATCGCCGCCCACGGCGACGGAGCCGACCATGATCTGGCGGCTCTTGCGGCGTTCGATGTGACGCCAGGGACGGATATGCGAATGGTCAGCGCTCATGACGGGCGCAACATAGGCCTTCGATTGCGGCAAGGCCACGACATGCGCTGCGGCAATCAGCCCGCCGGGGTGACGACCATGGCGGACTGGACCGTGGCGGCGCGGGTTTGGGCCTCGACCTGGGCGGCCTGGGCGCGGGCTGCAACCTCGACGGCGGTCTGCCGGGCCAAGGCCTGGGCGCGGGTGTTGAGCTGGGCCAGAGGCGTCAGGGCGGCGGCCAGAGGGCCCCCGTGCTCGCCGTTCAGATAGACGTCGAAGGCGGTCGGGTCGGAGACGTCGACCGTGGCGGCGACGCCGAGCGGGGCGCGCCAGGCGTCGCCGGCGGCCAGCTGGCGCGCGAACAGGACACGGCCGTCGGCCATGCGCACCACGATGTTGGCGGCCTTGCGGGCCTGGATCACAACCTGCGAGGCGCTGGCCGAGGCGCCGTAGATGGCGCCGCGCGGGTTGAAGGCGCGCTGGACCGGCGAGGCGGACGAGGCGGCGGCGGCGAGGCCCTCGGGCGAGGTCGGGTCGATGCCGGTCAGCTCGGCCTCGAGGCCGGGCGTGATGTAGAGGGCGGGAATGGTCTGGTCGGGCGGCGCGGGCTGGGGCGCGGACAGGCGCAGAGCGTCCTGACCGGGCACAGCGCCCAGGGTCCAGCTTTCCGGCACGGAGGCGATGTCCGACGGCTGGGGCGCGCGCATCAGGCTGACGCGCTGGAAGACGTTCCAGCCGACCACGGCGACGATCAGGGCGAGGCCGGCGGCGATCAGGCGCGGCGAATAGCGGCGGACGTCCTCGAAGGCGACGCCGACCGGCGCCTGCAGCGGCACGGAGGGGTCGGGGGTCTCGCGCTTGAACCGTTCGACGGCCAGCTGTTCGTCCAGCCCAAGGGCGTCGGCGTAGGCGCGGACGTAGCCGATGGAGAAGACGCGGTTGGGCAGGGTCGAGAAATCGTTCTGTTCCAGCGCGGTCAGGTAGCGGGCGGGCACGCGGGTGACGGCGGACAGCTCGGCCAGCGATCGGCCCGACTGCTCGCGGGCGACTCGCAGGCCGTCGCCCAGAGTCGCCGCGTCCGTGATCGACGGAACGACGTCCTTCCACTCAGGATGAGCCCGGAACTCCTCGGACCCGCTGCCTGTATCCAACGCCATGGCGCCTGACCCCACACTCGGCTCGCACGGGATGTCCCCCTGCGGCGCCGTACTCGAACTCGGGGCCTGTATCATATCGGGATGACAGTTCGGGCCTGCCCCCGCAGACCACCCGGTTCCGGCTTGTGGATAACTCATTTGAGCTGACCGATCAACGATTTGTTAGGCATCCCGGCCGGTTTCGGCGCGGAACGATCAGATCGTGACGTTCAACTTCCGGGCCAGGGATTCCAGCTCGCCCCGGATCGATCCGGCGGACGAGCCCAGCAGGTTGGCCATGCCCCGCCGTGCGGCGCCCAGATCGGCCGACAGGATCATCCGTTTGACGGGCCCGACGCCGCCCGCCGGGGCGGACAGGCGGGTGTAGCCCAGCGTCAGCAGGGCGAAGGCCTCCAGCGGCTTGCCGGCCAGTTCGCCGCATACCGAGACGGGCGTGCCGGTGTCGGCGCATTTCTTCTGGATCTCGGCGAGGGCGCGCAGGGCCGGGGGCGACAGCGGGTCGTACCGCTCGGCCACCAGCGGGTTCGTCCGGTCCGCGGCGAACATGTATTGCAACAGGTCGTTGGTGCCGATCGAGACGAAGTCGGTCAGTGGCAGCAGGGCGTCGAGGTGCCACAGCAGGCTGGGGCATTCGATCATGGCGCCGACGCGCAGCAGGGCCGGCAGGGCGCGGCCCCGGCGTCTGGCCCAGGCGCATTCGACGTCGACGAGTTCCCGGGCGGCGCGGAATTCGTCCACCGTGGCGATCATGGGGAACATGACGCGGAGCTCGCGCCCGGCGGCGGCGGCCAGCAGGGCGCGCAGCTGGAGCCGCAGCAGGCCGGGCCGGTCGAGGCCCAGACGGATGGCGCGGCGGCCCAGCGCCGGGTTCTCTTCCCGCTCGGTCTCCAGATAGGGCAGGACCTTGTCGCCGCCGATATCGAGGGTGCGGAAGGTGACGGGCCGGTCGCCGGCGGTGTCCAGCACCAGCTTGTACAGGGCGGTCTGGCTGTTCAGCCGGGGCAGTTCCTCGCACACCATGAACTGGAATTCGGTGCGGAACAGGCCGATGCCCTCGGCCCCGGTGGCGTCGAGGTTCTCCAGATCGACCGCCAGACCGGCGTTGGTCAGGACGGTGATACGAGCGCCGTCCAGGGTGACGGCGGGCACGTCGCGCAGCTTGGCGAACTCGGCCTGACGCTCGCTGCGCACCAGCATGCGCGACTGCACGGCGGCCAGCATGTCGGGGCGGGGGCGCAGATAGGTCTCGCCCGTCTCGCCGTCGACGATGACCAGATCGCCTTCGGACAGGCGGTCGCGCAGGCCCATGATGCGGCCGACGCAGGGAATCTGAAGCGCGCGGGCGACGATGGCGGCGTGGCTGGCGGCCGAGCCTTCCTCGAGCAGCAGGCCCCGCAGCTTGTGGCGCGGATATTCCAGCAGGTCGGCCGGGCCGAGGTTGCGGGCCACCAGAATGGCGTCGTCGGGCAGGTCGCGCTCGCCGGGCCTGTCGCCGGCGAGAACCCGCAGCAGGCGGTTGGCCAGATCCTCGAAGTCGTGCAGCCGTTCCTTGATGTAGGGATCGCGGGCCTGGGCGAAGCGGGCGCGGTGTTCGTTGCGGACACGATCGACGGCGGCCTCGGCGGTCAGGCCGGTGCGCACGGCCTCCTCCAGCGACCGGTTCCAGCCCCGGTCGTCGGCGAACATGCGGTAGGTTTCCAGCACCTCGAACGACTGGCCGGCCAGCTTGCCCTGACCGCCGTCGAGGATGGAATCGATATTGGCCTTGAGCCCGATCAGGGCCTCGCGCAGGCGGATTTCCTCGACCTGCTGGTTCTCGGCCAGCAGGTTTTCCGGCGGCACCGGGGCCTCGTGCAGGATGACGTGGCCATAGGCCAGACCTTCCGCGAACCTCTGGCCCTTGAGGCGTTCGGGCCTGTGAGGGGCCACCTCGATGTCGCGCAGCTCGTCCTGGGCCAGCAGTTCGCCCGAGGCCACGGTCTCTGCCAGCACCATGGCGATGGTCTGGATGTCCTCGACTTCCTCGTCGTCATAGCGCCGCTCGGAGCGGTTCTGGACGACCAGCACGCCGATGGCCCGGCCCCCGCGCAGCAGGGGGGCGCCGAGGAAGGCGTGGTAGGGGTCTTCGCCGGTTTCCGGGCGGTAGGCGAAGCTGGGGTGGGACGGGGCGTCCGACAGGCTGATGGGGGCGGCGCTGCGCGCCACCTCGCCGACGAGGCCCTCGCCGGGGCGCAGCCGGGTCTTGTGCACGGCGGCGGGGTTCAGGCCCTGGGTGGCGAAGAGTTCGAGCTCGCCCGAGGCGCGGCGCAGATAGATGGAGCAGACCTCGGCGACCATCGACTGGGCGATGGTGCGCACGACCATGTCGAGACGCTCCTGCGCCGGAGCCGCTCCGGCCATGGCCTCGCGGATCTGGCGAAGGAGGTTGCGCGGCCCCCTCGTCGTCAATCCGCCAATCGCCATGCCCCCTCCGAACTTCAGCGCCGCAGATGGGCGCCCACAACCCTGTTTCCTAGACCGCTTCCAGTCCGTAAGCCGAATGAAGCGCACGAACGGCCAGTTCCGCATAGGCCGCATCGATCAGCACGCTGATCTTGATCTCGGACGTCGAGATGGCCTGGAACTTCACGCCCTTGTCGGCGAGGGCCCGGAACATCGTCTGGGCGACGCCCGCGTGGCTGCGCATGCCGACGCCGACGACCGAAACCTTGGCCACGTCCTCGTCGACCCGCAGCTCCTCGAAGCCGATTTCGTGCTGGGCCGCGCGCATCAGGTCGGCGGCGCGGGCGGCGTCGCGGCGGCCGGTAGTGAAGGTCAGGTTGACCGCCCCCTCACTGCGCGCCTGAGACTGGACGATCATGTCGACGTTGACGTTGGCCTCGGCCAGGCGGGTAAAGACGTCGGCGGGGGCCTCGACCCGGTCGGACAGGCCCAGCAGGGTAATGCGGGCTTCGTCGCGGCTCATGGTGACGCCGGACACGATGCGTTTTTCCACGATTTCCTCCTCGTCGCAGATCAGGGTGCCGGCGTTGGCGGGCAGGGCCCCGTTCTCGTCGGGTTCGATAAAGCTTGATAGCACGCGCAGCGGCACCTGTTTGGCCATGGCCAGTTCGACCGAGCGCGTCTGCAGGACCTTGGCCCCCAGCGAGGCCATCTCCAGCATCTCCTCGTAGGAGATCTTCTCGAGCCGGCGGGCGCGGCTCTCGATGCGGGGGTCGGTGGTGTAGACGCCGTCGACGTCGGTGTAGATGTCGCAGGGGCAGTTCAGGGCCGCGGCCACGGCTACGGCCGAGGTGTCAGAGCCGCCGCGACCCAGCGTCGTGATCCGGCCCGAGCGGCTGACGCCCTGGAAGCCGGGGACGACGGCGATCTCGCCCTTGTCCATGGCGGCGCCGAGGACGTCGCCGGGGACGTCGTCGATGCGGGCGCGGCCGTGGGCGTCGTCGGTCAGAATGGGGATCTGCCAGCCCATCCAGGTGCGGGCGTTGAGGCCCATGTTGCGCAGGGTCAGGGCCAGCAGGCCCGCGGTGACCTGTTCGCCCGAGGCGACGACGACGTCGTATTCATCGTCGGACAGTTCGATGCCTTGCGCAGGCCGGCCGGCCCCGTCGGTCCAGGCGACGAGTTCATTGGTCTTGCCGGCCATGGCGGAGACGACGACGGCGACCTGTTTGCCGGCGGCGGCCTCGGCGGCGACGATGCGGGCGGCGCGGCGGATCCGCTCGAGGTCGCCCATGGACGTGCCGCCGAACTTCATCACCAGTCGTGCTGTAGCTGGCCGCGTCATCGTGGCGGTTCGTCCCGTCTTGCGTGGAAGGCCGTGCGGGTTCATCCCTCGGCCCATGGTCGCTTCTAACGACACGGTATCGGCGCGCAAACCCCAAAGCCGCCCGCAATTCAACGATCAGGCCGAGGGGGCTTCGATCGATCCCGCCGACGTGGCGCGCTTTGCGGCCCAGGCGGCGGAGTGGTGGGACGCGCGCGGGCCGTTCGCGCCGCTGCATAAATTCAATCCCGCGCGGCTGGCCTTCGTCCGCGACAGGGCGGCGGAGCGGTTCGGACGCGATCCGAAGACGCGCGCGCCGTTCGCGGGGCTGACCCTTCTGGACGTCGGCTGCGGCGGCGGGCTGATCGCCGAACCGATGCGGCGGATGGGCTTTGAGGTCACCGCCGTCGACGCCTCGGCCGAGAACATCGGCACGGCCCGGACCCACGCCGAACAGCAGGGGCTGGACATCGCCTATCGCGCCGCGACGGTCGAACAGTTGGAGGCCGAGGGGGCGGGGCCGTTCGACGTGGTCCTGACGATGGAGGTGATCGAGCACGTCGCGGATCCCGAAGCCTTCGTCCGCGCCTGTTCGCGGCTGGTGAAGCCGGGCGGGATGATGATCGTGGCGACGCTGAACCGGACGCTGAAGTCGCTGGCGCTCGGCAAGATCGCGGCGGAATACATCCTGCGCTGGGTGCCCGAGGGGACCCACGACTGGAACCAGTTCCTGAAGCCGGACGAAATCCGGCTGATGCTGTCGGCCGAGCCGGTGGCGGTCACGGGGCCGTACGGGCTGGCCTACGATCCGCTGCGGGATCGCTGGAGCGAAACCAGCGACGCCGGGATCAACTACATGATGATCGCCACCCGGGACTGACGCCCGCCTTACGGCGAATTCATCCACCTTGCCCGGATGTAACGGGACAATGGCAGAGCTTGGGGAGATGAAACGACATCCCCGAATGGAGCCAAATCGTGAAAAGCCTTCTGATCCTCGCCGCCCTGTCCGCCAGCCTGATGACCTCGGCCTGCGTCACCGTGATCGACGCGACCGATGACGACCAGGCGTGGCATGGCGAGAACGCCCAGCCGTTCGACGCCGCGCGCGCCGAATGCCGCGCCTCGTCCCATCATGGCCAGTATGGCGACGCCTTCCGCGACTGCATGGCCGCCAAGGGCTGGACCCGCAGCTAGGCCCTTGTCGGTTCCGTCCGGGGCTCAGTGAGCCTTGGACGGATCGGGCGGCAGTGGAGCGCAGGGGACGCCGTCGTCCCTGAGCTTCTTCACGTCCGCGGGCGTGGCCTCGCCGTAGATTTCGCGTTTCTCGGAGCGGCCTTCGTGGATGTCGCGGGCCTCGCGGGCGAAGGCGTCGCCGACGTAGTCGAAATTTTGCTCGACGTGGGTCCGCGCGTCGCGAACCGCCTGCGAGATCAGGGTCTGCATCTGCGCCAGATCGGCGCCTGTCTCGCGCTTCTTCGCGCCCGTGACGGCGGGAGCCATGATCTGTTTGGTCACCGTATGCGAGCCGCAGAGCGGGCACTCGACCAGACCGCGCGCGGCCTGATCGTCATAGTCGGCCGAGGCGCTGAACCAGGCTTCGAAACCGTGTTCGTGCTCGCACTGGAGGGCGTAGCGGATCATTGAGGTCCCGCGAACTCGCGGTCATGGGTCAGTTGGGGAATGGCCGCGCGGGCGCGGTCGACGGCGTCGAAATCCAGCGTGGCGAATAGCACGCCGGGGGCGTCGTGATCCAGTTTCGCCGACACTTCTCCCCAAGGCGCGACGACTGTGGATCGTCCCCAGGTATGGCGGCCGTCGTCATGCGTTCCGGCTTGAGCCGGGGCCAGGATCCAGCAGCCGGTCTCGATGGCGCGGGCGCGCAGCATCGTCTCCCAGTGGGCCTCGCCGGTCGGCACGGTGAAGGCGGCGGGGACGGCGATCATCACCGCCCCGGCTTTCGCCAGCGCCCGGTACAGATGCGGGAACCGGATGTCGTAGCAGATGGTCAGGCCCAGCCTGCCCCATGGCGTATCGGCGACCACGGCCTCGTCGCCCGGCCGGACTGTGGCGCTCTCACGCCAGCGTTCGCCGGTGGGCAGGTCAACATCGAAGACGTGCAGCTTGTCGTAGCTGGACGTGATTTCGCCCCGGTCGTCGATCAGCAGGGACCGGTTGGCCGCGCGATCGTCGCCCTTATGGCCCGAGCGGACGATGGCCGAACCGATCAACAGCCAGACGCCCAGTTCACGCGCCAAAGCGCGCAGGGAGACGACGGCTTCGTCGCGGTCCTGATCGGTCAGCGCCGCGGCGCGCCGGTCCTTGTCCCGGATCATGAAGTTGGACGCTTCCGGCGTCAGGATCAGTTTCGCCCCGCCCGCCGCGGCCTCGCGGATCATCGGCTCGACATGGGCGAAGGCCGCCGCCGGAGTGTCCGGGGTGCGGGTCTGGATCAGGGCGATCGGAAGCGTGGCCATCAGGCCTCGAGCAATGCGTCCAGCGCGCCTTTGCGGTCAAGGGCGTGCAGGTCGTCGGAGCCGCCGATGTGTTTTCCGTCGATGAAAATCTGCGGGAAGGTCATGCGTCCGCCGGAGCGCTGGATCATCTCCTGCTTCTTCGCGGGGTCGTTCGAGGCGACGATTTCCTCGTACTCGGCGCCCTTCTCGTCCAGCAGGGCCTTGGCGGCGTGGCAGTAGCCGCAACCGGGCTTGGTGTAGATGACGACGTCGGCCAAGGGGGTCTCCTGAAATTACTCCGCCTACATAGGCAATTCCCGGGCGGTTCGCACCCGGGCGACGACCGCGAGGTCGACGGCGCGTGCTCCGGCTTCCAGCAGGGCGCGGGCGCAGGCCTCGGCGGTGGCGCCCGTGGTCAACACGTCATCGACCAGAAGGATGCGGCGACCCCGGATCCGGCGGCTCCCTTCCGGGGAGACGGCGAAGGCCTTTTTGACATTCAGGCGGCGGCCGCGCTCCGACTTGCCGCCCTGCGACGGGGTGTGGGTCTGGCGGATCAGGGCGTCGGGTAGGTAGTCGAGGCCGGCGTCCCGGGCCAGCGGCCGGGCGATCTCGGCGGCCTGGTTGAAGCGGCGCGACAGCAGGCGAAAGCGGTGCAGCGGCACGGGGGCGACGGCGTCGGCCTGTTCCAGCAGCGGCGCGGCCGAGCGGCTGAGCCAGCGGGCGAAGAGAGGGGCGAAGGGCTGGTGGTCGCCGTGCTTGAATTTCAGGATCAGACCGCGCGAGGCGGCGTCGTAGACGCAGGCCGCCCGCGCCCGGTCGAAGGCGTAGGGTTTGGCGATACAGGCGGCGCAGCGCGGCGAGGCGAAGGGGCCGCCGTCCATTTCGAAGCCCGCGCCGCAGCCGTCGCAGACGGGGTCCTCAAGGAAGACGACGCGGCTCCAGGCGTCGGGCGTCAGCCCGGCGGTGGCGGCGGCCTCAGGGCTGTCCCACGCCAGTGGCGGCAGCAGCAGATCGGTCAGGCCGCGCCCCAGTGACCGAGCGCCACGCGTGAACTGTTCGCCGCCCGCTTTCAATCGGTCGCGCCAACCCCCATCCTGCAGGCTCATGAGCGCCTCCTCCGGTCCACCCCGCATCTTCGACGTTCCGCGCCGTACGGCAAGGCTTGCGCGCAGCGAGTCGACGATCGCGCGCGCCGACTTTCTCCACGCCCGCGCCGCCGACAACGCCGTGGGCAGTCTGGAAGCGCTGCTGCGCGACTGGCCGGAGGTGCTGGACCTGTCGGCCCATCCGGGCGCCTTCGCCAAAGCCCTGAAGGGCAGCGCGGCCGAGGGGCGGGTAGGGCCGGTCCTGGCGATGGGCGACCGCGCGGCCCGGGCGGCGCCGGGCGCAATGGCGCTGGGCGTTCCTGACCAGTCGCAGGACCTGATCGTCTCGCTGATGAGCCTGCACTGGGCCAATGACCTGCCCGGGGCGCTGGCCCAGATTCGACGGGCGCTGAAGCCGGACGGGTTGTTCCTCGGGACGCTGCTGGGCGCAGGCACGCTGAAGGAGCTGCGGTCGGTTCTGACCGAGGCCGAGCTGGAGGCGCGCGGCGGGGCGCAGGCGCGGGTGTCGCCGTTCGCGGACGGTTTCGACGGGGCGGCGCTGCTGCAACGGGCGGGCTTCGCCCTGCCGGTGGCGGACGTGGACCGGGTGGCGGTGCGCTATCCGGACCTGTTCGCCCTGGTGCGCGATCTGAGGGCCATGGGCGAGACGAATGTGCTGGCCGGGCCGTTGCGGCCGCTGACGCGCGGGATCGCGGGACGGGCGGCGGAACTCTACGCCGAACGGTTCGGGGAGCCGGACGGGCGGATACCTGCGACCTTCGAGATCGTCCATCTGGCCGGCTGGGCGCCGCACGAAAGCCAGCAGAAGCCGCTGGCCCGGGGCTCGGCGAAGATGCGGTTGGCGGATGCGCTGGGTGTGAAGGAGCAGACCGGGGAGGACTAGCCGCCCATCGCGTTCCGCAGGGCGTTCATCGTACGCTGGAACAGGCCGTCCGCCGTCGCGCCGAAGGCCTGCAGGGCGCCGAGGATGACGAGGAACATCAGCGACAGGATCAGGCCGTATTCGATGGCCGTGGCCCCGCTGTCGTCGCGGGTGAAGCGGGAGAGGAAGCGTCGCAGCATCGGCCCCCTCCCTTCGGCGGCTAGAGAAGGTCGCGCAGCCAGGCGACCAGAGGTTCGTCGGCCGGCGGCCTTTCCAGCACATTGGGATCCTAAGCTTAGAATTCCACGTGGACAAGTTGTCGCG
>JADMIO010996545.1_pt1 | contig 83032 bp, 63 predicted proteins | sample 8958161 | NCBI WGS metagenome assembly JADMIO01 (sample SAMN16585339, study PRJNA669376) | soil metagenome | isolation source: Crop rotation soil | place: USA: Cullars Rotation, Alabama | collected 2011
CGCGACAACTTGTCCACGTGGAATTCTAAGCTTAGGATCCCAATGTGCTGGAAAGACTTCGTCGCGAATCCGGAAGCGGAAACGCGGAGGGAGTCCACCGTGGCGGCGACCTTGGCCAGGATCGCGCCGCTAGTGGCGATGCTGGCGAGGGCGAAGGGAGAAGAGCCCCCGGGTACCGCCGCCGGGAAATACCGGAAGGCGCGGGTTTCCTTCCCCACCCCGGCTTTCACGATCAGGAGCCGTCCCGCGGCGAACCTGCCGGAAAGGTCCAGCCGGTATACCCCGGCCGCCTGCCGGGCGAAAGCCGCCTTGTCGATGAGATTCCCGTTCACGTCGAAGATCTCGACCTGCAGGGGAGCGGGGGACGCGACCGAGAATTCCAGCGCCCCGTTGGCGAGCGCGACCCGGCTTTCCGAGGGCGGAAAACCCGGACGGGATAAGGACACCGATTTCACGATCGAATACGCCCCGTCGGTTCCCGAGGTCGTTTGGGAGCCTTGCTTCACGAGAAGCAGCGTCGCGTTCGCGATCGCCTTTCCCGATGCGTCGGAGACCTTCCCCCGCAGATTGATCGTTTGCGCGTTCGCGATGACGGTCGCCAGAAACAAGATCGATGCCAAGGCCCAAGTATACACGATTTCCTCCGCGGGTGAGTGAAGCCCGATTCCCCTCGCAAACCTAGCCGGAAGAGTCCCCGAAGGGTTGCGTCATTTTCCGCTCGTAAACCGAAAACAATTACTTCCCGGCGCAAACAAATATTCCCATGCGATATACCGCGAGCGGAAAAAATGATGAAGCAGTTACGAAGCAAAATCCCCATTTGCTCCAGAATCCATTTAAGCGCGCTTTACCGAAAAAATCCAACCTCGACATCGAACTGCTTCTTTTCCAAGAAGCGAGATGTTGGCGCGGCAAAAAACCGGATCCACCGCGATTCCATTTCGCTCAATATCCACGGCCATGAAACAGCGTTTCCAAAATCACCGCATCCGATCGCGGATCCGGTTTTATACCATTTATTTTGGTGTACAAAAGATTCCGATCCGGAACGCGGTTTTCATACATTCGCGACGCGATGGATCCGGATCATAGCTCCATTCCATGCGGCCATTGCCGCATCGGCACGGCAGAGTCGTACTAGTAACGATATCCGGGAAGTCCTTTTTTATTACTCCGGTTCCGGCGCGATCAACGTAATGCCTAGCGCGAATAAAACCCGATCCGGGCGCGCGGGCCCGGGCGTATATTAGCCCACCGACCGTTATGCTCGAGGAGAGGCGCCGCGCTATGCTTTATGGTTCCGCACGTTCGTTCCAGGCCGCCGTCATGATCATGGCCGCGGGCTCCCGCCTTCCGGCCTCAGCCCTGGATCTGAAGTCCCCCGACGGAAACATCCAGGTTACCATCGAGGCCGCCTCGGGGGTGCCTGCGTATTCGGTGGCTTACAAGGGCAAGGCGCTCCTGGCCTCGTCGCGCCTGGGATTCGGCGTGGGCGGCTCGGCGGTGGGCTTCGGCGGCGGCGGCTCCTCCGGCCCCGCTATGGAGATCGCCGCTTCGGCCCCGTCTTCGGCCGACTCCTCCTGGAAACCGCTGTGGGGCCAATGGAACCTTATCCCCGATCGCTTCAACCAGCTGAAGGTCGATTTCAAGGAAACCGGCGCGTCGGGGAAGACCTTGCAGGCCGTGTTCCGCGCCTACGACGAGGGCGTCGCCTTCTGCGTGAATTTCCCCGCCGCGGGCGGATGGGGCGCCCTGAGCATTTCCGCCGAGAACACGGAATTCCATTTCGTTTCCGACATGCCTACCCAGACGCATACGAGCGCCCAGGGGAATTTCACGAGCCAAAGGCTCAGCCAGATCACGGCCACGGTGGAGCGCCCGCTGACCCTCAGCCCGGGTTCCGACGGCGGCCCCTTCGTTTCGGTGGCCGAGGCCCGCATGGTGGATTACGCGCGCACCCGCCTGGGGCCGGGGGGAACCCTCACCTTACGGACCTCGATCGGGGGCACGGTCTCGGCCCAGGCGCCGTACTCCACGCCTTGGCGCGTCCTCTTCATCGCGGACAAGGCTGTGGATCTGCTGAACCACCAATACCTGATCGACAACCTCAATCCGCCCAGCGCCATCGCCGATCCCTCCTGGATCAAGCCCGGCAAGGAGATCCGGGTCCGCGATACGGCGGTAGCGGACGAGTACATCGATTTCGCCACCAGCTTCGATTTCCAGTATATCCTCTGGGACGCCGGCTGGTACGGCCCCGAGAACAGCGGTTCCTCGGACGCCTCCAAGGTGGTATGGCCCATCGATCTCCAGGGTTACGTCAAGAAGGCGCGCGCCAAGGACCTGGGCCTGGTCCTGTACGTCAACCAGGTCGCGCTGAGCAAGCAATTGGATCAGATCCTTCCGCTCTATAAGCAGTGGGGCGTGGCCGGCGTCAAGTACGGGTTCGTGACCGTGGGTTCGCAATCGGCCACCAAATGGCTGCATGACGCGGTGCGCAAGGCGGCGGACAACCATCTCATCGTCGATATCCACGACGAATACGTCCCCACGGGATTGAGCCGCACCTACCCCAACCTCCTGACCCAGGAGGGGATCGGCGGCGATGAGACCTTCAATTCGGCCGACCAGGCCCTGACCTTCCTCTATACCCGCCTGTTGGCGGGCCCGGCCGATCAGACCTTCTGCTATTTCGATCCGCGCGTGACCCAGACCTGGACGCGCGCCTACCAGCTCGCCAAGCCCATCGCCTTCTACAGCCCTTTGCAGGTGCTGTTCTGGTACGACAAGCCTTACGAATACCACAACGAGCCGGAACTGGAATTCTGGAAATACATGCCCACCGTTTGGGACGAGTCCCGCGCCTTGCAAGGCGGGATCGGCAATCATATCGTGATGGCGCGCCGCAAGGGAACCGAGTGGTACCTCGGCAGCCTCGCCGCCGGCGCGCAGACCCTCACCATCCCGCTGGATTTCCTGGGCGGGGGCTGGTACATGGCGCATATCTACGGCAACGGGTCCACGGCGGCCCAGGTCACGGTCGGCCAGTACCTGGTGCATTCGGGTTTCAGCCTCAAGGCGATCCTGCCCAAGGCGGGAGGCCAGGCCGTCCGGCTGGTGCCCGCGACCGCCCAGGAGATCCAGACCTACAAGGGCCAGAAACCCGCGGGTTACCAGAACGTCATCGCGGTCTATCCCGATTCCGATCCCCCTCCCGTCGGCATCCGCCTGGACGCCTCGCGCGACAAGGGGATCGCCTTGCTCGGAGCGGGCAGGGGCCTGCGCCCGGGATTGACCCTGCCCCAAGGCACGCGGTCCTGGAGCCTGTTCACCCTGGGCGGAAGGCGCATCGCCTCCGGCGATCGGGAGCATACCCTGCTCCCCCGCCTGGATGCGGGCCTGTACCTGGTGGAAGCGCTTACGCCCGATGGGCCGCGGCGTTTCCGGGTGCTTTCGAGGGATTAGGGCGGGACGGGCCGTGAACCGCGGCAAACCGCAGCCCAAACCATAACGAGGAGGTCACATGGAATTCCCGATGCGTTTCCGCACGATAGCCACCCTATGCCTGGCGGCCGTCCCCGCCGCATGGGGCCAAGGATCCCAGGAAAGCGGCCTGATGGAGGCGCGCTCCATCAAGCTGACTTCCGAGACCCTGTACTATCGGCTATTCAAGCCGAAAAATTACGACGCAGGCAAAAAATATCCCATCGTGGTATGCCTGCACGGGGTCGGCGAGCGCGGCAGCGACAACAAGGCCCAGGTGGACCGCGAGGATCTCGCCCATCCCTGGATCGAGGACAGCGTCCAGGCGCGCGTACCGCATTTCATCATGGTCCCCCAATGCCCGTCCGCATTGACCTGGGGCGGGATGGGCGGCACGGCCAACGCCTTATCCGATGCGGCCAAGGGGATCATCGACGCCCTCGAATCCTTGAAAACCGAGTTCTCCCTGGATACCAACCGGTTCTACATCACGGGCCTTTCCCTGGGGGGCGCGGGTACCTACCATCTCCTCCAGATGAAGCCCGGCTACTGGGCGGCGGCCGTGCCTTGCTCCGCGGGAGGGGATACCACGGCCATCACGACCCTCGCCAAGACGCCTTTCTGGCATCATCAGGGCTCTTTGGACGGAGGGGGCGCGGCGGGCCGCAGGATGGCCCTGGCGCTCGAAAGCCACCACTATCCGCTGGTCCGCTTCGTCTCCCAGGCCGCCATCACCTCGCCGTCCTTGAGTTCCTATAGCTCGGCGCTGAAGAACGGAACCAAACCCGAGGATCTCGTGTTCCATAACCCGACCCCTCCGGTCACGGCGGATTCGTTGCGGAAGGCGGTGCTGGGCGGGGCGAACCATCTCTATTCGGAATTGACCGGCGGCGATCACCGCAGCGGATGGATGATCGCCTGGCATAATCCCCTGCTCGCGACCTGGGTGTTCTCCAAGGTCAAAGGCGGCGCAGGCGTGTCCATCGCCCCCAGGACCTTGCGTGCCGAACGGAGCGGCAACCGATGGAAGCTGGTCTTCGGGGATTTGGAGGGGATCGGGGACGCCCGCGTCTTTTCGCCGCAAGGGCGCGAGCTCGGTACGCGGGCCGGATTCGGGCAAGCCGGATCGCCGCTCCTGCTCCGGATGTCGGAGCCGTCCCGGTGAATCCCGCGGGCGCGAGCGCGGCTTCCAGGATCGGAACATGATCCGAAAGCGCGACGGCTATAAATCCGGCAACTCCGCAAACCGCCTCTACGCGCGGTTCGCGGATCGGAGCACGCGCATTCCGCGCCGCATGTTAAGAGAGCGCATGCGCCGCGTTAAGAGCGGGCCGATCGCTTCCGCCGACGCGTGTACCATGGTAGCACTGCCCCTCCGGTCCTGGGCCGCACTCGGGGGAGAATGCTTGCAACCGATCATGGTAACGCGTATGACGAGTCGTGCATACGCGCCCTGCATAAGCGGCGCCGGGCCGACACCCTCGCGAACGACTTCTTTAGCTGATTCCCGGAGCATCGATGGACGCGGATGGAAAAGCGCATGCGCGTTCATGACAAACCTGTCGGTAAACATTCGTAAGACGGAGATCCTATGCGTCGTGCCATGTCCTTAAAGTCCGAATTCGCCTTGCTCGCCTCCCTTTCCGTCGGGCTCCTGCCCGCGCAGGGCGCCATCTCGGGAGCCTATTCCGGCAAGGGAACGCATCCCGGCTTCACCATCTCCCCCATCGATGCCCTGGGCAAGGTCAGCACCATGGGGATCGCCTGGCTGAAGAACGGGGACATGGTCTGGGTGCGCGCCCCGGATTCCTACATGAATCCCCCCGGAGCCAACGCGAACGCGGGCGTATGGATCGTGAAGAACATCGCGACCAATCCTACGGTAACGAAGCTGGTGGATCAGTTCCGCCAACCCACCGGCGTGACCGTCGGGCCGAATGACGAGATCATGGTCGTGGACCTGGACGGCGTATACAAGGTTTCCGCCACCGACGGGACGAAAACGCATATCGTCCCCATGCCCGCGACCAAGGACGGTTCGCTGCCCTACCACGGGTACATCTTCTGCCCCATGTACAGCAACGGCAGCTACTACGCCCCGTACTCCTCGACCTTCGTCCCGGGCGGGTTCGCGGATACCGATCCCGACGGGGAATACGCCGGCGCGGTGCTATCCTGGAAGCCCGACGGCGCGGGGGGTTACGGCAAGTACGCCGGGGGGCTGCGGTCGCCGAACGGTGGAGGCCTCGGACCGAACGGCATCATGATGTATACGGATAACCAGGGAAGCTGGAACCCCTCCTGCGCCCTGAACATCATCAAGCCGAACGCCTTCTACGGCCTGCACCAGAATACCTCCAAAGGCTACAAGGACAATTGGGCCGGATTGGCGAACAAGGCCGGCACCATGCCCTATCAGCCTCCGATCGCCTGGCTCCTGCAGGCCCAGGCCGTCGGGCAAAACGGCGTAGGCGCGAGCACCACCCAGCCGCTCTATATGGAGCATGGCCCCTACGCGGGGGACGTGATCGTAGGGGACGCCACCCTCGAGGGCATGTCCCGCGTCGCCCTGGACCCGGTGGGCGGCACGGGCGTAAGCGCCAATTACAACGGATCCGTCCATTGGTTCACGAACATGCCCGGGGGGTCGAGTTGCCCCGCCCCCAACCGCTTCGCCATGGATCCCACCGCCGACGTCATCTACGTGGGAACGTTGGAAGTCATCGGGCAGAGCGGCGGGGCCTGGCCTTCCGGCGCGACCCAGCCCTTCTACAAGATCGCCCTGGACGCCGCCGCCATCAAGGCCTCCTTCGAGATCCTGAGCGTGAAGTCGCGGGCGAACGGGGTCGAGATCGCGTTCTCCCAGCCCGTCTCGGAAGCCTCGGCCGTGGCCGGAAGCTTCGCCCTCAAGCAATACGATCTGGTGCGGCAAGAGGGGTATGGCGCAGGGAACAATACGTCCACGGCGCCCGCGATCAGCAGCGTCCAGATTTCCCAGGACGGTTCCCGGGTCTTCCTGGGCATCGGCAACAACGCCAAGATCGATCGCGTGCTGTCCATCACCGCCGGCGGCATCCGTTCCCGCACCGGCAACGCGGCCCTGGTCTTCAACTCCACCTTGTTCACGCACAATTACCAATCCGCGGTGGCGTTCGATCCCAAGCCCGTCTCCCTCTCGCAACGCGCCGCCGATCAATACATGAACAACCATGTCATGCATAGCATGCTCCCGGGCGCGGTGAAGCTGCAGGTCGACCTGAAGGGCGCCTACACGGTCTCGCTCAGCCGGCTGAACGGCGCCGTCGTGGAGAAGCGGCAGGGATTCGATGCCGGGGAATTCACCTTGAAGGGTGCCGCCGGCGAGGGACTGCACGTCCTGGAAGTGCGGCAGGGCGGTCGCGCCTGGGCCAGGCCGGTTTCGTTGTAATCGGGAGCCCGTGAGGGGCCGGATCCCGGCCCGGAGGATCGGGAGAATTCGCTAAACGTTCGGGAGGATTTTTTGGGATTCGCGCAGAGACATCTGAAGTTGCTCATCCTGCTCGCGGGAGCGCCCACGCTGGCGTCCGCGGCCTTCAAGTATTTCGACCCGACCAAGCCCGGCCAGGTGCCCCAGCTTCTGTCGCAAACCGGCTTCTATGCCAACCTCGCCGGCAAGACGACGGATACGGCAGCCAAGCCCTTCGTGGTGAATTCCCCGCTTTGGTCCGATGGAAGCCTGAAGAAGCGCTGGGTGATCCTGCGCCCCGGCCGGAAAATCCCCTGGGCCGACGATACGGATTTCTTCAGCTACCCGGACAGCACGGTGTTCGTGAAGGCGTTCCTGCACGTGCGCGCTCCCGGCGACACCCTTTATTGGGAAACCCGCTTCCTCGTGAAGAAGGCGGACACCGCGGCAGGCGCGCAGAACTGGTGGGGCTTCTCCTATCGCTGGAACGCGGCGCAAACCGATGCCAACCTGGTGGACCCGGGGGCCGGGGCCAATGCGGTGCTTTCCGTGAAGGATGCCCAAGGCCGCACGACCTACAAGAAATGGCGCTTCCCGTCGCAGGGGGACTGCAACCAATGCCACCAGGTCTACTCGGGGAACCACGAGGCGGACAACGATCCGCTGCTCCCGGGCCGCGCCGTCATGGGTTTCTATCCGGCGCAGCTCAAACGGCCCACCCAGAACGGCGCCGGCAACCAGGTGCTGGATTTATTCGCCGCGGGGGTGTTTTCCGGGGCCCAGCCCAATGCCGCCTCCCTGGCCAAGCGCTTTATCGGGATGGCCGAACCCCTCGATCCCGGCCTGACCGATGCGCAACGGAGGGTGGTGATAGACAACATGTCCCGTTCGTACCTGGCCGCGAATTGCTCCGGGTGCCATGGCGACCGATCCGCGCGCATCGGAGCGACCGCCGCCCGCATCCCGCCCAATTTCGATTACTTCGACCTGCGGCAGCATGACATCCCTTTCAATCAGATCCAATCGGTCGGACTGCTCGCCGACACCGCGTCCTATACGGACTCTCTTTCCCCCCTGCAAGGCCGCAACAAATACAAGTGGCTCGTCTCCGGCTGGGGATTGGCCGCGGATCCGGATTGGAACCTGGCGCTCCCCCCCGGGAATCCCGATACCCTGTCCACCAACGAGATCTATGTCGACCCCGCGACCAAGAAGGGTTACCCGTCCCTTTCCTATGGCCTTTTCCGGCAATGGTCGCGGACGACCCCGGCGGCCGATTCCGGCATCTGGTACCGCGCGCTCAAGCAGGACGCGGGTTTCGGGGATGCGAACGCGCAGGCCAAGCTGGGTTGGATGTTCGCGAAGCCCTGGGGCTCCAAGGAATGGGCCGACAACCTGGCCACGCATAACTTCACCCTCGATTCGGTGATGGCCGGATGGGCGGGCGTGGACTTGTACAAGAACGATCCCGAAGGGATGCCGCCCTTGGCGACCTTCATCCCGGATACGGCGGCATTGAAAATCCTGGGGGAATGGGTGGCCAAGCAGGCGGCCCAACCGGCGATCGGGATCCGCGCCAAGGCCCCCGTCTCCTTCCCGTCCCCGTATATCCGGGATCGGATCCTGATCGTACCGGCCGGCTTCGCCGGACCGGTGCGCATGTCGGACGTGCGCGGGCGGGCTTTCGCCCTGAAATCCCTGGGGAATGGGCGATACGAGATCCCGGAGAGCGCGAAGGACGGGATTTACTTCCTGCGCGTCGGCCGGCGCTCGTTCAGCGCATCGTTCCTGCGGTAGGCGCCTCCCCGGAATCGGGTTCGTACGATGCCCGATTCCCGGTCCTGATCCTCGGATACGGGCAAGCCCTGACGGCCTTGCGGCTCGGAAGGGATAGGGGGCCGAAGGCCGATCAGCCCGGGCGATATCCGGATACGCCAGCGCGCAGTTGGACAATTCGAAAAAATCGTGACAATCCGGCACAAGTAACAAGGGAAAGCGGAAGCGCGATCAACCGATTAAAAACGGCTGATTCTCCCGCCTCCCGGCTCCTTTCCCCGCCTTCGGACGGGAAACTCCTGGAGTTCCGGAAAGGGCAGCGCCCCATATTTGAAAAATATCCTCCGCGGCCATCTTGATATTTGGGAATGTGATCATATATATTTTGTCACGATAATCACGACAATCACTAGACTCGGGCGTCATCCGTAATCCGCAACAGGTACATGGATGGGGCGAGGGAAATCCGGAATACTTCTCGCGAATGCGATCCCTGCGAGGGACGAATAGCGCATTGGACGCTGATCCTGGCGCGTTTCCCATCTTCGATCGGAGCCGATGCATGGCCATTGAAAGTGTTTTCGGAAGACCGTCGGAGCAGGATTCCGATTCGGCGCATGCCCCCTACGCGGACGAGCCTTCGGCGCTGGAACCCCTGCGGCGCCTCGCGGGCGGCATCGCCCATGACTTCAACAACCTGCTCACCGTAATCAACGGTTACGGGCAGCTCCTGGTGCTGGAAAACCAGGAGGCCGGGAAAATACGGGAATACGGCAGGGAAATCCTCCGTGCCGGAAACAAGGCGGCGGCGATCGTCGAGATGGTGATGGCCTATGCCGGCAAGCGTTCGATGCGGGAGGAGGCTTTCGATGTGAATGCGCAATTGGAGGAGATGCGCGACTTCATCTCCCTGTTCCTGGGCGAATCCATAACCCTGGATTTGCGCCTGGGCGCCGGACCCGCGCTCGTGCGCGGGGATCGGGCCCGCTTCCGATGGGGGCTGACGAACATTCTCGAGAACTCGAAGGAAGCCATGCCCGACGGAGGGCGCGTCGAAATCGCCACCCGCTTCGTCCGGGAAGGCGATAGGGATGCCGCGGGGCTCCGGCACGAGGTCCCGTGGCTCGAGATCGCCATCCGCGATACGGGCCGCGGCATGCCCAAGGACGTGCTCGCGCGCATCTTCGACCCCTACTTCAGCACCAAGGAACGCTCCAACGCGCCCGGCCGGGGGCTCGGTCTCGCGTGCACCAAGGGAATCGTGCGCCAATTGGGAGGCGGCATCGCCGCCGAAAGCGTCCCGGGCGCCGGCACCCTAATCCGCATCGGGCTCCCGGTCGCGATCCGGTATTAGGTTCCCTTCCGGATGAAACGCGGATCGAAAACCAAGGTACGGTACCCCGGCGGGATGCGCGACCCGATCCTCGCGTCCTATATCGCGGAGATCGTGAAGATACCGCCCCTGACCATCGAGGTGGAGCGGGATCTGATGAGGAAGGTGAAGGACGGCAACGAGCAGGCCCGTAACAGCCTGGTCTCCTCGCATCTCAAGTTCGTCGTGGCGGTATGCTGGAATTATCGCCACCGCGGCCTGCCCCTGCCGGACCTGATCAACGAGGGGAACCTCGCGCTTTTCAACGCGGCGGCGCATTTCGATCCGTCCAGCCCCGTCCGCTTCATGTCCTACGCGGTGTGGTGGATACGCCAAGGGGCGCTGGACGCGTTGGCGCGCCAGGCGGGTTCCATCAGCTTCCCTCCCGACCGCATGCATAAGGCCATCCGGTACCGGCGCGCCGAGGCGAAATTGGCCCAAAAGCTGGGGAGGCATCCTACCCCGGAAGAGATCGCCCCCTTGACGGGCGCGAGCGTGCGAACGGCGGAATCGTTGCGGGCGGTGCTCGAGGCGATGGCCTCCACGCGCGGCTATGGCCCTCCGATCGCGGGGACCCTCGATGAGACCGCGAAGGACGCGAACCATCCGTGCGCCGACGCGGCCGCGGAAAGGTACCTCTTGCGCAAGACCATGGGCTCGCTCCTCGCCCGCCTGAGGCCCAATGAACAGCGCATCCTTTCCCTCCGGTTCGGCCTGGCTTTCGGCGCAAGGAAGAGCTTGGCGGAAGTCAGCGCCGTCCTGGGCATTACCTGCGAAAGGGTCAGGCAGCTCGAGGAAAGGGCGCTGGCGAATCTCCGGAATATCGTCCACGCGGTGGGATTCCTGTAAATCCGGCTCGCCTCCGTTCTATTCATTGCCGTAGGGCGCGCGTCGTCCGCTTCAGGGTGGCCAAGGCCCGCTCTTCGAGTTGGCGCACGCGTTCCCGGGTTATCCCCATGAGAGAACCCACTTCGGATAGGCTGAGCCGGTCGCCATTGGCGAGACCGTAGCGGAGGGAAAGGATGCGCCGCTCCCGGGCCGAAAGCCTTTGCATCCTCTCCTTGAGCGCCTTGCGGATCAGCTCCCGGCCGATCGATTCCTCGGGTCCGTCCCCGTCGGAGAGCGCCAGGCTTTCCAGATCCGGGCCGGGCCCGCCTATTCCGCGGGTCGAAGCCAGGCCTTCCAGCGCCGCGGAAATGCCGCTCGCGGCCCGCGACCCGCCGCCCATCTCGGACACGACCTCGTCCCGATCCGGGGAGCGGCCGAGGCGTTGCGCCAGGCGGTTCTCGATCCGCCGCAAGAGGATCGCCTTATGCAGGCGATCCGGCGGAAAGCTTATCGAGCCGGCCTGCCGGGCGAGCGCCGAAAGGATGCCCTGCCGGATCCACCACACCGCGTAGGACATGAAACGGATTTCCTGGCGCGGTTCGAAGCATTCCAGGGCGCGGAACAATGCCAGGTTGCCTTCGTTGATCAGGTCCGGCAGCGGCAATCCCCGGTTGCGGAAATTCCAGCTGACGGCCACGACGAAGCGCAGGTTCGCGGAAACGATCGCGTTCGTCGCGTCCCGATCCCCGTTCCTGGCCTTCGCCAAGAGGTCCCTCTCTTCCCCCACGGTGAGCAGGGGGATCTCGAGGATTTCGCCCATATAGGCGGCGAGGATCGGATCGCGCAGTTCGGCCAGGCGTTTCGGGCGCATAGGGCGTGTTTCCCCACCCACCGGTCCCGGAGCCGCATGCGAGGCGCCCCGCGGAGGCCGCCTCCAACTTTTCCGGAAACGCGGGTCGAAAAAGGTTATTAGCCATGGAAACCGGATCGGCCCCATGGAGGGATAGAACATGGATATCTACGTCTCGGCTTTCGAGAACTTCCCGGATCCCATGCTGTGCGTCAGCCGGGAAGGGATGATTCTGCGCGCCAACCGGCAGGCGGGGACCAAGCTCGGCTTCGATCGCGGCGAACTCGCCGGGGCTGCTTTGGAAACCCTGGTGCCGCAGCGCCTGCGCGCCGAGCTGGCCGGGAACCTGCAAGCGCATTTCGGCGCTCCCGGGAATCGTCCCATGGGCGAGGGCCTTCCCATGCAGGCCCTCCGGAAGGACGGATCGGAATTCCCCGTCGAAATCTTTCTGAGTCCGGCCAGCATACCGCAAGTCGACATGGTCATCGCGGTGATACGCGATATGACGGAAAAGCAGGCTTCGGAAACCCGCCTCCGGGAATCGCTCGGGCATTTGCGGATGTCCTCGGAAGCCGCCGGAGTCGGATATTGGACCTACGAAGAGGAGAAGGACCGGTTCTGGTGCGAGGAGTGCTTCGCCCGCTTGTTCGGCGGGGTGCCGGAGGATTTCCCGAACCTCGTTTCCGTGATGGATCGGATCCATCCCGAAGATCGGGAAGAACGCCAGCGGCGCGCCCTGGAAAGCCTGGAACGGCACGGCAAGTACGAAAGCGAATTCCGCGTCCTGCGGCCGGACGGCAGCCTCCGTTGGGTGGCCGACCTCGGGCGTTACGTGGAAGGCGGCGGGAAGGCGCCCCGGACCTTCGCCGGGGTCGCCTTGGATATCACGGAACGGAAAGCGGGGGAAGCGCGGCAAGCGCAATTGATCCTCGATCTGCAGCGTTCCTTGCGGGAAAACCGCGTGCTGCGGGGCCTGCTGCCGATATGCTCCCATTGCAAGAAGATCCGCGACGAGAACGATTCCTGGCAGCCGATGGAGGCGTTCATCGATACGCGGACGGATGCCAAGTTCAGCCACGGGATCTGCCCGGATTGCCTCCGGAAGCATTATTCCGAATACGTGGCCCTGGAGGAGGGGGCCTGACCTGGCCCCGGTCCGTCCCATGATCTTCCCGCAGGCCTTTTCCCGCGCGGCCCCGCGAATCGTGGATTCCATCGTGACAATAATTACATGATGATGCGATCGGAAATCAAACCCCGCGTTCCGGGATTCCCAGGCCGGAAGGGCGGGCGGGAACGCCCCAGAACGGGCGAATGTCCGGCTTAAGGCCCGGACAGCGGTGGGAAAGCGGACTTCGGAAGGATAGCGATGGAATGGGGGGACATCGTCGCCCCCTCGGCCGGGCGGAATCCTTCGATTCGCCGGCCGGGGAGCTTGGATGGTGGGCCCGGGCAGACTTGAACTGCCGACCCCCGCCTTATCAGAGCGATGCTCTAACCAACTGAGCTACGGACCCGAAACAGGGGCCCAAAGGTAATTCGCGGGCCTCCCGGCGTCAAGGGAATGGGCCCCTAAAGCCCCGATTCTCCGCCGTTTGGGGCACTTTCCAGCCGCGCCGCGACGGCCTCCCAGCGCCAATCCGCCGACTCGCATAAGGCTTCGAACGCCGCGCAGTCCCACCGCCTGGCGCCCGGCAATTGGCTCCGGAAGAAGGTGCATTGCCGTTTCGCGTAATTGCGGGTGCGCTTGCGGATGGATTCCAGCGCGGCCGAAGGGGCGAGCCTTCCCTCCGCCACCTCGGTCATCTCGGCATAGCCCAACGAGCTGAACGCGGGCGAGCCGCGCCAGGCGGGATCGGCGGACAAGGCGCGCGCCTCCTGGGCCCAGCCCGAGCGCAGCATGGCTTCCACGCGGGCGTCGATGCGGCGATAGAGATCGTCCCGCTCGCGATCGAGCCAGAGGATGGGGACGCCGGCGAAGCGGGGATCGCGGACGGCGGGGCCGGCCAGGCGCGTATAGCTCTCCCCCATCATGAGCAGGTTCTCCCACCGCTTGGCGATGCGGTAGGCGTCGTTGGGATGGACCGCCGCGGCGGCTGCGGGATCGGCCGCGGCCAGTTCGGCGTGCAGGGCCGGGGCGCCGCGGGCGCGCAGGCGGGCTTGGACCTCATCCTTGATGGCCTCGGGAGTGGGGCCGCGATCGAAGGGCGACGGGAAGAAGAGTTCCTTGAGGTACAACCCGGTGCCGCCGACCACGAGGAAACGGGCCCCGGGGCGGGCCGCGAGCAGGGCATGGATCATGGGCGGATAGGCGCGCGGCGAGAAGGGCTGGGACGGATCGGCAAAGCCGATCAGGTGATGCGGGACGGTATCCCGTTCGGCGGCCGTGGGCGCGCCGGTCCCCACCGCGAGGCCGCGGTAGATCTGGCGCGAGTCGGCGGAAATGATCTCGAACCCGTTGGCCCGGGCCAGGCGCAGGGCCACGGCGGACTTGCCGACCGCGGTGGCGCCGCACAATGCGGCGATGAGCATGCGATAATGATAGTTCACCAAACCGTAATTTCTATCTTGGCGGGACCTGCGATGGGGCTGTTTCGGAAAATCCTGATCTTCGTGGTGCTGACCGCCGGCCTCGTCGTCGTGGGGCGGTTGGCCGGGCGTTTCCTGCCGCGGGCTCCCGCCCGCGCCTCCGCGCCGGCGCCCCGCGAGGCGCCTCCGGATTCCGCCCGCGATTCCACCAATGCCTTGCCCGCCGTGGAGGCCGATACCACCGGGGGCCGCTGGCACGAGCGCCTTTTCGATCCGCTGGAGAGGGCCAACGGGCTCGGCCCCAAGAGCCTGAAGCATAAGACGGGCTATTACGAGATCGCCTTCCCCAAGGGCAAGCCCATCCACGAATACGCGCTGGAGATCGAGAAGACCTGCCGCGCCCGCGGGATCACCGTGGTGCAAGGGGCCGAATTGCGCCCCGCGAACCGGAGCGTGGAGTACCTGCTCGAATCCAACGGGCAGCGCATCAAGCTGCGCGCGATCCTGGGAACCTCGGTACTGGCCGGGGCGGCGCGCCTGGCCGTGGTCTTCACGGGCCTCGACTCCCTCACCCTGTCCCAGGCCGAGGCCCTGCAAACGGCCGCCTGGGAGAAGACCCTGGTGATCGATCCCTACAATCCCAATCCCGCCTTGCGCGCGCTGCGCGACGGGGACGCGCGCGACGAGCTGTTGGCCGAGCTGCCCATGGAGCCGGCGTCCTATCCGTACGTCGATCCGGGCAAGCATGCGCTCTTCATCCACCACGGCAAGGAGGACGTGGAGCGCATCCTGGGCGAGGCGCTCGACAGCCTGCCGAAGGCGACGGGATTCGCGAGCCGGTACGGCGATCGCGCCATCGAGAACCAGCCGCTGCTCGAGAAGCTGTTCCAATTCACCGCGCGCCGCAAGCTGGCCTTCCTCGATTTCACCGGCTCGCAGCGCAGCCTGGCCCGGCAGACCGCCGCGGCACAAGGGGCCCGCAGCCGCACCCTGGCGCTGTTCCGGGACGGCGACCATGCCGAAGAGGAGCTGGCGCGCAAGGCCATCCTCGCGCAAAAGACCGGCGAGGCCGTGCTGGCCATGCCTTTCTCCGAGACCGCGTTCCGCAAGCTCTCCAAGGCCATCGAGGCCAATACGCCCCGCTTCAACGAGATCGGGCTGGAACTCGTGGGATTGTCCGACTTTTCGGCGCCGGACACGCTCGCCCCCGAGGCGCCCGGGAAGGGCGATGGACATCCCCCCGCCGAGGGGCCCAAGCCCGTGCCCGCGCAAGCGCCGAAGGGAACGCCGGCCGCGAAGCCCGTCCCGGGCAAGACCCCTCCACCCGCGCCGGCGGCGCGCGGGACGCATGGGAACCCGCACGCCCCTACCGCCCGCCCCGCGTCGTCCGCCGGCAAGGGGAGCGCAGGAACCGGGACCCGGAAATCGGTCGCGCCCGCGCAGCGCGGGAAGCCCGCCGCGAAGCCGCAAGCCGGCAAGGCCGCCACCGACACGGCGCAGGGGAAGCCCCCGGCCAAGGCGCCGGTACGTCCGAAAGCGAAGGCCGCGGGTTGAATTCGCTCGCGCGGAAAGCCAATCGGCCGCGCGGATAGCTATTTATTGGGGCCGGTTCCGCGGGGGACCGGGGAAGCGAGGAGAAGATGCCGAAGCTGGGCGTGAACATCGACCATATCGCCACCATCCGGGAGGCGCGCAAGATCCGCGAGCCCGATCCCGTCGCGGCGGCGGCCTTGTGCGAATTGGCCGGGGCCGATGGCATCACCGTGCATCTGCGCGAGGATCGCCGCCATATGCAGGAGCGCGACGTGCGCCTCTTGCGGCAAACGGTGACCACCCATCTCAACCTGGAAATGGCGCCCACTCCCGAGATGCTGCAATTCGCCATAGACGTGCTGCCCGACATGGTGACCTTGGTGCCGGAGAAGCGCGAGGAACTGACCACCGAGGGCGGCCTCGACGTGGCGGCCAAGGTGGACGATATCACCCGCCTGGTGAATTCCCTGCATAAGCATGACGTGGCCGTCTCCCTGTTCGTCGACGCCGAGCTCCACCAGATCAAGGCGGCGGTGCGCTCCGGCGCGCGCTTCATCGAATTGCATACGGGCCAATACGCCAGCGCCTACGATTTCGGCGAAGGCAACGAATGGGAAGAGGAGCTGGTGAAGCTGGACAACATGGCCCAGGTGGCGCAGAAAAGCGGCCTGATGGTGAACGCCGGCCATGGCCTGAATTACCGGAACGTGGGGCCCATCGCCGAGATCAAGGGGATCTGGGAGCTGAACATCGGGCATTCCATCGTGGGCCGCGCCGTGATGGTGGGGCTGGACCGGGCCGTGCGCGATATGAAGGACCTGATCCGGAAGTAGACGCGCGGGCCGAAGCCGCGCGCGTCCGCGGCCAAGGTAACTTGCCGGTTACTTCCCGAGTTCCTGCACCACCACCGAGGCCGCGTTCCAGCAGCCCGGATCCAGGTAGGCGCGGCTTCCGGGCCCATTGGCTCCCACCACCCACATGCTCAAGACATGGTTGCCCGCGGCCAACCCGGGAAAGACGCCCTGGATGGTAGCGTTGACGCCATCGGTCCCGGCTTCCGACGCCTTGATGGGATTGCGCGCGTAAACCAGGGTGGTCGGCGCGTTATCGATGCGGAGCTCGAATACCGCCCCGGTGCCCGACAATTGCAAGGCGGTGACGCGGCCCGTATAGGTGGCCAGGATCTTGGTGGTGGCGCTGGCCTTGGTGAAGGCGCCCAGATCCGCCACCTTCACATAGGTGTCGTTGAAATCCACGCCGCCCACGCAGGAAACCGGCAATACAGTGAGGTTCACTACGGCATCGGCCCCCTTGGGCCCTACCGGCCCTACGGGACCGACCGGTCCCATCGGTCCCATCGGTCCCATCGGACCTACGGGCCCCATAGGCCCGGGGGCGCCGGTCGCCCCCGTCGCTCCCTTCGGCCCGACCGAGACTTCGGCCAAGGTCTTCCAGGCGCCGCCCGAACGGACATAGGATTTGCCGTCGGTATAGTTATGGTAGGCGTCGCCATCGGTGGTGCTGGCGGGAGCCGACGTGAAGCCGCCGAGCCAATGCATGGTAGGCGCGGCCGAGGCCAGGGTGATGCACGATGCGGCGAACAAGGCGGAAAGCAGGCGGGAGGAGGGCGAAAGCATGCGGGTACCTTTGGTTGGTGTATTGGATCGGGATGATCCTCCGCGCTCGGGGCGCGTACCGGATACGACGCGCTTCCTCCCCGCTTTGTATCAGGAAACCCCGGCACCTGCCGCCAAACCGTTCCGGGATTTCAGTTCCAGAGCGTCCAGTCCACCCCGAAGCGGAAATTCAGGCCCGGGGGATGCACGCCCGGCTCGGTCGCGTAGCGATCATGGTTGAGGTTCATCGCGTCGAAATACAGGGCGAAGGTCTTGATGCGCATGCGGGCCTCGAAATCGAGGGCCAGGTATTCATCGAGCTTGGCCAGGCGCGAATTGCCCGCGAGATCGGGCGCCCAGGCGTAGCGCGTGGAGAACCATTCCCAGGACCAGGCCAGATCCACCTTGAGGCGATCCTCCACCAGGCTGCGCTTCCATCCCAGGCGGCCTTGGAAGACCCGTTCCGGGACGGCCCGGTCCACCAGGGATCTTTTCAGATCGGGATCCTCGACGCGGCGCGCGATCACGAAGCGGTTGCGCAACTCGAGGTTCCAATTTCCCAGGCCCAGCCCTAAGCCGAGATGCCAGGCATCGATGGTTTCGGAAGCGTAATTGCGCAGGGCCAAGGCCAGCGAGTCGGGCAGGCCCGGGCCCGAAGCCGCCCGTCCGGTCGTGTCGGCCGCGGGACCGTCGGCGCAAGCCGCTCCGCCCAGGGACCTGTAGGTGGAATCGGCCAAGGCGCCGCAAACCTCGCGCCCCGGCAAGGCGCGCGGGAGCCAGACATCCTTCCCGTCGAACCGGTCGAACCCGCCGGCGAGGGAGAAGCGCGCCCAAGACCACGCGAGCCCCCCGCGCAGGGTGCGATCGATGCGCGGATCGAGATCCGGATTGGCATAGCGGAAGCGCGCGGGATTGGTGCGGTAGAGGGCTTCCCAGGACGGATCCTCGGCGCGCGAGGAGGCCGACGCCTCGGCGGCGAAGCCGAGCGGCAGACCCAGCCGCGCCAGGCCGCCGAAGCGGGGCAGCCATTCCACCCGATCGGCCATGCGGCTCGCGCGGCCCATGCCTCCCGAGGCCTCGATCGCGAGGGGACCGAGGTTCGGCGCCACGCGCGCCTCGATCTCCTCGGCATCGGCCCATCCGCGGGATTCGATGCCGGCTCCGCCCAGCACCGGATCGCCCGTCCAATATTCGCTGCGGGCCTCCAAAGAAAGGGAGGGTTGCGCCGGAAGGCCGGCGGCGGCGGCCTTGGCCCGCACGCGGTAGAGCTCGCCGGCGAGCGCGTCCCGGCCCGCGCCTGCCCCGCCGCGGTTCTCGTCCGCTTCGGCGCTGCCATGGGTCGCTTCGGCCTGCGCCGACCATGAGGCATGCGTCTCCCCGTAGAGGACCCCCTCCGTCAGGGCCGAGAAGCGGGACGGCATCAGGGCTTGCATGCTGTCGGGACCGCTCGGGATCAGGGCCGTGGCCGGGCGCGCCGGGCCGGTGGGATAGGCGAGGTTGGTGGAATTGCGCGTTTGCGAGAGGAAGGCCTCGACCACGCGGTTGCTGTCGAGCCAGAACCCCAGGCGCGGCCGCGCCGACAGGGCGTGCAATGCATAGGAGGTCCCGCCCAGCACGAGCGAGGCGCTATCCCGATCGATGGGCGCGTACAGCTTGCCCAGGAAGCCCCACCCGGCGAGGTACGGTTGGTGGACGTTGAACTGGTAATCGTAGGTGGCGGAATCGGCCGTGGAGGTGTAGTACTCGAGGCCGAGATAGGCGCGCGCCGAGAGCATGCGCTCGAGGACCAGATCGAATTGGTTGAAGGTCAACGCGCCGCGCGTCCACGTCAGCCGGGTCATGGGCGTATCCACCGGGGTGACCGGGCTCCATTGCTCCTCGATCCCGTCCAGATCGCCGCCGGTGCGATGGAAGGAATAGCGATCCGGGGGCGGCAGACCCCCGGACAGGTAAGGCGAATCCTGCCAAAAGGGGAAATAGGGCGAGGCCTGCGGCAGCGGCCGCCAATGGGTCAGCGACAAGGACCAGGCGCGCGCCCCGGGCCAGCCGATTTCCTGATTGGCCAGATCGGGGGCGCCGCGCCAGCAGGGAAGCGCGCCTTGGGCAGTGCGGCAGCTATCCGTTCCCGCGGGAAACTCCCAACGGAAGACCGGGGGAAGGCTATCCCGCCGGTTACGGGCGGAATCGGCGCGCGCCGAGCCGGCCCTGGCGGAATCGGAGGCGGAAGCGGGCAGGGAATCCGGTACGGTCCTCCGGACCGGTCCGGCGGATGCCGGAGGCGCGAAGGGGCCCGGGATAGGGGCGGGCGCAGGCGCGGTGGCCGCGCGCGCGGCGGCGCTATCGGTAATCGGCTTCCGATCGGGATGGGCGGGATCGGGCGCGGTGGGCGGAGGCACGGGCCCGGCGCCGGGCAGCAAGGGCGGGGCGGCCGTCCCCAGCGCGAACGCGCACAAGAGGCCAGCCAGTAAGGACCGCCGTAGCATAGGCCACCCAAGTTAGTTAATTGCCGGAGGGGCGGCCCGGCAGGCGGGGATCGGGAAGCGGGCGGCCGGCTAGCCGCCGGTGATGACGCGGCGGATCTCGTGCCAGTTCTCGTCGAACTGGACTCCCTTGTCGTCGATGTAGAGATCGGCGTATAACTTGCGGGTGCCCAGATCGGCCCCCATGATGGGGTTGTTCACCGTATCGAAGGGGATGTCATGCGCCTGCAGGAAGGCCCGCACGTCGCGTTCCTCCTGCCCGGCCCGGCAGGTCCAGATGATGATCTTGTGCCCCGCGGCCCGGAAGGCCTGCAAGGCCTCCTTGGCTCCCGGCTTGAGCGCGCCGATCTTCGGGTACTTGTGATCGACGATGGTGCCGTCGAAATCGACCGCGATGATCACCTACAGCTCCAGGATCCAGGTGTTGAGGGCATGCTGGAATTCTACCACCGACCTCGGGCGCTGCTCAATGTCGCGGTGCATGCAGCGCATGAGCACCTCGCGCAGCACCTCGCCCTTGCGGAACGGGATCTCGGGCACCTCGGGCTCCACCTTGGAAAGGGAGGAAATGCCCTCTTCGCGGTAATTGATCTCCTCGCGCTTCGCGAACGGGTACACGCCCGTGAAGGCGTAGGCGGCCATCGCGCCCAGCGAGAAGATGTCGGTCCGATGGTCCACCTTGTAGAAGTCGCCGTCGAGCTGCTCGTAGGACATGTGCGAAGGCGTGCCCAGCACGGTCTGCTGCTCGTCCCCCACGTCGTCCTTCACGTGCATCCACCGCGCCGCTCCCAGATCGGAAAGGTACGGCTCCCAGCCCTTCATGATGATGTTGCTGGGCTTGAGATCCCGGTGGATGATGCCGCGGAAATGCAATTCGCCCACCACGCCGGCCACCGCGTTGATGAAGATGATGCGGCGCATCAGCTCCTGCACGTTCTTCGGCCCGCGCTTGATCAGCTCCGAGAAATTGGGGCCGTCCACGTAGTCCATCATGGTGAAGTAGTGCTTGTTGTGGAGGTTCCCGTAATCGAAGATCTTCACCACGTTGCGCACGTTCTGCGAGGTCAGGTAGGTGTTGTAGAAGATCTCGGCCAGGAAGGTCTTCACCACCCGGTTGTTGGCCATGGTGTCGGGGGTGCGGTACAGGGAGGGCCGCAGCACGCGCAGCACCACGGTTTGCTGGCCTTTGCCGTGCACGTTCACCAGGGGGATGAGGAATACGTCGCAAAAGCCCCCCGATCCCAGCCATTTTCCCAGGGAAAGCCCGGGGTCATAGGACTTGAAATCGGCCTCGACCGCCTGGCGGTACACCTCTAGGTATTCGCTGCCGCGCTCGGGAACCTTGTTCTTGCCCGCCGTCAGCCAATTCGTAATGGTATCGAGTGAGAAATCCATGCCTGAAATGTCCTTACATTCCCAAATCGTCGCAAATCGGATCGAATGATACACGAATTCGGGGAGCAGGTAAACCCCGGGGAAGCGGGAGAAGGGGGGTTACCTCCCGCCCGCCGGAAACGTCGCCGCACCCTGCGCTCCGGGGCCGCGGGCCCGGAGCGCAGGGTCCCCCGCCCCGCCTTGCCGAGGGCGGGAGCATTCGGTTATCTTGGGGGGTACGCCGTTCCCGGGGAATCCCCTCCGGGCCCCGCCGCGAGGCCCCCTACGGAACGGGGTCCCTGGGCGGGCCGAGCCGGGCGGCCGGAACCCATGACCATGATCGAACGCGACCCGATGCATGCGCCCAAAGGCGCCCTGGTGGCCGTCGCCATGAGCGGCGGCGTGGATTCGTCCGCGGCCGCGCTATTGATCCAGCGGGCGGGATACCGGGCGGTAGGCATCACCATGAAGCTCTGGAGCCCGGACGCGCAGGCGGCGGACCCGGCCGACGCCAATTGCGAAATCGAGGGCGGCGAGAAGACCTGCTGCACCGCCGATAGCGCCATGGACGCCAAGCGCGTCTGTGATCAGATAGGCATCCCCCATTTCACCCTGGACATGCGCGACGAGTTCGAGGAGCGCGTGATCCAGCCCTTCTACGAGGCCTACCTGGCGGGCGAAACGCCCAACCCCTGCGTCAATTGCAATAGCTTCGTCAAATGGGACGCGCTCTGGAAAAGGGCCAAGGCGGTGGGGGCCGATTACATCGCCACCGGGCATTACGCGAAAACCGCCGAGCGCGACGGCAGATCCTTCATCCTTCGCGGCGATGCCGCCAAGGATCAGAGCTATTTCCTCTGGGGTATCCCGCCGGTTACCCTGGACAGGACCCTTTTCCCGCTCGCGAACCTGTCCAAGCCCGAAGTCCGGAAGCTGGCCGCCGAGGCGGGCCTCCGCACCGCCCAGAAGCGGGAAAGCATGGACATCTGCTTCATCCCCGACGGGGATTACCGGCGCTTCGTGGGGGAAAGGGCCAAGTCCCAAGGCGCCGAAATCCCGCCCGGCCGCATGCGCGGTCCCGACGGCAAGGATCTGGGGCCCCACCAGGGCCTGCCCTTCTACACCATCGGGCAGCGCAAGGGCTTGGGCGCGGCCACGGCGGCCGCATCCGGCCCGGACACCGAACCCTTGTACGTGAAGAAGCTCGACCGCGCCAGCAACACCCTGATCCTGGGCAAGAAGGAGGAACTCGATTGCTTCGGGTTCCGGGCCGACCGCGCCAATTTCTTCGAGCCCTTCGACGGGGAGAAGGAATGCCTGGCCCAGTACCGGTACCGTTCGCCCGCGAAACCGGCCACCGTGCGCGACGAGGGTAACGGGTGGATTACCGTAACCCTGAAGGAACCCGGTTTCTGCGTGAGCCCGGGGCAATCGGCGGTATTCTACGACGGGGACCGGCTCATAGGCGGGGCGAGGATCAGGGAAGCACTTTAATAACCGGGAACCGCGCTTGGGCGGGAGTCCCGGGGACGCGGAACCCCCGTCGTTCCGGTGATCCCGCTACTTGGAAAACCACACGCCGGCTTGGCCCTGAAGAGTAGGCGCCATACCTCCGACGATCCACAACTTTCCCCCATATTCGCAGGCGGCATGGAATGCCCGATCCCCGAATGCGGACTTGTCTACGGCCATCTTCCAATTCTCGCCATCGGCCGTAACCCATACATCCGACCAGTGGCCCGTAAAAGGCGCCCCGGCGCCTGCGATAACGTAAAGGGCAGATCCCGAAACCACGGCTCCGGTGCCGTATCGCGCGGGAAACCCTTGACCGCTCCCGTTTCCGGCCCAGGCGATCCCGTCGGGGCTTGAAAGGACCAGGGGGTCGGCCCCCGCCAAAGACCCTCCCAATGCCCAAAGTTTTCCTCGGAAGGACACTAGCGAGAAATTGGCGCGGCCGGCCCCCATCGAGGACGATTCCTGTCTCCAAGCGATCCCATCGGGGGAAGACCAGACATCCGGCAGATATCCCGCTTGGAGGTCGTGTCCGCCGGCAAGGAAAACCCGTCCGTTATGGTACGCCAGCGCGAAGCCGCTCCTTGGCTTTATACCCCCGAGATCGGCAAGCTTACTCCAACCGGTTCCGGGCTCCAGGATCCAGGCCTCCATCGTATCCCTGGATTCACTTTTCCCGATGGATAAGATCGATTGGTCCACCCCGATCGATACCGGAGCGCGCAGGTTCGGCCCCTGCCCGGTTTCGCGGACCCAAGCGACCCCTTCCGGTGAACTCCAGGCTTCGATACCCGTGCCGCCGAACCGATTTCCGACGACCCACATCCTGCCAGTCATGGGAACTGCGGAAAAGCCTTCCGGGGATCCGAAAGGCGGGGTCGCGCTGGCCCGGATCCAGGCCGACCCGCCCCGCGGCAGGACGGCGATCCGCAACGTATCGGATCCGGATTGGCCATCGTCATCGGTGACCTTGAGGACAACCTGCAAGCTGGCTTCGGGAGTCGAAGGCAAGATCGCGCCGAAGGTCGAATCCGCGCTGGCCACGAAGTCCGAGTCGCCCGCCTTCCACTGCCATTTGACGACCTTGCCAAATCCGTCATGGCTCCCGGAGGCGCTGAACGCCACGGTGTCCGTAACGAACGCCGCAGGCCCCTGGTGCGCGGAAATGCGCGCTACAGGAGGATCCGCCAATACGTTGACGATCAGGGTATCTTCGCTCGTGGCCCCGTCATCATCCACCACCTTTAGAACGCATGGGAACCTGCCGGCGGACCTGGGGGCGATAACCACGGTGTCGCCCCGACTGGTAGGCAGATAGGTCCCGGAAGAACCGATATCCCATCCCCATCCGAGGATTTTCCCGAACTTATCTTCCGCGACCGGATGAAGGAGTACCGAGTCCCCCAGCGAGACGGTGGTATCGCGTCCGGCGAAAACGCTCGGCTTGTCCTCCACGACGTTCACGTGCAAGCTGTCGAAAACCTGATTGCCATCGTCATCGGTGACCCGCAAAACGCAGGGCAAGGGTCCGGGCAGCGTCGGGGCCTGGAAGGAGATCGCGCCATCCGGAACCACTACGAAGGATTTACCTCCGATAGACCATTCCCATTTTGTTATCCGGCCGAACGTGTCCGTTCCCGTCGCTCGCAACCGGATGGCATCGCCCAATGATACCACTGTATCGGCGCCGGCCGAGATCCGCGGCGGGTCTTCCAGCACGGATACCAACAGAGTATCCTTCCCGACCATGCCATCGTCGTCGGTCACGCGGAGAACACAAGGAATAACCCCCGCCACCAGGGGCGCTTGGAATCCGGTAGCGCCCGATTCGGAAATGGCGAAAGGGGAGCCCCCAATGGACCACTCCCACCTGACAGGGAACCCGTATGCATCTTCCGCCTTACCTATAAGGCTCACAGAATCCCCTATGGAGACGCGGAGGTCCGCGCCCGCATCCGCGCGGGGCTCATCCTCGATGACGGAGATTGATGTTCCAGTTTTCCATACGTCGCCGGCCTCGTCCGTGACGAGGATCAAAAGGTATTCGGTACCCGAGCCGCCGGTCTTCCAGGAAACTGTATCCGCTCCCCTTGTCTTCTCCGGCAGCATCACGCGGAAAGGCTCGATCGCCCCTTCCTTGAACCATTCGATTCTCCGGATGTCCCGGGTGGGATTCGAATAAGAAAACAGGAATCCCAGGCCGTCTCCGGGGCTGGCCGCGCCGTTCCGCAAACCAGAAATCCCTATGGACATGGAAGTGGTGACGAGCGCCTTGGAAACCGCGTGCACTTCTACAGGATCCGAGAAATTGAGGCTTTTATTCAATTTCAAATCGCGGGATCGGACCCGGTAGACAAGGATGCGACCCCCGGGTTCGGAAGCGCCGGAAAAGCTCGAATCGATGAAGACATGGGTCTTCGTGAATCCGCCTTGAACCACCTGGGGATCCAAGGAGGTTGGATCGTCGCGGTACACGATAAATCCATCGAGATCGTCAACCGGCACCGCTTCCCATGTCAAAATGACCTTTTCATTCAGAGTATCGTACACTGCCTTGAGACCCGTCGGTTCGGGAGGGCTCAATGCCGGATCATACTCAAGATGCTTATCCGGCAATTCGGTAACCTTTCCGGCGTCCACGGCCACACCGGAATCATCCGGGATAAGGAATCCAGGCCCGCTATATCTCAGGGTATATCGCCCTTGGGGAATACCGTTGATTCGGAATCGGCCCGAATCGTCGCTTAGCTCCAGACGTGAAAGGCCGACGACCGCGGCAAGGATGCCCGCCTTTCCCTGCGTGCCCGCCAGAAACCTGCCTTGGATGGATCCCGGCAACCGTAAGGTGTCGATACCCAGGTCCCGTCCCGAGTCGCCCACGTCCACGTCGGGGATGAGGACGACGAGGGAGCCAGAACCGTATTCCCCAAGCAGGTTATAGGAACCGGAAGGCAAGGAATCGAAAATATAATGTCCCCGCGCGTCGGTAATGACCGAATCCGTATCCGCGGGAAAGGCGGTGGGTAGCGCCTTCACCCGCGCCCCTTGCACCGGCTTGCCCGACCCGTCCACCAGGATGCCGTATACCCCGAGTTCGTTCTCCACCTCCGAGCCCCGGCCCGCCTGGCGGTTGTCCAGGATGCATCCTATCGCCAGGAAAAGGACGAGGGCGCCCAGCGCCGCGGCGAAATTCCTCACCCGCATGTCAGATGGAGAGCGGGAAGAATTGGAAATTGCATTGGAACACCTTGGTCGGCGCCATGTCCACCTCGGTCATGGCCAGGATCTTCTTCCGCAACGCGCGGATGTCGTCCTTGACCTGGGCGAAGCCCTGTTCGGAAAGCGAAACGGTCAGGCAGGAAACGTCCCGCTCCTCCTTCGAATAGCGATCCAGGGCCTCGATCGCCAATTCCATATTGTGCTTCAGGAAGTTCGCCATCACCACCGAAGGGAAGGAAGCGTCCTTCTTCAGCACCGCGTCCTTGGATTTGTACCCGCCGATCCCGTTCGCCTCGATCATGCCCAGCCGCAGGAGCAAGGCCACGCTCTCGCGGGCTTCCGCCTGCCGGATCGGAGGGCTGAGCCGGCGCGCCAATTCGGCGTAATCGCCGCGGAAAGGATGGAAAAAGAGCAGCTCGCGGATCGCCCCGTGGTACCACTTGGAATAGAATTCCAGGCGATCCATGCCCACCATGTCGGCGCGGACCTCCTTGAAGGCGATCATCTTCTGGAAGTAGCGGGTGCGCTCCTCCAGCGATCCCGCTTGTCCGAACAGCACCATGGATTCGAAGTAATCGGTTTCCGAATCGCGCAATCGCAGGAGCTTGGCGAGCTTGACGATATGGCTGCCGTGGATATTGGTGCGCCCTTTGACCACGTCGGCGAACCAGCCGGCCGAACTGGCCCCTGCCTTTTCCTGGATGAACCGATGCGAGAACTTGCGATCCGTTTTCTTCCGGGCCGAGTAATAGTCGGCCAGGTATTTCCGGAAATCGGTATACGCGAAGATGTCGGTTCCGGAGGCGACGGGCATGGGGCTAAAGTTAACCAGGGCCCGGGGGCGCGTCTCGTCGGCCGCTCCCGAATCCGCTCTTCCGGGACGAGCAAAAAACCAAAAAAGGCGCAGAATCGTTTCGATGCCGATCGCGGGAACCGGCGAGGCGGCGTGGATCGCGCGGGCAGGGGCAAACAAAAAAGGGGCGGACCCAACGGATCCGCCCCCCCACTAGCCCCGACTATCAAGCGGGTCCGGTTTCCCGGACTTGTCCGCCCCGGCAGGCTATCTATGGTTTAAGATACGGCATTCCCTCCTCGGGGTCAAGCACCATTGCGCATGGTGAGTGACCGCTATGCGGGAGCTTTGGCCCCTTGAAGTTGCTTCAGCTTTTCCTTCTGGTCCTTCTTCAATTGCCTGAACTGATCCCCCGTTTCGCTTTTCCGGTAATACTCGTCGAGGGGGAAGCATCCCGACTTGAGGCCGTTGCGGGGCGCGGTGGTGCAATCCGAGAAGGTACGGCAGATGTTCTTCGTTTCCAGCGCGCCCTTTTCCAGGGAATCGGCGATGATGCGGGGGTAGGAAAGCACCATGCGGCCCATGCCGGCGAAGTCGGTCCAGCCCTCGCGGACCAGGGCCTGGGCCACCTGGGGCATGTATTCCTGGAGGTAGGTTAGCCCTGAGCTCACCAGGGGCATTTCCGGCGCGGCCGCCTTCAGCTTGCGGACCACCTGGATCTGGCGTTCCACGTTGATCATCGGATCTTCGGCGGGCTGGTAGCCGTCGGAAGGGGGGAACAGGGCCGGCCGCTGGATATGCGGGTTGTAATAGGGGGAGCCCGCCGACACGTTGACGATGGCTACCCCCCAGGACTTGAGGAGCTTCAGGTACTGCGCGGTCTCCGCCAGATCGTACCGGATCGGATCGGCCTTGTCTATCCCGAACCCGTACCGGTAGGGCAGGCAATCGGAATACTCTTCCGGCATCCCGGGCCCGAGGTTCCCGTCGCTGGCTTGCGCGGGATCGGGCTTGAAGGGCACGAAGTCGAAGGCCGAAAGGCGCACGCCCAGGATGAGCCGGGGCGCGACCTGGCGTATGCCCGCGAGGATCTCGCGCGCGAAGGTCGAGCGCTGCTCCAGGGTCTCGCCGCCGTACTTGCCCTTGCGGGTGAAGGCGGAGAGGAATTCATGGCCGAGGTAGCCATGGCATTGCTTGATGTCGACGAAGGGGATGCCCGCCTTGTCGGCCAGGCGCGCGGCCTCCACGTAGCGCTCGATCAGGTCCCGCACGTCGTCGTCGGCCATGATCGGGTAGTCCATCGGCAAGCCGAACTTGGGATTGAGGATGGGATGGGCGTAGGCGAGCTTCGGCTCCAGCTTCTTCTTGTCGTGGGGACGGCAGAAGCGCCCGGAATGGGTGAGTTGCAGGCCCCAGAGCACGTCGGCGGAGGTGCCGAAAGAGCGGGCATGGGTTTCCAGGGCCTCATGCGCGGCATCGGCCAACTCCCCCATGGTGCCGGGATTGGCCATCAACTGATTGGGGTTGGCGCGGCCATCGGGGCGCACCGCCACGGCTTCCATGCCCCAGAGCAGCTTGGCCCCGGACTCGCCGAAGCGGCGCCAGCGCCGTACCAGATCGGGAGTGGGATGCCCATCCGTCGTCGCGTCCCAGCCTTCCATCGGATGGATGGCCCAACGGTTCCCGACCCGGAAGCCCCCCACCTCCATGGCCTGGGCCAACGGGGATTCCGGCGCCTTCAGGATGGACTCATCGATGGGAAGGTCCAAGCACAGCTCTTGCATCCGCTCCCGGAACGCGGACGGGGATTTAATGGAGGTTATTCGCTTAAGATTCGGATTCATGAATTTCTACCCCTCGGATTCGCCTTCTAATCACGCTCTTAATATAAGGCCCATGAAATAATCATACCGGGTATTTTTTCCCATGCGATATTTTTATGGATGTATTATGTTGAGGAAGTCCGATTAGGGGATGAAGCGAAACTAAAAACCCCCAACCCACGGATATTGCGCGAATGATAAAATTGGATAGCGCCATGGCAAACCACCCGCAATTCCGGCTCCGCGAGGCATCGGTCTTTTCCCGCCAGGTGAAGACGCGCATGCCGTTCCGGTTCGGGCGGGCCACCATGACCCAAATGCCTATCCTGCATTTGCGCCTGACCCTGGAAACCCCGGAAGGCAAGATCCTTTCGGGAGCCAGCGCCTGCGGGATCCCGCCGCTCTGGTTCGACAAGGCCGCGGGCAAGACGCATGCGGACAATATCCAGGATCTTTCCGTCTCCCTGCGCCTGGCCCTGGACGAATACATGAAGCTGGACGCGGCGCCCGTCTGGTTCCTGCACAAGATCGCCGAGCCGCCGACGCGGAAAATCGCGGAGGCCAAAGGCCTCAACGGCCTCACCGCGGGCTTCGGCGTCGCCTTGGTGGATTCCGCCCTGATCGATGCCGCATGCCGCCATGCGGGCATGCCTTTCCATACCGCCCTGAAAACCGATCTGTTCGGGTACGGCCAGGACTTCGGCGCCTTGATTCCCGACCGCCCCCTGGAGCGGATCGCGCTCCGCCATACCGTGGGGCTGGCCGATCCCATCCGCGACGGCGACATCGCGGAACCCGTCAACGACGGCTTGCCGGAATCCCTGGAGCAGGTGGTGCGCCATTACCGGGCGCGCTTCTTCAAGCTCAAGATCTCGGGCGACGCGGCCGCCTCGCGCGAACGCCTGCGCCAGATCGCCGCCGTGCTGGACGCGCAGGCCGGCGATTACCGCGCCACCCTCGACGGCAACGAGCAGTTCCACGATATGGCCGAGTTCGCCCTCTTCATCCGCGACTCCAAGGGCGATCCGGCCTTGCGCGGGCTCTGGGAACGCACCTTGCTCATCGAGCAGCCCGTGGGGCGCGCGTATTCCCTGGTCGACGCGGTGGCCGAACCGTTGCGGGAGATCTCCGCGTTCAAGCCCGTCATCATCGACGAATCGGACGGGGACGACGACGCGGTGGATCGCGCGTTGGCGCTGGGGTACCAGGGCATCTCGGCGAAGAATTGCAAAGGCGTGTTCCGCACCTTGCATAGCTTCCGCGCGGTCAAGGCGGCGGAAGCGCGGGGAGGGCTGACCCCCATCCTGTCGAGCGAGGATCTCACCAATGCGCCCACCCTGCCCCTGCAGCAGGATCTCTGCGTGGCCGCGGCCCTGGGCATCCGCCACAGCGAACGGAACGGCCACCATTATATCGTCGGGTTCGATTTCCTCTCCCCCAAGGAGAGGGCGGATGCCTTGCGGGAGTTCCCGACCCTTTACGCGGAGCGCGGCGAAGGTTCGCCCGTGGTCCGCATCGAAAACGGCTACATCGATGCCGCCGATCTCAACCGCCACGGGTTCGGGGCCGCCTCCGAACCCGATTGGGATGCGTTGGAGCCCGTCAAGCTCCCCGGCATCCCCGCGGATCTGATCGGGGACGGCACCCAGGAAGGAAGGAACGCGATATGAACGAAAGCACAGGCACGACCGAGGCCCTGGATCAGGACGACGAGGGCAAGCTGACCGAAGAGGCGCAAGAAGCGCCGGCAGGACGCGACCGGAGCCGGACGTACGATTTCTCGGTCCTCCGCAACCTGCGCAAGGCCCAAGGCTTCACCATCGCCGACATCGCGCAGTCCTCGGGCATCTCCACCGCGGTGATCTCGCGCATCGAGCGCAACCAGGCCGTGCCCGAGCTCGATACCCTGGCGCGGCTGGGGAAGGCCTTCGGCATCTCGGCGACCGATCTCCTGGGCCTGGCCGAGTTCCGCACCGCCCAGGTCACCCACTCGCAGCATTACGTGTCGGGCGGCTTCCAGTTCCAGCACATCAACTTCATGAACATCCAATGCTTCCTGGGTTCCGCCATGGCCGGCGGCGCGGTCAACCGCCCCGAGGTGCACCACAACGATCACGAGATCGTCTGGGTGCTGCAGGGGAGCATCGAGATGATCCTCAACGAGGAGAGGCACGTGCTGAAGGAAGGCGACGCCATGCAATTCGACGCCGTGCTGTCCCACACCTACAAGGCCCTTTCGGATTGCCGCATCCTCACGATGCACATCCGCAAGGGAAAGCAGATCTGAGGCCCGCCCGCCCATGATGGACATCCGCACCTCGCTCAAGGCCTCCGATCTGGCCCCCAAGCTGGACCGCATGTGGGCCCTCTCCGCCGCCAAGATCAAATCCATCGAGAAGTCCTGGGACCCGGCCGCCGGGTCGCCGGTCTTCACCGTGAAGGGCCGCTACGCCTCCAAGGGCTGGACGGAATGGACCCAGGGATTCGTCTACGGTTCGGCCCTGCTGCAATACGACGCCACCAACGATTCCGAGTTCCTCGCGCTCGGCCGGGACCATACCTTCAAGGACATGGCCGGGCACGTGACGCATTTCGGCGTGCATGACCACGGCTTCAACAACGTGAGCACCTACGGCAACCTGTGGCGGATGATCGGCGAAGGCCGGATCAAGGCCGAGGGCCGCGAGAAGGACTTCTACGAAATGGCCCTGAAGGCCTCGGGAGCGGTGCAGGCCAAGCGCTGGACGCGCATCGCCGGCGGGAGGGGATTCATCCACTCCTTCAACGGCCCGCATTCCCTTTTCGCCGATACCATCCGCTCGCTGCGCGCGCTGGCCCTGGCGCATAGGCTGGGCCATGCCCTGCTGGACGAGAAGGACGCCAAGATCAGCCTGCTGAAGCGCCTGATCGAGCATGCCTCGGTGACCGCCGAATTCACGGTGTTCTACGGCATGGGCCGCGACGCCTACGATACCCCCGATCAGCGCGGGCGCACCGCCCACGAGATCATCTTCAACACCAACGACGGCAATTACCGCTGCCCCAATTCCCAGCAGGGGTATTCGCCTTTCACGACCTGGACGCGCGGCCTCGCCTGGGTGATGCTGGGTTACGCCGAGGAACTCGAGTTCCTGCAGTCGTTGCCGGACGCCGAGCTGGAGGCCGTGGGCGGGCGCGCACCCGCCGAAGCGGCCATGCTGAACGCGGCCAAGGCCGCCTGCGACTTCTATATCGCCCATTCCCCCAAGGACGGGATTCCCTATTGGGACACCGGCGCGCCGAACCTCCATAAGCTCGGCGATTACCTCGCGCGCCCGGCCGATCCCTTCAACGAGCACGAGCCCGTGGACGCTTCGGCGGCCGCCATCGGGGCGCAAGGGCTGCTTAGGCTGGGCCGCTACCTGCGCGCCCGGGGCGAACCCGCGCAAGGCGACAAGTATTGGCAGGCGGGCCTCACCGTGGCCGATCGCCTGCTGGAAGAACCCTACCTGAGCGCCGATGCCGGCCATCAGGGATTGCTGCTGCATTCCGTCTACCATCGCCCCAACGGTTGGGATTACATTCCTCCCGGCGCCAAGGTCCCCTACGGGGAATCGAGCCAATGGGGGGACTACCATTTGCGCGAGGTCGCCTTGTACCTCGGGCGCATCAACAAGGGCGGGAAGTACTACGCCTTCTACGGAGCGTGAACGGAAATGCCTAATCGCGTAGCGGCCATCACGGGCGGCGGACGGGGGATAGGGCTGGGGATTTCCCGGGCCTTGGCGCGGGAAGGTTTCGCCCTCGCCCTATGCGGCCAGAAAGAGGAAAAGGACGTCGAGTCCCTTCCGGCGCTGCGCGCCCTCGGGACCGAAGTGCTGTACGCGCGCGCCAACGTGGCGGATGCGGGCGATCGCGAGGCCTTCCTGGAGGCGATCAAGCGCCGCTTCGGGCGCCTGGACGTCCTGGTCAACAACGCGGGGATAGCCCCTAAGGTGCGGGCCGATATCCTGGAGGCGGGCGAGGAAAGCTTCGACGAGCTCATCCGCGTCAACCTGAAGGGGCCTTACTTCCTGACCCAGCAGGCCGCGCGCTGGATGCTCGCCCAACGGAAGGAGGATCCGCAGCGCGTCCAGTCCATCATCAACATCACGTCCATCTCGGCCACCGTGGCCTCGACCAACCGGGGCGATTATTGCCTGGCCAAGGCCGCCTTGGGCATGTCGAACCAATTGTGGTCGGCGCGCCTGGCCGGCTCCGGCATACCCGTGTACGAGGTGCGCCCGGGGATCATCAAGACCGACATGACCGCGGGCGTCACGGAAAAGTACGATGCGCTCATCGCCAACGGCCTCGTCCCCCAGAACCGCTGGGGCCTGCCCGACGACGTGGGCAAGGCCGTAGCCATGCTGGCGCGCGGCGATCTCCCCTATTCGACCGGGCAGGTGATCCTGGTGGACGGCGGGATGACGCTGGCGCGCTTATGATCCGGTAATCCCAGAGGAGCCCAGCCATGTCGCCCATAGTCGATCGCCTCGCCTCCATCCGCCTCATGCCCGTGGTCATCATCGACCGGGCCGAGGACGCCTGGCCCCTGGCCCAGGCCTTGAAGGCCGGCGGGCTTCCCTGCGCCGAAGTCACCTTCCGCACCGCCGCCGCCGAGGCCGCCATCCAGGCCATCGCCAAGGACAAGGACATCTGCCTGGGGGCCGGCACCATCCTGCAGCCCGATCAGGTCGATCGCGCCGTGGCCGCCGGCGCCACCTACATGGTGACCCCGGGCTTCAACGCCAAGGTCGTGCGCCGCTGCCGCGAACTCGGCGTCCCGGTCTTTCCCGGCGTGGCCACCCCGACCGAGATCCAGATGGCGCTGGACGAGGGGGTGGACGTCGTGAAGTTCTTCCCAGCCGAATCCCTGGGAGGCGTCAAGGCCCTGAAGGCCATCGGGGCCCCCTATTCGATGGTGCGCTTCATCCCGACCGGCGGCATCGACCTGGCCAAGCTGCCCGATTACCTGGCCTACAAGTCCGTGGTCGCCGTGGGCGGTTCGTTCATGGTGGCGCCCGAACTCCTGAAGAACGGCGATTGGGACGAGGTGACGCGCCTTTCCGCGAGCGCCGTGGCCCTGGTCAAGGCCGGCAAGTAACCTACACGCTACCCCGGCCGCGGCCGGGACGGCGCGGGCCGAAGGCCCGCGCGGAGGAACCATGAGCCAATCCCCCTTGCTTTCCGTCAAACCCCGGACCGCCTGCCGCTTCGACCAGATCTCCCTGGGCGAAATCATGCTCAGGCTGGATCCCGGCGACATGCGCATCAAGACCGCCCGCAGCTTCCGGGCCTGGGAAGGCGGCGGCGAATACAACGTGGCGCGCGGCCTGCGCCGCTGCTTCGGCCTCCGCACCGCGGTGGTCACCGCTTTCGCCGACAACGAGGTCGGCCGCCTGGTGGAGGATTTCATCCTGCAAGGGGGCGTCGATACCTCCTTCATCAAATGGGTGCCCTATGACGGCCTGGGGCGCGCCACCCGGGTGGGCCTCAACTTCACCGAGCGCGGATTCGGCGCGCGCGGCGCGGTGGGCGTATCCGATCGCGGGCATACCGCCGCCAGCCAGCTCAAGAAGGGCGACATCGACTGGGAAGAGGTATTCGGGAAGCAGGGGGCCCGCTGGTTCCATACCGGCGGCATCTACGCCGGCCTTTCCGAGACCACCCCGGAGGTGATCGAGGAGGCCATGATCGCGGCCCAGCGGCACGGGACCCTCATCTCCTTCGATCTCAACTACCGGCCTTCCCTGTGGAAGAACTTCGGCGGGCAGAAGCGGGCCCAGGAAGTGAACCGCAAGCTGGCCCGCTACGTGGACGTGATGATCGGGAACGAAGAGGATTTCACGGCCTCGCTGGGGTTCAAGGTCGCCGGCACCGACGAGCATTTGTCCTCCCTGGAAACGGACAGCTTCAAATCGATGATCCAGGACGTGGTGAAGGAGTTCCCGAACTTCAAGGTCATCGCCACCACCTTGCGGACGGTGAAATCGGCCTCCGTCAACGATTGGGGCGCGGTAGCCTGGGGCGGCGGGAAATTCCACGAGGCCGCGATGCGCAAGGGCCTGGAGATTTACGATCGCGTGGGCGGCGGCGACAGCTTCGCTTCCGGGCTCGTGTACGGGTTGATGGAGAAAGGCGATCTGGCCGCCGCGGTCGAATACGGCGCGGCGCACGGCGCCTTGGCCATGACCACCCCGGGCGACACCTCGATGGCGAGCCTGGCCGAGGTGGAAAGCCTGGTCAAGGGCGGAAGCGCGCGCGTCCAGCGCTGAATCCCCTTCCGGCCGACGGCTGGGGAAAGGAACGGGATCATGGGGAACCGGATGCTTTTGGCGTCCTTGCTCGCTTGCCTCACCCTGGCGGGAGCGGAAGACAACGCCCTTAGCGCGGATGAAAGGGCCGCCGGCTACGATCTTCTTTTCAACGGCATCGATCTGCACGGTTGGCACGGGTACCGCAGGGACACCGCCCCCAGCGGCTGGTCGGTCCGGACGGATCTGCCGCTAGGCCCTCGCATCCAGAACGGGAACGGCGAAAAGCTCTATCTCCTGTCGGATAGGAAATACCAGAACTTCGATTTGAAGTTCGATGCGCAGACGCCGATCAACGGGGAGAGCGGCGTCCACATCCGGTTTGAGGAGACGGCGACCACCCCTTATGACCATATCTCCGGCCCGCTTTTCCAAATCTGCGGCCCGTATAATGTCGACTGCGTGATGGACACCCATCACTTCGGTTCCTGCTATGACATGTTCGCTCCCATCGCGTCTTTGCGGGAAACCTGGCCCAACCCGCCGGGAACCTGGAACCGGATCCGCATCGTCGCCTTCGACAGCGACATCGTCCATTACGGTAATGGGAAGAAACTTCTGGAGTACAGGATCGGCAGCCCGGAATTCCTGGACGCCTATTCCAAAAGCAAGTACAGCAACGATGGCAACAATGGCCGCTACTACGATATCCATCCCGGCGGATTCGCCTTGCAGCATCGGGGCGATACCGGGATCGCGTACCGCAACATCAAGGCGAAGGAATTGTCCGCGCATCCCTTCCTCCGGGAATTCCAGGCCACCGGCAAATGGCCCGACTCGCTGCCCCAGGATTTCGCCTTCGGCCTCGCGGCCTCCGGGATCCCCGTTCGCGACCGCGAGAAGCCTTCCGGGATCCATGCCTCCGCACTCGCGTCCGGCTCGCTCCTGATCGAAGCCGGAAACGACCTGGACGGTTTCGAGGCGTGGAACCTGGAAGGCAGGGCCCTGCCTTACCGGAAGCTCTCGGATAAGGCCTATCTGGTGGAACGAGGAGAAGGGGCCGCCGGGGTGATCCTCATCCGCCTCAAGGCGAACGGGCGGATTTACCCGAAGCGGATCGGCCCGTTTTAGCATCGGTCCCGCCGGCGATCAGGTAGAAGCCGGCGGGAACGGGCGCTCCCGATCGGTCGGCATCCCCCGATCCGCGGAAGGATCCCGAGAGGCGCCCGAGGGGATCGATCAGCCGCAAATCCCAGGGGCGCGCCGAAGCGGTACCGAGGAGGAGGAGTCCGCCGGATGCCCTGCCCGCCGCGTACCCCGCCCTGCCGGGGCCGCGCGGGGCGAGGATCGGGGTTCCCACCCGGTCCGGCCAGGCGTACTCCGGATCGGCCCAGGGATCCGTCGCCAAGCGGCGGATCTTGATGTTCCGGTACCAGACATGGCTGGCGTGATCCTGCAGCAGCAGCTTGCCGGCATGGATATCGCCGTAGAGAGGGAAGCTGCTGTACTTGCTGACCTCGTACCTGGCCTTCCAGGTCGAATCGCCGATGGTGTATTCGAGCAGCTTGATGCCATTGCCGAAATGGGCCACCTTGTCGTTGAACATCACCACGCGCAAGGTATTGTACTCGTTCGCGGGGCGGATCCAGGGCCGCGCGGGCGCGAACATATCGTAACAGGCGCCCGGGCTGTACACGTCGGCCCCGTTCCGGTAGTCGGGATCGGCTTTGCCGCAGATCTGGGTCTCGGGCCCGGTCCGCTTCGCCTCCTTGTCCTCGGTTTCCAGGTAGCGGAGGAAGATCCCGCTGTTGCCCGAATCGGGCAGCTTCCAATCGATGGAGATATCGAAGTTGTCGCAGACGAATTGCTCGGGAGCCAGCACGGCGCCTACGGCGAACCCGCCCAGGGGATTCCCGCGCAGGTACAGGGCGCTATCCTGGATGATCCAGCCGCCGTTGGCGATGGAGGTTTTGCGGTACGAATGCCAGCCGGCCAGGGATTTCCCGTCGAACATCAATTCCCAGCCCGCGCGCTTCTCGGCCTCGGTCAAGGCATTCACCGGCTGGGCGCGGGGCGCGAGGAAGGCGGATGACAGGAGGCCCAAGCATAGGGGGAGCCGCATGCGGTTCCCGGATCCCTTCCGATTCATTCCAGCAATGTAAAGCCCGTTCCGGGATTATAGGCGCCGATCCGCCGGAAAAAAATGGAGGTTCCCTCGGGATCCGGCGCGGAATTCCCGGAAGGCGGCCATTTCTGCCACGCTCTACCATTTTCGAGGGTCGAAAAGGATTCGGAGGGGGATCACCGGGCGGAAACGCGGCGGGCGGCGGCCCGCGAAGGCCCGCGGCGCGCGCCGAGCTTGCGCCCGTTCAGATCGTAGGATCGCGTCCGGTCGGCCCGGAAGCGCGGGCGCGCCCCGGCGGAACGCAGGCGGGCGGGGCGCGGCACCTCGATCTCCCAATCCACCCGGGTTTCCGGGCCGGGCAGCGCGATCGCGAGGGTATCCGATCCGGACAGCAACAGCGCGGAATCGCAATCCGCCGGCACGCCTTCGATCGCGAACTTCCCGTCCGTTCCCGCTTCCGCGAACAGGTCCGCGGCGATGCCCCCGTTCCGGCAGGAGAGCAAGGCGCGCGCGCCGGGGAAAGGCCCCTTGTCCTTGGCGCTCAAGGCGCCCCGCACCGTCTTCCCGGAATGCGCGGAGTCGATCCCGAGTTCCACCTTCCAGGAACCGTGGGCCGGCGGCCCGTGGAAATGGAGACCGTTGGAATTGGTCTTGCGGCCCGGCGCGGAAGCCGTGAGGAGGTAGGCCGTGAAGGTATGCAGGTCCCGGAAATCCAGCTTGCCTGCCGAATCGGCGGCCAGGCACCGCGGGGATTCGTATTCCGCGGCGGAAATGACGGCCCGGGCATCCGACAGGGGTTGGGAAGGGTCCTCGGCCTTCACCACCTGCACCGTCAGGGAATGGATCAAGTCCAATTGGATGTCGAGTTCGAGATTCCGTTCCGGAGCCAAGGCGAAAGTTTGCGATGCGAACGGCCAATATCCGGGCATGCGGACCCGCACGTTGCAGCCCATCCCGCAATCGGCGACATCGGAAAAACGGTAGGCGCCCGCAGAGTCCGTCTGCATGGAATCGGTGCCCGGCCGCTTGCCGGCCAGGTATACCCAGGCCCCTTCGAGGGGCAGGAAGGAGGGGGTATCGGCGACGGTTCCGAATACGGTTCCCGCATGGGAGTGCATGCCGCCCAAGAGGGACGCGGCGGCCAGGAAGACGCGAAAACCCCGCCCCGTGTTTCCCATTCCCCTCCCGATGCGAACGGCGGATGCCCCTACGCGCTGCCGGAAGGCGGCGGGAAGGCGGAGCGGTTCGCGGCTGGGATCAGCCCATCCAGTGTTCGCGGCTCCAGAACAGCATCAGCCCGAAGGCCGTGCAGAATCCGAAGAAGGAATTCCATAGGACCAGGCCGAGCACCAAGGTGGCGCCCGTCGAGAGCGAGTAGGAGATGGACGCGGCCGCGCCGGCGGCCCAGATGACGAAAAGGAGGATGCCCGAGATCAGGTTCATATGCGACTCCGCAAGCCGCACCGGATCCCGGGCGGCCGCCAAATGATAGCAAAACCCGCCCGCGGCGCGCAGGGCCCCGTCGGGGTCCGGACCGCACGGGAAAGGGGAATCAGCGGGACGGGACGCAAAGGGGCCGGGACAGTCTAGCTCCGTCCACCTCGCCCGCGATCAGGTAGAAACCCGGGGCGGCAGGAGCCGTGGCGAGCACGCCGGAGCCGGCGCCGCGGAAATCCGCGCGGGCCCGTCCGGACGGATCGAATAGGCGGAGATCCCAGCGGCGGGGGCTTTCCGAGGAAAGCGCGATCCGGCCGCCGCCCAGGCGCATGGTAATGGCGCGCCCCGCCCGTCGCGCGGCCAGGATGGGGGTACGCTGATCCGGCCACAGGAAGGCGGGATCGGACCAGGGATCCCTGGCCAAGGGCCTGATCTTCACGTTCCGGTACCACACGTGGCTCGCATGATCCTGCAAGAACAGCTTGCCCGCATGGATATCGCCGTACAGCGGGAAGTACTGGTACTTGCTCGAATCGTAGCGGGCCGTCCAATCGGGATCGCCGATGACGTATTCGAGCAGCTTCAACCCGTTCCCGTAATGGGCCACCTTGTTCTCGTACATGATCACGCGCAAGGTGTTGTATTCCTCGGCCGGGCGGATCCACGGCTGCGCGGGGGCGTACATGGCGTAGCATGCGCCCGGGCTCGTGACCGAAGTGCCTCCCTGGTAATCGGGATGCAGAGCGCCGCAAACCTGGGTTTCCGGGCCCGTGCGGATGCTTTCCCGGTCTTCGGTCTCGAGGTAGCGCAGGAATATCCCGCTGTTGCCGGAATCGGGCAGCTTCCAATCGATGGCGATCTCGAAATTCTTGTACGCGTAGGTTTCGGGCGCGAGCAGGCCGCCGGCCGCCGGGCCGCGCAAATAGATGGCGCTATCCTTGACTATCCAGCCGTTCTCGGTGATGGACGTCTTCTTGAAGGAATGCCAGCCCGAAAGCGATCTCCCATCGAACATCAATTGCCATCCCTCGGCCTTTTCCGTATCGGTCAGGGCATTCGGGATCTGCGCGAAGGATGGGGAAAGGAGAGACATATGCAGGCCGAGATAGGCCAGGAAGCGGCGGGTAGCCATGCCCAGCTAATATAGGGCTTGGCCCGGGGGAAAGTGTACCGGACCCGGCACTCCGCCGGCCAAAAGCAAACCCCTTCCCCGGGCTTGCTTCGTAAATACCGGCCTCCAATTCTGGGGATTGGCATAGCGCCGACAACAGGATTTTGTGCTTCGTTGTTTACCGAATCGGGCATGATTTAGCTTTTCCAGAATGATTTGGCGTTTCCTGCGAAATATCGACCCTGATCTCCGATCTGCAAGCCCGTTCATTTTGCTTCGTGAAAAAATCCGCTTTCCACCAGCTTTATGGGGTCCTGCTCGATATATTTACCCCATCGAAGGGTACATCGACCCTGCCGAATAAGGGAGTCAGAGGTTCCATGCAAAATCCAATGCTCAGAATGCTTATCGCCGCCGGAATCGGAAACCTGCTCACCCTAGCCCAGGCCCAGGACATCAACAAGCTATCGTCCGCCGAAACCTCCGCGGGCTATGACCTGCTCTTCAACGGCACCGACTTCAAGGGCTGGCACGGCTACCGTATGACCACGATTCCGGATGCCTGGACCGTCAAGACCAACGCCCCCCTGGGCACCCGCATCGAGAACGGGAACGGCAACAAGCAATACCTCATGACCGACAAGAAGTACAAGAACTACGATCTGAAGCTCGAAGTGCAGGTTCCCGCGAACGCCAATAGCGGGGTCTTCACGCGGTACGAGGAAAACGCCTCGAGCCCCGGCGACCACCGGTCCGGCCCGGAAACCCAGGTGTGCGGATCGAGCGACGTGGACTGCGCCTCCTCGGTCCATTTCTTCGGCGCCTGCTATGATATGTTCGGCCCGAAGATCACCAACTGGGCGAATCCTTCCGGCCAGTGGAACCAGCTCCGCATCATCGCCTTCGACAGCAACATCGTCCATTACGGGAACGGCAAGAAGATCGTGGAATACAAGATCGGGACCCAGGAATTCCTGACCGCCTACGCCAAGAGCAAATACGCGTCCGACGGCAACAACGGCCGGTACTACGACATCCACCCCGGCAGCTTCATGCTCCAGCATCACGGCGAAACCGGGGTCACCTTCCGGAACCTCCGCGCCAAGGAACTGACCGTACACCCGTTCAAGCAGGAATTCACCGACGGCAAATGGCCGGAAACCTTGCCCATGGATTTCGTTTTCGGCGCGACGACCAAGGCGGTCGCCCCCTCCCCCTCCCGTGCCGCCATCCCGGAAATCCACGCCACCGCGGCCGGATCCCGCGAGACCCTTGTGAAGGTTTCGGGCCAGTTCAGCTCGGTCGAAATCCTCGGCATCGACGGGCGCGCGCTGGCGTTCCGGAAAACCGCCGGCGGCGACTACTTGATCCAACGCGGACGCAACGCGGCCGAAATCGCGATCGTGCGGGTCCGCTCCGAGGCGGGGCTGCATTCCAAGGTCATCAGCCTCCCGTGAAGCCGCCTTCCGGGAAGGCGCGATAATTCCTACTCTTCATCTCCGCATTTGAGATCCGTCACGCCTCTTGCAAGGATAAGACATGCATAAGTCATTGCCTCCGGTGTTCCTGGCCGCGTTCCTCGCCGCGATCCCCGCGCAGTCCGAAGGGACCGACGGGATACGCTTCAAGGGGGCGCAGGCCTTCTACGAGTTCGGCAGCATCATGAAAGGCGTGGAGCTCTCCACCGACACCATCACCAACCAGTGGGTGCAGCGCTTCGGCGGGACCTTCGATCTGGAAGCCAGCCGCGGGGATCATCTCGGCCTCTATTTCGGGACCGGGAGCATCTTCTGGCATGCCGTGCCCCTGGTGGTGGGCAACAGCGCCGCCAAGGTCTTCTACGGCGACGCCATCCTCACCAAGGCCTTCGCCCAATTCACGGTCGGGGACAAGCAGGCTCCCTCCTTGACGGGAAAGCTCGGCTTCTTCCCGGTCAAGTACGGCAACGCGCGCAACCTGGGCGAATACCTGTTCCGCACCGGGACCTACCCGGATTACATCGTGACGGGAAACGGGTACACCGCGGTCAACACCACCACCACCGCCGTCCTGGGGACCCAGTGGAGCCAGGGCTTCTCCAACGGCTTCTCCCATGACCTTTTCATCACCAGCGAGCGGCAATCCTATCCGCTGCATGATCTCTCCCTCACCTACCTGGCCCAATACAAGGGCGGTTTCTTCAACGCCGGCCTGGGCATCCAGTTCGATCGCCTCATCCCGGTCAAGCCCAGCATCACCACCCCTACCGAGGAGAAGAACACCTGGTTCGAGTACCAGGGGCGGAAGTACGCCAACAACCCGGAGTACTACCATTTGCTGGGCATGGGAGCCGGCCATGACGGGCGGGCGGATTCGACGCGCTGGTTCGCCGACGAGGCCCTGGTCGACAGCCTCCGGAAAGCCTGGGTCGCGGATCCCGCCAGCCGGCCCAAGCTCAACAAGTACAGCTTCCAGGGGATCAAGCCGCTGGCCATGATGTCCCTCAATTTCAAATCGCTGTTCGGGGAAGGGATCTTCCGCAACGACGAGATGATGCTCTATTCCGAAGCGGCCCTGATGGGATGGGAGAACCGCCCCATCTATTACGAGAAGCGCATGGATCGGCTCGTGGCCATGGTGGGATTCAACTTCCCCACCTTCGGGCTGCTGGACAACCTCAATGTCGAGGTGGAAAGGAACACGAGCCCGTTCGTGAACGGCTACCGGAACGCCCGCGAAGGGAACATCCCGCTTCCCGATTACAATTACGACCAGGTGAACGGGTACGACCCCGAGGATCGGCACGGCGACGATATCAAGTGGTCGGTGTACATGGGCCGCAAGATCATCGATGGCTTCCAGATCCAGGCGCAGGCCGCGAGCGATCATCTGCGCGGCCGGCGCTACACCCGCGTGGTCTCGGAGAATTCCCTGCTGGTGGACAAGCCCGACTGGTACTACGCCATCAAGCTGGTCGTCGCCCTCTAGGCCGAAAAGGACCGCGCCGCCAGGCGGGTCCATGACCATGTAAGGGTCCCCGGCGCGCCGGGGACGGTCCTTGGCTTCGGAACCGATTACCCCCCCCCCCGACACACTCGCCCTGCCGGCAATCCCAGGTCGTCCCTAAGCGTTCCAGAAGATTCTACGGAACGTTTGCGGGATGTATCCGGAACCGGTCTCAGCCCCAGCGGTCGCGCGATGACCTGGGCGAGAGCCCGGACCCAGGACGGGGGGATCTACGTCCCTTGCCCGAACAACGCCTTGACCCAGGCGGAAGCCTCCGGCGGCTACCGGTTGATTTGGAACGGCAAGGATTTTTCGGGATGGAAGACGTATGGTCGGGACTCGGTCGTGTCCAGCTTCGCAATCGCGGGCAGTTCCGGGACGGAGAACAATGCTCCGCCCAGCGAAAACCCGGATTCCAACGTGATCGAAATCTCGGGTTCTTACAATACGATCGGGATCTTCACGGCCGATACCGGGTTCCAGGATTTCGATTGGATGATCGAGTTCCAGACGCCCTCCGGGAGGAGCTGCTCGAGCGGGCTCATCTATCGCTATAGCGAGAGGATCTCCAAGAATAGCCCCCTCGGCTCCCTCGATTTCCCGATCGTCAACAGTTTCCAGAACCCGGCATACGCGATTCCCCTGCTGACTTGGCCCGACTCCCCGTACCTGAACCGGGCCGCCGCTTCCGCCGGGGATACCTCCCTGATCGATACCCTTACCTTCGCGACTCCGCTTTTCCCGGCTTCGGGATCCGGGAACATTCCACCGACGATTAACGATCCGAGGCCGCTCCTGGCCCCTATCGGGGGCGGTATCCTGGTCCGGATACGGGAGGTTTCTGCCTACCGTTTGCGTTTGCATGACCTGCGCGGGGCAACGCCGAATGGACGGCGGAAGGCTTGTTTGTTCCCGCCTCAGCCGCGCCGTCCGGCGGTGTTCTCAGCCTTTGGAAGGCAGGCCGCCAGATTGAAGAAAGCGTTCTCGGCCACCTCTGAAGTCCGCCGGGGCGCGGCATCCAAGCCCCATACCCTCTAGACCGCATCCGACTTTCCGTGTTTTACCGCGGCCCGTCCAACCTGGGGCCCGGACGGCATCGCGTCCCCTATTCACACGGGTTTGCTTCCCAATTTTTAATATTTACCTCGTTTTATGCTTCGTATAATTTCAACGAATATCACGCATAAATCTCGCTGATTGGAAATCCAAACCCGGCGATCTCAATATATAAACCCTCATTTCATAGCTTTTAAGCAATTATCCCGCCGCAATCCCCAACATCTTGCTTCACAAAATTCTCAAATTTGCTTCGTATAAATATCCATTTTCATGATCATATTGCTTCGTGTAGGACTACCATAAGTGCCGGGAGTGGAAAACCAGGAGGATCGCATGAAGTGGAACGAAAACGCAGTACGGATCGGCGGGATTATGGCCTTGATGGCGTCCCTAGGAACCGCGCAAACCATGGACGGAGGGATTTACGTGGCCGGCCCCAACAACGCCTTGACCTCGGCCGAGGCCCAATGCGGGTACCAGTTGCTGTGGAACGGGAAGGACTTCACGGGATGGAAGACCTTCAACGCCGCCGCGCCGGGGACCAACTTCGGCATCGTCGGGTTGCAGGGCGCGGAGAATGGCGCGAAGAAGAGCGTGAATCCCGACTCCAACATGATCGAGGTCATGGGCGGCGGCGAAAGCATGTGGACCAAGGATACCACCTACCAGGACTTCGACTGGCTGATCGAATTCCGGACCACGCCGGGCAGAAGCCAGAACGGCGGGCTCCTGTACCGCTACAGCGAGAGCGAGAACAAGGAGAACAACGCCTCGGCTTTCGAATACCAGGTGTGCAACAGCGCGTTCATAAAGGAATGGAACGTTCCGGACGTGACCGCGGGCGCCATCTACGAGCTCAAGCCGCTGCAGAACTCGCGCTTGAACCTGGATAAGTCGCCGAATTGGATGCGGACGGACGGCAAATGGAACCAGGCCCGCATCATCTGCTATAAGGGGCGCATCGCCCATTACGGCAACGGCCTGAAGCTGGCCGAGGATCTGATGGGAACCGCGGATTGGAAGGATCGCTATCAGCACTCGAAGTTCAACAAGTACCCGTATTTCGCGACCATCCATCCCGGCAGCGTTTTCCTGCAGGACCATGGCGAGGTCTACGTGAAGTACCGGAACATCCGCATCAAGAAGCTGACCCAGAATCCCTGGGGACCCGACTCCCCCTACCTGGACCGGGCCGCCGCTTCCAAGGGCGACACTTCCCTGATCGATACGCTCACCTTCGCGATGCCCCTCTTCCCCGTAACCCGGATCGGGGCGAATCCTTATTTCGGCGCCGCTCCCGAGGTCCGCGTCCTGGCGCGCCAGGGGGGCACCTCGGTGCTGGTGGGGAAAGCCGCCGGATACGAAGCGCGCCTCCACGACCTGCGCGGCGCGGCCCTGACCCTGCGCGCGGAACGGACGCCCGACGGTTGGTTCATGCCCACGGGAAGCGTCCCCGCGGGCGCCGTGCTCAGCGTCTGGAAGGACGGCAACCGGGTCCAGGACGTCGTCCTGGGGAATAGGTAAGGGCGGCCATGCGGAAGCTTACCCTCGAACCCGGCAAGCCGCGGCGGAACCGGGACGGCAGGCCCGTTCGCCCCTTTGCCCTGCCCGCATTCGCCTTACCCGCGTCCGCCTCGCCGGCGGTGATGATACCCGCCTTCGCGCTGGCGATCCTCGGCCTCCCCGCCGTTTCCGCGTACGCCGAAGAGCCGAAAGACAGCATCGAAATCTCCCGGCCGGCCTTCCGGGTCTCGCAGGAAATCAGCCGGGTGGTCAAAGGGGGCGAGTACATCAAGAAAAGCGGCCTGGACGATGCCTGGATCGAGCCCACCACGGGCCTGGTCTCGTTCCAGGCGCGAAGGAACGGGCGCCTGGGCCTGGAGGTGGCCCTGGCGGCCACCTATTTCGCCGCGCCCTACCATTACGATCAGCCGCAGAACTACACCCGTAACATATCCGTTACGGCGCCCCGGCTCGACGCCAGCCTCCTGCTCGGCGACCCCGCCCATCCCTCCTGGCGCGCCGACGCGGGCATCTTCGGTTACAAGTACGACGAGAACGCGCGCAACCTGGGGGAATACATGTTCCGGACCTGGGCGTATCCCGGCATCATCTCGACGGGAGGGACCTACGGAAACCTGGGCGGCAATACGGCCACCCTGACGGGCCTCAAGCTGCAGAACTTCCTGGGCGCCTTCTCCCACGAGCTGCTGGCCACCCTGGAGACCGATCTCCCCCCCGTGTACGATCTGAACCTGGCCTACATGGCCAAGGCGTCCTTCGGGGAGGGCGCCGTGAAGCTGGGTGCCGGGATCCAGGTCGCGCGCCTCCTGCGCGCCGACGGCGACAAGGAAACGGCCATGCGGTATTTCCGGCACGGCGGGGCCTGGTACGCCGACGCGCCGGGTTACTACAAGGCCTGGGAAACGGGAATCGAGGGCAAGCTGGCGTCCCCGGGGGCCACGGCGGCGGATTCGGCCCGGCTCGGCCCCGGATTGGCCGAGGCGCGACGCGCTTCGGCGGTATTGGATAGCGCCGCCACGGGGCAGATCGCGCCCGCGTACAAGACCATAACCAACCGGGCCGTCAAGCCCATGGCCTGGTTCTCCCTCGATCCCAAGCCCTGGTTCGGCGGGGCGGGCATCCTGGGGGGCAAGGATCTGATCCTGTACGGCGAGGCCATCGTCCTGGGCGCCGGGAATTATCCCGTGTTCTACGACGATATCGGCCGGCGCATCCCCCTCATGGCCGGATTCAACCTGCCCGCCTTCCGCCTGCTCGACGTCCTCTCCTTCGAGGTGGAGTACTACCGCTCGCGGCTGCCCCCGGCGTTCCGCCCCAATCAGCCCAACGCCTCCCCGGTGCCGGTGACCCCGGACGCCTATGACCCGGAGGACTGGGATAAGGACAACCTGAAATGGTCGATTTACGCGGAACGGACCTTGCTCCCGGGCGTGAGCCTCACGGCGCAGCTCGCCAGCGACCATGGCCGTTCCTGGGACTGGAACTACTACGGGAGGACGCCCTGGGAAATCTACACCTCCCCGTCCGAATGGTATTGGGGGGCGAAGCTGACCGTCGGGATCTGAATCCCGCCGGGCGGCGGGGTAAGGGTGACTACCTTTCGGGGTGACAGTTCCCCCGGGCCGGGCGTCTTATCCTTGCGCCCTCGCCCGGGCCGGAAACCCGAAGGTGGCCCATGCCCGTACGCGATTACGTTTTCTTCGAGCTGACCAACAGCATCTGCTCCACCTGCCTCGCGAAAGTGGAGGCCAAGATCCTGTTCCAGGACGAAAAGGTCTATCTCGTGAAGACCTGCTTCGAGCATGGGACCGAGCGGGTGCTCATCGCCACCGATCAGGCCTATTACCGGCGCATCCGCGCCTACGCCAAGCCGGGCGAGATGCCCGTGAGGTTCAACACCCGCGAGGAGTACGGCTGCCCGTACGATTGCGGCCTTTGCCCCGGGCATGAGCAGCACTCCTGCCTCACCCTGGTGGAGCTCACCGATCGCTGCAACCTGGAATGCCCCACCTGCTACGCCGATTCGGGCCCTCTCAAGGGCCGCCACCGCACGCTGGAGGAAATCGGGCGCATGCTCGACATCATCGTGGCCAACGAGGGCACTCCCGACATCGTGCAGCTTTCCGGCGGCGAACCCACCATCCACCCGCAATTCTTCGAGGTGCTGGCGCTCGCCAAGAAGAAACCCATCCGCCATCTGATGGTGAACACCAACGGCGTGCGCATCGCCCGCGACGCCGCCTTCGCCGAAAGGCTCGCGGAGTTCAAGCCCGGCATCGAGCTGTACCTGCAATTCGACTCCTTCGAGGAGAAGGCCTTGCGTACCCTGCGCGGCGAGGACCTGCGCGAGGTACGCATGCGCGCCTTAGAGCGCCTGAACGCGCTCAACATCTCCACCACCTTGGTGGCCGTGGTGCAGCAAGGGCTGAACGACGGGGAGATCGGGAAGATCATCGATTTCGCCCTGAAGCAACCCTGCGTGCGCGGGGTGACCTTGCAGCCCGTGCAGGCCGCCGGCCGCCTGGAGAAATTCGACCCGGCCCGGGACCGGTATACCCTGACCCAGATCCGCCAGGCGATCCTCGATCAAAGCGGGGTATTCACCCCGGACGATATCCTCCCGGTGCCCTGCAACCCCGACAGCCTGGCCATGGCCTACGCCCTGAAGGTGGACGGCAAGGTCCATCCCCTGACCCGCCATATCAACCCGGACGATCTCCTGAATTCGGAGAAGAACACCATCGTATACGAGCAGGACAAGGCGCTGCGCGAAAAGGCCATCTCCCTTTTCAGCACCGGCAATTCCCCCGAGTCGGCGGGGCAGAAGCTGAGGCAATTGCTCTGCTGCCTGCCCGGCATCGCCGCCCCGTCCCTCGGCTACGAGAACGTGTTCCGGGTCATCATCATGCAATTCCTGGATCGGCATAATTTCGACGTCCGCGTGGCGAAGAAGTCCTGCGTGCACATCGTGAACAAGGACGGGAAGATCATCCCCTTCGATACCATGAACCTGTTCTACCGCGACGGGCTGGCCGAGAAGCTGAAAGCCATCCGCAAGCGCATCCGGCCGGAGGCGGCGGTTGCCTGAGCGCAAGGGCACGGGCCCCATGCGGTTCATCCTCGCGCTCGCCTTGGCCGGTACGGCCGGGGCCTGGGACGATTACGCCCCGCGTCCGGCCGGGGAGAACCATCGCCTCGGGCCGGAAGCGGAAACGCTCGACACGGCCGAAACCGGCAGGGCCCGGGTCGAGATCCCGGATTTCCCGGATACCGTAGGGGAACATCCGGTCCCGCGTCTCCTGGACCGCCGCGACCTGGACGAGAAGGTCGACGGTTTCGACCTGGTCCCGGGCCGCGCCCGGGCCGTTCTCCATCGCCTGGATACGGATAGCGGAACCCTCTGGTCGGCCTCGGCTCCCGTGCGCGCCGGCTCCGACGACGCCCGCTTCCTGCGCCTGCTTCCCGGAGGGCAGGTACGCCTGGATACCCTTCCCCTCGCCCGCATCCGCGCCATCCATGCGCCCCGCTCCGCCGATCTGGACGGGTATTTCTGGACCGCCCTGGCCACCGGCCTCACCCTGCCGGTTTACTTCGGGGTCTTCGGCTTTCCCTACGCGCTCGCGGCGGCGCTGGGAGCGGAATCGGGGAGCTTCGGCAACCGCCCGTCCTGGCCCGGGCGCCCGTCCGCCGAATTCCTGGATCATCCCCGACCGTGGACGGCGACTTTCGGGGCGACCCAGGGCATCATTCCGCGCACGGCCATGAACGGATTCGATCTGCGCGCCGAGCCCGTGTGGACCGCCCACCTGCAAATCGACGCGGGACGGAAGTATTCCCCGATCGCGTACGGCCTGGGCTTCCGCCTGCTGTCCATGGCCTCCCCCCTCGCCCGCGATGCCCTCGACGATTCCGACTACGCGCGGGAGGCCTCGCTGCGGGACGATAGCGTCTACTCCGCGCGGCCGTGGAGCGCGAGCCTGGAAGCCTCGGTCGCCCTGGTTTGGGCCGAAGCGCCGGCCTATACCTTGCGCGCCCGCATCGGGACGTACTTTTCGCTCTTGGACTACTCCCAGGATCGGTTCGATGCCGAAAAGCGATCCCCCGAGGTCGGGCCGCTTCTCGGGATGGATTTCGATCTGCGCCCCGTTCCGCATTGGGGCTTGCGCATGGAAGGATCCCTCAGGATCCCGATGCACGAAGGGAATTCCTTCGTCCTGGTACCGGCCCTCGGCGCCGGCCTCGCCTACCGCCTGGACGACAGGCCGGCGCCCGCGCGCGCGCCCGGGATGACGGCGGGCCTCACCCTCCTGTCGGCCGAAGGCCGCCTGGTGCCGGGTTTGGAGGCCGAGCAGGACATGGATCCCTGGCAGAGCACCGGGCTGGCCGTCGACTATTCGCGGGAGACGGTGTCGAGGCTCGACTATTATTCCGAAACCAACCGCTCCGGAGCCTCCATCCGGAAGGAATACGCATCGTTCGCGTTCACCTACGGCCTCCACACCGATCGAACGCGGCTTTTCCGCGTGGGCCTGAGGCTCGTCGCGGGAATGGGCACGCGGCGCCAGAAGGTACGGGACACCTATACCTACCTGAACCCCGGGTCAGCGCCCGAAACCCATACGAGCGCGCGCCGGGAGAGCCAGGACGAATTCGCGTTCGGGATTTCCCCGGAGATCGGAGTACGTATCTGGAAGGGATGGGGGGCGCAGGCCCGCATCCTGCTTCTGAATCCCGATCCATTGGGGGAAAAACCGGGCCTGCCCGTTTCGATCGGACTCACCTATACGCTGCCCCCGGCCGGGGGCGGGAGATAACATGCTCGCTGCGCTCCGCCGCCGCCCATCGCTCGCATGGCCGTTGCTCGCCTGCCTTTCCCTCTATCTCAATGCCTGCGTGGCCTACTCCGCCCGGGAAATCCCCAAGGACGAGCCGGTGCTGGTGGATGCGAGCAAGCAGCTTCTGCTGCACCAGGACGGCCGGACCCTGAGCGTGGAACGGGCGTCCGTCGATGCGCGCGGCCTGCGGGGGATCGCGCGCGAGCTGCCGGCACCCCGGGGCGTACCCCGCCAACCGGGCAAAGGCCAGCGCGTGGATCTATGGCTGGAGAGCGGCGCGGATTCGCTGCGCGCGGGCGCGGGGCTGGCCCTTCCCTGGGATCAGGTCGCGAAAATCACCGTATACGACCGGAGCGTCGGAAAGACCTTGCTGATCTGGACGGCAGGGGCCTTGGGAGTGCTCGCCATCGCTTTCATCATCTTCCTGCTCACGAAATCGAGCTGCCCGTTCGTGTACGCCGATCCGGGGGGCGGCGGGGAATTCGATTTCCAGGGGGAGATCTTCAGCGGGGCCATCTACCGGCAATTGGAACGGGACGATTGGATGCCCCTGCCCGCGCCGCGAGGCGGAACCTACCGCATACGCATCACCAACGAGGTGAAGGAAATCCAGCACCTGGACGCCGCCGCGCTCCTCCTGGCCCGCCACCCCGCCGGCACCGGCGTGCTGCTCGACGCCGCCGGCCGTCCGCATACGTTCGCGGCGCCGCAAGCCCCGCTCCGATGCGTCACCTCGGGCGGACGGGACGCTTCGGCCCTGCTGGCGGCGCGCGATTCCCTGGCCTGGATGGGCGGCGAAGGCACCGCCGGAACCGGCTGGGCCGAAGGCGTGGACCTCGCTTTCGCGCGTCCCGCGGGCGCGCGCTCGGCCAAGCTCATCGTGCGCGGGAAGAATTCCTTCTGGCTCGACTACCTGTACGGCCGCTTCCAGGACCTTTTCGGGGACGGCCTGGAACGGTGGAACGGCAAGATGCGCGCCGCGCCGCGCGCAAAGCTGGAGGCCTGGTTCCGGGAGCAGAAGCTTCCCTTGAGCGTGGAGCTCAAGGGCCCGCGGGGATGGGAGGAGATCGCCTCGCTGAACCTGCCCGGTCCCATGGCGGCGCGCGATTTCCTGGTGCCGTTCGCCCTTCCCGGCGGCGACGCGCCGGTGGAATTGCGCCTGCGCTGCGGCTTCCTGTTCTGGGAGCTCGATTACGCCGCCCTCGATTTCTCCCCCGACGCCCCGGTCGCCCTGGTTCCCGTCGCGCCGGAAACCGCGGTCGATCAAAACGGGAAGGATCTGCGCCCCGCCTTGGCCTCATCCGACGGGCTCCGATATGATCAGCCCTCGGTGGGCGATGCGGCGTCGCTCTCGTTCCGCGTCCCCCCGGCCCCCGAAGGCATGGAGCAATCGGCCTTCCTGGCCACGCGCGGCTATTACGATATCCTGCGCGAGCCCAAGGGCAGGCCCAGGACCGCCGAGCTCAAGGGCTTCCGCAAGCCCGGGGCATTGGCCCGCTTTTCGGCCGAAACCATGCGCGCCCGCATCGGGGGCGGTGCCGATGGCCATTGAGACCGTCGCCACCGGCTGGACGCGGAGGCGCGCCAAGGCCGGCCTCTGGGCGGACATCTTCCGCATCGCCCTGCGCTGCTACGGCAATCCGGCCACGGCGCTGCGCGCCTCGCGGGCCATGGGCGCGCGCCGCCGCATGCGCGGTCGCGCCACCTTCAAGTACGCGCGCGCGCAGGGACGCTGGTTCTGGGACCTGTACAGCCCGGGCTGGCCCTCGCCCGCCTTCACCCGCTATATCGAGGAGGAGCTGAACCAATCCCTCCCCTACCGCCCGGCCAAATCCGGCCTGCAAGTGCTGCTGATGGCGATCACCAAGGCCTGCCCGCTGGCCTGCGAGCATTGCTTCGAAGCCGCCGCCCTCAACCGTCCCGAAGCCGTGGGCGCGGGAGAGTTGCGCGGCATCCTGGAAGGCTTCCTGGAAGAAGGGCTGGCCCAGGTCCAGTTCTCGGGAGGAGAGCCCCTGCGCCGCTTCCCCGATCTCCTGGCCCTGGCGGAAAGCGCCCGTAACCGCGCCGATACCTGGATCATCACCTCGGGATGGGGGCTGGATCCCGCCAAGGCCTCGGCCCTGCGCGCGGCCGGGCTCACGGGAGTGCTGCTCAGCCTGGACCATTGGGATCCCGCGCGGCACGACCGCTTCCGCGGCCGTCCCGGGGCCTTCGCCGCCGCCGAGGCCGCCGCGCGGGCGGCCCGCGGCCAGGACCTGCTCCTGGGGCTTTCGCTCTGCGCCACCCGCGCCTTCACGACGCCCGGAAACCTCCGCGCCTACGCCGAACTCGCGCGCGCCTGGGGCGCCGGTTTCATCCAGATCGTGGAGCCCAAGGCCGTGGGCGGTTATGCCGACCAGGAGGTGGAACTGGCGCCCGCGCAAATCGCCCTGCTGGAAAGCTTCTACCTCGACCTGGCTTTTTCCCCCGCGTACGCCGGCTACCCCTCGGCGGCCTACCAGGGATATGCCCAGAGGCGGGAAGGCTGCGGGGGGGCCGGAAGACGGTACCTCTACGTGGACACCGATGGCCTGGCCCGGGCCTGCCCGTTTTGCCGGGCCGGGTCCGGGGCGGATTGCCGGTCGTCTTCCCCCTCGGCGGTGGGCCAAAGGTTAAGGGCCGAAGGGTGCCCGCGCTATTGACCTGCCCAATCCACGCCCAGACTCTCCCCTTTCGAACCGCCGAAAACCCCATTTTCGCAAACCAAGCCCTCAAATCTGCCTAAATACGCCATTTTTAACCCCTTGAAAGAAATATCAATCCATCGCGATAAACCGATGTATAATCGAAGGAAATAATGTATCCTTATCCCCATCACCCTCAGGAGCCCGCAATGTCCAGACAGCTTTTCACTTCCGAATCCGTATCCATGGGCCATCCCGATAAGATGGCGGATCAGATCTCCGACGCCGTCCTCGATGCCATGCTCGAGCAGGATCCCAAGAGCCGCGTGGCTTGCGAGACCATGCTCGCTACCGGCATGGTGATCATCGCCGGCGAAATCACCACCAAGGCCAACGTCGACTTCCAGAAGGTCGTGCGCGACGCCGTGGCCCGTACCGGCTATACCAACGCCGAATGGGGTTTCGACTCCAAGACCTGCAACGTGATGGTCGCCCTCAACAAGCAGTCCCCGGACATTTCCCAGGGAGTGACCGAGGGCGAAGGCCTGCACAAGGAACAGGGCGCCGGCGATCAGGGCATGATGTTCGGCTTCGCCTGCGACGATACCCCCGAGCTGATGCCCATGCCCATCCACTACAGCCACCGCCTGGTGGAGAAGCTGGCCGAGCTGCGCGAGAAGGGCGTGCTCACCTGGCTGCGCCCCGACTCCAAGTCGCAGGTGACCGTCGAGTACATCGACGGCAAGCCCAAGCGCATCGACGCCGTGGTCATCTCGACCCAGCATGGCGAAGAGGTCGACCACGCCACCATCGTCAAGGAAATCACCGAGAAGGTCATCAAGGCCGTCATCCCGGCCAACCTGCTCGATGCCAACACCAAGTTCTACATCAACCCCACCGGCCGCTTCGTGGTGGGCGGCCCCATGGGCGACTCCGGCCTCACCGGCCGCAAGATCATCGTCGACACCTACGGCGGCATGGGCCGGCACGGCGGCGGCGCCTTCTCGGGCAAGGATCCGTCCAAGGTGGACCGCAGCGCCGCGTACGCCGCGCGCTACGTGGCCAAGAACATCGTGGCGGCCGGATTGGCCACCAAGTGCGAGGTGCAGGTGGCCTACGCCATCGGCGTCGCCAAGCCCGTGTCCATCTACGTGGACACCTTCGGAACCTCCAAGCTCTCCACCGAGGCCCTCGAGGCGCTGGTGAACGAGCATTTCGACCTCACCCCGGCCGGCATCATCCGCACCCTGGATCTGCTGAAGCCCCGCTACAAGGCCACCGCCACCCACGGCCATTTCGGCCGCAAGGGCGACGCCTTCACCTGGGAACGGACCGACAAGGCCGAGGCCCTCAAGGCTTCCGCCGCCAAGCTCTCCGCCAAGCCCGAAAAGGTGATGGCCTAAGACTCCGGGCCCGCCCGCAAGACGCGCGGCGGGCCTCTTTTTTTTTACACGGCTTTTTACACGGACGAACAAAGGAACACCTCCATGTCTACCATGACCCAGGAAGCGCCCAAGCAGGGCGTCAAGCAGTCCCAGTACAGCGCCCCCACTTGGGGCAATTACCAAGTCGCCGACATGAGCCTCGCCGACTTCGGCCGCAAGGAACTCGAGATCGCCGAGCATGAGATGCCCGGCCTGATGGCCACCCGCGAGAAGTACGGCAAGACCAAGCCCCTGAAGGGCGTGCGCATCATGGGCTCCCTGCACATGACCATCCAGACCGGCGTGCTCATCGAGACCCTGAAGGAGCTCGGCGCCGACGTGCGCTGGGCCTCGTGCAACATCTTCTCCACCCAGGACCATGCCGCCGCCGCCATCGCCAAGGCCGGCACGCCCGTCTACGCCTGGAAGGGCGAGACCCTGGAAGAGTATTGGGAATGCACCCTGGCCGCCCTCAGCTTCCCCGGCAAGAACGGCGAGCTGATCGGACCGGAACTGATCGTGGACGACGGCGGCGACGCCACCCTGCTCCTGCACTGGGGCGTGAAGGCCGAGAAGGATCCGTCCTTCCTCGATCGCAAGCCCGGCTCCGAAGAGGAAGCCGTGATCCTCAAGCTGCTGAAGCGCACCTTGAAGGAGAATCCGGGCATGTGGGCCCGCTACGTCAAGGATTGGAAGGGCGTCTCGGAAGAGACGACCACCGGCGTGCACCGCCTGTACCAGATGTTCGAGAAGAAGGAACTCCTGGTCCCCGCCATCAACGTGAACGACTCGGTCACCAAGTCCAAGTTCGACAACCTGTACGGCTGCCGCGAATCGCTGGCCGACGGCATCAAGCGCGCCACCGACACCATGGTGGCCGGCAAGATCGCCGTCATCTGCGGCTACGGCGACGTGGGCAAGGGCTGCGCCCAGTCCATGCGCAATTTCGGCGCCCGCACCATCGTCACCGAGATCGACCCCATCTGCGCCTTGCAGGCCGCGATGGAAGGCTACAAGGTGACCACGGTCGAGGACGCGCTGGCCGAAGGCAACATCTTCGTGACCACCACCGGCAACGTGGACATCATCACCGCCGAGCACATGAGCAAGATGAAGGATCAGTCCATCGTCTGCAACATCGGCCACTTCGATTCCGAAGTGGACATCGCCGGCCTCCGCAACTGGCCCGGCATCAAGCACACCAACATCAAGCCCCAGGTCGACAAGTACACCTTCCCCGACGGCCACAGCATCTACCTGCTGGCCGAAGGCCGCCTGGTGAACCTCGGCTGCGCCACCGGCCATCCGTCCTTCGTGATGTCCACGTCCTTCACCAACCAGACCCTGGCCCAGATCGAGCTCTGGACCAAGAAGCTGGAAGTGGGCGTGTACACCTTGCCCAAGCACCTGGACGAGGAAGTGGCGCGCCTGCACCTGGACAAGCTCGGCGTGAAGCTGACCAAGCTTTCCAAGAAGCAGTCCGATTACATCAACGTGCCGGTGGAAGGGCCCTACAAGGCCAACCACTACCGGTACTGAGAAGAAAGGGAAGGGCGGCTGGGGCTCCTGGAGGCCCGGCAGCCTGCCGCTTCCCAGTTATCGTGGGTCTATCAAGTGGCCCCGCCTGACGGCGGGGCCTTTTTATTGCGCAGGTCCGAGAGCTACAGGTTGTGGAAGAACCGGTGGTTCAGGGGCTCGGGGAGTCGATGGCGACCCTTCCAGGAATCATCCGGAATATCCAGCCTGAAACCTGAATTTTTGCACATTTCCGAGGACATGAACCAACAAGCCCTCTCCGCCTTCCTCTGGTCGGTCGCCGATCTATTGCGGGGCGACTATCGACAAAGCGAATACGGAAAAGTCATCCTCCCCTTCACCGTCCTGCGGCGTCTTGACTGCGTGCTCGAGCCCACCAAGGCCAAGGTGCTGGAGGAAATCGCCCTCCGCAAGAAGTCCGGGGTGAACCCCGACGCCTATGCCAAGCGCAAGGCGGGTCAGGCCTTCTACAACAGCTCGCCCCTAGACATGCCTAAGATCATCGGCGACCAGGACCATATCCGCAAGAACCTGGGCAAGTACATCGAGTCCTTTTCGGATTCGGTGCGCGACGTCTTCGAGCATTTCGAATTCCACACCCAGCTCGATCGCCTGCACAAGGCCGGCCTGCTTTACCTGGTCACGGAGAAGTTCGCCAAGGTGGACCTGCACCCCAAGGCGGTGGACAACCATCAGATGGGCCTTATCTTCGAGGAGCTGATCCGCAAGTTCGCGGAACTGAGCAATGAGACGGCCGGCGAGCATTTCACCCCGCGGGAAGTCATCCGCCTTATGGTCAGCCTTCTCTTCATCGAGGACGACGACGCCTTGTCCAAGTCCGGCGCCGTGCGGTCCATCTATGACCCCACGGCCGGGACGGGCGGCATGCTCTCCATCGCCGGCGAATACCTGGCCGAGCACAATTCCAAGGCCCGCCTCTCGGTCTTTGGCCAGGAGCTCAATCCCGAGTCCTATGCCATCTGCAAGGCGGACATGCTCATCAAGGGACAGGAGGTCTCCCAAATCGTTTTCGGCAATACCCTCTCCGACGACGGCCATCCCGGCCAGCGCTTCGACTACATGCTTTCCAATCCTCCCTTCGGCGTGGAGTGGAAAAAGGTGGAGAAGGAGGTCCGCAAGGAACACGAGGAAAAAGGCTTCGACGGCCGCTTCGGCCCCGGCCTGCCCCGGGTCTCGGACGGCTCTTTGCTCTTCCTCCTGCATCTCCTTTCCAAGATGCGCCCGGTCAAGGACGGCGGCAGCCGCATCGGCATCGTGCTCAACGGTTCGCCCCTTTTCACCGGCGGGGCGGGCTCGGGCGAAAGCAATATCCGCAAGCATATCCTCGAGAGCGATTTGCTGGAAGCGATCATCGCCCTGCCTACCGACATGTTCTACAATACGGGCATCTCGACCTATATCTGGATCCTGACCAACCGCAAGCCGGCGAATCGCAAGGGCAAGGTGCAGCTCATCGATGGCAGCGACCTGTGGCAAAAGCTGCGCAAAAGCCTGGGCAGCAAGCGCAAGGAGCTCTCCGACGCGCATATCGAGGAGATCACCCGCCTGTTCGGCCGTTTCAAAGAGGCGGAGAAGGACGGCAAGCCCATCAGCCGGATTTTCAAGAACGCGAACTTCGGATACACGACCATTACCGTGGAACGGCCCCTGCGGGATGAGAAGGGTAAGGTCGTGCTGGGGGTGAAGGGCAAGACCAAGGGGAAGCCTATGCCGGATTCGAGCCTGCGGGATACGGAGAATGTGCCTCTTGAGGAGGACATCGACGCTTACTTCAAGCGGGAGGTGCTGCCTCATGTGCCGGATGCTTGGATCGATGAGGAGAAGTCGGTGGTGGGGTATGAGATCCCCTTCAATCGGCACTTCTATGTGTTCAAGCCGCCGCGGGAGTTGGCGGAGATCGACGCGGATTTGAAGAAAGTTACGGAGCGGATAAAGGGGATGCTGGAAGGATTGGCGGCGTGACCTCAGCCCCTGTGAGAATTTCGCCAAAACCTCCTGGAATCCAGAATAGTTTTACTTCTGAAACCTGGGTTCGGTTTCCTTTAAAACGAATCATCCAATTTATTACAAGTGGGTCGAGAGGTTGGGCCGAGCACTATTCCGATGATGGGGTCCTATTCCTCCGAATTGGAAATCTTACTAGAAATTCACTCAATCTGGACCTTGACGATGTTCAAAGGTTAATCGTGCCGCCGGGCGTCGAGGGGGAGCGAACCAAGGTTCGTGCAGGCGATTTGCTTTTTTCTATCACCGCCTACCTGGGGTCTGTTGCAGTAGTACCTCCCGATCTCGAAGATGCCTATGTGAGTCAACATGTTTCCCTGGTAAGGATCCGTACAGAAAACGTGTTGCCGAATTGGATCGGATGGTTGGCGCTTTCGAATTATGGTCAGGAATTTCTTACTTCAACTGGATATGGCGGTACGAAGGTTCAACTAGGGTTGGATGACATCCGCTCCTTTCCATTGATACTTCCACCGATCGAAGTACAAAAGATACTAGATCGATTCCTACGGAAAGAAACTGCCAAAATCGATGCCCTGGTTTCCGAACAGGAAAAGTTGATTGCCCTGCTTCAGGAGAAACGCCAGGCCATCATTTCCCATGCGGTCACCAAGGGGCTGGACCCCAAGGCGTCAATGAAGGATTCAGGAGTCGAGTGTCTTGGAATAATTCCAGCTCATTGGAAAACCCTCAGGTTTAAATTCTTAATCCTAAAGATTGAATCAGGAACCAGCGTTAATGCGACAGACGTCCCTGCGGTAAACGACGAATTAGGCGTTTTGAAGACTAGCTGCGTTTACCACGGCGATTTTGATCCCGCCGAAAACAAGGCTGTATTACCTTCGGAGTATGCACGAGTATCCTGCCCAGTCAGAAAAATGCATCTGGTTGTAAGTCGAATGAACACTCCGGACCTTGTTGGTTTGGCTGGTCTAGTGAAACAAGACCACGAAAACCTGTTTTTACCAGATCGACTTTGGCAGGTCTCTGTACATGGGATTCACCCCGCTCTTTGCCACTACTGGACACATTCATATTATTATCGTGTCCAGGTTCAGATGGCATGTAGTGGAACAAGTTCAAGCATGCAAAATCTTTCTCAAGATCAATTCAAGAATTTTTCCGTCCCTATCCCTTCAGCTCCTGAACAGGTAGAAATCCTAAAATTCATTGAAAGCGAAATCTCTAAAATCCAACTGTTAAGGTCGGAAGCCGAAAAGGCAATCGCCCTCCTCAAAGAACGCCGCGCCGCCCTCATCACCGCCGCCGTCACCGGCAAGATCGACGTCCGGGGCCTCGCCTGACATGAAGTTCGAGACCTTCAAGGCCGGCTCCTGGAAGCCCCAGTTCCAGTACAAGAGCTTCCAGCCCGTGCCCGTCAACCAGCCCTGGACTTGGGAAGACCCGCAAATCCACCTGCTGCTCGAGCAGGCCAACCGGGCCCTCGGCGAGCTCAACGCCTTCTCCCTCATCGTGCCCGATATCGACCTCTTCATCGAAATGCATGTGGCCAAGGAGGCCCAGAGCTCCAGCCGCATCGAGGGCACCCAGACCGGCATGGACGAGGTGGTCCTCACCGAGGAGCAGATCCAGCCCGATAAGCGGGACGATTGGCAGGAGGTGCGCAACTATATCCGCGCCATGAACGTGGCCATCGAGGAATTGAAGACCCTGCCGCTGTCCAACCGCCTGCTCAAGAAGACCCATGCCATCCTGATGGACGGCGTGCGCGGGAGGAACAAGCAACCGGGAGAGTTCCGGTCCATGCAGAATTGGATCGGCGGGTCGGGCCTTTCCGATGCCGCCTTCGTGCCGCCCGAGCCCGGAGCCGTGCCCGAGCTGATGGGCGACCTGGAGAAGTTCTGGCACAATGAGCAGGTGACCGTGCCGGACCTGATCCGCATCGCCCTGAGCCACTACCAGTTCGAGACCATCCACCCTTTCAACGACGGGAATGGGCGTATCGGGCGCCTGCTCATCACCCTGTACCTGGTGAGCAAGGGCTTGCTCGCCAAACCCTCGCTTTACCTGTCCGATTTCTTCGAGCGCAACCGGGCCAGCTATTACGATGCCCTCATGCGGGTGAGGCTGTCCCATGACCTCATCCACTGGGTCCGGTTCTTTCTCAATGGCGTGGCCGAGACGGCCCAGAAGGGACGGGGCACCTTCCAGAAAATCTTCTCCTTGCGGGACGAGATGGAGCGCCAGGTGCGGACCTTGGGGCGGCGCGCGCCCAATGCCCTGGAGGCCTTGCATTTCCTCTATCGCAAGCCGGTGATCCAGGCGGCCGACCTGGAGGCGGCCTTACAGGTGACCACTCCGACGGCCAATGCCGTGATTTCCGACCTGCGCGGTTTGGGAATTTTGAGGGAAATGACCGAATCGCGACGGAATCGCACCTATGCCTTCGAGGCTTACCTTAGCCTCTTCCTTAGTTAAAGATATCGCCTTATCTTTAACTAAGCGGATGGGTAAGTAAAGGATGGGACCGGGGCCATGAGTCAGCATACCGAAATCCACTTCGAAAACGACATCTGCGCCCACCTGGCCGCCCGAGGGTGGCTGCACGCCTCGGGGGAGGCCCAGGCCTATGATCGGGCCCGGGCCGTTTTTCCGGCCGATGTGCTGGCCTGGGTCCAGGCCACCCAGCCCAAAGCCTGGGAGGACCTTTCGCGGGCGCATGGGCCCGCTGCCGAAGGGGTTCTGCTCGATCGCCTACGCAAGCAACTGGATGACCTGGGGACCCTGGCCGTACTGCGCAAGGGCATCGACATGGTGGGCCTCCGCAAGAGCCTTTCCCTGGCCCAGTTCAAGCCGGCCCTGGCCATGAATCCCGAGCTGCAGGCCGACTACGCGGCCAATCGCCTCCGCATCATCCGCCAGGTGCGCTATTCCCTGGCCAATGAAAATTCCATCGACCTGGTGCTTTTCCTCAATGGCATTCCCGTGGCCACGGCCGAGCTCAAGACCGACTTTACCCAATCCGTGGACGATGCCGTCGATCAATATCGCTTCGATCGGGATCCGCGCCCAAAGGGTGGGGCCGCGGGCGAGCCCCTGCTCGATTTCCCGCGCGGGGCCTTGGTGCATTTCGCCGTGAGCAATTCCGAAGTGAAGATGACTACGCGCCTCCAGGGCGCCCGCACGTCCTTCCTGCCTTTCAACCTGGGGAACAAGGGCGCGGCAGGGAATCCTCCCAACCCGACTGGCCACCAGACCGCCTACCTGTGGGAGCAGGTCTGGGAACGGGAAAGCTGGCTGGAAATCCTGGGCCGGTACATCGTCTCCAAGAAGGACGATAAGAAGAAGCTCGTCGCCTACCTCTTCCCGCGCTATCACCAGTTGGACGGCACCCGCAAGCTGGTGGCCGCTGTGGCGGCCGAAGGACCGGGTCGGAAATACCTCATCCAGCATTCCGCGGGATCGGGCAAGACCAATACCATCGCCTGGACGGCGCATTTCCTGGCCGACCTCCACGATGCGGGGAACAAGAAGGTCTTCGATACCATCCTGGTGGTGAGCGATCGCACCGTGCTGGATGGGCAATTGCGCGACGCGATGTTCGAGTTCGAGCGGACCCTGGGGGTGGTGGTCTCCATCAGCGGGGAGAGCCAAAGCAAGAGCGGCGAACTGGCCGAAGCCCTTTCGGCAGGGACCAAGATCGTGGTCTGCACGGTGCAGACCTTCCCCTTCGCGCTGAAAGCCGTGCAGGAACTTTCGGCCACCAAGGGCAAGCGCTTCGCGGTGCTGGCCGACGAGGCCCATAGCTCCCAGAGCGGCGACACCTCGGCCAAGCTCAAGCAATTCCTGAGCCTGGAAGAGCAGAAGGCCCTGGAGGATGGCGGAGAGGTGAGCACCGAGGACATCCTCGCCGCCCAGATGGCCGCTAAAGCGAGCCAAGGAGTGACCTTCATCGCTTTCACGGCCACCCCCAAGGCCAAGACCCTGGAATTGTTCGGCCGACTGCCCGACCAAGCAAGGCCGTCCGGACCGGACAACCTGCCCCAGCCCTTCCATGTCTATTCCATGCGCCAGGCCATCGAGGAGAAATTCATCCTCGATGTGCTCCGGAATTACACGCCCTACAAGCTGGCCTTCAAATTGGCCCATGGCGAAAAGACCTACGACCAGGCAGAGGTGGTGCGGGAGGATGCCCTCAAGGGCATCATGCGCTGGGTGCGCCTGCACGATTACAATATCGCGCAGAAGGTGCAGGTGATCGTGGAGCATTTCCGCGAGAACGTGGCGCCGCTCCTCCAAGGTCACGCCAAGGCCATGGTGGTGGTGGGCAGCCGGCAGGAGGCCATCCGCTGGCACCTGGCCATCCGCAAGTATATCGAGTCCCAGGGATATGGGATCGGGACCTTGGTGGCCTTCTCCGGAAAGCTGGCCGATCCGGAATCGGGCCCGGGGGAATTCTCCGAGCATAGCGTCGAGATGAATCCCACCCTCAAGGGCCGGGACATCCGCGACGCGTTCAAGACCGACGAGTTCCGCATCCTGCTGGTGGCCAACAAGTTCCAGACCGGCTTCGATCAGCCCCTGCTCTGCGGCATGTACGTAGACAAGCGTCTGGCCGGCATTCAGGCCGTGCAGACCCTGTCGCGGCTCAACCGGGCCTATAACGGCGATTTCGGGCACAAGGATACGACCTATGTGCTCGACTTCGTGAACGACGCCGAGGAAGTGCTGGCCGCCTTCAAGACCTACCACGAGACGGCCGAGCTGGAAGCGGTAACCGACCCCAACCTGGTACACGACCTGCGGGCCAAGCTCGATGCCACCGGCTACTACGACGAACCGGAAGTGGAGCGGGTAGCCGAGGCCGATGCGCTGGAGAAGGGGCAGGCCGCCCTGCATGCCGCCATCGCCCCGGTGGGCAACCGCCTGCTGAATCGCTACAAGGCGCTGCAGGAGGCCATTGGGGAGGCGCGGGGCTCGAAGAACGCCCCGGCCGAGAAGAAGGCGCGGGAGGAATTGGACGGGCTTGTGCAGTTCAAGCGGTCGGTGGGAGCCTTCCTGCGCGTCTACTCCTTCCTTTCGCAAATATTCGATTACGGCAACACCTCCCTCGAGAAGCGGGCAAGGTTCTTCCGTCTTTTGCTTCCCCTGCTCGACTTCGGCCGCGAACGCTCGGGCGTAGACCTGTCCAAGGTGGTCCTGACCCACCATCGCTTGAAAAACCTCGGCCAGCGCACCCTGCCGCTCTCCCAGGGGGAGGCGGACAAGCTGAAGCCGCTCATGGACACGGGCACGGGGGAGGAACGTGAAAAACAGAAAGCCCTGCTGGCCGAGATCATCGCCTTGGTCAACGAGCTCTTCGAGGGCGACTTGACCGATGGGGACAAACTGGGCTACGTGAACCAGGCGCTGAAGGGCAAGCTGCTGGAGTCCCAGGTTCTTCGCGACCAGGCTTTGCACAATACCAAGGAGCAGTTCGCGAACTCACCTGATTTGAATCAGGAAATCCTGAATGCCATCATGGATACGTTGTCTGCGTACACGTCCATGGGCACCCAGGCCCTTGATTCGGATAAGGTGAGACAGGGACTCAGGGATATCCTGCTCGGGCCGGCGCGACTTTGGGAAGCCTTGAGAGAGCTGGGGCGAGCGGCCTGACCGGCCGTCCCGGCTTCGTAATGTCGAACCTCCTTCCCCAACCAGCCCCCGGCCTACCCTCCATTTTCCCCTGGAGAGGGGCCCTACAAAGCGGATCGTGAGAACTCTTTTCCGCCGATTGCTACTATGAGGAATACTTAAGCATGAATGAAGCATTCCCGCACCTGAGGTCCCGATGCGAATGACGTCCAGCTTTACCGGATCGCGCCGTCGATTCTTCCTCCCCATTTTGCTAGCCACGCTCCCGGTTTCGGCCCAAACCATGGTGGGTACGGTCAAGGACGGATCCGGAAAGGCAATCACCGGCGCGGCCGTGCAACTGGTCCTGTTGGGCAAGTCCACGGTTTCCGATTCCGCCGGAAACTGGAAATTGGACCTGTCAACGTCCATCCGGGACCAAAGCGTCCGGAACGGCTCTTATGAGGCCTCGGTTCAGGATGGCCGTTTGGTGCTCGATATTCTCAAGCCCCAGCTTCACGTAAGGCTCACCCTTCAAAAGCTCGATGGAACCCTTCTCGATCGCGTATTCGATCAACACCTTGCATCCGGGCGGCATACGGTAAACCCCATCAGGCAGTCTTTGCCCTCGCAATGGGTCGTGGTAAAAGCCGATATCGACGGGACGGTAGCGTATTTCCGGCTGCCGGTCCAGGACGGTCGGATCGCCTTGAATTCCGCCGGAGGCGGGAAATCATCCGTGCCGCTGGGCAAATCGGGCGCCGCCCTCGATACCCTCAAAGCCAGCAAGAGCGGTTACCAAACCGCGGTAAAGGTCATCGAATCCTATACGTCCGGGCCGCACGCCATCGTCTTGACCGAAGCCGCCGGTTCCTACCTTCTTCCGCCGCCGGACGCGTGCAATGCATGGGACTATGTCCAGGGCTGTACCCCGGGCGATCCCAATTCGAAATGCGGCGGGGTTTGCTCCACCATCAACGCGTGCAGCGAGAGCCCAGCCTCGAAACCCGGGGCCGACGTCGCCTTCATCTGCCCCAGGACCATGCTGCACAGCACCGAAATGGAGCAAGCCGCCCTTGCCGACGGGAACCAGGACTATCTCTACGGCATAGTCGGCCACGACGCGGACGCCGGGTTCATCGACGGCGACTCCAAGAGTACCTGCTGCCAGTGTTATCAGATGATCTACGCCTGGCCGAGCGTGAACAACGAACGCCAGGTCCAGAAGAATCCGGATAACGTCAGCAATCCGGCATCCGCCGTACCCATCCCCAAACCGGTCATCGCCCAAAGCTTCAACACGGCGGCCACCCGGAATACCTTCGACCTTTATATGGGCGGCGGCGGCTTCGGCGCCCACAACGGTTGCGGTCCTGGGCTCCAGCAGACCTCGACGTCCGGGCAATATCTCTATGAAAGCTATCCCGCGGAAGGGGGCTTCTCAGGCGGAGTCAAACCCATCACCCATTGGAGCGAATGCAAGAACCAGTACCAATGGGTCACGGAAGAAAGCCTCCGTTCCCCGGCCTGCCAGGCGAAATTGAAGGCGACCTGCGATAAAATCGCCCATGCCGATCCAAAGATTACCGAATACGCCAGGAAGTCCTGCATGCAAACGAACCAGCCCGAATCCCTGCACCATGCCAATTGGTCCGTTTACGTGCGCATGGTGGAATGCCCGGAAGCCCTCACCCGGGTGACCGGCTGCAAGCTGCAACCCCAAGGCCTGCCCAAGGTGAACGGACTCATCACGGCCGCCCAAGCCGCCAATGATCCCACGTTCTGGAAGAAGGGCTCCAACGGTAACATGTACGAGACGACCACCATGGAAGACTGTTGCCGCCCTTCCTGCGCCGCGGCCAATTGGGTCCAAGAGAAAGGCCTAAAGCCCGACCCGAACTACAATGTCATCTATTCCTGCGACCGGGCCGGCGTTCCGCTAACCCAACCGAAATAGCACTCGGCGGGCCGGAGCCGAAAACCGATATTTACCGACCCGATTCACGACGCCATTCAGGACCCGCATACCCCCTAATCCCTATGCATTCCCGCACCGAATCGGAGCAGCGGCCAACGCAGCTCCTTTCCCTCGCATGGCCCATTTTCGCGGAGCAATCCCTCCGCATGCTCGTGGGCATCGTTTCCACCCTCGTGGTGAGCCATATCTCCGATGGCGCGGTCGCGGGCTTGGGCGTGGCCAACCAGATCCTCTTCTTCTTCATCCTCTCCTTCAATTTCATCGGCGTAGGCGCCAGCGTCGTGCTCACCCATTATCTGGGCGCGGGAGATCGGAAAGGCGCCGATACCATCGCGCGCACGGCCATCGCGGCCAACACCTGGATCGGGATCGGCTTCAGCCTGTTCGTCCTTGCCCTGGCGCCCAATCTGCTCGGCTGGATGAATCTGCCCGCGAACCTGTTCGGCGACGCCCTGCCGTTCCTGCGGATCATGGGCGGCACGCTTTGCCTGGAAGCCTTCAATGCCTCGATAGCGGGCGTGCTGCGGGCGCATAAGCATACCAAGGTCGCCATGGTCGTCGGCATAGGGCAGAATGCGGTCAACCTGATCGGCAGCCTCGCCTTCATCTTCGGTTGGCTGGGGGCCCCGGTGCTGGGCGTCTATGGGGTGGCCATCGCGGGTTTGCTCAGCCGGGTTTGCGCGAGCGGCGCCTTGCTATCCGTCCTTTCGCTTCGCACCGGCTTGGCTTTACGGGCGCGCGACTTCGCCTTTATGGAGTGGGCCAAGGTCCGCAGCGTCCTTCGCATCGGCCTGCCGGCCGCGGCGGAAAACATCACCTATTGGACCGCATTCATGTTCGTCACGCGCCAAGTCGCCACCTTGGGCGCCGAGAAACTGGCCGCCCAGGAATACACCATGCAGATCCAGTGCCTGGTCATCATGTTCACCATGGCCATCGCCTTGGCCAACGAGATCATGGTCGGGCATGCGGTGGGCGCGGGCAAACTGGATTCGGCGTACCGGCAAACCCTGGCGAGCGTACGCACGGGCCTTCTCATCGCCCTCGGTACGGTAATAGTCGTGGCCTTGGCGACCCCCTGGCTGGTCGAGCGCTTTACCGATAACCGGCGGATCGTGGAATCTTGCGCCTGGCTGATGCGGATCGCGATCGTGCTGGAAGGGGGACGGGTCTTCAACCTCATCGTGATCAACGCCCTGCGGGCGACCGGCGACGCCAAATTCCCCTTCCGCATGGCCCTGCTCTCGATGTGGATGGTCTGGGTCCCCATGGCCTGGGGCGCGGTGCATTTCGGTTTCGGCCTGGCGGGCGTGTGGGTCGCCATGACCGCCGACGAATGGATCCGGGGGCTGTTGATGCTGCATCGCTGGCGGAAACGGAAATGGGTCCCGTTCGCGGAGAGTAGCCGCAGAGCGGTAAGCCCGGCCATCTAATCCGGGTTCGCACGCGCGTCGGCGGGACAGCCACTGCCCGTGAAATAGGTCGGCCCGCACCGATTGCGTCCTATGACCCCTTGTTCCGCCAGAAACGGGGTGGCACAAAACCCGGCCGCGAAGCCTCCAATAGGGTACCGCTACCCCTCCCCGGGCCGGATCGGAGCGGCCGCCCATACCCGAAGGAGTACCCATCATGATCCGGAATTCGAAATGGACCGCTTATCCATTCGCGCTCGGCTTTTTTTTCATCGCATGCCAAACCGACGACCCTCAATCCGCGGCGGACAGGCCGATTCCCGCGGGCGCGGGCTCCGGGGGAACGGCTTCCCGGCATGCCGCCTATAGCAGGGAATACGCCGCGTTGAAGGCCAAAGGTCTGGATCCCCAGGCCATGGATCGGGCCCTTTCCGGCCTGGCCGGACGTTACGGCTATCATCCCTACGCTCCCGCGCCGGACGGGGAGGGCTCCCGCGAGGCTCCCGCCGAAGTACCCAACCCGGAAACGGGTTTAGGGAAGGCCTCGGCAGCGTCGGGGTTTATGCAGGCCAAATACGTTGTGCGGAAAAGCCGCCGCATCCGGGCCGATTACGGTTTTCTGCAATCCTTTATCGTCCCGGCCGGGAAAACCATCAAAGCGGATGCCTTCGCCTCGGCGGTCAACTTCGATCCGTATGCCGCCTCGCCCGTAAGCCTACCCCCGGCCGATCCGTTCCTGGTCGGTTTCACGCAGACGGCAGGCAACGGCAGTTGCTGCAGCTTCAAGTTCGGGGTGGTCGGCTTCAGCGACGATATCGACGCCGCATCGGGCAATTTCGACGGGGCGTTCAGTTGGACGAACAACTCGAACGACATGGTCCAAGTCAACGTCGCGGCCTTCGTTTACGGCACCCAGAACCCGGGATTCATGACCCTGCGGATCCGCATCGGATCGGGGGGTTCCTATACGACCAAATACAACCAGGAGCGTTTCGTCACCGCCGCGCCCGTCTACGACAACCTGGCCAATACCGATCCCAATTGCACGCTCGGCCCTTCGGGCACCCAACTGAGGTTGGCGAAGAACGTGAGCGATGCGCGGCCCGCCGGTTTCGCCGTCATCGGCGTGAATTCCCAGACCATGCGCGGGGCCATGGTGGCCGAGGAGTTCTCCAACCTGGCCTTGGATGAAACGCTTCCGGGAGGGTATCCCAATCTCGTCGTCGGGATCTACACCGGGATCGGCCGTATCCCTACGCCGCCGGCGAATTCCTACCTGGCGCAACAATACGATCTGTTCAGCTGCCCGAACTGAGGGTTCCCGATGGTAACGAACCCGGGCTTACAGGACCCACCCGGCCTGGATAGCCCGATTCCGGCCACCCGCCGCCTTTTCCCTCGCATTTAGTCGTTATGACACCTATCTTCTCCGCACCAGAATTATTCAGGAGCAGAGAATGAAAGTCTTTTTGACCGGCGCTACGGGATACATCGGAACGGCGGTCACCGACGCGCTGAAAGCGGCGGGCCATGCCCTGACCGGGATGGCGCGCAACGAGGAATCCGCCAAGAAATTGGGCATCCGCGGGCTCACCGTGGTGCAGGCCGAACTGACCGACAAGGAAACCATCACGACCGTGGCCCGCACCTGCGATGCGGTCATCCATATGGCCGCGACCAACGACGCGAACATGGCGTCCTCCGATCGCGCCACGGTAGAGGCCATCCTGGACGCCCTGAGCGGCGCGAACAAGCCCTTCATCTATACCAGCGGCGTCTGGGTGCTGGGCCAGACCGGCGCGACCGCGGCGGACGAAGCGACCCCCGCCAATCCCCTTCCCATCGTCGCCTGGCGCCCGGCCCATGAGCAATTGGCCCTGACCGCCAAGGCCATGAAGGGCATGGTACTGCGCCCCGGCATAGTGTACGGGCGCGGCGGCGGCATCCCGGCCATGTGGGTGGCGGCCGCGGCCTCGGGAACGGTCCATTATATCGGCAAGGGCGATCAGCAATGGCCCACGGTGCACGTGGAAGACCTGGCCGACCTGTACGTGAAGGCCCTGTCCAAGCCGGCAGCCGGCGCCATCTGGCACGGGATCTCCGGACAGGTCCAGGTCGGCAAGCTCGCCGAGGCCGCGGCCAAGTCGGGCGGGATGAACGCCGCCGCGGCGTCCCTGCCCTTGGAAGAGGCGCGCAAGGCCATGGGCCCGTTCGCCGATGCCCTGGCGGCCAACCAGGTCATCGCCGCCGAAAAGACGAAGCAGGCCCTGGGATGGAAGCCCTCGCGTCCCGGCATCCTCGAGGACGTTAAGAGCGGGTCGTACGTAAAGGCTTGAGGCAGGGCAAGCGGAGGCGGCCCGGCACGGCGGGGAAAACCCCGGTGCCGGCTGGCGATACGGGCCGGCGGCCGCTTCTCCCTTTCGGCTTACCCCTGCTGTTCCGGCTTGGATAATCCCGACGCCGCCTCGAAGGCCGCCAGGTCCCGTACGTTCTTCTGTACCGCCACGGAACCGAACAGGCTGAAGGGGAAGGCCATCCCGAAAAAGCCCTTTTCGCTCAAGGCCGGTTCCGCATTCCAAAGCCCTACCGCCAACAGGACCAGGGCGATCCCCTGGCCCAGCCAGCATAGCGCGAAGTAGATCCCGGCACGGAAGCGTTCCTGATCCGGTTCCAATCGCGGGAATGTGGGCGGTTGCGGGCGCGTTAGGTCGGACGTCCCCGACCCCCGGAAATATAACCCGCGGGAGGCGGTTCAGCCCGCCCGGCCGTACCGGTTGATATCCACGCTCTCCACGAACCTGCCCTCCGGTAACTTACGGGTTACGTACAGCATGGCGCGCCCCAGGGTCACGCTGTCGGTGGCATGCTTCTTCGAGAGCATGAGGAGCGGGAACAGGGGCCGGAAGGCCGTGATGAAGAACCGGTAGGCCTTGGTGCGCGAAGCGATGCCCCGCATAGGCCGGATGAAGCCCGGGCGGAAATCGTAGGCGGCCTTGAAGGGTAGCCGCATCAGCGCGTTGGCCGTCCTGCCTTTCACCCGCGCCCACATCCGTTTCCCCTTTTCGCTGCTATCGTTGCCGGCGCCGGAGACATAGCAAAAAACCGCCTGGGGGCTGGCCGATGCCAATGCCTTGGCGAAGCCCAGGGTCAGGTCATAGGTCAGCCGGGAGAAATCCTCTTCGCTCATACCCAGGGAAGAGACGCCCAGGCAGAAATAACACGCGTCCACCCCGGCGAGGGCATCGGCGATGGGCGCGGGATCGGACATGTCGGCCAACAGGCGCTCGGTCAGCTTGGGATGCTTCATCCCGACCGGGCGGCGGCCGATGGCGATGACCTCCGCCACGTCCGGGCTATCGAGGCATTCCAGCAGGACGCCTTTTCCGACCATGCCCGTCGCGCCCGTGACCAGGACCTTGAGCCCCATACCCGCTCCTTCCGGCCCTGCCGGCCTCATGCGCCGGGCACCCGATCATCCGGGGCCCGGGCTGGGCGGAAAGATAGAGATCGGCTGGGTCCGGGGAGGCCGGATTCGGTCGCGACCCCGGGTTTGGGCCAAGATTGACATTTTTTCACCCAGGATCCCGGGAATGCGGCTTTACCATTCCAATCTTTGACAATTAACTTTGCCTCGCACCTAAACGGAGGGTTTTGTCAGGTGAAGAAAATCGAAGCCATCATCCGGCCGCATAAGCTCGACGATGTCCGGGCGGCCTTGGGAACGTCCATCCAAGGCATGTCGGTGACCGAGATCCGGGGGTTCGGGCGGCAACGGGGGCATTCGGAGGTGTACCGCGGCGCGGAGTACAAGATCGACTTCGTGCCCAAGATCCGCATCGAGATCGTTTGCAAGGACGACGAGGCCGAAGCCATCATCTCGGCCATCTGCGATAGCGCCCGCACGGGCAAGATCGGCGACGGGAAAATCTTCATCTCGGATATCCGCGACGTCATCCGCATCCGCACGGGCGAGCGCGGCGAGGAGGTGATCTGATGGACGCGAAAACCCTCCTCGACACCGGGGATACCGCCTGGATGCTCGTTTCCACGGCCATGGTCCTGTTCATGATCCCGGGCCTGGCCATGTTCTACGGGGGCCTGGCGCGCGCCAAGAACATGCTGGGCACCATGATGCATTCCTTCATCACCATGGGCGCCATCACCCTGCAATGGATGGTGATCGGCTACTCGCTCGCCTTCGCCGACGGCAATGGCTTCCTCGGGGGATTGCAGCATGCCTTCCTGCTCGGCATCGGGCCCGCGGATCTGCACGGCACCATCCCGGCCTTCCTGTGGATCGCCTTCCAGGGCGCCTTCGCCTGCATCACGCCGGCCCTGATATCCGGCGCCATCGCCGAGCGCATCAAGTTCGGACCCTACATCCTGTTCATCCTGCTCTGGTCCACCCTGGTCTACGATCCCGTATGCCATTGGGTCTGGCACCCGCAAGGCTTCCTGGCCCGGGCGGGAACCATCGATTTCGCCGGCGGGCTGGTGGTGCACTTGACCTCCGGGATCGGGGGCCTGGTGGCGTGCATCATCCTGGGCAAGCGGCATGGCCTCGAGAAAGGCATCCTCCCGCATAACATGGTGCATGTGGTTCTGGGCGCGGGCATCCTCTGGTTCGGATGGTTCGGCTTCAACGCCGGTTCGGCGGTGGGATCCAACGGCATGGCGGGGCTGGCCTTCCTGAATACCTTCGTGGGCCCGGCGGCGGGCATTTGCACCTGGTTGCTCATCGAACGGATCCATCTGGGCAAGAGCAGCGCCCTGGGCGGGGCCACGGGCGCCATCGCGGGCCTGGCGGCGGTGACGCCGGCGGCGGGGTCGGTGCTGCCCTTCGCGGGCATGGCCCTGGCCGCGGCCACCGCTTGCGTGTGCTACGCGTTCGTGGCCAAGAAGAACAAGCTCGGCTACGACGATTCCCTCGACGCCTTCGGGGTGCATGGCATCGCCGGCATCGTGGGGCCGCTGGCGGTAGGGCTGTTGGCTTCGCAAGGGGCCAACTCCCTGCTGTCCTCGGGAGTCGCGAGCGCGATCCCGGGAGGCGCCCAATTGGCGGCGCAGGCGAAGGGACTGGCCGCCGTGGGCGGGTATTCCCTGATCGTCACGGGAACCCTCGTGCTCCTGATCGAGAAGACCCTGGGCTTCCGCGTGGCGAAGGACGTCGAGGAGCAGGGGCTGGATCTGGCTTTGCACGGGGAGCAGGCCTACAACCATTGAGCGCCGGGCCCGCCCCGGGGGAGGAGGCTTATCCTTCTGCCGGGGGGCCGCCGAAGCCGGGGGGTTATGGCCGCGCGCGGCTAGGGCTTCGCGAACAGATCGAAGCGGATGGTCAGGTCGTCCTTGACCGGGACGAGCATCAGGCTGGGCCGCTTCACCCCGAATTCGCTCAGCTTCACCGCGAATTGCCCCGCGATCTCGATGCGCTCGGCCGTCACCTTGGGGACCACGTGGAAGCCCACCGGCCGCGTCCGGCCGTGGAATGTGAGCTCGCCCGCCACGTCGTAGCCGTCCCCGGCGGGCTTGATGGAGGTGGAGGCGAAGGTCACCTTCGGGTACTTCCGGTATTCGATCACCTCCATCGCGTGCGAATCGCGGTTGGAATTCCCGCTGTCGAACTTCAGCACGTCGGCCGATACCCGTATCTTGGATGTTACGGTGTCCGCCGAGAGATCCACCGCGCACTCCAGATCCCGGGTCACCCCTTTGACGGTATGCATGGGATGGACCAGCACGTACCCGAGCGTGGACTCGCCCTTCAGGGCCTGGTAGACCTTGGCGGCGGGAAAGGAGACGGCGGCCAAGGCGAGCAGTGCGGCGGAGCGGAGCATGGTGCGGGTTCCCTCAGAAGAAGGTGATGGAGATCATGGCGCCGGCGAAGGCGGCGGTGGTCACGTAGCCGGCGGTCTGGTGGAAGATGCGCACCTTATGCTCGTCCTCGATCAGGGTCCCGAGGAGAGGCGTGATGAGCATGCCGGAGAAATGCACCCAGGCCAGGGTCTTGTGCACGGTCAGGCTGCTGAAGCCCGGGCGGCGGAGGACGGGAGGCGGGGACAGCAGGGAGAAGGCTGCGGTGGTGAAATAGAGGCCTACCGTGGTCCAGGCCAGGGGCGCTTTGTAGTCCTCGTACGACCCGTGCCCATTGATGATCATCTGCCCGCAGAAGGCGGTGGCCAGCATGGAGGCCAGGGTAACGTAACCGCCCACCTGATGGAGGGTCAGCATGGTGCGGCGGATCCCCATCTCCTTCTCGCGCGATTCCTCGTTCAACGGCAAGCCCGCGAGCGAGCGCATCCAGCCATGCTCGCCCCAAAGCAGCCTTTCGCCGGGGCTGAGGATATCCGGCAGCAAGGGGTCCTGCATGGCGGCCGGATCGCCGGCGGGGGCGGAAGCTTCCTCGGAGGCCGCCACCTTGGCGGGGGCCGTCTCCGCCCCGGCGGGCAGGGAAGGCAGGCCGAGCAGGATGGCGATGGGCAAGGCGGCAAGCAGGCTGTTCTTCTTCATAGGTCGAGGGCCCCCGGGTCAGGATGATGGCGGTCGGATTATAATTAGTCCGAAACGGCAGCGGTTGGTAACGGGAAATTTTGCCAAAGGTACACAAAAGTGTACGCGACCGGGGCGGCCCACGCTTACCGCGGGGGAACTTAAGGATACGCGGCGGGTTCGGGGCCCGGCGCGCCTACCCTTCTACTTCCTGGGGGTCCCTGCCGAAGATGGATTCCGATTGGACGGATCCGTCCAGCTTGGCCACGCGCAATTCCGCGAGGGTTTCGCGCATGGCCAGGAAGCGGGCGAAGCGGACCGCGTCGGGCTTGAGCTTGAATCGCCCTTCGCATTCGTTCCGCCCCTTCACCACGTGCCATTCATCGTTGCGGGGTACCACCTTGTATACGATACGCGGTTGCATACCCATAATTTACGATTCCCGCGCGCGGGCCGACCGCCGCCCCGCCGCCCCGCGGGATTCGGCCAAGCGCGGGTGCCGGGATGGGCGCCTCAGCGCGAAGCCGGAGCGGCATAGGACCAGGCGGCTTCGAAGCTAGGGTATCCCGCCCAGGCCGCTTCCGCCCGGAAACCCCGCCAACGCAGCCCCAAGGCGCCGTGACCGGAGGGAAGGCCCGAGTTCGCGCCTATGCGGTGGAGGTCCCCGTCCCGCGGATCGGCATAGAGATAGGCGAAGCGGCCCGCGGCCCAATCGAATCCTCCCCGGAGATAGGGCGACCAGGCCCCGCGGCGCAGCGAAAACGTAAGGGCGCCGCCGAAAACCTGCTGGGCCAGGCGGTAGTCCCCGGGCACGTCCTGATCGAAAAGCCCGAGGGCGGAACCGCGATAGCGGTAGGTGTAGGCGCTAGAGAAGACCAGGCGATCCCAACCGGCTTCGGCATCGAGACGCATGCGCCAAGTGGGGGAGGCGCCGGCGAAAAATCCGTATTGGAGGCCGACGCCGAGGGCGGAGATCTCTCCCGCGCGCGGATCTTTCCAGACGAGGCCGCGGGTTTCCAGGGCCGCGCCCGCCAGGCGGGCGCCCAGGCGCAGGCGGAACAGGGGCAGCGCCGAGAGCGAGGCGGACCGGAAGGGATTCCGATCGGGAAGCGGCACGAGGCCGGCCTGGAATCCGGCCTCGATTCCCGTCCCGTCCCGGCCGGGCCCGAACCTGCCTTGGGCCAATCCGGCGGCGATCACGCGATGGAACGGATCCACGTAGGCATGGATGCGCCCCTGGGGAACGTCGCCGGTGCCGAGATCGAGTTGGGCCCGGGAGCGGACGATGAGGAGGAAGAGGATCAGGAAGGAGGCGCGGGCCGCGGTCCGGGCCATGCCTCAGAACCCGTCCAAGGGCTTGAACTTCGCCGCCTCCCCGTCCACGACCTTGGCGATCTTCTCGTTCTTGTCCCGGGCGAGATCGACGAGCAGGATCTGCTTCATGGGCAGGGGCTGCCCCTTCTCGTTGCGCAGGATGGAGACGACCGGGCGCATGGGATCGTCGGGATGGGCGGCGACCACGCGGCCCATGCGCGCGGAGGACAATTCCACGAAGGTCCCGATGGGATAGACCGACAGGTAGCGCAGCAGGTTCTTGATCAGGGCGGGATCGAGGAAATTCATCTGCCCCATCTTGATGACCTTTTCGAGGGCCATTTGCGGCGTGAGCGCGTCGCGATGGGAACGCTTATGGACCATGGCGCATAAGGTATCGGCGATGGCGATGATGCGGGCCACCTGGGAGATCTGCGCGTGGGAACGGCGCATGGGATAGCCCGCCCCGGTCAGGCGCTCATGGTGCTGGTAGGCCGCCGCCAGGATGAAATCGGAAGCCCCCTGGATCTTCTCCAGCAAGGCGAAGCTGTTGGCGGGATGGCGGTGGATCTCGGCCAATTCCTGCTCGGTGAGCTTGTTGGCCTTGAGCAGGATGGCTTCGGGAACCATGGTCATGCCCACGTCGGCCAGCAGGGCCGCTTGCCCGATCTCGAGCACCTGCCCCTTGGAATATCCCGAGGCCGCGGCGACGGCCAGCGAGACCAGGCACATGTTCACCGCATGGCGGTACAGGTAATCCGCGAGATTGGGGGATTGGTACAGGCACAGGGCCAAAAGGAGATTGCGATCCTTTTCCAGGATGTCCAGGAAGGATCCCGCCAAGGCGCGGACCTGGTTGAGGTTACCGAGCTCGCCCAGGCAGACCAGATCGTAGATCTCCTTCGTCTGCTGGACCGAGGCGTCCCAGGTCTTGACCACGGTGGCCTTGTAGGTGAGCGTCCGCTCGGCGGGCTCGAGCTGGGCGATGGAGCGATTGAGGGGCAGGCCCGAGGGCGCGTCGCCCGTTTGGCCTTTTTCCCATTGGGCCTGCAACCGCATCAGCCGCGGGCTGGACGCCATGCGCTGTTCCAGGGTCAAGGGCGCGGCCGGAGGCGCGGCCCGGAACGAATTGTCCTCCAGGCCCAGGGTATCCAGGCCTTCGAGGTCCATCTCCAGGATGGAGCGGAGCTCCTCATCCTCGTCCGGGGCGGGTTCCATTGACATGTCTCAAGCCTTTCGGGATGCCTTCACACGATCTTGATGCGCCCGTCCTTGAACAGGAAGAGCTTGGGTCCCGCCATCTCCTCTTGGACGCGGAAGACCTCGGGCCCGACCTTGATCACGACGCCCGGGTTCACCTTCTTATCCACCTTCACGGAAATCCCTTCGCGCGCGTAACCCTTGCGGATCTGCTCCAGGACCGCCTGCCGGCGCTTCTCCAGCTCGGGCAGGCGCGCCTGGATCTTCTCCTGCATGTCGCGCAACTCGAGCATGAGCTTGGCCTCGGCCGAGGTGAAGCGCTTGCGGAGCCGGTACGCCTCGCGGAAGCGCGTCAGCTTCTGGGTCACCTTGCCCAGGTGGCCCGTCAGCTCCTTGAGCTTCTCCTCGAGCAGCGCCTTGTTCTCGTGGAGGACGTAATCCATGCCGGCCTCGATCTCGGTCTTGGTGCCCAGATCGTTGCCCGCCACGCGGCAGCTGATCGAGGCGCAGGCCATCGCCAGCCCGCCCACCAAGGTCCCGTAGACGGATACGGAATCGCGCGACCAGAGCTGGCTGTTGAAGGCCTCCTTCTCGATCAGGATGGCCCCATGCGCCCGGATGGCCTCGTTGGACGCGAAGCCCAGGCTCACGTTGCCCTTGGAGGCGATGAGGCCATGCCCCGATCCCACGAAGCCCTTCTTGACCAGGACGTCGCCGCCGATCAGGAGCTTGGCCTCGCCGACGCTCCCGCCCACCTCCAGCGCGCCGCCCACCGTGACGGTGAAGCCGTCGCCGATATCGCCGCGGATCACCGCCGATTGATCGTACTGGATGTTGCCGGTGGAGAAATCGACGCTGCCGTCGACCACGAAGCATTCGTTGACGTGGAGCTTGCCGTCCTTGAATTGCAGGAAGCCGGAGACGGAGGCGACGATGGAGGAGGGATCGGTCGGCGAGAATTCGGTGCCCTGGCCCAAGGTCAATTCGGTTTCCGCGCCGTCGGGAGCGGGCACCGCATGGCCGTACAGGTCGATGCCGTGGACGCCGAGGGTGGGCGGCAGCTTGCGCGCGAGAGGCTGGCCCGCCTTGACGGGCTTGATCAGGTTGAGATTGCGGAAATCGACGGTGCCCCCCTCGTCGGCGGGCTTGTAGTCGAGGGCCGGGTTGACGATGAACTCGATGCGGGCGTCGGAGCCGGGAACGGGAAGATGCGCCGATTCGGCGACCGGGCGCTCGGGCATTTCCGTTTTGGAACGGTTCCATTCCGCGGCCAAGGCGGCGGCGGCCGAGGGAGGGAAGGCTTCGGGATCGAGTTGGGCCTCCAGCCAGCGGCGGCGGATGTACTCCCCGTCGATTTCGCCGGGGGGCCGGGCCATGGGCGGGCGGATGGACAGGTAGGCCTTGAGCTTGTCGTCGGAAACGCGGAAGGCGACCCGGGCCGGGCCGGACTCGTCGTTTCCCTGGGGTAACATGGAGGTGACTGAGGCGGAGGTCTCCGGCAGAACGGGCGCGGCGGCGGGATTGGCGGATTCTTCGCTCAACATGACCCCTCCCCCTCGCGCGCCGGGCGGTCGCGCCCGGGAAAGGGGCGCGGCCGGCCGGCCGCCCATGGGGGTATCCGGATGCGACTATATTATAGGGGACGGTGGGAAATTAAGTCCATTTGGAAAATCCCCTAAGAGCCAAAGTATTGGTGGCCGGCGGGATGTCGGAGCCCTTCTGGTACGATTTGGGGGATCCGGCCCATGTCCCGGCGCCCGGATCCATCGTCCAGGTCCCCCTCATGTCCAAGACCGTGCCCGGCGTGGTCCTGGAAACCGGCCGGCCCGCCCTCGACTTCCGCACCAAGCCCATCAAGGCCTTCGCCCCGCAAGGCGCGCGGGTACCCGAAAGCTGGCTGGAGCTGCTCGCCTGGCTTTCCGCGTACTATTTCACCCCGCTCCCGCAGGTCTTCGCGGCCTGCCTTCCCAAGGCCGCGCTGGAGCAATTGTTCAAGCCCCCGAAGGTCCGCGCCGGCAAGGCCCAGGCGGAAAACGCCCCTAGGAAGCGGAAGCAGGCGGTGGCGAGGGCAGGCGAAGCGGATTCCCTGCCGGCGCCCGTAGCCGCTCCCGCCGGCGCGGAAACGTCCGTTCCCCTCGTGGACATGGGCGATCATAGCGCGCCGGCCGCCGCCCTCCGCTTCACGCCCACCGGCGAACAGGCGGCGGCCATGGCCGCCATCGAGGCCGCCCTCGATCCCATGGCCTTCAAGACCTTCCTCCTGCACGGCGTCACCGGATCGGGAAAGACCCTGGTCTACCTGCATCTCGCGCGCAAGGCCCTGGCCATGGGCCGCCGGGTGCTGGTGCTCCTGCCCGAGATCGCCCTGACCCCCCAGGCGCTGGCGCGTTTCCGCGCCTACCTCGGCCGCCCCGTGCTGGCCTTGCACAGCAACCTATCGGCCGCGGAGCGGCGCGAGCTGTGGCGCGCGGTGTTCGCGCGCGAGGCGGACGTCATCGTCGGCGCGCGCTCGGCCGTCCTCTGCCCTATCGACGGGCTCGGCCTCATCGTGGTCGACGAGGAGCATGACGGGAGCTACAAGCAATCGGACGCGTCGCCGCGCTACAACGCGCGCGACCTCGCCCTTTGGCGCGGCCGCCGCGAGGGCTGCCCGGTGGTGCTGGGCAGCGCGACCCCCGCCCTGGAATCGTACCAGGCCGCGCTCACGGGCAAATACGGCCTGCTGGAGATGCATGCGCGCGCCACCGGTTCCGCGCGCCCGAACGTACGCATCGTGGACATGCGCGAGCAGCATGACCTGCAAGGCGGGCAGCCCCTCTCCATCCCCCTGCGCGAAGCGGTCCAGAAGGCCATCGCCTCGGGAGGGCAGGCGATCCTCTTCCTCAATCGCCGCGGGTACGCCAATCGGCGCCTCTGCCGGGATTGCGGCCGCCCGCGCGAATGCCCCAATTGCGCGACCCCCCTCGTCTACCATAAGGGCCGCGCCGCCCTCATCTGCCATTATTGCGGGTTCTCGCTTTCCGCCTCCGCGCCTTGCCTGTATTGCTCCGGCGCCGACTGGCTCGACGTGGGCCGCGGCATCGAGAAGGTGGAGGAATGGCTGGACGGGATCTTCCCGGGCGCCGGGATCGCGCGCCTCGATCGCGATACCACCTCGTCCATCGGGGGCGCCGAGCGCATCCTCGAAGGGTTCAAGCGCGGCGAGAGCAAGCTGCTGCTGGGCACGCAGATGGTCGCCAAGGGGCACGATTTCCCCAAGGTGAACGTGGTAGGGGTGCTCGATGCCGACGCGGGCCTGGGGCTCTCGGATTTCCGCGCGCAGGAGCGGGCCTTCCAGCTCATCACCCAGGTGGCGGGCCGCGCCGGCCGCCACGGCGAAGGCGAAGTCTTCCTGCAGACCTACCGCCCGGACAATCCCCTGCTGGCCTTCGCCTTGGCCCAGGATTACCGGAGCTTCTTCGATGCCGAGATCGAACGGCGGCGGGAGCTGGAATACCCGCCTTTCCGCCGCCTGCTCCTGGTCGAGATCTCCGGGGCCGACGAGGCTCTGGTGGACGAGCACATGCGCGCCTTCGCCGCCGCCTTCCGGCCCTTCGCCGGGCAGGCCGATATCCTGGTGCTGGGCCCGGCCTTCGCGGCGCTGAAGAAGCTGAAAGGCGAATTCCGCGCGCATCTGGTGGCCAAAGGCAAGGCCCCCAACCAAATGCAATGGGCCTTCCATCAGGCGCTGGAACGCTACAAGCCCAAACAGCCCCAGAAGACCAAGCTGCGGGTCGATATGGATCCTCTCGCCATGCTCTGAGCTTCCGCTTAACCCGTCGCGCTTCCGCCCCTTACAATGGATCGGATTCGTCCCGGGGCCCGGCATGTTCAGGATCATCGCATGGCTTTTGCCCGCCGCCTGGTTCGCCGGCTGCGCCGCTCCGGCCCGGATCAAGGTGGCCATGGAAATGCGCCCCGGCCAGGAGGCGCTCTACAAGGCGCGCATCCTCAAGCCGTTCGAGAAGAAGCACAAATGCATCGTCGAGATCGCGCCGGCGCCCGATCCCGCGGGCCTCCCGGCCATGCTCTCGCCGGGGGACAGCGTCGATCTGGTCGCGTCCCCGCTGCCCATGACGCGCGCGCTGGTCGGCCGCGGCCTCATCGCCCCGCTGGACGCCATCGTGACGCCCAAGGATCTCGGGGATCTCCGCAAGGAATACTTCCTGACCGAGCTGGGGGCCGTCGGCGGGCGCACCTATTTCCTGCCGCGCTACCTGGAAACCCCGGTGATCGTGTACCTGAAATCCAAGGTGGCCGAGGCCGTCCAGTACTGGGACATCCGCCGCGACGAGATCAACCGCGCCCTGGCGCGCTACAACGGGCGCGGCCTCCCGCGCGGCTACGCGCTCGAGAAGGATCCTTCGGAATGGGACTGGTACGATCTCTTCGTGGCCGGATGGTATTGGAGCGCCAAGGAGGTCCAGGGCCAGAAGCGCGGCCGCCTGGCGCTGGGGCCGCTGGATTCCCCCGGCGCGCCGCAATCGCTCATGGACGCCTGCTCCCTTTCGGGCGCCGGCGCCGATGGCCTGCTGGGAATGGGCGATGCGGGCGTGGCCGACATGTTCCAATGGCAGGCGGTGCTGGCGCGCGAGGGGATCCTCAACCCCGCGCTGCTGAGGGGACGCTGGACCGAAACGCAGGTGCGCGAGGGCTTCCGCTCCGGCGACCTCTACCTCTCCGCGGCCACGCAATCCGAGGCCTTCCAGATCCACGGCACGGGAACGGCCGAATTGCCCGGATGCCTGCCCGACCCCGAGGATATGGGCGTGGCCCTGATGCCCGCGGGCAACTCCCTCTCCTTGGCCCCCGACGGCGATCCGCTGCGCGAAGGGCGCCGGAGCGTGGGCACGCGCAGCTTCTGGTGGGGCGTCACCCGCCATGCCCGGAATCCCCCGCTCGCCTTCGAGCTGGCCCATTACCTCTCCAATACCGAGAACCTGGTGCAGGAGAGTTCGGCCTTCGGCATGATCCCGGCGCGCAAGGATCTGCTGGGCGAGCTGGGCCTCATGTTCGGCGGCGGGTGGACGGCGGAGGTGTTCCAGACCGCCTCGCGGCAATTGGTGGAGAACCGCCTGACGACCGCGCCCCTGGTGGAGGAATACCCCGAGGTGGCCCGCAATTACCGGGAAGCCTACGAGGAGATTTGCCTGCCCGGCCCCGGCCAGAAGACCCGCTACGAGGACGTGCGCAAGGCCCTGGAAGATCGCTGGATCCCCCGCCAACGGCAAATCCTGGGATCCAAGTACCCCTCCAAGGCGCTTTCCGCCCGCTAAACCCCTAAACTGGCCTACTTTGGTGGGGCTGCTTCGAACGGCCCTGCCCGGTATCCTTCTCGACCTGGAATGGCCATGGGCTCTGGGGTTTTAGTCTCGGACCCGCGGGTCCTGGACTCTGGGAATGTAAGCTGGGGCGGTTCTTAGGCTTTGAGCAGAACCGTGTTGTGGAACTCCACGTACACCGCGATATGCTGCCTTAGGCACTCCGCCTTCTTCGTCGTGCACCACGTCCTTCGGAACAGACGATTGATGTTCGCCCGCAGCATGGCGCAGGTGTGGTTCACCGGGAACAGCGGGTCGTACGCCAACTTCTTCAGCTCGCCTTGCCCGCTGATGCAGCCCCGGCCCCCGGGATGACGGATATGGCTCGCCCCGGGGAAATTCCGCCGAACGATGCGCGGATACAAGGGGTCCTCATCCGATACGAATGCCACCGCCGGGTCCAGCGCCGTCCTTATCGTATCGAACAGGCGTTGGAGCGCGAAGGGACGCATATTGCGGCGCGGGCCGTACTTTCGGCGCGAGAGCGCGGCCAAGGGACCCGAGGCGGGGATGGAGGACACCTCGAAGCCCAGAATCTTCCGCGACTTCGATTCCACGGCCAAGGAAACGGCCAGGGGCTTGCACTTGGTATGCTCGATCGTGATGAGGTCATCGAATTGCACCTCTTCGGCCTTGGGCACGGTTTCGAGCCAGGCTTGATGCCTGCGCCCGGCCTCTTGGGCCAGGAAGGCGAGCTTGCGGGCGACGGTGACGCGGGCAAGGCGAAGGAGCAGGGCGATGCGGCGCTGGGAGACGCCGGAGCTGAGCAGGTTGGCTACCTCGGGATTGACCCTGCGTTTATTCTGGAGGTAGGCGGCCTGGAAGGTGGCGGCGGAAAAGTGGCGTTTACAGGATTTGCAAATCCATCTCTGGATGGATTTGGAATCGGAAGGGCGGAAGTAGGTGCCGTTCTTGCGGGGCATGGGGGCAGGGCAGTTGGGATTGGGGCAGCGAGGGACCATGGGCGTCCCCTAAGGTAGAGGCTAAGCCCAGAGCCGGTTGGGAGGGCGGTCACGCCCAGGCGCCCCCACCAATGTAGGCCAGTTTGGGGCCTCTCTGCTATCTTTGCCTGCACACCCAAGCAAAGGCCCAGCGATGCCCTCCGACAAGCTCGATCAACTCTTCGCCCTCCAGCTCGAACTCAATGATCGCATCTTCGCCAAGAAGGACATCCGCGACAACGAAGGGAAAACGCTCACCATGGCGACTCTCATGGCCGAGGCCAAGCGGGAGGCCCTGGGGCCCAACACCAAGGTCAACGAATGGCTGGGCAAGTATCTGCAAGCCCTCGACGACGAGTCGCGCGAGCTGAAGGAAGAGCTGCTCTGGAAATGGTGGTCCAAGGATCATCTCGACATGCAAAACATCCGCGTCGAAATCATCGACCAACTCCATTTCTGGATGTCCCTGGCCATGACCGCCGGCCTCGACTCCGAATCCGTCTTCCGCATCTACATGCAAAAGAACGCCGTCAACCACGCCCGCCAGGAAAACGACTACTCCAAGTCGAACAAGAACGAAGCCGAGAACAAGTCCATCTCCTGAGCGCCCATTGTCAAAAGGGAGTGGGCCAAACGCGCAAGCGCAGGCCCACCCTACCTCTTCAACCCCCGCCTACTCAACCCTGACCGACCAACTCCATGGTCATAGACGCCACTATCGACTGCAGAGAGACCGCAGGGTCTTCAACGAAATAGAGACTTCCCCGTACCCCTCGAGCGCCGCTATTGAGGACCCTGCCCAACGAGCGCCGCGAGAGGGAGAGGCGCTAGGAGAGGGTTGCAGGTGCGCAGCCGGCACGCGCCGACACTAAAGACCGAGGCATTTCTCCGCCACATCCGACACGACGAGATTGTTGCCCCCGGCCCCTGATTGCACGTCCACCGCGTAACTGGTGGTTTCCCTTCCGGCCGACGGCACGCATTCCGAGAGGGGGACCACCACCGGTTCCGCGGTTTTCGGGCTCGTGTAAGGGGTGGTGCCGGTACCGCTCAGCACCAACAGGTTGACGGATTCGGCTTTCCAGCACAGTGGGATCCGAAGCTTGGAATTCACGTGACTTGAAGTCGCGGC
>JADMIO010983827.1_pt1 | contig 83006 bp, 81 predicted proteins | sample 8958161 | NCBI WGS metagenome assembly JADMIO01 (sample SAMN16585339, study PRJNA669376) | soil metagenome | isolation source: Crop rotation soil | place: USA: Cullars Rotation, Alabama | collected 2011
ACGAAAGGCCCAGTCTTTCGACTGAGCCTTTCGTTTTATTTGACCATGTTGGTATGATTTAAATTAATACGACTCACTATAGGGTCAGTGCGGCCGCGACTTCAAGTCACGTGAATTCCAAGCTTCGGATCCCACTGTGCTGGAAAGCGCGACTCTGATGACAAAAAGTGGGGGTGACGCGCGTCCGGTCAGGTGACGGTGGCGAGCCAGGCCGGGAAGTCGGCGAGCGAGTCGAGCACGAGGTCGGCTTCGGCCGCGACGAGCGTGCGGGCGTCGTCCGGGCCCGTCGTGACCGCGACGGCGAGCGCCGATGCCCCGATCGCGGCCTGCACGTCGGTGACCGTGTCGCCCACGTAGATGCCGACGCCGTGCTCCAGGAGCGCGTCGCGCTTCTCGTCTCCGTACACGTGCCCCACGACCGCATCGGCGTCGATGCCGACCGCGGCGAGGCAGCGCAGGGCGAGCGGCGCGGCCTTGCCGGTGACGATCACCACCTCTCCGCGGTGCTCGCGCACCGCGTCGACCGCGGCCGTCGCGCCGGGGAGCAACGACGTCCCGCCGACGCAGTCGTCCCAGTAGTACGCGCGGAAGCGAGTCGCCATCGCGTCGACCTGGTCGTCGGGAAACCATTGCGCGAGCTCCCACTCGAGCTTCGGGCCCAGCCGCCCGAGCACGACGTCGACGTCGATCGGCACGCCCGTTTCCTGGGCGAGCGCGGTCAGGCTCGCGCCGATTCCCGGTCGCGAATCGACCAGCGTCATGTCGAGGTCGAAGCCGACGATCAGCACAGGTCGGTGAGCTCCTTCAGCGATCCGATGCGAACTACGGCCGGCGGCACCGGCCACGGGTCGTTCCACCGGTCGAGCCAGACCGGTCGCAGTCCCGCGCCGAGCGCGCCTTCGACGTCGGCGGTGATGCTGTCGCCGACGTAGGCGATCGCTCCCGGTTCGCATCCGAGCGCGTCACCGAGCGGCGCGAACGCGCGCGGATCTGGCTTCCGGAACGAGGGATCGGCAACCACCACGCAATCGAACACATCGGCGTGCAGGCCGTGGCGCTCCAGCACCTGCGCGCCGAACGGGTTGTTGGTCAACAGCGCGAGCGAAACCCGTCCGTGCAGTGCCTCGAGCGCGGGGATGGCGTCGTCGAACAGCGGTGGATCGAGCGCGGCCAGGAACGGCTCGACGAGCTCATCGGGCACGAACGTCGCCGGCTCGTGGAGCACGCGCCAGTGGTGCCGGTTCACGACCACGCCGTCCCGCCGCACCCACGTCGCCGCAACGACCCGGTCGAGGATCTCGGGGGCGCCGACCGCCGAGGCGGCGCCCGCGATGCCCGTGTGCCAGTCGGTGAGGGTGTCGTCGAGGTCGAACGCGACCGCCCGGACTCCCACGTCAACCGCCATCTCCATGCAGCTTCGACCTCCGGCCCTCGATCGCCCGTGCGGGTCGTCGCACAGGCCGGGCCTCCGGTCTGCGCCTGGATCGCGGAGCTTGTCACAGGCCCCCGCTACGCTCGCCCCATGACACGAACATGTGTTCGGTACGCCTGCACGGCCTGCGGGCACGAGTCGCCCAAGTGGCTCGGCCGCTGCCCGGAGTGCGGCGAGTGGGGGTCGTTCGAGGGATCGGCACCGGCGCCGCGTGGGGGCCTCCGCACGGAGCCCGCGTCCACGCCGGTCCCGCTGGCCGACGTCGACCCGTCCGGCGCCCCCCGCCGCCCCACGCACGTGCCCGAGCTCGACCGGGTGCTGGGCGGCGGACTCGTCGCGGGCTCGCTCACGCTGGTCGGCGGCGAGCCGGGGATGGGCAAGAGCACGCTCGTGCTCCAGGCCCTGGGTGCGATGGCCGAGGCAGGCGCCCGGTGCCTGCTCGTGTGCGCGGAGGAGTCGGCCGCGCAGGTCCGGCTGCGGGCCGAGCGCCTGGGCACGCTCGCCGACGGCCTGCTCGTGGTCAGCGACACGAGCCTCCCCGACGTGTGCGCGCACGCGGAGGCGATGCACCCTCACGTGGTCGCGATCGACTCGATCCAGGCCGTCCAGGACCCGGACGCGCCGGGCGGTCCCGGGTCGGTCAGCCAGGTCCGCGACGGAGCCGTGCGCGCGCAACGGCTCGCCAAAGAGCTCGGCGTGGCGACGCTGCTGATCGGGCACGTCACCAAGGACGGCTCGCTCGCCGGCCCGCGCACGCTCGAGCACGTCGTCGACACGGTGCTGTCGTTCGAGGGCGACCGCCATCACGCGCTCCGGATGTTGCGCGCGCTCAAGCACCGCTTCGGCCCCACCGACGAGCTCGGGCTGTTGGAGATGACGGGCGAAGGGCTCGTGTCGGTCGCCGACCCGAGTGCGCTGTTCCTCGGCGACCGGCGCGTCGGTGCGAGCGGCTCGGTCGTGGCCGCGGTCCTCGAGGGCACGCGTCCGCTCTGCGTCGAGGTGCAGTCGCTCGTGGTGCCCACGCCGGCGCCCGCTCCCCGCCGGGTGGCACAGGCGTTCGACGGCGGCCGGCTCTCGATGCTCGTCGCGATCGTGCAGCAGCGTGCCGACGTCGGGCTGGTCGGCCACGACGTCTTCGCCAGCGTCGCGGGCGGGGTGCGGGTGGCCGAGCCCGGCGCCGACCTCGCGGTCGCGCTCGCCATCGCGAGCGCCCGCGACGACGCGCCCGTGCGAGCCGACACGGTCGTCGTCGGCGAGCTCGGTCTGGGCGGCGAGGTCCGCCAGGTCCCGCACATCGGCCGCCGGCTCGCGGAGGCGCAACGGCTCGGGTTCGCGCGCGCGATCGTCCCCGCGTCGACCCCCGACGTCGCCGGCATCGAGCTCGCGCGTGTCAGCGATCTGACCGAGGCGAGGCAGGTCGCGTGAACGCGCAACGTGCGACCGCGACCGCGCTCCAACTCGTTGCCGTCGACGAGCGGAGCGCACCTCGCCTCCGGAGCGGGCCGGAGGAGAAACGCGAATTCTTGGGTAACCTCACCGGAGAATCCGACCTGGAGAGGACCGTGGCCCAGTCCCGATCGGAACCCCTCTACCGTGCCCTGCGGTTGGTCGCGCCCGGCACGCCGTTGCGGGACGGGATCGACCGCATCCTGCAGGCGAAGATGGGCGCGCTGATCGTGGTCGGCGACGAGCCCGCGGTGCTCAACATCTGCTCGGGCGGGTTCCTCCTCGACGCCGAGTTCACGCCGCAACGCCTGTCGGAGCTGGCGAAGATGGACGGGGCGATCATCCTCGCCTCCGATGGCACGCGCGTCGCCCGCGCCAACGTGCACCTCGTCCCCGACCCCGACATCCCCACCACCGAGACCGGCACCCGCCACCGCACCGCCGAGCGGGTCGCGCGCCAGATCGACGTGCCGGTCTTCACCGTCTCGGAGGAGATGGGTGTGGTGACGGTGCACTACCGCGGCCACAAGCGCACGCTGGTCGCGATCCCACGCGTCCTCGCCCGCGCCGACCAGGCACTGCAGATCCTCGGGCGCTACAAGGCCCGCCTCGACGCAGTCACCGGCGCACTCTCGGCGCTCGAGGTCGAGGACCTCGTGACGCTCCGCGACGTCGTCACGGTGCTCCAGCGCGCCGAGATGGTGCGCCGCATCGCCGACGAGATCGAGGGCTACGTCGTGGAGCTCGGCGACGACGGCCGTCTCGTCGCGCTCCAGCTCGAGGAGCTCACCGGTGGTGTCGAGGACGACCGGCGGCTCGTCGCCCGCGACTATTTCGTCGAGTCCGCGCACCGGACGCTCGAATCGGTGATCGGACAGCTCGCCGAGCTCTCCGACGAGGACCTGCTCGACCTGCGTGTGGTCGGCTCGCTGCTCGGCCTGCCGCCGGAGATGGATCTCGACTCGTCGGTGCAGCCGCGCGGCTACCGGCTCCTCGCCCGGATCCCGCGCCTGCCGGAGACGATCGCCGACCATGTGATCGAGCGGTTCGGACGGCTGCCCAAGATCATGCGCGCCAGCATCGGCGACCTCGTCGGCGTCGAGGGTGTCGGCGAGGCGCGCGCCCGCGCGATCAAGGACGGCCTCGCGCGCGTCGCCGAGACCAGCATCCTGGATCGCTACTCGTAACACCGCCGCTCGATAGATTCCGCGGCGATGGGCCACTTGAAGGAAGGGCGCGAGCTCGACGTCTCGGTCGAGTCGCGCACGTTGGACGGCGACTCGTTCGACGTTCCCGCGGTGCACGCCCGCCCCGACGGCATGCCGCGCGCCGGGCTCGTGCTGCACCCCGACCTGGGTGGGCTGCGCCCGCTCTTCGACGACATGGCGCGGCGTATCGCCACCTACGGCATCGCGGTGTGCGCGATCGAGCCCTTCGCGTCGATCCCCGAGGCGGAGCGCGGCACCGTCGATCAGCGGTTCGCCCGCGTCAGCGATCTCGACGACCGCCAGCAGCTCGAGATGCTGTCGAGCGCGGCCGACCTCCTCGTCGTGGAGGACGACGTGTCGCGCGTCTGCGTGCTCGGCTTCTGCATGGGCGGCCACTACACGTTCAAGGCCGCCGCGACCGACCGCTTCGACGCCGCAGTGTCGTTCTACGGGATGCTGCGCACGCCCGACGGCTGGAACGGGCCCGGCCACACGATCGAGCCGCTCGCGGTCGCCGGCGACATGTGCCCGACGCTCGCGATCTTCGGCACTGCCGACCCGTGGACGCCGGCCGCCGACGTCGACGCGCTCCGCACCGCCTGGTCCGCCCGCAACGACTGCGAGATGGTGATGATCGAGGGCGCCGACCACGGCTTCGTGCACGACCCCGAGCGGCCGGTGCACCGGGCCGACGACGCGGCCGCGCTGTGGGAGCGCGCGATCGCGTGGGTGCTCGGCTGAGCCTTGATGCGGCTCCGACCTCCGGCCCTCCAACGCCCGCGCGACGGCACTTGACGGGCCGGCCTCCGGATCTGCGCCTGGCTGCTAGCTGACGGCGCGGGCTTCGAGCTCGGCGCGGTCGAGGATGTGGTACTGGCTGCGACCCGACACCTCGAGCCAGCCCAGCTTCACGAACAACGCGATCGCCTTGTTGACGCGCTCGCGCGACGCCCCGACCATCCCTGCGAGCTCTTCCTGCGTGAGCGGCATGCGGAAGTGGTCGTCGCCGTCGGCCAGCGCGAGCAGCCGCTTCGCGGTGCGCCCGGTGACGTCGAGGAACATCGCGTCGGCGAGCGCCTCGTCGGTCTCGCGGAGCCGGCGGGCGAGGATCCGCACGACCGCCCAGAGGACGTCGGGCCGGTGGGCAAGCACCTGCCGCACGTCCTCGAACGAGATCGAGATCAGGTGCGCGGTGGTGAGCGCCCGGGCCTGCGCCGAGCGCATGCCCCCGTCGAACAGCGACATCTCGCCGAACAGCGCCCCGGGACCGAGCACCGCGACCACCGACTCGCGGCCGTCGAGCGCCTTGGCCGCGATCGCGACCTGGCCCGAGAAGACGATGTAGAGACAGGTCGCCGGGTCGCCCTTCTCGAAGATCACGTCGCCCCGGCGGAGCCGCTCGAGCGTCGTGCGATCCCGCAGCTGGGCCAGCAGCTCCGGAGGGAGCGTCCCGAAGAGGTCGGTCTTGTCGAGCACCTGACGCGCGGTCATCTCGTCCCGTCCCTGTCTCGGATGCCGAGGCTACCGGAGCACTCCGTGCTGCCTCCCGAGTGACATTTGTCACGTTCTCATCGGCACGGCCCGCTCGGGGCCTGAGACCCGGGGCAAAGCATCGGCGGCGTCCGGCCGATACAAGCACCGGGACCGGAATGCCGATGTGGCAAGGGAGCCGATGTTCGTCGAGGGAGTGCGCCTGTTCGTCGTGGTGCTCGGCACCGCGATCGGCTTCTGGGCCGACCGTGCCGCCGGCGGGAGCGGCGGCCTGGGTGGCGTCCTCGGGTGCCTGCTCGGCTACGTGACCGGCGGGACCTTCGGCCGGCTCATCGAGCGCGCGCTCGGTGCGGTCGAACGCCGGGTCGACACCAAGTCGCCCGCGCAGTTCATCGCCGGGACCCTCGGCGCGATCGTCGGCGGCGCGCTCGCGCTCGTGCTGGTGTTGCCGCTGGTGCTCCTCCTCTCGCCGCGCGTCGCGGCCCCGATTGCCGGGCTGGCCGTGTGGGTGTTCGGCTGGCTCGGGTTCCGGATCCTCGCCCGTGAGAGCGTCGCGGTGATCGAGACCCTCGGCATGTCGACGCGGCCGCTCGTCCGGGCGCGCGCGTTCGACGCGCGAGACGGCCTCCTGGTCGACACCTCGGTGCTCATGGACGGCCAGCTGCTGGCGCTCGCTCGTGCGGGCGTCGTGGGCGGCGACCTCATGGTCGCCCGCTTCGTGCTCGACGAGCTGCAGGGCTTCGCCGACTCCGCCGAGGAGACCCGCCGTCGCCGCGCCCGCCGCGGCCTCGACACGCTCGACGTGCTGGAGCGCGAGGGCGTGGCGCGCGTCTACCTGCTCGACGACGAGGTGGTGGAGTACGACGCGGTCGACGCCAAGCTGATCGCACTCGCGCGCCGGCTCCAGCTGCGCCTCCTCACCAACGACGGACCGCTCGCACGCAACGCGGAGCTGCAGGGCGTGCCCACGTGCAATCTCCGGCGCCTCGCGCAGGAGCTCGCGCCCGCGGTCGTTCCCGGCGACTTCGTCCGCGTCGCGCTGACGCGCAACGGCAAGGAAGACGGCCAGGGCGTCGGCCACCTCGAGGACGGTTCGATGGTGGTCGTCAACGACGGCGAGAACCTGGTGGGCGGGCCCGAGGTCATGCTGCAGGTGACGTCGGTCGTGCCGACCAACGCGGGCCGCCTGGTCTTCGCCCGCCTCGACGGCGACTAGCCCGGGCGCACAGACGCGATAATCGTCCCGGTGAAGACCTGGGCGATCGTCGTCGCGGCGGGGGGCGGCGCGCGGTTCGGCGGCGCGAAGCAGTTCGCGCGCCTCGGCGACGAGACCGTGCTCGACCGGGCGGTGCGCGTCGCGCACGACGCCTGCGACGGCGTGGTCGTCGTCGTGGCCCCGGATGCCGCGTGGGATCCGCCGTCCGGCGTCGAGCGCGCGACCGGCGGCGCGACCCGATCCGACTCGGTCCGTGCCGGGTTGGCCCTGGTACCGGACGACGCGGAGGTGGTCGTCGTGCACGACGCGGCGCGCCCGCTGGCGTCGGTGCGGTTGTTCGAGCGGGTCGTGCAGGCCGTCGCGGACGGGGCCGACGGCGCGGTGCCCGCGTTGCCGGTGGCCGACACGGTGAAGCGGGTCGAGGGCGACCGGGTCGTCGAGACGGTGCCGCGCGAGGGGTTGGTCGGCGCCCAAACGCCCCAGGCGTTCCGCGCCGCCGCGCTGCGCGCCGCGCACCGGGTCGGCGGCGTCGACACCGACGACGCCGCGCTCGTCGAGGCGGACGGTGGAGTCGTGCGGATCGTCGAGGGTGAGCGCCGCAACCTCAAGCTGACGCTCGCCGACGACCTCGAGCTCGCTCGCGCGCTCCTGGACGGAGCACCGGCATGAGGAATCGCGCGTGAGAAACAGAGTCGGGCTCGGCTTCGACGTGCACCCGTTCGGCGACGAGCCGCCGCTCGTCCTGGGTGGCGTGCGCATCGCCGACGCGCCGCGTCTCGCGGGTCACTCCGACGGCGACGTCGTCGCGCACGCGATTGCCGACGCGTTGCTGGGCCCGGTCGGACTGCCCGATCTCGGCACGCTGTTCCCCGCGAACGACGAGTCACTGCGCGACGCCGACTCGCTCGGCCTGCTCGCCGACGTCGTCCAACGCATTGCCGGTGACCGATGGTGGCTCGACAACGTCGACATCGTCATCGCGGCGGAGACGCCGCGGCTCGCCCCGCACATCGCGGCGATGACCGAGAACCTCGTGCGCGTTCTCGCGCCGCTCAAGGAGCCGATGGGCCACGGGATCAACGTCTCGGTGCGCCCGAAGCGGGCCGAGGGTCTCGGTGCGATCGGGCGTGCCGAAGGCATCGCCGTGTGGGCCGTCGCGCTGCTGTCGCGCAGCTGAATTCGTTCTGGGCCCCTGCGCGCGCCGGTAGGCTTTCGCGGTGCTCCGCCTCTTCGACACTGCTGCGCGCGCCAAAGTCGACTTCGTGCCGCGCGAGGCCGGCCGCGTGTCGATGTACGTGTGCGGGCCCACGCCGTACGACGCGCCGCACCTCGGTCACGGCCGCAAGGAGATCGTGTTCGACACGATCCGCCGTTACCTGCTGTGGAGCGGTTTCGCCGTCACCTACGTCAGCAACGTCACCGACATCGACGACAACATCATCAACCGCGCCCAGCGCGACAGCACGACCGAGCCCGAGCTCGCGGCGAAGTACGAGGCCGAATTCATCAAGCAGTTCGAGCGGCTCAACATTCTGCCGCCGGACGAGGCGCCGCGCGCCACCCAGTGGATCGACCAGATGCAGGCCTTGATCGCGCAGCTGATCGAGAAGGGTCACGCCTATGTGATCGAGGGCGAGGGCGTGTACTTCCAGGTCGATTCGCTGCCGGAGTACGGATCGCTCTCGCACCGATCGGTCGAAGAGCTGCTCGAGAGCGCGGGCGCCCGCGTCGACGTCGACGAGCGCAAGCGGAGCCCGGTCGACTTCGCCGTTTGGAAGGCCGCCAAGCCGGGCGAGCCGAGCTGGGAGTCGCCGTGGGGCCCGGGCCGGCCGGGTTGGCACATCGAGTGCTCGGCCATGGCGCTCGAAATCCTCGGCGACAGCTTCGACATCCACGGGGGTGGCAGCGACCTCGTGTTCCCCCACCACGAGAACGAGATCGCGCAGGCCGTCGCGGCGGACCGCGTGTTCGCGCGGCACTGGCTGCACAACGGCATGCTCAACGTGAACGGCGAGAAGATGTCGAAGTCGCTCGGCAACTTCACGACGCTCTCCGACGTGCTCGACCAGTACGACCCGCGCGCGTTCCGCATGCTCGTGCTGAAGACGCACTACCGCCGGCAGATGGAGGTCGGCGCCAAAGAGCTCGGCGACGCGCAGAAGGACGTCGAAGGTCTCGACGCGCTGCTGCGGCGGGCGCGCCGCGCGGATCTGCCGAGCGCAGAGCCCGACGCGCCCGACGCGTTCCGCAACGCGATGGACGACGACTTCGACACGCCGGCCGCGATCGCGGTGATGCAGACCTTGCGGCGCGACGCCAACACCGCGCTCGACGAGCAGCGCAACGACGACGCGGCGCGGCTCGTCGCGACCGTGCGATCACTCGCCGGCGCGCTCGGGCTCGAGCTCTCCGACACCGACGAGGAGATGGCGAGCGACGTCGCCGCGCTCGTCGAGGCGCGCGAGCAGGCCCGGGCGAACAAGGACTGGGCCGGCGCCGACCGCATTCGCGACGAGCTGCTCGAGCAGGGCATCCAGCTCGAGGACACGCCGAACGGCACCATCTGGCGCAAGGTCTGACGGCCCGGTGAGCAAGGAGTCGCGGCGGGGCCGCGACGGGCTGGGCGGCGAGCAGGTCGAGGGGCGGCGGGCCGTGCTCGAGCTGCTGCGGGCGGGCCGGCGGCCGGTGCGGAGCGTGTCGGTGGCGAGCTCCGCTCGGGACGACCCGGCGCTGGACGAGATCCGCAGCCGGGCGGGCAGTGCGCTGCGGGTCGTCGGCGCCGACCGGATCGACGCGATCGCGCGCACCGACGCACCCCAGGGCGTCGTCGCCACTGCCGCGCCCTTGGTGGCGACCGACTTCGACGAGCTGGTGAGCGAGCCCGACGCGTTCCTCGTCGCGCTGGACGGCGTCAGCGACCCGCGCAACCTCGGCGCGGTCGCGCGCGTCGCCGAGACCGCGGGCGCGACCGGCCTCGTGCTCCCGCGACATCGCAGCGCGCACGTCACCCCGGTGGTGGTGAAGGCGGCCGCCGGTGCGATCGAGCACATTCCGATCGCGGTCGTCGCCGGCATCCCTGCCGCGCTCGACCGCGCCAAGCGCGCAGGCCGCTGGACCGTCGGGCTCGACGCCGACGCGGACCGGTCGCTGTTCGATCTCGACCTGGCCGACCAGCCGCTCGTGCTCGTGTTGGGATCGGAAGGTCGCGGGCTCGCGCGTCTCACGAGCGCGCGCTGCGACGTGCTCGTCTCGATCCCGATGCGCGGCCTGATCGCGTCGCTCAACGTTTCGGCGGCCGCCGCGCTCGCGTGCCACGAGATCGCGCGGCGCCGTTCTCCGACGCAGTCGTGACGTCGCGGTCCGCCACTACCATCGGGCTGTCGCCGGGTTAGCTCAGTCGGCAGAGCAGCTGACTTGTAATCAGCAGGTCGTCGGTTCGATTCCGACACCCGGCTCCCTTGCCCGCGTCATTCGTGTGGTTCGACCGGGTTGTCGTGAATGCTTGTATTCCGCGCGCGTAACGGTCAGGATCGTCCGTTGATGGCTCTCACCGACGCGCAATGCTCGCTGCTCGACTTCGAGCGAACGTGGTGGCAGCTCCCGAAGCGCAAGACCGAGGAGATACGTGCGCGTTTCGGATTCTCGTCGAGCAGCTACTACCGCGCGCTCTACGCGCTCGTCGACCTCCCCGACGCGGCGGCGTACGACCCGCTCACGGTGCGGCGCGTCCGGCGCCGGCGCGAGCAGAACCGGCGTGAGCGCATCGAAGGCCGCCGTGCCGACCCCGGGAGCCGGTGACGCACGAAAGCGAGCCGAGCGGGCAGAATGACCCCATGGCTCGACAGCAACGCGGCGGAGGCGGCGACGTAGCGCGCGGCGCGGGCTACGCGGCACTGCTCGGTGCACTCCTCATCGGTGTCGCGGTCGTCATCGGCATCGTGCTGCTGCAGATCGGCGACGACAACGACAGCGGTCCGGCCGGCGCGGTCACCGGCAACGGGAAGACGACAACGACGCCCGCGGTCGCGTCGACCACGACGACCACCGCCGGCACGACCGGCACCACCCCCACGTCGTCCGCCACGCCGGTCCGTCCGCCGAGCTCGGTGCGGCTGATCGTGCTCAACGGTGGTGCGCCGAGCGGCAAGGCCGGCGACATGTCCGACTCGCTGGGCGTGAAGGGCTACACAAACCGGCAGCCCGCCAACGACTGGACCGGCCACGAGCAGACCGGCGACTCGGTCTACTGCCGTGCCGGCTTCGATCGCGAAGGCGCGGCGCTGGCGATCGCGGTCGGATCGGGCGTCCCGCTCCACATCCCGTACCCGACGCCGCCGCCCCCGTTCAGCGACTCGGTCGACTGCGTGGTCGTCGTGGGCGCGACCGGGACGACCGCCACCACCGGCGCGGGCTAGCCCCCCTGAAGTCGCGTTCGAAGCGGTCCGGACGCGACGTCGATCGCGGTCCAGGCCATCGCGAGCGCGCCTTCGAGCACGGCGCGATCCGCCGACGCGTTCACGCACGCGCCCGCGAACTCGGGCTGGTGGTTCACTGCGCCCCCGCTCTCGATCGCGATGCACGGGTGGATCGACGGGATCGTGAGGGAGACGTTGCCCATGTCGGTGGAGAACGTGATCTCGTTCTCGTCGTCGGGCTCGCGGCCTAGCGCGACGAGGTTGTCCCGGTAGAGGTCGAGCAGCGCGTGATCGTGCACCACCTGCGTGTACACGGGCGCGACGTCCTCCATCACCAGCGTGGTCCCGGTCGCGAGCGCGCCCGCCTGGAAGCACCGCTCGATGCGCGATCGGGTCTGGTCGAGCTCGGCGACGGTCGTGGCGCGCACCATCCAGTCGCCCTCGGCGCGCGCCGGCACGATGTTGGGTGCGTCACCCGCACGCGTGACGATCCCGTGCACCTGCTCGCCCGCGTGGAGGTGCTGACGCAACAGTCCGATCGCGACCTGGGCGACGGTGAACGCGTCGGCCGCGTTGATGCCGAGCGCGGGCGCGGCGGCGGCGTGGGACGGACGGCCCTCGTACGTGACTCCGAAGTGCGCGACCGCGCTGCACCGCGGGTCGGGGTCTTCGTACGGCGCGGGGTGCACCATCATCGCGGCGTCGACGCCCGCGAACGCGCCGCGTTCGAGGAGGAACACCTTGCCGCCGCCGCCCTCTTCCGCCGGCGTCCCGATGATGCTGACGCGCAGGTCGAGGTCGTCGACGAGCGGCGCGAGCGCGAGGCCGGCGCCGACCGCGGTCGCGGCGATGATGTTGTGTCCGCACGCGTGCCCGATGCCGGGGAGCGCGTCGTACTCGGCGCAGATCGCGATGTGGAGCGATCCGCTCCCGAACGTGCACGAGAACGCAGTGGGCAGGTCACAGATCCCGTGCTCGACCGTGAGCCCGGCGTCGGCGAGAACTCCCGCCGTCCACTGGCTCGACTGCACCTCCTCGAACTTCAGCTCGGGATGCGCGTGCACGCGGTGGCTGAGACCGACGAGCGTCTGCGCGTTGGATCCGATCGTCTGACGCGCCGCCGCCTTTGCATCCATGCCAGTAGCGTCGCGCCGTGCTCGACGTCGCTGCAACGATCGGCGCGCTCGTCGAGCGGCCGGCGGAAACCGTCGTCCTCGCCGACTTCGACGGTTCGCTGTCACAGATCGTCGACCATCCGGACGGCGCGGTGGCGCTGCCGGCGGCGATCGATGCACTCCGGGGCCTGGTCGACCGGCTGGGCCGCGTGGGGATCGTCAGCGGGCGCCCGATCGAGTTCCTGGCCGAGCAGATCCCCGTCGACGGGCTCGTCTTCGCGGGCTTGTACGGCATGGAGTCGATGATCGGCGGGGAGCGTCGGGTCGACCCTCGCGTCGTCGAGTACGCCGGCGCGGTTGCGGCGGCAGCCGACGAAGCGGAAGCGCGGCTGCCGGGCATCGTCGTCGAGCGCAAGGCGGGCGTGAGCGTCACGCTCCACTGGCGCATGTCGGCGGGCCAGGCCGATGACGTCGTCGCGGTCGCCGCCGAGCTCGCGGCGCGGACGGGACTCGACCAGCTGCGCACCCGGTCGGCGGTGGAGCTGCGGCCGCCCGTCGCGATCGACAAGGGCAACGCCACCGACATGCTCATCGACGGGTTCGAGATCGCCGCCTTCGCGGGCGACGACACCGGCGACCTCCCTGCGTTCGCCGCGCTGACGCGCGCGGCCGGCGACGGCCGCCTCGCGCGGGCCGTGCGCATCGGCGTCCGTTCGCCCGAGATGCCGGAACCGCTGCCGGCGGCGGTCGACCTCCTCGTCGACGGCCCGGCCGGCCTCGTCGCGCTGCTCCAGGGCGTCGTGCGCGAGCTGCGCTAGTCGCGCGCCTGCGCGACGAGGTCGTCGACCCAGTCCGACGGCGTCCGCGCGGTCGCGAGCGCGCGGAGCTGCTTGGCCGCGATCGCGCGCTCGTCGAGCGGCGTGGCGAGCGCGGTGTCGAGTGCCGAGGCCGCGTCCTCGAGGTCGTACGGGTGCATCGGGATCACCGCGTCCCGCAGCTCTTCGTAGGCGCCCGCTTCCCGAGAGAGGCACAGCACTCCGTCGCGCTGGTTGACCGCCGGGCCTTCCTTCGCGACGAGGTTCAGGCCGTCCTTGATGGGGTTGACGACGAGCACGTCGTAGCGCTGCATGGCCGCGATCGAGCGGGGGAAGTCGTCGCGCTCGTCGAGGACGATCGGGAGCCACTCGCGGGTCGCCCACCGGTCGTTGACGCGCGCGACGGCCTGCTCGACCTCGTTCGCGTACGCGAGGTACTCGGGCAGGGTCTGGCGCGAGCCGTAGAGCATGGCCACGAACACGACGCGCCCGCGCAGGCCGGGCCGCGCCTCGAGCAGCCGGTCGTACGCCAGGAAGCCGCGCACGATGTTCTTCGACGGTTCGATCCGGTCGCTCCGTGCGATCACGAGGCGGTCGCCCACCGCGTCGTCGAGGGCCCGCGCCGCGTCGCGCGCTTCCTCGCTGTCGGCCACCGCGCGCAGGGCGTCGACATCGGGCCCGAGGCTGGCCGCGAAGGTGGGTGCGCTCGTGCCGAGCACGTCGCGCGCCGAGTCGGCGTAGGCCCGCGCCCACCGTTCGGTGTGGAAGCCGGCCGGGTCGCCCGCCATTGCCGCGCACAGCTCCGTCGCCGCGTCGGTCGGCAGCGCGCGGAGCTGGTCGGCGCTGCAGAACGGCGTATGCGTGAAGTGCACGATCCGGAGGTCGGGCCGGAGCTCGCGCAGGCGCGCGCCGGTGAGCGCGAGCTGGTAGTCGTTCAGCAGCACGACGTCGCGGTCCTTGGCGGCGTCGGCGGCCGCATCCGCGAACTCGTAGTTGACCGTGCGGTACGCGTCCCACGCCTCCCGGAAGTGGCGATCGAAGCGTGGGCGCCGCGTCCGGTCGAAGAGGTCGTGGAACAGGAACCACAGGATGCTGTTCGACACGACGTCGTAGTGCATTGCGTGCAGGCCGGGTTCGAGCGCGACCAACCGAAGGTCGATCTCGAGATCGCGCAGTGAGCCCGACTCCGCCGCGCCGCGATCGTCCTCGGAGATCGCGGCGGCGATCCACGTGACGTCGCGCTCGCCGCGTTCGACCACCGCGCCGAGCGCGCTCGCGACGCCGCCCGCGCCGCGTTCTGAGGCGTAGCTCCCGTCGCCGACCGCTTCGAACCGGTACGGCCCGCGGTGCGAAACGACAAGCATGCGGCTGGTTACCTCAGATCGTTGAACAACCGCAACCAGTCCTCGAGCTCACGCGTCGACAGGAAGTTGCGGCGCACGTGCCCGCGTCCGATCTCGCCCATCTCGTCGGCCCGCGTCGGGTTGCGCAGCAGGTCGGCGGTGCGCGCGGCTGCGTCTTCGACCGAATCGACGAGGTAGCCGTTCTTGCCGTCCTCGATCTGCATGGTGATGCCGCCGCACCGGCCGCCGACGACCGGACGGCCCTTCCACATGGCCTCGCTCACGGTGAGCCCGAAGCCCTCGCGCAGCGACTTCTGCATCACGACGTCGGCCTGGCGCTGGAAGGCGTTGATCTGCACCGAGCCGACCTGCTGGATGTTCGACACGAGGTGGATGTCGGGGTCGCCGGCGCGCGCCTGGTCGGCGAGCTCCCAGTAGTGGAAGCCCTCGGGATCGTCGGTGGCCATCGAACCGGCGAGGAGCAGCTGCGCGGTCGGGAACTCCTCGCGCACGATCCGGAACGCCTCGATCACGCCGACCGGGTCCTTCCACGGGTCGAACCGGCTCACCTGGACGATCAGGGGGTCGCCCCGCCGCACGCCGTACTGGCGGTTGATCTCCTCGACGAACGGCCGCGGCATCTCGAGGTTCTTCACCGAGTGCGGGTCGATGCACGGCGGCGCGAACACGGTCTTGTCCTGCGGCATCGACGCGGGGACGAACTCCTTCATCGTCCACACCGACGCGTCGTACTGCTCGACGAAGCTCTGGAAGAACTTCCACACCGTGGGGTTCGCGGCGGTGAGGTCGATGTGGCACCGCCAGATCCACTTCGTGCTCGCGAGCGCGACGCCTTTGTTGCGCGCGTACTCGAGCATCGCGGCGGGCTGCGGGTCGTGCATCACGACGTAGTCCCAGTCGCCCTCGAGCTGGAGCGCGTTGTCGAGCACGCGCTCGAGGTAGATGCGCTCCATCTGATCGGTCCACTCGACTTCGGCACCCTGCAGCGCGTTGTGCACGGTCTTCGTCACGCTGAAGAACTCGTCGCTGCCGTGGATCACCTGCCACTCGGCTTCGATGCCGAGATCGCGCAGCAACGCCACGTGCGTCGAGAGCAGCTCGGCCACACCGCCGCCGTAGGCCGTCGCGTTGACGTGGAGCACCCGGGCCCCGCGCAAGGGCGCGGCGAGCTCGCGGATGCGCTCGATCGTTCCCGGCTCCACGGCGTCGTGGTACTCGTCGAGATGCTTGTCGAGCAGCGGCACGCGTTCGAGCAAGGGTTCTCCCGGAGGCGACAGGAAGCGGAGAAGCGGTCAATCTATTCGACGTGTCACCGCAATCGATTGACCGAAATCTGCGCGCGGTGGCCTGCCCCGACAAGTTCCGCGGCACGTTGCGCGCCGACGAAGCCGCCGCCGCGATGGCCGCCGGCCTGCGGCGCGCCGGGTACGACGACGTCGTGGCGGCGCCGCTCGCCGATGGCGGCGAAGGGACGCTCGACACGCTGCTCGCGACCCTCGGCGGCTCGCGGCGTGTCGCGCGTGTGACGGGACCACTCGGCGATCCTGTCGACGCGGAGTGGGGCGTGCTGTCGTCAGGTGTCGCGGTCATCGAGATGTCGCGCGCGAGCGGCCTGAACCTGGTCGCGGGTCGCAACGACCCGCTCCGGGCGAGCACGCGCGGTACGGGCGAGCTGATCGCGGTCGCGCGCCGCCAAGGCTTTCGGCGCGTGATCGTCGCGGTCGGCGGGAGCGCGACGTCCGACGGCGGGCTCGCGGCGGTCGAGACGCTCGCGTGGTCGTTGCAGGGGATGGAGGTGACGGTCGCGTGCGATGTGGAGTCCGCGTTCCTCGACGCCGCGAAGATCTACGGTCCGCAGAAGGGCGCGACCGCCGCGCAGGTCGCGCTGCTCACCCGCCGCCTGGAACGGCTCGCCGACCAGTACCGGGTGCGCACCGGCGTCGACGTCACGACGATCGACGGGGCGGGCGCGGCCGGAGGGCTGGCGGGCGGGCTCGCCGCGATCGGCGCGCAGCTCGTGCCCGGCTTCGAGGCGGTCGCCGAGGCGGTCGGGCTCGAAGCCGCGTTCGACGGCGCGGACCTGGTCGTCACCGGCGAGGGCAAGCTCGACCCCTCGAGCCTGGAGGGCAAGGTCGTCGGCGGGGTGCTCGGCTGGGCCGCCGAGCTCGGCGTGCCGCACGTGGCGGTCATCGCGGGCCAGGTCGCCGACGACGCGCGCGCCATGCTCGCCGACCGCGCCGACGTGAACGTCCTCGCGCTCACCGACCGCGTCTGGCAGGCCGGCGAGGCGTTCCAGCGTGCCGCGCTGCTCGTGGAAGAGGCGACGGTCGAAGCCGCCCGCGCCGCCCTCGACTCCGAACCGGCGTGAGTACGGCACCACATAGGTGCCAAAGTCACGCCGGTTCGTTCAGTTGGAGTGGTGCAGCGCGCGGTAGGCGGGGAGCGTGGCGATCGGCGGGCGCTCGCGGATCTCGACGAGCTCGGCGTCGACGTTGCCTTCGACGTCGGCGCGCAGTAGCTCGAGCGTCGGCCCGTCGAACTGCATCAGGCCCGCGCGGCGGAGCGCGGTCGCCATGATCGACAGCGACTGCGCGGCCAGCTGGTCGACCGGGCGGTTGCGGTGCTCGCGGACGCCGAGGTCGACCTGCTCGACCGCGTCGCGCCCGAAGCGCGTGACCACGTCGACGAGCAGCCCGAGCTCCACGCCCCATCCCTCGACGAACGGGAGCACCTCGAGCGCTTCGCGTCGCGCCGCGTACTCGCCACCGAGCGGCTGCGCGATGTCGGCGAGCTTCGGGAACAGCAGTGAGACGAGCGGGCGCGCCACCAGCTCGGTGACGCGGCCTCCGCCGGTGGGCGCACCCCCGAAGGAACGGGTGTAGCTCGCCTTCACGAGCAAGGTGTCCGGGTCGAGCAGCAGCGGCTCGATCAGCCGGGTGACGGTGTCGGCGCGGAAGTTCTCGAGGTCGGCGTCGACCCAGCACAGGATGTCGCCCCGGCAGGCGTGCAGCGACTTCCAGAGCACGTTGCCCTTGCCCGATCCGGGCCCCGCCTCCGGCAGCACCTCGGCTTCGGACACCACACGGGCGCCGGCCGCGCGGGCCACCGCGGCGGTGTCGTCGGTGGAGTTGTCGTCGAGGACGACGACCTCGTCGACGAGCCCGTCACCGTCGCCTGGCGCGAGCGCGCGCCGGATCTCGCGCACGATCGCCGCGACGGTCGCCTCCTCGTTGCGAGCGGGGAGGCACACCGAGACCGACAGACCGAGTGCGCGCTTCACGGCGCGTAGATCCCCGTGCTGCACGGCGTCAGCCTACGGGAACTCCGGCGGCCTCCGGTCGGCCGCTGGTATCCTGACCTGGCTATTCTCAGTGGAAATACGCGCTCATCAAGAGCGGCCGAGGGACAGGCCCTGTGACGCCGCGGCAACCAGCTCGATGCGACCGGCCAACCGAATCGGAACGCCGTTCGCAAGAGCCTGGTGCCAATGCCTGACCGATGAGTTGCCGACGAGCGGTCTCCCGCTTCGAGGTGCTCGAGAGCGCGTCGAGAGCAACCGGCGAGGAGACGATTCGATGGTTCACACGAGCGACGCCCAATCAGGTGTGCCCGGCCAAGCCAACGTGCTGGGTCTGCGCTGTCGCGAATGCGCGCGGGAGTACCCCGTCTCGCCGATCTACACGTGCGAGTGGTGCTTCGGTCCACTCGAGGTCGCGTACGACTACGACCTGATCGCGCGCACCACCAGCCGCGAGAAGATCGCGGCGGGCCCCGCGAGCCTGTGGCGCTACGGCGACCTGCTCCCGGCCGCGTGCGACCGCTCGGTCGACCTGGGTACCGGCTTCACGCCGCTGGTGCGCGCCGACCGGCTCGCCGCCGAGCTGGGCCTGCGCGAGCTCTGGCTCAAGAACGACACCCGCAACCCGACCAACTCCTTCAAGGACCGGGTCGTCTCGATCGCGCTGAGCAAGGCGCTCGAGTTCGGGTTCAAGGTCGCCGCCTGCGCGTCGACCGGCAACCTCGCCAACTCGGTCGCCGCGCACGCCGCGCACGCGGGGCTGCGCAGCTACGTGTTCATCCCGTCGAACCTCGAGCAGGGCAAGGTCGTCACCACGTCGGTCTACGGCGGCAACGTCGTCGCCATCGAAGGCAACTACGACGACGTCAACCGGCTCTGCGCGGAGCTCGCCGGCATCTACGACTGGGCGTTCGTCAACGTGAACATGCGGCCGTTCTACGCCGAGGGGTCGAAGACCCTCGCGTTCGAGACCGCGGAGCAGCTGGGCTGGCAGACGCCCGATCACGTGATCGTCCCTGCGGCCAGCGGGTCGCTGCTCACGAAGATCCAGAAGGGCTTCGAGGAGATGCACAAGGTCGGTCTGCTCGACGACGAGCCGCATGTGCGCGTCTCGGGCGCGCAGGCGCTCGGCTGCTCGCCGATCGCGACGGCGTGGATCGAGCGCTCCGACACGATCCGGCCGGTGAAGCCCGACACGATCGCCAAGTCGCTCGCGATCGGCAACCCGGCCGACGGCTATTTCGCGCTCGACGCGGTGCGCAACAGCGAGGGCGGCTTCGCGGCGGTGACCGACGGCGAGATCGTCGAGGGCATGGAGCTGCTCGCGCGCACCGAGGGGATCTTCGCGGAGACCGCGGGCGGCGTGACGATCGCAACCTTGAAGCAGCTCGCCGCCGAGGGGATCGTGCGCCCCGACGAACGGGTCGTCGCGTATCTCACCGGCCACGGGTTGAAGACGCTCGAGGCGGTCGCCCCGACGAGCGGCCCCAGTGCGACGATCGCGCCGAACCTCGACGCGTTCCACGCCGCGTTCGACATCGAGGAGGCTTGACGCCATGGCAGTCACGATCCGGATCCCGACGCAGTTGCGCGCTCTCGCGGGCGGCGACTCCGAGGTCGAGGTCGAAGCGGCGACGGTCAGCGAGGCGTTGAAGGCGCTCGACGGGAAGCACTCCGGCTTCGCCGAGCGGCTCTTCGACGAGCAGGGCGAGCTGCGTCGCTTCGTCAACGTGTTCGTCGCCGACGAGGACATCCGTTTCCTGCAGGGCATCGACACGCCGCTCGACGACGGCAGCGTCGTCAGCATCATTCCCGCGGTCGCGGGCGGCTAGGCCGAGCCGAGCGCGAACCGGCTAGCTGACGTACAGGTTGTCGGCGACGCGCGCCGGCAGCGCGTGCCGGCCGGTGTCGGTCTCGACGGTGACCGACCCGTCGGAGACCTCGACGACGGTCGCGTCGCAGCCCGGCATCATGTGCGCGGCGGCAAGCAGGCCGATGCCCTCGTCGTCGATCTCGAGGCGCTCGTTGACGCGCTGAACGGTGACCGGCCCCGGAACCGCGCGCGACAGCGGCATCGTCGGCGCCGAGTTCCCCTTGTGCTTCGAGCCCGGGATCGGGTTGCCGTGCGGGCACGTCGCGGGATCGCCGAGCAGCTCGACGAGCTTCTCCTCGACGTCGGCCGAGATCGCGTGCTCCCAGCGGTCGGCCTCGCGGTGGACCTTCTCCCACTCCAGGCCGATCACGTCGACCAGCAGCCGCTCGGCGAGGCGGTGACGCCGCACGACGGTGGTCGCGAGCCGCCGGCCCTTGTCGGTGAGATGGAGGCTGCGGTCGCCGTGCAGCTCGACGTAGCCGTGATCGCTCAGACGCCCGACGGTCTCGGACACCGCGGCCGCGGAGAGCCCGAGCCGCTCGACCAGCCGGGCGCGCATCGGCACGACGCCTTCCTCCTCGATGGCGAGGATCGACTCGAGGTACTCCTCGGTCGTGTCGTGCATCTCGGCCATCGGCTCACAATAGGCAGGCGCAGATCCCGAGGCCCGGTCCGCGCCCAAAATTCCGCACGGGCGGTAGAGGGCCGAGGGTCGCGGCCGCATCGTGAGAGAAAACCGCGGCCGCCAACGTCTCGATGTGGTTGCCTTCGTTCATGGGTAACTGCGTGATGGTGCGGGTCCGTGCCCGAAGGTGCGACCGGCAGGTCGCGGGAGCTCGGCCAGCACTTCCTCGGTAGCCGGCAGATCGCAGCCCGGCTCGTCGCCGACGCCGGCGCCGGGCGGGACCACCGCGTGGTCGACCTCGGCGCGGGCCGCGGCGCGCTCACCGCCGCGCTCGCGGAGACCGGTGCAAGCGTCTTTGCCGTCGAGCTCGACGGGGAGCTCGCGCGCGGTCTGGCCCGCCGCTTCGCCGACACGCCGAACGTCACCGTCCTGCAGGCCGACGTCGACGACGTCCCGCTCCCGGTGAGCCGGTTCCGCGTCGTCGCGAACCCGCCGTTCGGGCACACCGCCGCCGTGCTCCGGCGGCTGCTCGACGCGGTCGACGGCGGGCTCGAGCGGGCCGACCTGGTGGTGCAGTGGCAGGTCGCGCGGCACCGGGCGAAGGTGTGCGCCGGGGCGCCCGCCGACCTGCTCGGCGCGACCTGGGGCCCGTGGTGGCGCTTCACCCGGGGTCGCCGGCTCCCCGCCGCGTGCTTCCGGCCCCGGCCGTCGGTCGACGCGGCCGTGCTCGTCGTGACGCGGCGCGACCCGCCGCTCCTGCTCCCGGAAGCGTTCGGTTCGTACGCCGGTTTCGTCGCGGAGGAGCTCGCCCGCCGGTCCGATCGGCGCCTGACGGTGACCGAGTGGGCGGCCCGCTACCGGCGGTCCCATTTGCACTCTGGGATCGCGAGTGCCAACATGGATTAGCACTCGGCTAACCTGAGTGCTAACCGCCCCAGCCCCCGTGGCTCGTACGCCGCGCGGCTCCCACGCTGCCCCCTCGGAGGTCACCTATGCCCAAGCAGATCGCCTACGACGAGCACGGCCGCCGTGCGCTCGAGGCGGGCATGAACAAGCTCGCCGACGCTGTACGCGTCACCCTCGGCCCGAAGGGCCGCAACGTCGTCCTCGAGAAGAAGTGGGGCGCCCCCACGATCACGAACGACGGCGTCTCGATCGCCAAGGAGATCGACCTCGAGGACCCGTTCGAGAAGATCGGGGCCGAGCTGGTCAAGGAAGTCGCGAAGAAGACCGACGACGTCGCCGGCGACGGCACCACCACCGCCACCGTGCTCGCATGGGCGATGGTGCGTGAGGGCCTGCGCAACGTGGCGGCCGGCGCCAACCCGATGGTCCTCAAGCAGGGCATCGAGCAGGCCGTGGTCACCGCCGTCGACACGATCAAGAGCCAGGCGAAGAAGGTCGAGACCGACCCCGCAGCCATCGCCAACGTCGCCGCGATCTCCGCGGCCGACAAGGAGATCGGCTCGATGATCGCCGAGGCGCTCGAGAAGGTCGGCAAGGACGGCGTGATCACCGTCGAGGAGAGCCAGACCTTCGGCATGGAGCTCGACCTCGTCGAGGGCATGCGCTTCGACAAGGGCTACATCTCGCCGTACTTCGTCACCGACCCCGAGCGGATGGAAGCGGTCCTCGACGACCCGTACATCCTGCTCTCGGCGGGCAAGATCTCGGCGGTCAAGGACCTGCTGCCGGTGCTCGAGAAGGTCATGCAGGGTGGCCGCAGCCTCGTGATCATCGCCGAGGACGTCGAGGGCGAGGCGCTCGCCACGCTCGTCGTCAACAAGATCCGCGGCACGTTCAAGTCGACCGCCATCAAGGCGCCCGGCTTCGGCGAGCGGCGCAAGGCGATGCTCCAGGACATGGCGATCCTCACGGGTGGCCAGGTCGTGTCCGAAGAGGTCGGCCTGAAGCTCGAGAACATCGGGCTCGAGCTGCTCGGTCGGGCCCGCAAGATCGTCATCACGAAGGACGAGACGACGATCGTCGAGGGCGCCGGCTCGAAGTCGGACGTGCAGGGTCGCATCAACCAGATCCGCAACGAGATCGACAACACCGACTCCGACTACGACCGCGAGAAGCTCCAGGAGCGCCTTGCGAAGCTGTCGGGCGGTGTCGCGATCATCAAGGTCGGCGCGGCGACCGAGGTGGAGCTCAAGGAGAAGAAGCACCGCATCGAGGACGCGGTGCAGACCACCAAGGCTGCGGTCGAAGAGGGTGTCGTGCCCGGCGGCGGCGTTGCGCTCGTGCGGGCGCAGGCCAAGGTCATCGAGCTCGCCGCCACGCTCGACGGCGACGTTGCGACCGGGGCGAAGATGGTTGCCCGTGCGCTCGAGGAGCCGCTGAAGCAGATCGCGGTCAACGCCGGCATGGAAGGTGGCGTGATCGTCGAGAAGGTGAAGAGCCTGAAGGGCTCGCACGGCCTCAACGCCGCGACCGGCGAGTACGAGGACCTCGTGAAGGCCGGCGTCATCGACGCCGCGAAGGTGACCCGCTCGGCGCTGCAGAACGCGGCCTCGATCGCGGCCCTGTTCCTCACGACCGAGGCCGTCGTCGCCGACAAGCCCGAGAAGGAAGGCGCCGGCGGGATGCCCGGCGGCATGCCGGGCGGCGGCATGGGGGACATGGACTTCTAGGTCCACTCCTCACAGCTTGCGTCGGGGCGCCCTCAGGGGCGCCCCGATTTTTTTGCGGCTCCGACCTCCGGCCCTCCATTTCCGTGCGGTGTCGGTCGACCGTCCGGGCCTCCGGATCTCCCGCCTGCGCGCGTCCGAAGAATTCCAGCACGTACGCTGGTGTTCCGGATCGGTCGACTCTGCGAGGTGGGGACGTGCGTCATTGGGGGATTGCGGCCGTTGTCGCCGCGGCGTTGGGGCTCGCCGCCTGTGGAAGCAGCGGTCCGTCGCAGTCGGCGACGACCACGCCGGTCCGCGACGGCCGGAGTGTCGTGCTCGCGTCCGTGGTCAAGACCGCGGCGGCCGACAGCGCCAAGGTGTCGCTCGACATGTCGTTCGGCGTCCTCGGCAGCAACATGTCGATGACGTCGGAGGGCGCGATCGACTTCGCCACGGGCGACTCGGAGATGCGCATGGACTTCGACGGCCTGTTCGGGTCGTTCCTGAAGGGCGGCATCGAGACCCGGTCGGTCGACGGTGTCGCCTACGTGCGCCTGCCGCAGGGCCTGATGGGCGGGAAGGAATGGGTCGCGGTCGACACCAAGGGCTTCCGGGGCGGCGGCGCCGACACCGCGCTCGGGCTCGGCAGCCAGAGCGACCCCACCAAGATTCTCGCCTACCTCGGCAAGGTGTCAGACGGCGTGCAGCAAGTCGGCACCGAGACGGTGCGCGGCGTCGAGACGACGCACTACAAGGCGTCGGTCGACCTCGCGAAGGCGGGCAACCAGGCCGACGTGCCACCCGCGTTGCGCGACGCGTTCGGCGAGCTCTCCGACCGGATCGGCAACATCCCGGTCGAGGTGTGGATCGACGGCGATGGTTTGCTGCGCCGCGAGAAGATCGAGATGAACCTGGGCTCGTTCCTGCCCGGCGCGTCGGGCGCGAGCGGGAACACCGGATCGTCGACGATCTCGATGACACTCGACCTGTACGACTTCGGAACGCCGGTGAACGTGCAGGCGCCGCCCGAGGACGACGTCGCGTCGCTCGGCAACGGCGGGTTCGGCGGCGGCGGCGCGATCCACTCGGGTACGGCTGCCTGACGCCTGACCGGGGTTCGAGCACCTCGGCGCAACATCCGGAAATCGGTCGACGCCCCGCTACCCTCGGCGGGCATGGAGCCGGTGACGCCGTCGACGGGGTGGGGCGTCCTGCACCTCTACTACCGCGTCGACCGCGACCGGGCCGAGCGTGATCCCGAAGCCGGCAAGCGCGTGGCCGACGCGGTCGCGTCGCTCGAGGCGGACGGGCACCAAGCCGTGTGCATGGCGATGCTCGGGCACAAGGCCGACCTCGGTGTGATGGCGCTCGGCCCCGACCTGGCCCGCCTGCACGCGTTCCAGGCCGAGCTGCTCACCGCGCCGCTGGAGCCGGTGTGGTCGTACCTCTCCCTGACCGAGCTCTCCGAGTACGGCGCGACCGAGGACGACGAGCGGGCGCGCCTCGCCGCCGAGGAGGGCCTCGCGGGCGACGAGCTCGAGCAGCGGCTCACGGTCTGGCGCGAGCGCATCGAGCACTACCGCGAGCAACGCGTGCACCCGCAGCTGCCGCCCCGGCAGGTGTGCTGCTTCTATCCGATGTCGAAGCGCCGCACCGCCGACGCGAACTGGTACGAGCTCTCGTTCGAGGACCGCAAGGAGCTCATGGGTGGGCACGCACGCGTCGGGCGCACGTACGCCGGCCGCGTGTTGCAGCTCATCACCGGCTCGACGGGAATCGACGACTGGGAGTGGGGCGTCACGCTGTTCGCCGACGACGTCGTCGCGCTCAAGGACATCGTGTACGAGATGCGCTTCGATCCGGTGTCGGCGCGCTACGCCGAGTTCGGTCCGTTCTTCACCGGCCTCGTGCTCCCCGCAGCCGACGCCTGCGCGCGCATCGGGCTCCGTGATGGGTAGCAACGACTCGCCGCTGAAACTGTTCGTTTCCTTTCCGGAAGAACGCGTCTCGCAGCCGATCGTGTACGAGCTGGTGAAGCGCTTCGACGTGGTGCCGAACATCCGGCGTGCCAACGTGGAGGCCCACTCCGGCTGGATGATCCTCGAGCTGTCCGGCGCCGCGGCCGCACGTACCGACGCAATCTCGTACCTCGAGAGTCTTGGTTGCACCGTCAACCGCATGGAAGGCGACGTGGTCGCGGGCTAGAACAGCTTCCGGAGGAGCAGCAGCCACGACATGACCGCCAACGAACCCGACGTGCGCGCCCAGGACGATGACTTGCAGCGCGTACTGCGCGGCGGGGCCGATGCCGCCTCGCAGCTGGCGGAGCTGACCGACGAGATCGTCCGTCTCCGGCGCGCGGTCGAGGCCACCACCGACTTCATCACGTTCCACTCCCGGACCGGCCGCGTGCTGTTCGCGAACGGCGCGGCACGCGCCGCGTTGGGGCTGGCCGTCGGTGAGCCGTTGCCCAAGGTGGGCATCCACGACTTCTTCGCGGCGAGCGCGGAGCAGATCGAGGAGATCCGCGCGGCGATCTTCGAGTACGGGCGCTGGTCCGGCGAGCTCGACGTTCGCGGCAAGGACCGCGGGATCCCGGCCTCGGTCGTGATCACCGGGCACCGTGACGCCGAAGGCCGCTACGAGTACTTCTCCGCGCTCTCGCGCGACATCACCGAGCGCCGGGCGGTCGACGCGGCCCGGCGGCGGAGCGAGAGCGCGCTGCGCGCCATCGTGCAGTCGTCGCCGCTCGCGATCTTCGCGGTCGACGCCGAAGGCGCGGTGCACGTGTGGAACCATGCGTGCGAGGAGCTCTTCGGGTGGGCCTCGGCCGAGGTCGTCGGCGCACCGCCGCCGTTCGGCGACGCGGCCGACGAGCTCCGCGTGCTGACCGACCGCGTGCTCGAAGGCGAGATCGTCCGGTCGCACCCGGCGCGCTACCCCGGCCGCGACGGCACCGAGCTCGACGTCAACGTCGCGCTCGCACCGCTGCGCAACGCGGGCGGACGCATCGTCTCCGCGGTCGTGGTCGTCGCCGACGTGACCGATCAGCGGCGCGCCGAGGTCGCGCTGCGCGAGAGCGAGGTGCGCTTCCGGTCGCTCGTCCAGAACTCGAGCGACATGGTCACGATCGTGAGCGCCGACAACCGGGTCGCGTATCGCAGCCCGAGTGCGTGGCGATTCGTGGGCCTCGACCCCGACACCCATCACGATGTCGCGGCCGACGCCGGCCTCTACGACGAGGATCGTCCTCTCGTCGCCGCGATGCTCAAGCGGCTGCGCGACAACCCGGGCTCGTCGGAGACGATCCGCTACCGCTTCGAGCGTGGCGACGGGGAGCTGCGCTGGATCGAGATGGTCGCGACCGACCACAGCGACGATCCCGCGGTCGGGGGTGTCGTCACCAACGCCCGCGACATCACCGAACGGGTCGAGGCCGAGCACAGCCTGCGCGCGTCGGAGGAGCGGCTGCAGGGGCTCGTCGCCAACATCTCGGATGTCATCTCGGTGATCGACGCCGAGGGGAACCTGCTCTACGCCAGCCCCAGCTCTGATCGCGTCTACGGCTACGGGCCGGGCGAGTGGCCGTCCGACAAGAGCGTGTTCGACACCGTGCACCCCGACGACCGCGATCGCGTGATCGACCTGTGGACGGGATCGATGGCGACGCCCGGCGAGTTCCGGCCGATGGAGCTGCGGCTCGCGCGTGGCGACGGCTCGTGGATGTACGCCGAGCTCGTCGCCAACAACCTGCTCGACGACCCGTCGGTCGGCGGCATCGTCGTGACGTCGCGCGACATCACCGAGCGGAAGCACGCCGAGGAGGCGCTGCGGTCGAGCGAGGCGCGGCTGCGCGAGAGCGAGGCGCGCTATCGCGGCGTCGTCGACGACCAGACCGAGCTCGTGTGCCGGTACCGGCCCGACGCCACGCTGACCTTCGCCAACCGCGCGTTCATCGAGTTCTTCGGGTTCGAGGGCGAGCTCGTGAACGTCTCGATCGCCGACCTCCGCCCCGCGGCCGAACGGGCCCATGTTCTCGACCGCCTGGCCGCGTTCTCGGCGCTCCGGACGGTCACGACCCATGTCGACCGCGAGGTGGCGCTCGACGGAACGCTCCGTTGGTACGAGTGGACCGACCGTGCGTTCGTCGACGGCGACGGCAACGTCCTCGAGATCCAGTCGGTCGGCCACGACGTCACGCAGCAGCGCCGCGCCACCGAGTTCACGACGCGCCAGACGGAGATCCTCGAGAAGGTCGCACGTGGCGTGCCCCTCCCCGAGACGCTGCGGACGATCGCGGCCGCCCTGGAGGCGCACTTCCCGAGGTTCTCCTGCGCCATCATGCTGCTCGACGACGACGGCGAGACCATGCGCATCGGCGGCGCGCCCAGCCTCCCGCCCCGGTTCCTCGACGCGCTCGAGCGCATGCGGGTATCCGCCGGATCGGGCTCGAGCGGCGCGGCCGCGTTCCTCCGGCAGCCCGTCTACGTCGGCGACATCGCGACCGACGACCGCTGGGTCGACCACCGCGAGGACGCCGAGGCGCACGGCCTGCACGCGTCGTGGTCGGTCCCGATCATCGCCAGCGACGGTGGCGCGGTGCTCGGCACGCTCGACGTCTTCGGCGCCGAGCCGCGCCTCCCCGACGAGGAGCACCAGCAGATCTTCTTCCTGCTCGCGCAGCTGGCATCGGTCGCGATCGAGCGGAAGGCGTTCGAGGAACGGCTGGCGCACCAGTCGATGCACGATCCGCTCACGGGGCTCCCGAACCGGCTGCTCTTCACCGACCGGCTCGGCCAGGCGATCGCCCGTTGCCAGCGCACCAAGTCGAAGGTCGGCGTCGCGTTCATCGACCTCGACCGCTTCAAGAACGTGAACGACAGTCTCGGACACGACGCGGGCGACGAGCTCCTCGTCGAGGTGGCGCGCAAGCTCTTGTCGGTGATCCGCCCCGGCGACACCGTCGCCCGGTTCGGCGGTGACGAGTTCGCGATCCTCTGCGAGGACCTGCACGCCGACACTGCGCGCGAGCTCACGCTCGAGATCGCGCAGCGGCTGCTCTCCAACGTCGTGCGCCCGATGGTCGTGCGGGGCGCCGAGATGTTCGTCGGTGCCAGCGCGGGCATCGCGCTCGCGACGTCGGGTGACGAGCGCCCCGAGGATCTCCTGCGCGACGCCGACGTCGCGCTCAATCACGCCAAGGAGGCGGGCCGCGGCCGGGTCGAGGTGTTCGACGACACGATGCGCGCCCGTGCGGTCACCGTGCACGCGACCGAGAACGCGCTGCACCGTGCCATCGAGCGGGGCGAGCTCAGGCTGTTCTTCCAGCCCGTGGTCAACCTCTCCGACGCCCGCTGCGTCGGGGCCGAAGCGCTGCTGCGCTGGCAGCACCCGGACCGCGGGCTGATCGGTCCGTCGGAGTTCATCCCGCTGGCCGAGGAGACCGGCCTCGTCGTGCAGATGGGCTGGTGGGTCCTCGAGGAAGCCGCGCGCAACGCGGCGCGCTGGCAGCTCGAGCAGAAGGAGCCGTTCCAGGTATCGATCAACCTCTCGGCGCGCCAGCTCGTGCAGCCCGGTCTCGCCGAACGGGTCGCGGAAGTGATCACGCAGACCGGTGTCGAGCCCGGCAACCTCTGCTTCGAGATCACCGAGAGCGTGTTGATGGACGACACCGAGACAGTGATCGACGTCATCGCCCGCGTCCGGGCCCTGGGCGTGCAGTTCGCGATCGACGACTTCGGAACCGGGTACTCGTCGCTCGGCTACCTCAAGCGCTTCCCGGTCGACGTCGTGAAGATCGACCGCTCGTTCGTGAGCGGCCTCGGCGCCGACCCGGGCGACGCCGCGATCGTCTCCGCGGTCGTCGGCCTCGCGCACGCGCTCGACCTGCGGGTCACCGCGGAGGGCGTCGAGAGCGAGGAGCAGCTGCTCGCGCTCATCGAGCACGGTTGCGACGAGGCGCAGGGCTACTTCTTCTCGCCGCCGCAGCCTGCGCCCGATCTGCGCGGCCTGATCGCACGGACGCGCACCTGGCGCCCGCCCGGCGCGACCGTGATGCGGCCGGCGGCCGGCGCGCGACGCCGCGCATAGCCTCCGACCCATGTCGTCGGGCGAATTCCACGCCTCTGCCGCCGATCTCCTGCGCTGGGCCGAGGCACTCTCGGGCATCGCGCGCACGGGGCTCGGCTTCACGCAGAGCCTCTACGAACGAGAGCGCTTCGAGGAGGTGCTGAAGGTCGCGTCCGACATCCGCGCCGCCGCGATCGAGGAGGCGGAGAGCGACGCGCTGTTCGAGGAATGGCTCGAGACCGTCGGCGAAGGGGTCGCGGGCTACGTCACCCCCAAAGTCGCCGTCGCGGCCGTCGTCAGCAACGAGCGCGGCGAGATCCTGCTCACGCAACGCGCCGACTCCGGCTGGTGGTTGTACCCGGTCGGTTGGGCCGACGTCGGCTACTCCGCGTCCGAGATCGCGATGAAGGAAGTGCTCGAGGAGACCGGCATCGAGTGCGAGCCGGTCCGACTCATCGCGGTGCTCGACGGTTTGCGGCTCGGGTTCGCGCGCGTGCCGATGTACTCGATCGTCTTTCACTGCCGTATGACCGGCGGCGAGCTGCGCGGCCACCCGCTCGAGACCTCCGCCGTCGGCTTCTTCGCGCGCGACGCGCTGCCGCAGCCGTTGGCGGGCGCGCACCGGTGGCTCGACATCGCGTTCGCCGCGATCGACGGCGAGGAGCTCCCCGCCTGGTACGACGAACCGCGCCGGCCGACGTGGCGGGAGAGCGCGGGCTAGCTCGTCAGCTGCTCCACGAGCAGGGCGACGATCGACACCGCGCCGTTGGCGCGTTCCCAGGCGTCGCCGATCGCGTCGTGGTCGACCAGGCCGAAACGGTCGGGCGGCCGGTCGAGCTGCTCGGTCGCCGCCGCCACCAGCTGCGCGGGCTCGACGTCGTCGCCGTAGGCCGCGAAGCACTCGAGGCCGTCCCACATGCCGCTGAGGGGACGGACCTCGTCGCCGAGGTGGAGCGCGTGCGGGTCGGTCCCGGCCGACAGCTGCGCGACGACCGACTCCCAGAGGTCGTAGGTGGAGATGCCGGCGGGCGGCCGGTACCCGGCCACCGGATGGAGCCGCCATTCCAGCGTCATGGGCCCGTCGTCGGCGAGCCACGTCTGCGAGCCGTTGAGGTAGCTGTCGACCGGCGGCCCGAGCTGCGCGTCGAGCGCGAGCACGAGCTCCGGCGCGATGGTCCAGACGGCGGTGGCGACGAGCGGCATCGGACGCGAACGGTACCGAGCGGCCGCCGTCGACGCGGTCCGAATCGGCTCGTAGCATGCGCGCCGATGACGAAGTACGACCGTCTCACGTCGCTCGACGCCAGCTTTCTGCACATGGAGCGGCTCGAGTTCCCGATGCACGTCGGTGCGCTGAGTGTGTTCGAGGGCGCGCCGTTCTTCGACGACCGGGGCCACTTCAAGATCGCCGAGGTGCGCGACCTCGTGCAGTCGCGCCTGCCGCTGCTCCCGCGGTTCCGGCGGCGGCTCATGAGCGTTCCCTACGACATGGGCCGGCCGATCTGGATCGACGACGACCGCTTCGACATCACGTACCACGTCCGTCACACCGCGCTGCCCAAGCCGGGCTCGTGGGAGCAGCTGGTCGCGCTGACGACGCGCGTCCAGGAGCAGCTGCTCGACCGCGAGCGCCCGCTCTGGGAGCTGTGGTTCGTCGAAGGGCTCGAGGACGGCAACGTCGGCCTGATCCAGAAGACGCACCACTCGCTCATCGACGGCGTCTCCGGTGTCGACGTCGCGACCGTGCTGCTCGACCTCAGTCCCGAGTACGTCCCGCCCGCGGTCGAGGAGTGGATGGCCGAGCCCGCGCCCGGCGGATCGCAGTTGCTGCTCGACAGCCTGCGCGAGCGTGCGACCGAGCCCGCGGAGTTCGTGCGTTCGTTCCGTTCTATGTTGCGCGGTCCGCGCCACGCGGTCGAGCGCGCGAACGAGCTCGGGCGGTCGATGAGCACGATGGTGTCGCGCGAGTCGATCGCGCCGCGTACGTCGATCAACTCGCAACGCACGGGTCGCCATCGCCTGCTGTCGGTTGTGCGCGTCCCGTTGGCCGACGTGAAGACCATCCGCAAGGCGTTCGGCGGCACCGTCAACGACGTCGTGCTCGCGGGGGTGGGCGGCGGCATGAACCAGCTGCTGCACGCACGCGGCGACGACGTCTACGACCTCAAGCTGCGGGTGATGTGCCCGGTGTCGGTCCGCGGGGACGACCAGCGGGGCGCGCTCGGCAACAAGATCTCGGCGATCCTCGTGTCGGTCCCCGTCGGGGATGCCCACCCGGCCGAGCGGCTGAGCGAGATCTCGGAGCAGACCGCCGACCTCAAGGAGAAGCGCCAGGCGCTCAGCGCCGAGCTGCTCCTCAACATGAGCGACTACGTCGCGCCCACGCTCATGAGCCTCGCGGCGCGGGCGGTGCACCGCCAGCCGTTCGTGAACCTGATCGTCACGAACGTGCCCGGCCCGCAGCAGCCGCTCTACATGATGGGTGGGCGGCTGATCGAGGCCTACCCGATCGTGCCGCTGACGCAGAACCTCACGATCGTGGTCGGCATCCTGTCGTACGACGGCACGTTGCACTTCGGCCTCTGGGCCGATCGTGACTCGAGCGGCGACCTGGAACTGCTCGCGGGCGGTATCGAGGATGCGTTCGCGGAGATGACGAAGCTCGCCACCGAGCAAGGAGTGCGGTGAGCGAGATCTGGGAGCGCGATGCCTGGGAGCTCGCGCAGGGTGTGCGGTCGGGTGAGATGAAGTCGGTCGATCTCCTCGACCACTTTCTCGCGCGCGTCGACAAGTTCAACGACGAGCTCAACGCATTCTGCTTCCTCGACGTCGACGACGCGCATCGGCGCGCCGCGGAGATCGACGCTGCGGTCGCGCGCGGCGGGGACCCGGGCGTCTGGGCGGGTGTCCCGATGGGCGTGAAGGAGCTCGTCGCGGTCGAGGGCTGGCCCGACACGCACGCGTCGATGCTCTACAAGGAGCAGATCGCGGATCACACCGCGACCGAAGCGGCGCGGCTGCGCGACGCCGGCGCGGTGTTGGTCGGGCTCACGACGTCGCCCGAGTTCGGATCGCTGAACTGGACCATCAGCGAGATCCACCCCGTCACCCGAAATCCGTGGAACCTCGAGCGCACGCCGGGCGGGTCGTCCGGCGGCTCGGCCGCCGCGGTCGCGGTCGGCATGATGCCGATCTGCACCGGGAGCGACGGCGGCGGATCGATCCGTACCCCGTCGTCCTACACCGGGCTCTTCGGCTTCAAGGTCAGCTTCGGCCGCGTCGGCGACGCCGGGCACTTCGACGTCGGGCTGTTGTCGGTCCCCGGACCGATCTGCCGGTCGGTACGCGACGCGGCGCGCTACGTGGACGCGATCGCCGGACCGACCGACGTCGACCCGACGTCGTTGCCGCGCCCGGTGCGGTCGTACGAGGAGGCCGTGGTCTCGGGTGCGGCCGCCGAGCGGGTGCGCGGCCTGCGCGTCGCGTGGTCCGCGACCCTGGGCTACGCGAAGTGCGATCCGGAGGTCGAGAAGATCGCGCACGACGCCGCGCTCGCGCTCGTCGCCGACGCGGGGTTACAGCTCGTCGACGTCGACTTCCATTTCCCCCGTCCGGGACGGGCGTGGCACATCCTCACGAACCTCGACGTCGCTGCGAACCACCTCCGCGCGTACCAGGGCAGTGACGAGCCCGTGACGGAGGTGTCGCGAGCGGGATTCGACGTGATCGCCGAGATCACGTCGGAGGGGCTGCTGCGCGCGCAGGAACGCCGGTGGGAGCTGCTCCGTGCAGTGGCGGACGCGTTCGAGCACACCGACCTGATCCTCACGCCGACGACCGCGACCACCGCGTTCGTGGCGGAAGGCCCGCCGCCGACCGAGATCGACGGAACACCGATCGGCGGCATGGGCTCGGTCCCGTTCGGCGCCGCGTTCAACATGTCGGGCATGCCCGCGGTGAGCATCCCGGTCGGAACGACGGCCGAGGGAATGCCCGTCGGCCTGCAAGTCGTCGCCCGGCGCAGCGAGGAGGAGCTGGTGCTCGGGTGCAGCGCGATCGCGGAGCAGAACCGCCCCTGGCCCAAGTTCGCGCCCCTCGCGTACACCTGAGCGTCGACGCATGCTCCGGAGGGCGTTCGGTACCCTCCATCCGTGACCGAGACGCAGCCGCGTGCGACGCGCCCGCCCAAGCAAGAGCAGCTGCCCGCGTCGCCCGAGGTCACCGAAGTCGCACCGGGTGTGCTGCGCATGCAGCTTCCGATCTGGATGCCCGGGCTCGGTCACGTGAACATGTACGGCCTGGTCGACGACAAGGGTCTCACGGTCGTCGATCCGGGCCTGCCCGGACCGCAGTCGTGGAAGGCGCTGAAGACGCGGTTGAAGAGCGCGGGCTACCGCCTCAAGGACATCCACACCGTTCTGGTCACGCATTCGCACCCCGACCACTTCGGCGGCGCGGGCCGCATCGCGCGCGAGACCGGCGCCGAGCTCATCACGCACCACGCCTTCTCGACGTGGACGGTGAAGGGCCCCGCGCCGCACACCGCGCTCACGGAGGGCGAGGCCCGTCGGGCCGAGGTCGCGGCCGCCGCGCTCGCGCAGTCTCTCGACGTCGAACCGGACGAGCTCCCGACGATCAACGACGACGACGATGTCGTCCACGACGACACGTCGGAGACGGAAGCGACGTCGAGCCCGTGGGGCGCGGTCACGCCCTGGGGCACGACGAACCAGGGCCCGCCGATGCGTCGCAAGCTGATGATCCGCGCCATGCGCATGTTGTTCACGCCCCCTGAGCCGACCCGCCGCGTGCACCACGGGACGCGCGTGAAGATGGCCGGGCGCGAGTGGTTCGCGGTGCACACGCCCGGCCACACCGTCGACCACATCTGCGCATGGGACCCCGAGACCGGCACGCTGCTCACCGGCGACCACGTGCTCCCGTCGATCACGCCCCACGTGTCGGGCGTCCGCCACGCCGACTCGCTGAAGTCGTACCTCGCAACCCTCGACCTCGTCGCGCGTCTCGACGGCGTGAAGGTGGGGTTGCCCGCGCACGGAAACCCGTTCACCGACGTCCCGGGCCGCGCCCACGCGATCCAGGAGCACCACGCGGAACGCATGGAGATGCTGCGCGAAGCCGGGTTGGCGCTCGGGCCCGCCACCGTCCCCGAGCTCTCGCACGAGGTGTTCCCGAAGCGGCACTGGGGGACGATGGCGGAGTCGGAGACGTTCGCGCACCTCGAGCACATGGTGAACGACGGCATCGCCGAGCGTTGGGAGGAGGGCGGCATGCTCCACTACCGCGTGGCGGAAGCCTCGTGATCGCCGACGACGCGACGCTCGCCAAGGAATCGAGCGACCTGCTCGCGCACCTCATCCGCAACGCGTGCGTCAACGACGGCACCCCCGAGTCGGGGTTCGAGAGCCGCAGCACCGACGTCCTCGCGCAATACCTCGGCGACACGGGGCTCGAGCTCGAGCGCTACACCGCGCAGCCCGGACGCGAGAACCTCGTCGCGCGCATCGAGGGCAGCGACCCGAACGCGCCGACGCTCCTCTACATGGGCCACACCGACGTGGTCCCGGTGAACCCCGACGGCTGGCAGCGCGACCCGTTCGCCGGTGAGATCGTCGACGGCGAGGTTTGGGGCCGCGGCGCGGTCGACATGCTCAACCTCACCGCGACGATGGCCGTCGCGTTCCGCGATCTCGCCAAGTCGGGCTTCAAGCCGAAGGGAACGCTCGTCTACCTCGCGGTGGCCGACGAGGAGAACCTGGGCACGTGGGGCGCCGAGCACATGATCGAGCACGAGCGCGACGCGGTGCAGGCCGACTACGTCGTCACCGAGGCCGGCGGGTTCCAGATGCCGACCGCGAGCGGCCCGCGCCTGCCGGTGATCGTCGGCGAGAAGGGCTCGTACTGGTGCCGCATCACGGTGCCGGGCACGCCGGGCCACGCGTCGCAGCCGTTCCGCACCGACAACGCGCTCGTCACCGCGGCCGAGATCGTGCGCCGGCTCGCCGAGTACGAGCCGCCCACACACATCCACGACACCTGGCGCCGGTTCATCGAAGGCGTCGACTTCGGCCCCGAGTTCAGCGCCGCGCTGCTCGACGAGGAACGCCTCACCGACTTCTGCCGCGAGCTGCCGATCGGGCTCGCCCGGCAGGCGCACGCGTGCACGCACACGACGTTCGCGCCCACCGTCATCAGCGGCGGCACCAAGACCAACGTGATCCCCGACCGCGTCGAGATCGAGGTCGACATCCGCACGCTGCCCGGTCAGCGCGGCGCCGACATCCGCAAGCTGCTCGACGACGCGCTCGGCGACCTCGCCGCCCAGGTGCACATCACCCCGTTCGACGAGAACGAGTCGACCGCGTCGCCCGCCGACACGCCGATGTGGGACTCCATGGCGCGGGTGTCGGAACGGCTCGTCGAGGGATCGGCCCTCGTACCGTTCCTCACGGTCGGCGCCACGGACGCGCGCTTCTTCCGGCGCAAGGGCTCGGTCGCGTACGGCTACGGGCTGTTCAGCCAAAAGCTGTCGTTCGACGACTACGCGTCGATGTTCCACGGCAACGACGAGCGCGTCGACATCGACTCGCTCGTGCTGTCGACCAAGCTCTGGGACGGCCTCGCCCGCGACCTCGTCGGCTAATTCCCCGAATCGGCGTGACTCAGTACCAATAGTTGGTCATCAGCCACGCCAGTTCGAGCGGGGAAGAGGGTTATTCGTCGCCCTGCTCGCGCAGGTAGCGCTCGAAGTCCTCGGCCAGCGACTCGCCCGACGGGATGTCGTCCTCGTCGAGCCAGTCCTCTTCGTCGTCGCCCTCGTCGTCGTCATCGTCGTCCGAGGAGTCGTCGAGGCCGTTGTTCTCGTCGTAGCGGTGCTCGAGCCGCTCGACGTACGAGCGCGCGTCGGCGTCGCCCGCGACGACCTCGTCGACCGACCGTTCCCAGGCACTGGCCGCGATCTCGAGCTCCGTGAGCTCGAGCCCGAGATCGAGCAACTGGCCGAGCCGGTCGAGGAGCGCGTGGGTCGCCTTGGGGTTCGGTGCGGTCGCCACGTAGTGGGGGACCGGCGCCCAGATCGACGCCGACGCAAAGCCGACGCGCCGCGCCGCATCGTGCAGCACGCCGACGATCCCGGTCGGGCCCTCGTAGCGCGAGCGCTGCATCCCGAGCCGGGCCGCGAGCACCTCGTCGGTGGCCGAACCGGTGCAGCGGATGCGGCGGGTGTGCGGCACGTCGCCCAGCAGCGCGCCGAGCGTCACGACCATCTCGCACCCGGTCGCCCGCGCGACCGAGATCACGTCGTCGCAGAACATCGGCCAGCGGAGGTTCGGCTCGACGCCGAGCAGCAAGACGAGGTCGCGCCCGCCCGGCACCGAACCCGCGGAGAACGCGAGCGCGGGCCACTGGATCTCGCGGATCACGCCGTCGACCAGCTCGACGGTCGGGCGCGCCGCCTGGAAGTCGAGGTACTCCTCGTTGTCGAGGGTTGCGAAGACGCGGGCGCTCACGCTGCGCGCCAACCAGCGCACGCCGTCGCTCGCGGCGTCGGCGGCGTCGTTCCAGCCGGAGAACGCGGCGATCAGCGCGGGACGGCGCAGCGTCGGCTTCGCGTTCCAGCGGACGGTCACGCGCTCACCCTATGCAACGGCGGGCGACCGCTCCGGACCTGTGCCGACGGGTTGCTCAGCCGCGCAGCGCCGGGATCGACGAGCGGGAGCCGTGCTCGAGCGCGGCGTTCGCGATCGACTCGACCATGTTCCCGATGTGGGAGAAGCCCTCGCCCACGGTCTTGCCCATGCGGTAGCGCGCCGCGATGCCCTCGAGAATGATCGCCAGCTTGTACGAGGCCAGCATCTCGTAGAAGTCGAGTTGGCTGACGTCGAAACCGGATCGCTCGGCGTAGCGCGCCACGATCTGATCGCGCGGGAGGAATCCCGATCCCGGCCCCGACGTCGGGTCGCCGCCGAGGTCGGTCTGGTCCCGGCCCCAGTAAACGAGGAACAGCCCGAGGTCCGTGAGCGGGTCGCCCAGCGTCGCCATCTCCCAGTCGAGCACCGCGACGATGCGTCCCGCGTCGTCGGGCGCCAGCATCGTGTTGTCGAGGCGGTAGTCGCCGTGCACGATCGTCGGCGGCGGCGACGCGGGCAGCGCCGCGCGCAAGCGCCGCGCGAGCTCGTCGATCACCGGCGCCTCGCGGTCCTTCGAGCGTTCCCACTGTTCACCCCACCGCCGGACCTGGCGTTCGAGGTAACCGTCGGGGTGCCCGAAGTCGTCGAGCCCCGCCGCGTGGTAGTCGACCCTGTGGATGGCGACGAGCACGTCGATCAGCGCTTCCGAGCAACGACGCGCGTCGTCGCCGGACAGCTGCGCCATCTCGGCCGGCGTGCGCAGGATGACGCCGTCGACCCTCTCCATCACGTAGAAGGGCGCGTCGTTCACGGCTTCGTCGGCGCAGAACGCGAGCGTGCGGGGCACCGGCACGTCGCTGTCGGCGAGGGCGGCGAGGACGGTGTGCTCGCGCTTCATGTCGTGCGCGGTGGGCAGCACGTGGCCGAGCGGGGGCCGGCGGAGCACCCACTCGTGCGTCCCGTCGGTGATCGAGTACGTGAGGTTCGAGCGGCCGCCCGAGATCAGCGAGGCGGAGAGCGGCGTGTCGCCCGCGCCCTCGACGTGCGCGGCGAACCAGGGCCGCAGGCGTTCGAGATCGACACCAGGCGGAGTCTCCGACATCGGCGGGAGACTACTGAGAAGGCGCGGACGCCTTCACCTACGCGTCAGAGCGAGGCTCAGGCGGTGCGGGCGTGGCGCGGCTGCACGGGCCGGCCTTCGCCGCGGGGGTAACGCGCGACCCGGCCCACCGGCATGTCGACGCGGAAACCGGCTGCGGCGCGCTCTTCCTCGGACTCGCCGCCCCAGAAGCCGTACTCGCGGTGCTCACGCGCCCAGTCGCGGCAGTCGGCCAGCGCGGGGCAGGTGCGGCACACGGCGCGGGCCTGGGCCTCGCGGGTCGCACGCGCTTCGGGGCGTTCGCCGGCGGGCGCGAAGAAGAGCCGCGACTCGCCGCGGCAGGCCGCTTCGTCCGACCAGGTGAGTGGACCGGTGAACACGAGGTTCGTCGTGATCGCTTCGGCTGCCATGGGACTTGCCCCTCTCGGTGAACCCGGCGGAACGGCCCGATGCATCGGTCTCGAAATGCCGGAGACTGAGCCCGGGAGCCGGAGGGGGGATTTCGGCTCACCGGGCTCCGTCGCCGTATGGATTCAAGTGAACCCGATCACAAGGCCATCTGTCAAAGGCCTTATTGCGATACGATCTATCTCTGATACCGATAGTCCCTGACCAGGAGGTTCGGCCGGGATGGACCTGCGCCAGCTGGAAGCGCTGCTCGCGGTGGCCGAGGAGGGGTCGTTCACCGCGGCCGCTGACCGGCTCCACACCGTGCAGTCCAACGTGTCGGGTCACGTGCAGCAGCTCGAGTCGGAGCTCGGCGTGAAGCTGCTGGTCCGCAGCCGGCGCGGCACCGAGCCGACCGAGTTCGGGGAGCTCGTGCTCGACCGGGCGCGGGCGATCCGCAGCGAGCTCGGGGCGCTGCGCAAGGACCTCTCGATGCTGCAGGGCCTCGAGACCGGTCACGCCACGCTCGGCGTGGTCGGCACGGTGAGCCGCCTGCTCGTGCCCGCGCTGGTGGACGAGATGCGGCGGGTTGCGCCCGCGTTGTCGCTGCGGCTGACCGAGGGTGCGTCGGAACGGCTCGCGGTCGAGGTCGCCGACCGCGAGCTCGCGAGCGCGGTCGTCACCGAGCCGGTGTCGGACCCCCGCCTCGTGGTCGAGCACCTGCGCGACGAAGACCTCGTCGGCCTGGTCCCTGCGTCACTCGAGCTCGGGGCGCGCGAGCCGGTTCCGCTCGCGTCGTTCGCCGACCACGCGTTGATCCTGCCGCCCATCGGCAACCCGCTGCGCGACGAGGTCGATGTCGCGGCGCGCACCGAGCACGTCGAGCTGCGCGTGCCGATCGAGGTCGAGGGCATCCGGCTCATCGCCGACCTCGTCGCGTCGGGCGCGGGCGTCTCGATCCTGCCCGAGACCGCGGTTCCCGACGACCACCCCGCGGTGCGCACGGTGCGGGTCGCGGGCATACCGCCGCGGCGCCTGGCGCTGATCACCGCGCGCGGTGTGCAGCTGTCGCTCGCCGACCAGGCCGTGCACGACGCGGTGCGCGCACTCGTGCGCGCGGCCGCATAGCTGTCAGTGGTCGGTGCGCTCGATCGCGAGCTCGGGTAACGGCTCACCGCGGCCGGCGCGTGTGATGCGCTGACCGACGACCCACCCGACCCCGAGGATCGCGAGGCCGCCGACCGCGTCGATCACGTAGTGGTTGGCCGTGATCACGATGACGATGAGCGTGACCACCGGATAGGACGCCGCGAGGATCTTGGCCGCCGGCTTCTTCAAGCGGGGCACGAGCGCGAGCGCGCACCACGTCGCCCACGCGATGTGAACGCTCGGCATGGCCGCGTACTGATTCGAGACCTTGGCGGCCGGGCCCGAATCGAACGACCAGATCGTTGGGTACTTCTGCAGCGTGTCGACGAACCCCAGGTTGAGGTGCTCGAGGTGCAGCAGCCGGGGCGGCATCAACGGGTAGAGCGAGAAGCCGATCAGCGCGAGGGCGGTTGTCACCGCGAGCGTGTTGCGGAAGCGCGGATAGTCGTCGCTGTGCTGCCGGAACAGCCAGATGCCCACCCAGATCGTGACGACGAAGTGCAGCGACCCGTAGAGGTAGTTGGCCGTGATGATCAGCGGCTTGCTGTGCAGCGCCCAGCGCTGGATCGTCGGCTCGTGGAAGATGCCGAGGTGGTGCTCGAGCTGGATGATCTGCTTCGCGTGCTCGAACGCGTGCGCCGGGTGCGAGCCGTTGGCGTTCCGGATCGCCGAGTAGACGAGGTAGAAGCCGAGGATCGCGAGCACCTCGACCCACCAGTAGAGGACGTGTCCGTCGCGGAGGCGACGACCGCCCTTCATCATGGGCCGCAAGGTGCGGCTGCCCGCCTCGGTCTCGGTCACGATTGGGTGGCGGGTGCGCCGACTTCGGTGTCGGCTCGGCTTGTCTCGCGCTGACCGATCGCGAAGATCGGCGCGCCGATGAGGCTGACGACGAACAGCGACGCGTACCAGAGCAAGCCGGCGGTGGCGGCCGCGCTGCTGGTGACGCCGAGCCCGAAGCGGAACCACACGAGCGCACCCTCGCGCACGCCGAGGCCGCCGAAGGTGATCGGGATCACCTGCAGCATCGAGACCGCGGGCACGAACGCGAACGCGGCGGCGATCGGCACGTTCGCGTCGAGCGCTTTGAAGATGAGGGCGTACGCACCGATGATCGACAGCTGGTAGATGAACGCGGTGGCGAGCACGAACGCGGCTTGGCCGAGATCGCGGCGGGCGCGGTCGACGCCGAGGAACACGGCGCCGATGAAGCGGGTCCAGCCCTCGTTGGCCGCGAACCGGCCCGCGAGGCCGGGATGTCCCGCGGCGATCACGACCATCACCAGCACGCTCAGCGTCCCGACCGCGGTGAACAACGCCAGCCACGCGTGCTCGATGTGAAGCAATGACGGTCGCAGCGCGAAGCCCACGACCACCAGCAGCGGGAGGGCGAGCATTCCGCTGAGGCGCTCGAGCACGACCGATCCGAACGCGATGGTCGTGGAGTCGACGTTCTTGGCCGAGCGCGCGACTCGCACGAAGTCGCCGCCGACCGTCGAGGGCATCACGTTGCTCACGAACTGCCCGGCGAAGTAGTGGCGGGTCAGCGTCGTGAGCGGCACGTCCTTGTCGAACAGGCGGAGCACCTGCTGCCAGCGCCAGGCCGAGAGCACGATGCCCGCCAAGGCGGCGACGACTGCGAGACCGAGCAGCACGGCGGTCTCGCCCGGGTGCGAGTCGGGGAGGTGGAGGCCGTTGAGGTTCGGGACGCGGGTGAAGAGGATCACCAGGAACACGGCGCTGAGCCCGAGCCGCAGGGCGACCTTCCACGCCGCGCCCGAGCGGCGCACGGCAGTGGGCTCCGGGGGCATCGGGCCCAGCCTACGTGCCCGCGCGCGGTGAATTTCGGCTGCGGTGTGGCGCGGCCGCAGCGGTTCGCGTGACCATGTACGCATGCGGATCACGATGAACGACGGCGTCGAGCTCGCGGTCGAGGTTGCCGGCGAGGGGCCCGGACTGCTCTTGGTGCACGGCCTCGGCGGGTGGAAGGACGACTTCGTCGACCACGTCCCGACGCTGGCGCGTGACCACACCGTCGTGCGGTTCGACCACCGCGGGCACGGCGACAGCGACAAGCCGACCGAACCCGACGCGTACTCGTTCGCGCGCCTGATGGAGGACACGCTCGCTGTCGCGGATGCGACCGGGCTCGATCACTTCCGCCTGCTCGGCCACTCGATGGGCGGCATGGTGTCCCGCAAGATCGCGCTGAAGGAGCCGGCCCGGGTCGACGCGCTCGTGATGATGGACACGTCGGCCGGTCCGATCCCGGGCTTCGATCCCGCGCTCATGGACATCGCGTGCGACACCGCGCTCAACGACGGGAAGGCCGCGCTGAAGGAGCTGCTCGACTTCGCGGGTGCGCTCGAGACTCCGGCGAACAAGCGGCTGCTGACCGAGCGTGCCGACTGGGAAGCGCTCGAAGCGAAGAAGTGGGGCGGCGTGTCCGCCGTCATGTGGGGGACGATGGCGCGCGAGCTCGCGTACCAGGACGACGACCTCCCCGCGATGGCCGCGTCGCTGCGCGCACCGCTGCTCGTGCTCGTCGGCGAGCAGGACACGCACCTCGTGATCGCGTCGCACATGATGACCGACGCGATTCCGCACGCACAGCTCGTGGTGATCCCCGACGCCGGGCACTCCCCGCAGGTCGAGAACCCGGCCGCGTGGATCGCCGCGCTGACCGGCTTCCTCTCTACCTTGCCCGCGATCGCGCGGTAAGCGCCGTGGAGGCGCACGGCGGACGGCTCGCGGTCGAGGTGCTGCAGCGCCACGGTGTCGACGCCCTGTTCACGCTGTCGGGCGGTCACCTCTTCGTGCTCTACGACGGCGCGGTGCAGACCGAGCTGCGGCTCGTCGACGTCCGGCACGAGCAGACGGCGACGTTCGCGGCGGAGGGCTGGGCCAAGGTCACCCGCCGGCTCGGGTGCGCGGCGCTGACCGCCGGTCCCGGCGTCACCAACGGGGTCAGCGCGATGACCGCGGCGTGGATGAACGGCTCGCCGTTGGTCGTGCTGGGCGGCCGCGCCCCGCAACGACGCTGGGGCGCGGGCTCGCTGCAGGAGCTCGACCACGTGCCGATCGTCGCGCCGGTCACCAAGCGGGCCGCCACCGCGACCGACGGCGAGTCGATCGTGGCCGAGATCGACGCCGCGTGCCGCGCCGCCCGGTCGCCGCACCGGGGCCCGGCCTTCGTCGATATCCCGCTCGACGCGTTCGGTCCCGCGACGGTGGAGCTGCCGGCCGGCAACGTCTCGATGTCTTCCGAGCCCGACGACGACGCGGTGGCACGCGTCGCGAAGCTCGTCGCGGGTGCGTCCCGTCCAGTGCTCGTCGCGGGCGGCGACATCTACTGGGCCGAAGCCGAAGCGCCGATGCGCCGGTTCGTGGAGCAGGCGCGCGTCCCGACGTTCGTCAACGGCATGGGTCGCGGCACCTTGCCGGCCGACCACGAGCTCGCGTACTCGCGCGCGCGTTCGCTCGCGCTCAAGGAAGCCGACCTCGTCCTGGTCGCGGGCACGCCGCTCGACTTCCGCCTCGGGTTCGGGCGCTTCGGCGATGCGCAGGTCGTGCACCTGTGTGACGCCGAGTCTCAGGTGGGTGCGCACGCCGACCTCGCGGCGTCGACCGCGGGCGACCTCGCCGCGACGTTCGGCGCGCTCGCGGAGGCGGCCGCGCCCTCGTCCGCGCGCAACGACTGGGCGGCCCGCCTGCGCGACGACGAGGACGCGAAGCGCGCGGCGGAGACCGCGGGACTCGAAGCCGACGCGTCACCGATCAAGCCGACGCGCGTCTACGGCGAGCTGAAGTCGCGGCTGGCGCGCGACGCGATCGTGATCGGCGACGGCGGCGACTTCGTGTCCTACGCGGGCAAGTACGTCGACAGCTACCGGCCGGGGACGTTCCTCGACCCCGGCCCCTACGGCTGCCTCGGCATGGGCCCCGGCTACGCGCTCGCGGCCGGGCTCGCGCACCCCGACCGGCAAGTCGTGCTGCTCCTCGGCGACGGCGCGATCGGGTTCGCGCTGGGCGACTTCGAGTCGCTGGTGCGGCACGGCGTGAACGTCGTGGCGATCGTCGGCAACAACGGGATCTGGGGCCTGGAGAAGCACCCGATGCAGGCCCTGTTCGGCTACGACGTCGTCGCCGAGCTGAGCCCCGGGATCCGCTACGACCAGGTCGTCACCGCGCTGGGCGGGAACGGCGAGCTCGTCACCGAGGCGTCGGAGGTCGGCCCCGCGCTCGACCGCGCCTTCGCCGCACCGGGGGTGTCGCTGGTCAACGTCCTGACCGACCCCGCCGACGCCTACCCCCGGTCCAGCAACCTCGCCTGACCAGCCCGAACACCGAACCGCACCATCAGATAGTGCGCCGGTGGGTCGTAGGGCCGCCCAAATTGCCAATCTGATGGTGCGCCGGCAGCGCGAGCATGGTCGGACTGCGACTGGCGGCCTCGGGCGTGGAGCACCACGGTGGAGCCTGGAGCGGGGGCCGACCGCCTGGGCCCCGGCGGGAACGGTGGCGCGTGCCCGGCTTCTCGGCGGTCGACGACTCGGACCAACCCGGCGCCCTGTTGCGCTACCTCGACGACGCGGCGGCGGCCGAGTCGGGGATGAAGCAGTACGCGGTGGCCGCGCACGCGCTGCGCCGGCCCGCGGGCCCGATCCTCGACGTCGGCTGCGGCGCGGGCCACGACCTCGTGCTGTTGGCGGACGCCGGCCTGGCTGCGGTCGGCGTCGACCCGAGCGCGGTCATGGTGACGGCGGCGCGCGACCGAACCGCGGCCGCGGTCCCGGTGGTGCGCGCCGCGGGCGAAGCGCTGCCGTTCGCCGATGGCGCCTTCGCCGGCTGCCGCATCGAACGCGTCCTCCTGCACGTCGCGGATCCGCGCGTCGTCCTCGCGGAGTCAGTGCGCTGTGTCGCCGCCGGAGGGCTCGTGACGGTCCTCGAGCCGGACTTCGGCTCGTTCCGCGTGCGCAGCACGACGCTGCCCGAACGCGCCGACTGGATCAGCGCCGCCCGGAATCCCGGTGTCGGGGCGCGCCTGTGGGAGCTGCTGGAACAGGCCGGCTGCGACGTGCTGGATCGCGTCGAGGAACTGTCGGTGTGGCGTTCGCTGGCGCGACTCGAGAACGTCGCCGGCTTCCCGATGTCGGTCGAGCGCGCGGTGGCGGCCGGCCGGCTCGATGCGACCGACGCCACCCGCTGGGTCGACGAGCAGCGCGCCCGCAACGCCGCCGGCGAGTTCTACGCACTCCTCCCGAAGATCCAGGTGGTCGCGCAGAAGCGGTAGCTACAGCTGGAGGGTTCCGGTCCCCTTGGTGAAGCCGGCGCGGGCGAGCGCCTTGGCCTTCGTGCGCACGAGGATGTCGCGCGGCGCGGCGACGATCCGTGCGACCGTGGCCGCGGCCGCGTCGGCCAGCGCCTCGGGGGGCACGACCTCGCCGACGAGGTGCACGGCGAGCGCCTCGGCCGCGTCGACCTCGCGCCCGCCGATCGTCAGCTCACGCGCGACCGCGCCGCCGACGAGATCGTGGAGCGGGCCGTAGACGACGTCGCCGAACGTGCGCTCGGGGTGCGCGAACCGCGCGGTCGTCGACGCGATGCGCAGGTCGCAGAGGATCGCGAGGTCGAAGCCGCCGGCGAGCGCCGCGCCGTTCACCGCCGCGACCGTCGGCAGCGGGAAGTGCAAGACCGTCTCGTGGTACCGGTCGCTGGACGCCCACAGCTCGCGACCGAAGTCGGGGTCTTCGCCCGCCTTCGTGAACTCCGACAGGTCGAAGCCCGCGCTGAACACCGGTCCCGCGCCGGTGATCACGACCGCCTTCACTGCGGCATCGTCGGCGAGCTCGTCGAGCGCGTCGCTGATCGCGTCCCGCAGCTCCACCGACAGCGCGTTGCGCTTGTCGGGGCGGTTGAGCGTGAGGGTCGCGTATTCGTCGGCGCGGTCGACGAGGAGCACCTCGTCGCCGGTCACCGGCCTTCGCCCTGGGTCCGCTCGAGGAAGCGTGCCCGTTCGACGATCACCCGGGTGATCCGGCCCGCCGCGACCAGCCCGCGGGCGTCGTTGACCGAGACGCGGAACGTCAGCCGCCGGCCCTCGATCTGCTCCAGCGTCGCCTCGGCCACGACCGTGCCGCCGACCGGCGTGGGCGTGAGGTGCGCGAGCTGCACCTGGTAGCCGACGGTCGTGCGGCCCTCGGGGAGCGTCCCCTCGACCGCGGCAACCGTCGCCTCCTCGGCGAGCGAGATGACCCGCGGCGTGCCGAGCACCGGGACGTCGCCGCTGCGCAACGCCTGAGCGGTATCGGTCTCCTCGACGACGAGCGTGACGGTCGCCGTCAGACCGGGCTCGAGCGGCATGCGGCTTACGATAGACACCATCCCTGCACCTGAGCACCATCTGACACCCCGCTGATGATCGAACCCGACGTCCTGCAAACCACCCTCGAACGTGCGCTCCGCGGCGGCGGCGACTTCGCCGAGGTCTTCGTCGAGGACCGCCGATCGTCCAACGCGCGCTACGACGACGGCCGGGTCGAGGAGCTCGTCTCCGGCCGCGATCGCGGCGCCGGGCTGCGCGTCGTGCGCGGCGACACGACCGGCTACGCGCACACCTCCGACCTTTCGCCCGCGGGCCTTGCCGCCGCGAGCGACGCGGCCGCCGCCGCGGCGCGGGGCGGCGGAGGCGGTGTGCGAACCGTCGCGCTCAACCCTGCGACGCCCGCGCCGGTCCGCGACGACCTCGTTGCCCCCGAGACGGTCGAGAAGGGTCGCAAGGTCGACCTCCTGCGCCGGGCCGACGCCGCGGCGCGTGAGCAGGGCGATGCGATCACGTCGGTGACGGCGTCGTACGCCGACGCGCACCGGCGCATCCTCGTCGCCAACTCCGACGGGCTGCTCGCCGAGGACGACCAGGTGCGCACGCGCGTCATGGTGCAGTGCGTCGCGACCGGCGACACCGGTATGCAGACCGGCTACGAGGCGCCCGGCCGCACGATGGGCTTCGAGCTGTTCGACACGGTGGAGCCCGAGGAGGTCGCCCGGTCGGCTGCGACCCGCGCGCTGACGCTGCTCGACTCGGTGCCCGCGCCCACCGGCCGCATCCCCGTTGTGCTGCGCCGCGGCGCGGGCGGGGTGCTGTTCCACGAGGCGTGCGGGCACGGCCTCGAGGCGGACCACATCTACAAGGACGCGTCGGTGTTCTCCGGCGACATGGGTGAGCTGGTTGCGTCGCCGTTGGTGACGCTGGTCGACGACGGCACCTACGGCCGGGAGTGGGGCACCCTCGCGATCGACGACGAGGGCCATCCCACGCAACGGAACGTGCTGATCGAGGACGGCGTGCTCACCGAGTACATGTGGGACCTGCTGCGCGCGCGCCAGGAGGGTCATCCGAGCAGTGGCAACGGCCGGCGCGAGACCTACCGGCACCTGCCCATGCCGCGCATGACCAACACGTTCGTGCTCGAGGGCGACACCGAGCCCGACGCGATCGTGCAGGGCGTCGAGTACGGCCTCTACTGCGTGCAGCTCGGCGGCGGGCAGGTGAACCCGGCGACCGGCGACTTCGTGTTCGGCGTCACCGAGGGCTACCTGATCGAGAACGGCGAGATCACGCGGCCGGTGCGTGCCGCGCAGCTCATCGGCAACGGCCCCGACGTCCTCCGGGGGATCGACGCGGTCGGCAACGACTTCGAGACGTGGACCGGCATGTGCGGCAAGAACGGCCAGAGCGTGCCCGTGTCGTCGGGCCAACCGACTGTGCTCGTGCGCGAGATGACGGTCGGCGGCACCGCAGCGTGAAGCGCGGCTCGTGACGGATCTGCTCGACATCGCCCGGCGCGTCGCGGGCGCGGCGCGGCCCGGCGAGCAGGTCGAGGCCTACGTCGTGCGCTCCCGCGAGACCGACGTCGAGGTGTTCGGCGGCGAGGTCGAGTCGCTCACCACCGCGGTCGTCGAAGGGATCGGCGTTCGCGTGATCGCCGACCATCGCCAGGGGTACGCGTGGGCCGGGTCGCTCGACGACGAGGTCGTCAGCGAGACGCTCGACGACGCCCGGGACAACGCGACGTTCGGCGAGCCCGACGAGTGGTACGCGCTGCCCGGACCCGGCGACATCAACGGTGTCGCCGCGGTGACGCTCGACCTCTGGCGCGACGAGCTGGAGAAGGTCCCGACCGACGACAAGGTCGCGATCGCGTTGGATCTCGAGCGCGCCACCAAGGCCGCCGACCCGCGCATCCGCAACGTCGAGTCGGCCAGCTACGGCGACTCGCTCGCCGAAGCCGCGATCGCCAACTCGCTCGGGCTCGAGGCCGCGACCCGGCGCACGAGCTGCGGCGCGTCGTCCGTCGCGATCGCCGACGACGGCACCGGTGCGCAGACGGGCTACGGCTACGTCGCCGGGCGCGCGCTCGCCGACCTCGACCTCGAATCAGTGCCGCGCGACGCGTCATTGCGCGCGTGCCGGCTCCTCGGCGCCAAGCCGATCCCCGGCCGCCGGCTCCCGGTGATCCTCGATCCGTTGGTCACCCGCTCGGTCCTCGGCGTGCTGTCGAGCGCGTTCAACGGCGAGTCGGTGCTGAAGGGCCGCTCGCTGTTCGCCGGGCGCGAAGGCGAGCAGATCGGCGCGCCGATCGTGACCGTGGTCGACGACGCCACCGACGCACGCGCGTCGGGCGCCTCGACCTACGACAGCGAAGGCGTGCCGACGCGTGCGGTGCCGCTGATCGAGCGCGGTGTGCTGCGCGGGTACCTGCAGAACGTCTACACGGGCCGGCGGTCGGGTGCCGGCACGACCGGGAGCGCGGTGCGCGGCTTCACGTCGACACCGGGCGTGGGTGTACGCGCCTTGCGCCTGACGCCGGGCGACAAGTCGCCCGAGGCGATCATGGCCTCGGTTCCGGAAGCGCTCTACGTGCAGTCGGTCAGCGGGCTGCACTCCGGCACCAACCCGATCAGCGGCGACTTCTCGGTCGGCGCGGAAGGGCTGATGGTGCGGGGCGGCGACTTCGCCGAGCCCGTGCGCGAGGTCACGATCGCGTCGACGCTCCAGCGCATGCTGCTCGACCTCACCGAGATCGGCGCCGACCTCACGTTCCTGCCCGGCGCGGTCGCGGGGATGACCGTGCTGATGGGCGAGATGACGATCAGCGGGTCGTAATCCTCAAGCGCGGGAAAGAATCGCTTCGAGCTCGGCGATCGCGTCCCACGGGTTCTCGCCGAAGTGCACGGCCGCCATGCCGTACGCCCGCGCCGCTTGGACGTTGTCGAGGTTGTCGTCGACGAACACCGCGTCGCCGGGGCTGATCCCCATGCGCGAGCACGTGAGCTCGTAGATCTCGCGGTCGGGCTTGCGCATCCCGACGTGGCTGGAGTCGACGACCTCTTCGAACAGCTCTTCGAGCGGGAACATCGTCCGCCAGTGGTCGCCGAACTCCTTCACGTTGTTGGTGAGCAGGCCGAGGCGCAGCCCGCGGTCCTTCAGCTCGCGGATCTTGTGCACGACCATCCAGTGCACGCCCGGCGAGCTCTGGCGCCAGAACCGTCCGTACGCCTCCATGTCGATCTCGGTGCCGAGGATCGCGGGCGCGCGCTCGGTGAGGCGCGTGAAGTACGTCGCGACGTCGATCTGCCCCTTCTCGAGCAGGTGCCAGTCGGGCTCGTCGCCGACCGCGCCCGCGGCCTCGGCCGCGTCGGGATCGTCGGCGATCGCCTCGGCGACCGCGCGCCCTTCGACGCCGATGTAGTGCGTCTCGCCGAACAGCAGCTGCAGAAGCGAGCCCTTCGGGTAGCCCTCGGACTCCTCGAACGCGCCGATGCCGACGAACAGCGGGCTCGAGATCACGCCGCCGAAGTCGAAGATGACCGTGTTGATCACGGCGGCGAATGTAGCGCGGCCTCCGGCGGGGCGATCGCGAGCGTGAGGTCGCCGTTGGCCGCGGCGAACGCGAGCACGCGCGCTTCCGATTCGCTGACGAGCAAGGTGACGCCCGCGATGTCGTCGGCGCGCTCGTCGCCGTCGACCGCAAGGACGCGCGCGGCGCTCGCGACGATCACGGCCGAGCCGCGCGCGCCGTCCACGACGACGGCGGTGGGGTCGAACGCGGCGAGCACGTCGACGATCGCGCCCCGGGGCGGGCGGAACCCGTCGGCGGGCGTGACGTGTACCGCACGTTCACCATCGGGCACGACCCCGTCGAGCCCGGACCGGTCGGCCGGCGTCAGGTGACGCCCGAACACGGCCGCGTGCGCCAGCACCGGCACCGCCACGACGCGCCCGATCGCAGCGCGCGGGTCCCTGAGCGCGTCACGCGGGACGTCGCGGGCGTACCGCTTCTCGGTGCCGACGTCGGCCGCGTTCACGGTGGCGCCGACCGCGAGGTCTCGGGCTGCGACGACCATCGTCCGTTGTGGTCCGAGTGTCGCGGCCCGCCGGTGCAAGGTCGCGAGGTCGCCGCCGACGATCCGTGCGGTCGTCAGTGCGACCGCGAAGGTGACGAGCCACGCGAACAGCACGCGAGGTGAGTGGCGCATCGACGCGCTTCCTTCCGACGGCGGACGGGGAAGCGCAGATGCGGGGAGTGGGACGAGCGTACCGGCGCGGGTCGTCGGGCCCAAGGGCCGCGGCTACGACGATTCGTACGGCGTCAGTGGTCCGACCGCGGCCGCGCACTCACAGCTGCTCCAGTCGCTCGGCAGGTTCGTGACGAGGTCGAGCAGCAGCGCGCGCATGCGGTGCAGGTTCTCCTCGAAGAACGCGAACACGTGGTCCTGGGTGACCGCGGGGACGTCGGGATCGTGCTCGACACCGGTGTCGTAGTCGGTGACCAGCGCGATGCCCGCGTAGTGCATGCCGAGCTCGCGGGCGAGGTACGCCTCGGGATACTGGGTCATGTTGATGACGTCCCAGCCTTGCGAGCGGTACCAGCCCGACTCGGCGCGGGTGGAGAAGCGCGGTCCTTGTACGACGACGACGGTGCCGCGTTCGTGAACCGGCACGCCGGTTCGGCGCGCGGCCGACGCCGCGGCGGCCGCCGCGACCGGGCAGTACGGGTCGGCGAACGACACGTGATGGCGCAGGCCCGCGTCGTAGTACGTGTCGGCGCGTCCCCACGTGCGGTCGACGAGCTGGTCGAGCACGACGAAGTCGCCGGGGTGCACGTTGGGCTTCAGCGAACCCGCCGCGCACGGACCGATCACGACGCGCACGCCGAGCGACCGCAACGCCCACAGGTTGGCGCGCGCGGGCACTCTCGACGGCATGTGCCGATGGTCGCGACCGTGGCGCGGGATGAACGCCACGCGCGTGTCGCCGACCGTGCCGATCGTCACCGGGTCGCTCGGCGCGCCGAACGGCGTGTCGAGCTCCACCTCGTCGGCGGCGTCGAGGAAGCTGTAGAAGCCCGATCCGCCGAACACGCCGACGTCGGCGGTGGCGCTCACCCGGTCAGGCGCTCTTGGCCGTCGGCTTCTTCGTGTCGGACGAGCCCGACGACTTCGAGTCGCCCGAGCTCTTCGTCTCGGACTTCGACTCGGTCGACGAGCTGGAGGACGAGTCGCTGCTCGAGCCCGATCCGTTGCCGCCGGAGTCGCTCTTCTTGGACTTGCCGTTGGAGCGGTTGTCGGTCTTGTAGAAGCCCGAGCCCTTCAGCACGATCCCGGCGGGTGAGAGGACCTTGCTGAGCTTGCCGCCGCAGCCCTTGTGCCTGGTCAGCGGCGTTTCGCTGAACGACTGGTAGACCTCCATGTCCTCGCCGCACTTGGCGCACCGGTAGTCGTAGGTGGGCATTCGCGGCCTCCGGCCGTCAGGCGTTAGCACTCGAAACCGTGGAGTGCTAAATGCTACTCGGCCACGCGCTATTCCCGCGCCGGAGCCCGCCGAGGAATACGGCCGGGCCGCTCGGGGGCAAAATGACGGCACATGGTCGCCGTCCTGCTGCTCGTCCCGGTCGCCTGGTTGCTGGGCACGTTCCCGACGGCCGGCCTCGTCGCGCGGGCCCACGGCGTCGACGTGACGAGCGCCGGCTCGGGCAACCCGGGCGCGTCGAACGTTGCGCGGCTCGTCGGCTGGCGCGCGGGCGCGCTCGTGCTCGTCGGCGACTTTGCGAAGGGCGCGATCGCGGCCGGCGTCGGCATGGCGGTCGGTGGCCGTCCCGGTGCGTTCGCGCTCGGCATCGCCGCCATCGTCGGCCACACGTTCCCGCTGTACCGCAAGGGCGGCAAGGGTGTCGCAACCGCGGGTGGCGCGCTCATCGTCCTCTACCCGTTCATCGTGCTCGGGCTCGCGGTCGTGTGGTTCGTGGTTGCGCGCGTGTTCCACAAGTCGTCGATCGCATCGCTGCTCGGCGTCGTCTTGTTCTGGATCGCCGCGGTCGTCATGGGTTACGACCTGTGGGAGATCGCGCTGCTCTCGGCGCTCGCGATCTTGGTCATCACACGCCACTTCGGTAACATTCAGCGGTTGTTGCGACGCCAGGAAAACGATCTCGGCGCGCGTCCCAGCTGACGAACGCCTCGCGTCGACGCCGAATACCCGAGGAGCGCCGATGCCCCCAGTTCGCAAAGCGGTGATCCCGGCCGCGGGTCTCGGCACGCGCTTCCTGCCCGCGACGAAGAGCTCGCCCAAGGAGATGCTGCCGGTCGTCGACCGGCCCGCGATCCAGTACGTCGTCGAAGAGGCCGTGCAAGCCGGGCTCACCGACATCGTGATCATCACCGGCCGCAACAAGCGCGCGGTGGAGGACCACTTCGATCGCAACTTCGAGCTCGAGCACTACCTCGAAGCGACGGGCAAGCACGACCTCCTCAAGGAGGTGCAGTTCGCGTCCGACCTCGCCGACATCCACTATGTGCGCCAGCGCGACCCGCTCGGGCTCGGGCACGCGGTGTCGGTCGCGCGTCACCACGTCGGCAAGGAACCGTTCGCAGTGCTCCTCGCCGACGACCTCATGGTCGACAACGCGTCGCTGCTCCGGTCGATGCTCGCCACTTACGAGGACACGGGCTCGAGCGTCGTGGCCGTGGCCGAGGTTTCGCCCGAGGAGATCTCGTCGTACGGGTGCGTGGAGCCGGTCGGCACGTCCGAGGGCGCGGTCGTCCCGATCCGGCGCATCGTCGAGAAGCCGCCGCGCGACGAGGCACCGTCGAACCTCGCGGTGATCGGCCGCTACGTCTTCGCGCCGGAGATCTTCGACGCGCTCGACCGCATCCAGCCCGGCGCGGGCGGCGAGCTGCAGCTCACCGACGCGATCGCGCTACTGCTCCAGGAGCAACCGGTGTTCGCGCTGCGCTGCGAGGGTGGTCGCTACGACGTCGGGCACAAGCTCGACTTCCTCCACGCCAACATCGAGCTCGCGCTCGACCGGGACGACATCGGCCCCCCGCTGGCCGAGTGGCTGGTCGACCTCGTGCGCCGGCGCGGGCTGGCGTAAGCAACGCGCGTGATCCCGCTCGGCGACGCGCAGGAGCGCATCCTCGCCGCGATCGCACCGCTCCCACCGCGCGCGGTGCCTCTCGCCGGCGCGCGCGGGCTCGTGCTCGCACGCGAGGTCGTCGCGACGGAGATGATCCCGCCGTTCGCGAACACCGCGATGGACGGCTACGCGGTACAGGCGCGCGACACCGCGGGCGCGTCGGACGCGACGCCCGCGACGCTGCAGGTCGTCGGTGAGCTCGCGGCCGGCGTCGCCCCGTCGACGCCGGTCGGGCCGGGGGAGGCGATCCGCATCATGACCGGGGCGCCGATGCCCGCGGGCGCCGATGCGGTCGTGATGGTGGAACGGACCAAGTCGGACGGCGGCCGCGTCGAGATCTTCCAGGCCGCGACGGCCGGTGACCACGTGCGGCCCGCGGGCGGCGACCTCGAGACGGGCCAGCGCGTGTTCGAGGTCGGAACGTTGCTCACGCCCGCGCACCTCGGGGTGCTGGCGAGCCTCGACGTGCACGAGGTCGTGTGTCACCCGCGGCCGCGGGTGGGTGTCTGCTCGACCGGCGACGAGCTGGTCCCGAGCGGGCCGCTCGCGCCGGGCATGATCCGCGACAGCAACCGGCCGATGCTGCTGGCCGTGTTGGAAGAGGCGGGCTGCGAGGCCGTCGACTACGGCATCGCACGCGACGACGAAGCGGCTCTGACCGACACGATCACGCGGGCCGTCGACGAGTGCGACGCGCTGCTCACGAGCGGCGCGGTGTCGATGGGCGACTACGACTTCGTGAAGGTCGTGCTCGAGCGACTGGCCGCCGAGCGGCCTGCGAGCACCTACGCGTGGATGCAGATCGCCATCAAGCCCGCCAAGCCGCTCGCGTTCGCGGCGATCGGCGGGGTGCCCGCGTTCGGCCTGCCCGGCAACCCGGTCTCGTCACGCGTGAGCTTCGAGCTGCTGGCCCGGCCCGCGTTGCGCAAACTCGCCGGCCGCGCCGACATCGCGGCGACCCCGGTCGTCGCGACCGCACGGTCGGCCTTCAAGCGCCGCGCCGACGGGCGGGTGCACTACGACCGGGTGGTCGTGGCCTACGAGGCCGGCGCCTACGTGTGCGAGCGGGCCGGGTTCCAGGCCAGCAACGTGCTGTCGGGCATGGCCGCGGCGACCGGCCTGGCGATCCTTCCCGACGGCGACGGGGTGGAGGCCGGGGCGGACGTCGAGGTCCTGCTCCTCTGAACCCGGACAAAACACTGCGGGGCCCCCTTTTGTCGGATGGCCCCGCAGCGTCGGCTTCGGTCTCCGCCATGAGCCGCCCGAGGCGAGAGACCGGCGCTCGTCATTGAGCACCCTGCCTGGTCGCTCGAAGAGCGATCCTCTCTGGTTATCGGTTTCCCCCCAGCCGACCAAAGCTCCTTCTGGGGCCTTCCCCCCAAATGATCGGCTCGACCACTTCTAGGCCATTCGGCCCTTGTCAGTTCGTACGCACAGTGGTACAAACTTCACACCACGAGGTCGCCCGGGCGGGTGACCCGACAGCCGGGAGGCTGCGGTCGCGTGGCTCTAGCAGTGGCGCGCGGGGCTGGTGCGACACTGCGCCCAGGGAAGCTGAGATTCGCCGGCTGAAGTTGGTCGCTGCGCCGGCGCGGAGCGAGAGCGAACCCGACCCTGGGGGCCACGCAAGAACACCGCCCGATCCTTGCCGACCTGCGGAAACGCAGGTCGCCCCTACGCTGGGCCGATGACTCGCCGGCCCGTCGCCGTCCCCTTGGTCGACGGCTTCGCGCGGCGGGTCCACGACCTGCGGATCTCGATCACCGACCGCTGCAACCTCCGCTGCGCGTACTGCATGCCGGCCGAGGGCATGGCCTGGCTGCCCCGGAGCGAGGTGCTCACCTACGAGGAGATCGCCCGGGTGGCCCGGGTGTGCGTCGAGCGGTTCGGGTTCGAGGCGATCCGCCTGACTGGGGGCGAGCCGCTGGTCCGGTCGCACGTCACCCGGCTGGTCGCGATGCTGGCGCCGCTCGGCATCGACCTCGCGCTGACGACCAACGGCGTGAAGCTCGCCGAGGTCGCCCACGACCTCCGGCACGCCGGGCTCGACCGGGTCAACGTCTCGCTCGACACGCTCCGCGCCGACCGGTTCCGCGCGCTGACCCGTCGCGACGACCTCGATCGGGTCGTCGCCGGCATCGACGCGGCTCTCGATGCCGGCCTCGCGCCGGTCAAGGTCAACGCGGTGGTGATGCGGGGCGTCAACGACGACGAGATCGTCGACCTCGCCCGGTTCGGCCGCGACCGCGGCGTCGGGATGCGATTCATCGAGTTCATGCCGCTCGACGCGCAGGGAGAGTGGACACCGGCCAAGGTCGTGCCCGCGCACGAGATCGTCGAGCGCATCGCCGAGGCGTTCCCGCTCGAGGCGGTCGACGGCGCGACCCACGTCGAGCCCGCGGCGCGTTGGCGGTACGTCGACGGACAGGGCGACGTCGGCGTGATCCCGAGCGTGACCGAGCCGTTCTGCGAGAGCTGCGACCGCGTGCGGATCACCGCCGAAGGTCAGTTCCGCACGTGCCTCTTCGCGCTCGAGGAGACCGACCTGCGGGCGGAGCTCCGCGCCGACGGAGGCCTGGCCGCGCCCGATCTCGACGACCGGTTGGTCGCCGAGATCGAGCACGCGGTCGCGGGCAAGTGGGCCGGCCACCGCATCGGTCAGGTCGACTTCGTCCGGCCCGCCCGCTCGATGAGCCAGATCGGCGGCTGACCCACCGCGCTTTCTGCCATCAGAGTCGCGAAGTTGGGGTCAGGCGCCGGTTTCTGCCATCAAAGGCGGGGGACGACCTCGTCACGCGATCCGGGTTGTGAAGCGGCCGGGCCCGAAGTGGATGGTGTCGCCGCTCGTGCGCCGGGCGGTGATCCGCACGAAGCCCATGGTCGGGAACTCCTCCAGGAACTGCGCGTCCGACGACTGCTCCACGGGCAACCCGGTGAACGCGGAGCGAGCCCGCTCGTGCTGCATCCACAGCTCGTGTCCGCCCGGGAGCATCTCGGCGCGCGTCACCTCGATCCCACCGGTCCGGCGGAAGTGCCGCGCCCACCAGTCCGCGCTGCGGAACGTGCTGTAGTCGGCGCCGTACGGCGCGTTCTCCACCTCTGCGTCGGGCTGGTCGTCGGGATCGACCGCGTTGCCGGGCACCATCACGCCGATTACGCCTCCCGGCTTCACGAACTGTGCGGCGTACGAGAGGTAGCGGACGTCAGTGCCGTAATAGTGGTACGAGTCGATGCTCACGAGCGCGTCGAAATAGCCGCGCGCGAAGGGCAGCGCGTGCGCCTCCGCCTCGATCGGGAACACGCGGTCGCCGACGCCGGCCTCTTCGATGCGCGGCCGGTTCAGGCTCGGCTCGATCCAGAGGTCGGCTGCGAACACCTGCACGCCGTGCTCCCGCGCGAGGAAGATCGACGTGATCGCGGTGCCGCATCCGAGGTCGAGCACGCGCATTCCGGGCTCGAGGGGAAGCACCTGGGTGAGCGCGTCGACGAGCCACAGCGCGTTCGGGCCCATGGAGTTGCGGTAGGTCCACGCGGCGTCGTACGCCGACGACCGCGGGTAGTCGGGGTGAACCATGAAGTCGGAGAAGGCCGCGTCGGACGGTCCAACGCTGCGGTCGAGATGGCTCGTCCAGGCAGCAGATTCGTTTGGGTGACGGGTCAACGTCGCTCCTCGTGTCGCGAGATTCGGGTACGGCGCGCGCGGCAACCTGGTTGCCGCGGGCTGCGAGGAATTCGCCCGACCGGGGTGCGAGTCGACGACGGCGGCGCTAGCGAGCGCCGGCGCCTGCGGTCGCGTCGGTCGGGGCCGTCACCGTGGTCACACGAAAACCCCCTTCGAGTGCGAGATCGGAGCCTGGCACAGCCCCGGCCGGGCCGCGGCGGATTTCCGCCGGTCGATCCCGAGGACGCTGCCCCGTACACTTGACGGCCATGGCCCCGGAATTCACGCACCTCGACCCGCTCGGGCGGGCCCGCATGGTCGACGTCACGGCCAAGGAGCCCAGCCACCGGCGCGCGGTGGCCCGCTGCCGCGTGTACATGGAGGCCGACACCGCGTCTCGGATCGCCTCGGGTGCGATCACCAAGGGCGACGTGCTCGCGGTGGCCCGGGTCGCGGGCATCCAGGCGGCCAAGCAGACCCCGCACCTCCTTCCGCTGTGCCACCCGCTGCTGGTCGGCGCGGTGCTGGTCAACTTCCGGCTCGAGGACACCTACGTCGAGGTCGAGGCCAACGTCGACACCGTGGACCGGACCGGCGTCGAGATGGAGGCGCTGACTGCCGCGGCAGTAGCTGCACTGACCATCTATGACATGTGCAAGAGCGTCGACCGGTCGATGACGATCGGCGATCTCTCCCTGTGGGAGAAGACCGGGGGCCGTTCCGGCACGTGGCGCCGGCCGCTCCCCGACGCCGACGACTTCGCCCTCTAGGGCGGCACCGCTTCGGGTGGCTCGTCCCAATCGAGCCCCGGTTCGCCGTCGGCGGACCTGACCCACAACACTGTTTCGGCCCGCGGAGCCCTGGGGCAATTCCCCGGAAGTCCACCCTTGGTTCGCCGCGCGTTGGTACGTTCGACGACAGACAGAGGCGGTCGAGAGGTCTTGACGTTGCCGGTCCTGATCATTTTGGCGGCGCTGTGGGCAGTAGTGCTCCTGCCCCCGTTGCTCCGATCCCGCAGTCAGCGCACCGCTGACTCGATCGGCGACTTCAACTACAAGCTCGACGTGCTCGGCAAGACGAACGGCAACGGCGACACGTTGCCGCAGACCGTGCCGACGCCGAAGCCCTCGGTGTACGCGCGTGATCCGCTGCCCGCGGCCGCGCCCGACGTCGTGCGCACCGCGATCGTCCTGCCGCCGGCCAACGCGGCTCAGCGCTCGGCGAAGCGCCGCCGCGACCTCGTGCGCGGGTTCTCGCTCGCGATCGTGGTCTCCCTGTTGCTCGCGGTGGCGACCGGCTCGCCCGCGGCGTGGGCGCTGCAGATGGTCGTCGACCTCCTGGCCGGCGTCTACGCCCTGCTCTGGGCCTGGGCTCGGAGCTCGCAGGCCGAGCGGGTCGAGAAGGTCCGCTACATGCCCGAGCTGCGCGTGCCGGAGCTGGCCCTGCGGCGCAGCGCCTCCTCGTAGCCGCGCTTCGTGGACCGGCGCGCGGAGATCGGTGCGATCGGCGCCCGCGCCCGCAAGACGTTCGAGGAGAAGCACCGCGCCCGCGAGTTGACGATCAGCGCGGCGCGCCAAGCGATCCAGGCCTGCGCGGCGTCGATCCGCGCGACGCATCGGGGTGAGTACGACGCGGCGGAGAAGCTCGCGCGGGAGGCCCGCGACCACCTCGCGCCGGCCGACGCCGCCCTGGCCGCGCACCCCGACGTCCGGAACAGCGGGCCACTGCACGACGCGAAGAAGGAGCTGGCCGAGGCCTGGTGCACGCTGGCCCTGGTGCGGGACCGGGAGCTGCCCACCCCGGAGGACATCTCGGTCGACGTCGCCCCGTACTGCAACGGGCTCGCCGAGGCGGCTTCGGAGCTCCGGCGCCAGCTGCTCGACCGGCTGCGGGCGGGCGAGCTGTCGCGCGCCGAGGAGCTCATGGGCGCGATGGACGAGATCTACTCGCTGCTCGTGACGATCGACTATCCCGACGGGGTGACCGGCGGCCTCCGCCGCACCACCGACGCGCTCCGAGCCGTGCTCGAGCGCACGCGCGGCGACCTCACGACCGCAATGGTCGCGGCCCGGCTCCAGGGCGCGATCGAGCGCGCCGAGCGGTCGGTCAGCTGACCGCGCGATGAGGAACGGGCCGTCGCACGGTCGGCGGTCGCGTTGCAGCGCGACGCTGAAGGCGCAGCTCGATCTCGGGGCGTCGTGGCGGATCGGCGTGGCGACCGACGAACGGAACGACCTCGTCACGACCGGTGTCTACGGCCACGTCCGCAACCCGATCTTCACGGGTATGGCGCTCGTCGGCGTCGCGAACGCGATCGCCGTCCCGAACGCCGCGACGGTCGCGGGTGCGGCGGCGATGGTGGCGGGCGTCGAGATGCAGGTGCGACTGGTCGAGGAGCCCTATCTGCGAGGCGTGCACGGCGTCGCGTTTCGACGAGTACGTGCGTGCGTCGGGCCGCTTCGTGCCAGGGATCGGCCGCTGAGCCGCACCCGCGACATCCGGGTCGTCAGGCGACCGGCCCGTAGGCGACGACCTTGGCGCTCTTCGGTCCCTTGCCGTTCAGCTGCACGTCGACCCAGGTCGTGTTGTTGGCCTCGCTGCCCTCGACGAACTGTCCCTGCGGGTCCGCGGTCGCGATCAGGCGGTAGCGGCCGGCGGTCAGGCCGGTGACGTCGATGTACTGATCGGGCAGCCGGTAGGAGTAAGTGTCGCCCCATCCGACCGACAGGCCCATGTCGACGCTCAGCGCCGCGAAGCCACCGCATCCCGCGCCGGAGTAGTGCGCTTGTTGCGGCGCACCGGGCAGCGTCAGTCCGTAGGTGGTCGTGTCGAAGAAGCAGAAGCCGCTCTTCGCACTGGTGCCGACCTTCACCCCGTTGTCGAGACGCTGCAGCTCGTAGTGCTCGAGGTCCTTCACGTGCCAGTGGTTGTGACCGTCGCCCCCGAACACCAGCGTCGCCGGAGTCGCGACCTCGGTCGCGGGCCCCGTGTCCGACGGGATCCGCTGCACGACCGACCACGTGGAGTTCACGTCCGCTCGTTGCCCGTGCAGGACGAAGTCACCCTGACCGACGTTCACGACGGTTGCCGAGAAGTTCAGCCGCGTCTGACTACCGACGCGCTGTAGGAACACGTCGGTCAGGCGGGCCATGCCGAGGTCCGGACGGCGTTGGGTGGCGCCCGGTGCCGAAACCGCGTTCGTACCGAGCACCAAGGCCGCGATCGCGACGATGAGGACGAGCCGGCGCAACAGAAGCTCCCGTCGTCAGGAGTTGGATCGAGGTCCCTGGTTCGGGGGCGCCCAGGGACCTCGACCTACTCGCCTCTACCTGAGGGAGGGCTGTTTCATCCCTTGGGGCACGGCGGCTTCACCGGGGTGCAGCCGGTGTGCGCCGGGTTGGTCTGCGCGATGCCCTTGTTGCCGTCGCACTCGTAGCCGTTGTTGCCGTCGTCGAGCGCGTTGGGGAGCTGACCCTTCGGGTTCTTGTCGTCGGCGTTGCCGACGGTCCCCGCCAGCGGCTGGCCCGTGGCGTTCCCGCCGCCGTTCCCGTTGCCCGACAGAGCCGGGATGCAGTTGCTGTCGTAGACGCCCGACGTGTTGGCGCCGTTGCCGGTGTCGCTGTTGTGCGTGACCGTGCAGGTGTTGTCCGGCGATGGAACCGCGAAGGCGGGGCTTGCGAGCCCCAACGAGGCGACCGGCAGACCGACCGCGAAGACACAAGCAGCGAAGCGAAACCTCATTACCCCTCCATGAGTTGAGTTCGCTCCCACTGCGTGGCCCCCGGAATGGAAGCAGACCACGAAGAGTGGCGTCAACCCCTTCCTGCGGGGAGACTCGGGTGGTGGCAGGCGACCTGGCCGTCATCGGCCCCGCGCTCGACGGCGCTCCGTCGCTGATGTCGGTCGCGTTCGATCTCGGGTCGGTCGGATACGCGGCGCACGAGCACTTCGCGAGCGGCACCGCGACATCGTTCGAGCCGCGGGGGCCGCGCACCGAGGACGGACGCTGGCTCGTCGGGCCGGTGGACCGCGCTCCGTTCACGACCCGTCTCGTCGTGCACCACCCCGTCGACCCCGACCGGGGGAACGGCACGGTCATCGTCGAATGGCTGAACGTCACCGGCGGGCTCGACGTCCCGGCGTTGTGGATGCCGACGCACCGCCACCTCGTCCGGGCCGGCTTCACCTGGGTCGGCGTGAGCGCCCAGCAGGTCGGGATCGTCGGGGGCGGGATGATGCCCGGGTTCGGACTGATGCAGACCGCACCGGACCGGTACGCGGCGCTGGCGCATCCCGGCGACGCCTACGCCTTCGATCTCTTCAGCCAGATCGGGCGGGCGGTGCGCGAGATGCTGCCCGAGCGGCACGGCGTGCGCGTCGAGCGGGTCATCGCCACCGGCGCGTCGCAGTCCGCGTTCCACCTCACGACCTACGTCAATGCCGTCGATCCGCTCGCCGAGACCTTCGACGGCTTCCTTTTGCAGGGTCGGTCGGGCGCGGGCGTACCGATCGAGGGATGGCCACTCGGGATGGTCGGACCGAACGTCGACGCGGAGACCCGGCAGCGCCGTCTGGTCGGACGAGATCGGATCCGCGACGACGCACGCGTTCCCGTCCTCGTGGTGCAGAGCGAGACCGACGTGTTCGGCGCCCTCGCCTACCTCCCGGCCCGGCAGCCCGACTCCGACCACTTCCGCCTGTGGGAGGTCGCGGGGACCGCGCACTGCGACACCTACTTCCTGTGTGCGGCGCCGCAGGATTCCGGGTCGTTGCCCGTCGAACAGCTCGCGGCCCTCATCGGGCGCGCGGAGGACTCGGGCATGCCGACCGCGTTGCCGGTCAACTCGGGTCCGCAGATGCACTACGTCTTGCAGTGCGCGTTCGACGCACTCGACCGGTGGATGCGAACGGGATCACCGCCGCCCACAGCCGAACGACTGCACGACGACGACGGTCGTCTCGCGGTCGACGCGCTCGGGATCGGACGGGGCGGCGTGCGCACTCCCTGGGTCGACACTCCGACGAGCGCGCTGTCCGGTCTCGGCCAACCCGGCGACATGATGGACCTGTTCGGCACGACTCGGCGCTTCGACGACGAGACCCTCGGTACTCGCTATCCGGGCGGGCACGACGACTACGTCGCGCAGTTCGCAGCGGCGACCCGGGCCGCGGTGGACGCCGGCTTCCTCCTCGCCGCCGACGCGCGCGAGATCGAAGCGATCGGGTCGTTCTCCTGGCCTGCGGCACGGTGACCGCCCCGAGGTCGTATCGCCTCGACTCGGATGCACAGGGCTAGATTTCGCCCATCGTCCTGCACGCCGACCGAGCGGATGTCGCCCCCGAATCCGAGCGTTCGATCGCGGTCCGATTCGAGGGCGTCAGCAAGCGCTTTGGCGGCGTGACCGCGGTCGACAACGTCGATCTCGACGTCCGCGACGGCGAGTTCTTCTCGTTGCTCGGGCCCTCGGGATCGGGCAAGACGACGTGCTTGCGGCTCATCGCCGGCTTCGAGGCGCCGACCGACGGCCGGGTGTTCCTCCACGGCGAGGACGTGACGCGCCGCGCACCGTTCCAACGCGACGTCAACACGGTGTTCCAGGACTACGCGCTGTTCCCGCACATGTCGGTCGACGACAACGTTGCGTACGGGATGATGGTGAAGCGCGTGCCGAAGGCCGAGCGACGCGCGCGGGTGGAGGAAGCGCTCCGGCTGGTTCGCCTCGTCGGGATGGGGAAGCGCCGGCCGTCGGAGCTGTCGGGCGGGCAGCGTCAGCGGGTCGCGCTCGCGCGGGCGCTCGTGAACCGGCCGCTCGTCCTGTTGCTCGACGAGCCCCTCGGCGCGCTCGACCTGAAGCTGCGGCAGGAGATGCAGATCGAGCTGAAGGGACTGCAACGCGAGGTCGGCATCACGTTCCTGTTCGTCACGCACGACCAGGAAGAGGCGCTGACCATGAGCGACCGCATCGCGGTGTTCAACAACGGCCGCATCGAGCAGGTCGGCTCGCCCGGCGACATCTACGAGCAGCCGAACACCGCGTTCGTGGCCGGGTTCGTCGGGACGTCCAACCTGATCCCCGCCGAGCGGGCGCGCTCGCTGCTCGGCATCGACTCGGCCGTCACGCTGCGGCCGGAGAAGATCCGTATGGCGCCGCCCGGGACACCGGCCGCGGCCGGCGAGTTCACGGTGGCCGGACGGATCGCCGACGTGGTGTATCTCGGCGCGGCCACGCGGTACCTCGTCGCGCTCGACGGGGACATCGAGGTGGCCGTGGTGGAACAGAACTTCGACCAGACGGCGAGCACCGTGCTCGCCGCGAAGGGAAGGCAAGTGCAGCTCATCTGGTCCGTCGACGCGCCACGAGCGGTGTCGACGGACGGGGGAACCGGCTCGAACGAGCCGGACACGGCGACGGAGGTAACGGGGAATGCATAGGTGGAAATGGTTCAGTCTCTTGGCGGTCGTCGCGATCGTCGTCGGCGCCGGCTGCGGCTCTGACGACGGCGGCGGCGCGAGCACGGCGACGACGCCCACGTCCATAGGTGAAGGCGAAGGGGCGGTGTCGATCGTCGCGTGGCCCGGGTACCTCGAGGACGGTTCGGACGACAAGAACTACGACTGGGTGACGCCGTTCGAGAAGGAAACCGGCTGCCAGGTGTCGGTGAAGACCGCGGGCACGTCCGACGAGATGGTGTCGCTGATGACCGGCTCGAAGACCTACGACCTGGTGACCGCGTCGGGTGACGCGAGCCTGCGGCTGATCCAGGGCGGGACCGTGCAGCCGGTCAACCTCGATCTGATCCCGAGCTACAAGAACGTCGACAAGCGGCTGCAAGACGCTCCGTGGTACACGGTCGACGGCAAGACGTACGGCGTTCCCTACCAGTGGGGCGGCAACGTCCTGATGTACAACACGAAGGTCTTCAAGACGCCGCCCACGTCGTGGGACGTCTTGTTCAAGGAGGAGAAGCTGCCCGACGGCAAGTCGAACAAGGGCCGGGTGCAGGCGTACGACGGCGCGATCTACTTCGCCGACGCCGCGCTCTACCTGAAGGCGCACCAACCCGACCTCGGTATCGACGACCCGTACGCGCTGAACCGCGAGCAGTTCGACGCCGCCGTGAAGCTGCTCGAGGACCAGCGTGGGCTGGTCAACAACTACTGGCACGACACCACTGCGCAGATCGACAGCGTCGCGAGCGGTGAAACCGTGGCCAGCAGCTCGTGGCCGTACCAGGTGAACGCGCTGCAACTCGACAAGCAGCCGATCGCGAGCGTCGTGCCCAAGGAAGGTGCAACCGGTTGGGCCGACACGACGATGCTCCGCACCGACGCGCCGCATCCGAACTGTGCGTACAAGTGGATGGAGTGGTCGCTGGGCAAGACTGCGCAAGCCGGCACGGCTTCGTGGTTCGGCTCGGTTCCGGTCGTTCCCAGCGCGTGCGAGGGCAGCAAGTTGCTCGGACCTGACGGTTGCGAGACCAACGGCATCAACAACCTCGACAAGATTGCGCTCTGGAAGACCCCGACCGCCAACTGCTTCGGCGAGGGCGGCGAGTGCGTCCCGTACTCGGAGTGGGCGTCGGAGTTCCAGCGGATCAAGGCGAGCTGACGCGGGCTGAGCTCCGGTGGGACGCGAGGTCCCGCCGGAGCTCGCTCCGTCGATCCGTATGAACGACGGCACGAGCAGATGACGGTCACGACGGCCCCGGGTGCGAACCCGGCGGCGCGCCCGAAGGAGCGCCTCGGGATCAAGGTCTCGGCGTTTTTCTACCGGCACCCGCGCGTGCGCGTCGCGGTGTTCCTCGCGTTGCCGCTCGCGTGGCTCGTCGTCGTGTACCTCGGGTCGCTGGCCGCGCTGCTCCTGCAGAGCTTCTACCGGCTCGACGACTTCACCGGCACGGTGCGGCACAAGCTCTCGCTGCACACGTGGAGCCAGGTGTTCGACAGCTTCACGTTGCAGACGACGTTGCGCACCGCGGCGATGGCCGCCGCGGTGACGATCGCGGCCGTCGTGATCGCCTTCCCGCTCGCGTACTACATCGCACGGGTCGCCCGGCCGCGCACCAAGACGTGGCTGTACGTCGCGGTGCTCCTCCCGCTGTGGGCGAGCTACCTCGTGCGCGTGTACTCCTGGCGGCTCATCCTCGCCAAGGAAGGCGTGATGATGTGGTTCATCGACAACCTCCATCTCGCGGGCGCGCTCAACTTCGTGCTCCGCCAGAACGAGATCGGCGGAGCGACGCTGGCGACGTCGACCTTCGGGCAATGGATGGTGTTCGTCTACATCTGGCTGCCGTTCATGATCCTGCCGATCGAGGCCGCGCTCGAGCGGGTGCCGTCGTCGCTGTTGGAGGCTTCCGACGACCTCGGTGCGCAGCCGCGCACGACGTTCCGGCGGGTCACGTGGCCGCTCGCGTTGCCGGGCGTCGTGGCCGGCTCGATCTTCACGTTCAGCCTGACGCTCGGCGACTACATCATCCCGAGCATCATCGGTTCGGGGCGCCCGACGATCGGCTCGGCGATCTACACCTTCCAGGGGACAGCCGGGAACCTGCCGCTCGCGGCGGCCTGGACGGTGATCCCGATCGTCGTGATGGGGATCTACCTGACGATCGCGCGCCGCACCGGCGCGTTTGAGGCGCTCTGAGATGGCCGCCGCAACCCACGCACCGGCGCGTGGGTGGGGACTGCGCGCCGCGGTCTACGGCGGTCTGTTGTTCCTCTACTTCCCGCTTGCGATCATCGTGCTCTACGCGTTCAACACGCAGAGCACCGCCTTCACGTTCCCGCCGCCCGGGCTCACCACGAAGTGGTTCGGCGTCGCGCGCGACACCGAGGCGATCTGGGAGGCGATGCGACTGTCGATCGTCGTCGCCCTCATGGCCACCGCGATCGCCATGGTGCTCGGCGGACTGGCCGCGGCGGCCGTGGCGCGCACCCGGTTCTTCGGGCGGGAAGTCGTCTCGTGGCTCGTGATCCTGCCGATCGCGCTGCCGGGTATCGTCACCGGCATCGCGCTGCGCTCTGCGATCAACGTGGCCGACATCCCGTTCTCGACGCTCACCATCGCGGCCGGGCACGCCACGTTCTGCGTGGTGATCGTCTACAACAACGTCATCGCGCGCCTGCGGCGCACGTCGGGCTCGATCATCGAGGCGTCGCAGGACCTCGGCGCCTCGGGTTGGCAGACGTTCCGGCACGTCGTGCTGCCGAACATCACGGGCGCGCTGATCGCGGGCGCGATCCTCGCGTTCGCACTGTCGTTCGACGAGATCATCGTCACGACGTTCACCGCCGGCGACCAGCAGACGCTGCCGATCTGGATCTACTCGAGCCTGAACCGGCCGCGGAACCGCCCGGTGCTCAATGTGGTCGCGCTGATCGTGATGGCGATCACGATCGTGCCGATCATTGCGGCGCAGCGCATCGCCCGCGAGTCGGGCGGCGGTGGCCGCATCTGACGCGATCGACCGTCAGGCCGGTACGTCCTCCGGCCCGTGGAAGTAGAAGGCCTTCCCGGCGAGCGGACCTGCGGTCACTGCGACGGGCGCGAACTTCGCCGAGGCGCACGCCACGCAGCGGCACGTCTCGGGATGGTCGCGGGTCGGGTCCGGCGACGGTTCGGCGGCAACCTCGACGACCGGCTCGACGGGCTCGACCGGCTCGACCGCGTCGGGCTCGGCGCGCTTAGCCAGGTCGACGGGTTCCTCGTCGAACCACTGATCGGCGCGTTCGTCATCGGTCTCCCCGTGGAGCGTCACTTCGGGCACCGGCACCGTCGGCTCGTCGGCGGGGAGATCCTCGCTGACGTATTCCAGGTTCGTGACCCTCGCGCTCGCGGTGTGGAAGACGTTGCCGCGGCTGTCCGAACCCGTGAACCGGCGCAGCCGTCCCGAGCCGAACCAGGCGTACTGATTCGTCGGCCCCGGGTAGACCGCGATGAAGTCGATGTCGACGAATCCGGGGCTGAAGACGCCACGAATCGTCTCGCCCGGAACGTTGCTCGACCGAGTGGCGGCGCCGATGAATGTTCCGTCACGCGCGTCGACCGTGATGTCGTAGAAGTGCACGTTGCCCGGCCATTCCGGTTCCAGGCTTATCCGGAGCACCGCGTTCACCGCGACGAGGTCGTCGTCCAGATTCGGTTCGCGTCGGGCCGCAGGCACGAGCGCAACCGCAGAGCTGATGTTGGTCGCCGGCGCTTCCTCGTCAGGCTGCTGCGGCGGTCGAGCGGGCTCCGGCGCGGGTTCGACGCGCGCTTCGACGACGTCGCGCTGCAGGTCCTCGACGATCTCGATCCACTCGACCGTCTCGCGCACCGGCGGCGCCGGCGCGAGCACGACCGGTTCGTCGGCAAGAACTTCGACCACGTCGGAAGAGACCGCCGACCCGACCACCGGTGGCGTCAGCCAGACCTCGGCACCGTCGGGCGCGGCGGCAGGGACACTGCGGTCCGGCGCGCGCGACCCGGTCGGGGGCGACGCCCAGGTGCCCTCGGGGTCGGGCGCGACCAGCGATTGACCGTTCGCCCGCCCGTCCCGACTCGCCTTGCCGGCCATCCGCCACCGCCCGTCCTGCGATGCCAGTGTTCTGCGCGAGGCGTCGGGGGACAATGGGCCATGTGACTCACCGTGGTCGGCAGACCACGTCTCGTGTAGGCCCCGAGCCTCGGCGTGCGAGAGTTCCCGGATGAAGGGACAGCTGAACGTGAAGACCCCGGCCGAGTACATCGCCGCGGTCGACGACACGCGCCGGTCCGACATCGCGGCACTCGATGCGCTGATTCGCAAGCACGCGCCGAAGCTCGAGCCGGTGATCATGGGCGGGATGCTCGGCTACGGACCGTTTCGGTACCGGTATGCGAGCGGCCGCGAGGGCGAGGCGTGCAAGCTCTCGATCGCCAGCAACGCGTCGTACATCTCGTTGTACTGCTACGCCGCCGACACGAACGGCTACGTCGCCGAGCGGTATGTCGACCGGCTCCCGAAGGCCAGCATCGGCAAGTCCTGCGTGCGCTTCAAGAAGCTCGCGGACCTCGACCCGAAGGCGCTCGTGGCGCTCATCAAGGAGACCGCGAAGATGGGCCTCATCGCCTGAGCGGTATCCGCGCGACACATGATGAAAGGGAAACGAAAGCGCCGCGCGGCGAGGATGCCCCGAACGGGGAGGGTCGCGGGGGTTCTTTCGGTCTTCGATCGCGGTCGCGTGACGATCGCGCCGTCTTCGGACCGCTTCTCCCTCGGCGTCGTGCCCCATGTAGAGGTTTGGGGGGAACATGACGGCACCAAGTTCGCTGCTCGACTCGGGTCTCGGCGAGGTCGAAGCGGCGGCCGCACACGCGGGCGCGCCGCGTGTTCGGTCGGTCGAGCGGCCCGCCGCGTTGTCGGTCGCAGCGTCACGTGTTCCGCGCGTCGAACGTTCGACGAACCGCGCGCGGACGCGCCGAAGTGTTCGCCGGGCGGCCGTCGGTTTGGCGATCACGTTGGTCGTCGCCGCGGCGGTGTCGGCACGTGCGATGTCCGTGTCGTCTCCGTCGGGCAGGCCCGCAGCCTCTGCTGCGACGCAAGGAGTTCAGGAGGACTACGGCAAGCTCCCGTTGTCGTTCGTTCCGAACGGCGGACAAGACGATCCCAGGGTGCGGTACACGGCCCGGAGCGCCGGACTCACCGCCTTCTTCACCGCGCGCGGAGCGGTCCTTTCGCTCGCGGCGCCGGCGGCGAGGACACCTGCGCGCACGTACGCGCTCGGACTGTCGTTCCTCGGCGCGAATCCTGCCCCGACGATCGTGCCCGGTCGGCTGGGCTCGGGTGAGGCGAACTTCTTCGTCGGCAATGACCCGTCACGTTGGCGCACCGGACTGCGCACCGCCGGGGAGTTGACGTATCGCGCGCTGTGGCCCGGAGTGGACATGGCCGTTCGGGGCGACGACCAGCGCCTCAAGTACGAGTTCCACCTTGCGGCGGGGGCCCGACCCGACGCCATTCGCCTCGCGTATCGCGGAGCCGACGGTCTGTCGTTGGACGGCGCCGGCAATCTGCGGATCGCCACACCTGCTCGGACCCTCACTGACTCTGCGCCGATCAGTTACCAGAGCATCGCCGGACGCCGCGTGAGTGTCGCAAGCCACTTCGTCCTCGGTCCCGGCAGCACCTACGGGATCGAAGTCGGTGCGTACGACGCGCGCTATCCGTTGATCATCGACCCGAGCATCGTGTACTCGACCTATCTCGGCGGCAGTGGTCAGGAGAGCGCGTATGTCGGCGTCGCCGTCGACGTTTCGGGGAACGCGTACGCGGTCGGACAGACGGATTCACCCAACTTCCCGACGACACTCGGCGCGTTTCAAACGTCTCCTACCGGGAGCGTGTTCGTCTCCAAGCTCAACGCCTCGGGAACGGCGCTCGTGTACTCGACGTACCTCTCCGGTACCAGTGGTGGAGCCCAGAGTCACGCTATTGCCGTGGACGCTTCGGGCAGCGCCTACGTGACCGGCGGCGTCGACTCGATGGACTTCCCCACGACGTCGGGCGCATTTCAGGAGACGCGCCCGTTCGGTGCGACGTCGGCATTCGTCACGAAACTCAATCCCAGCGGCTCGTCGCTCGCGTACTCGACGTATCTGGGAAAGACTGTTCCCAGCGGCAGCTATGAGTACGGGATGGGCATCGCTCTGGACGGCGCCGGCGCGGCGTACGTCGGCGGGTACACGAACGACTCCGGCTTTCCGACGACACCGGGCGCGTTCCAGACGGCCAACGCCGGCGCCGACGACGCCTTTGTCACGAAGCTCAACGCGGCCGGCAGCGCGCTGGTGTATTCCACGTTCGTCGGCGGGAGCGGGTACGACGTCGCGTTCGCGATCGCAGTGGACGGACTCGGCGGTGCCTATATCGCCGGCGGCACGCAGTCGTCGGACCTCCCGACCACAGTCGGTTCGTTCCAACCCGCTCGAGGCCCGGGCGGCGCGGGAAGTGTCTTCGTGACGAAGCTCGATCCATCGGGCGCCGGATTGGATTACTCGACGTATCTCGGTCCCAGCGCCGGCGAAGAAGGCGACGGCATCGCGGTCGATGCGAGCGGGAGCGCCTACGTGACCGGTCGCACCAACTCGAATGTGTTCCCCACGACGCCGGGCGCGTACCAGACGAGCCAGCCGGGTGTCGGTAGCGCCGATGCCTTCGTTTCCAAGCTCGACGCCTCGGGATCGGCGTTGGTGTACTCGACCTACCTCGCCGGTGCGAATGGTGCGGAGTTCGGCCAAGGCATCCGTGTGGACGGGGCCGGGAACGCGTACGTGGCCGGCATCACCAACTCGACCGACTTCCCGACGACGGTAGGTGCGTTCCAGACGACACAGTTGAGCCCCGGGAGTGACGACGCGTTCGTCACCAAGCTCAACGCGTCGGGCTCCGGCCTTCTCTACTCGTCGTACCTCGGTGGTAGCAGTTTCGAGGTCACGGCGTCCGTGGCCGTCGACGGCGGTGGTGATGCGTACGTCGCCGGCTCGACCAACTCGTCCGACTTCCCCACGACGGTCGGAGCCTTCCAATCCGCATCGGGTGGTGGCCAGGACACGTTCGTGGCCAAGCTCGGCACGGTGCCCCCGCCGACGCCCGCGCCGCCCGGCGCGCCGACGATCGGCAACGTCGTCGCCGGCGACGGCGCGGTGTCGGTGTCGTTCGGGCCCGCGCCCCGAGGGTCCGCCGACACGAGCGGATATCGCGCGCAGTGCAGCTCGCCCAACGGCGCCAGTGGATCGAACCAGGACACCAGTAGCCCGATCGTCGTGCCGGGACTGACCAACGGCGCGACCTACACGTGCTCGGTCCTCGCGTGGAACTCGGTCGGCAACGGCCCGTCCTCCGACGACTCCGGTCCCGTGACGCCGACGCCCACGTCTCAGAAGATGGACGATTGCACCGACGACACGCAGTGTCAGGCGACCATCCCGCAGCCGCCGACGAAGCTCGCGCCCGCGCAGTCCGCGACGGTGGTCGGAACACCTTCGGACGAGACCGGCACAGTCGTGTTGACCGGAACGCGCGGCACGCTCGGTTGCGATTCGATCAACGGGTCGAAGCCGGGTCCGATCACCGAGCTCTTCGACGAAGGTTTTTCGCCGACGACGCGACTGACGATCACCATGACGCTCAAGATCGCGTCGAGCACGACTCCGGGGCAGATCTGCTACGACTCGGAGATCCCGTTCTTCAGCCAGGAGAGCCCGAACGAGAAGCAGGCGGGGACGGGCTACCTGCTGCTCTGCAGCGTCAAGAACGTTGCGCCGTGCGTGGTATCGAGCCAACAGGTCGGCGCCAACATCGTCGTCAAGTTCGTGGTTCCCGGTGGTGATCCGCGGTTCTGCGTCTTGTTGCCGAAGGGCCGGCTCCAGTGGTTGGCCGGCTCGGCGCTGGCGAAGGTCGCCACGGCATTCAACGCGCAGCTGCAGTCGACCGGAGGGCGAGCACCGGTGCACTGGAAGATCGCTTCCGGCAAGCTCCCGGCGGGCCTCGCCCTGAACCGGACCACCGGCGCGATCGCCGGGAAGCCCAAGGCCAAGGGGAGCCAGAAGGTCGTGGTCGCGGGTACGGATTCCGCATCGCCACCGAAGACCGCGAAGCTCAGCATCCCGTTCAAAGTGATGTAGCCGCGCCCGACGGGGAGGCGGATCGCGTAGCGCCGGCGAGACGAGCGGTCTGGTGCTCGTTGTTCCCATTGACCCAGCGGTGACCCTGCCGGGGTAGCGCGCGACGTTGTCAAGCAAGGACCGGGTAGACGATGAAGTCGCCGTCGAGGCCCTTGAACGTGGTGGTGCGCGGCGGGCCAAAGTCGAACGTACCGAGACCCCGTGCGAGCTCGTGCACGAGGCTGGACGCGAGGATCTCGTCGCCGAGCGCATGGCTACTGACGCGCGCGGCAATGACGACGGTTCGCCCGTAGAAGTCGTCGGCGCGGCGGATGGCCTCTCCCGAGTGAAGCCCTAACCGCACGCGAACGGGGACGTCCGAGAACCCTTCCCGGATTTGTTCACGGACGGACAGCGCCGCCCGCAGCGCCGAAGCTGCAGACGGGAACGCGAGCATGAAACCGTCCCCTTCCGACTTGACGACGAACCCTCGGTGTTGTTCCGCCGTGGTGGTCACGATGCGGTCGTGCCAGGCGAGCATCTGCACGAAGTCGGTGTCTCCAAGTCGTTCGTTCAACGCGGTGGACGATTCAATGTCGCTGAACACGATCGTGACCGTTCCGTCGGGAGCGGAGATCGGCGTGAGGTCCGGCCGATCGTCGCGGACGGTCTGCTCGACCATCTCGATGCCGGTCGGCAGTTGGAAGCCGAGCACCGCTTCGTTGGCTTGAGGTATCGAGAAGTGCCACTGGACCATTCGCCAGTGGCCGCGCTCGATTGCCAGTACCGCTGTTACGCGGGTCCTGATCTCGGTCCCGTCGGCCAATCGCATCAGAGGCTGATCCGCGACCCATCCGATCGAGTCGGTCGCGAACGCCATGGTGCGGCTCGGCTCCAGTGCGACTCCGGCCATCCCGTCGATCTGAGCGATGAAGATCCCGACACCATCCCGTCCGGTCCACCACTCTTCGGCGTCGCTCCCGACGATGAGCAAATGCGGCTCGGCCGAAAACATCTCCCCCAGCGCCGCGGCATCGCCGGTTTCGAGCGCCCGGTAGAAGCGCAGGAGAAACGATCTCAACTCCTCGGAGGGAGCGGCGCGCGCCACGCACGCATGCTCACGCACTTCGGTCAGCCATGCCAAGACAGACTCGACAAAGCGTCCCGCGGGCAATCGCGACCACATGAAGGGGGCGCCGGGTGTCGTCGTAGCTAAACTGACTCGTCCCTCGGGGGTGTAGCTCAGCCCGGTAGAGCGCTACGTTCGCAACGTAGAAGTCGTGGGTTCAAGTCCCATCACCTCCACGCCTGCCCGAGCCGGCAGTTTTTGGCTTGGCGAAGCCGTTTCCAGGCGCTCGCACTCGCGTTGTTTGCGTCGAATGCGGTTGCTACTCGAACCGACGCGTACTTCCTGCGACGAGTGAACGGGCTTAGCAGAGAAGGGTTTTCGGGCGCTGCGAACGTGGCCTATGAATGCCAGCGCTGCGGTGGTTCGTAGACTTCTCGCATGGTCGGTGTCCCAGACGAGCCGCTGGTCGACATCGAGAACGATGAGCGCTTTCAACAGGCGCTCGAGAGCATCCTTGATCTGGTCGTGATCGAGCGCGCGATCCGGGACACCTCCGGTGCGATCGTCGACTTCGAGATTGCGTGGATGAACAACGCGCCGGTGGATGTCGCTCGACGATCACGGGACGAGATGGTCGGGCGCAGGATCTCCGACTTGTATCCGGCGTTGGCGGGGGGTGAGCTGATCGCCGGCTACCGCGAGGTCGTGGAGTCGGGTGAGCCGCTCATCGTGCCGGTGCTTCCCTACGAAGACGTCATCGACGGCAAGCCGGTGTCGGGCTTCTACACGGTGCAAGCCACAAAGTTCGGAGACGGCGTCCTCGTCGCCTCTCGAGACATCACTCCGCAGGAAGAATCGAGGGTCGAGCTCGAGCGTGCGCTGGATGAGCTCGGCGGTGCGCTGCAGGAACTGGAGACCGCGCAGCGTCTGGCACGTCTGGGCACCTGGCGTGTCGATCTGGCGCAGCAATCCACGACACTCTCAGGTCAGCTCCAACGAATCTTCGGTCTGCCGGGCGAGGTCACAGGCGAGGCTGACCTAAGTGCGCTTTGGGCAATGATCCACGCGGACGACCTCGACGCGGTCTCTGATGCTCACGATCGTGCGATGCAAAGCCGCGGTTCGGCGGTGGTCGAGCACCGTGTTGTTCGAGGGGACGGAACGATCGTCTACGTCCGGACGTACACGGAAGCAGTCGTTGCCGGCGACGAAGTCGTCGGCCTTTGGGGCACCACGCAAGACATCGGTGACATCATTGCGAGTCGGCTTGCGCTACAAGCAGAGACAGGCCGACGCGTAACTGCCGAAGCGGTCGCCGAGCTCGCCGAAGCCTTAGCCCGCACCGAGAGCCCGCAAGACATCGCCAACGCAGTTCACCTCACTGCGAGCACAGTGTGGGAGCTCGGGGCGGTCGTCGTCGGTGTCGTCGAAGACTCCGATCTCCTGCACCTCTATTACGCGGGCTCGAGTGTGCCGGTCGAGATCAAGGCCCGCTACATGCGGACACCCCTCTCGGTCGACACGCACATGACCCGCGTCGTGAACGAGGGTCGTCGACTGCTCCTGAGCGATCAGACGGCGCAGCGCCAGGCGTTTCCGAGACTTGGTGCCGACCTGACCGCAACCGAAGCCGAAAGCGGTGCAGTTCTGCCCTTGGTCCGCGCCTCCGGCGAGGTGTTCGGCGCGCTTGCGTTTGCGTGGCCGCATCCCCGCGAATTCGATCGTTCCCTCACCACGTTGCTCGACCACATCGCCGAACTTGCGAGCCGAGCCGCCGAACGGCAGGAACTTCGCGAACTCGAGCGGTCGGTGACGCAAACGCTACAAGAAGGGCTGCTCGCGATCGATGTCCGCAGCACGCGAGCGCTCGTGCGCGCCCGCTACCGCGCCGCGGACGCATCGATGCACATCGGTGGGGATTGGTACGACGCAGTGGTGCTCGAAGACGACCGCGTCGTCGTCGCCGTCGGTGACGTCGTCGGACACGGACTCTCCGCCGCGACCACGATGGGACAACTCCGGGCCGCGTTGGCCGTAACGGCGATGCAAGCGCGAGACCCGGCAGAGGTAGTTCGTACGTTGGATCAATACGCCCGCCGAGTGCCGGGCGGCCGATGCACGACTGCAGCCATCGCGATCGTGGACCCCGCCGAGGAAACAATGTCGTACGTGAGTGCCGGCCATCCGCCCCCACTCCTCGTCGACCCCGACGGAAGCACTCGCTTCCTCGAAGGCGGCCGGTCATGGCCGCTCGGGATTGACGTTGCATCATCAATATCGGACCGACCTCATGCCGCCGTGCATGAACTGCCCTCCGGCTCACTCCTCTTGCTCTACACCGATGGCCTCATCGAACGACGCCACGAATCCATCGAGGAAGGACTCGCGCGGCTTCAGGCCGTCGTCGAGGCCAACTGGAACCTGCCCTTGCGTCGACTCAAGGAAGCGATCTTCGCCGAACTCGTCACCGCGAGGCCCGAAGCTATGTCCGACGACGTCGCGCTCGTCGCACTGCGGATGACCGGAGCGTCGCGATCGCTCTTCGCATACGCCTTGCACGCAAGACCGGACGCCGTCCGCGACCTACGCCAGCATCTGCAGTCGTGGTGCGAAGGCGTTGGGCTCGATCAAGACGATGTCGACGGAATCGTGCTCGCAACAGCCGAGGCAGTCGCCAACGGCATCGACCACGGAAGTAGCCGCGACGAATCTCAGATCGTTCGCGTCGAAGCCGCCGTGCGTGACAATCACATCCTCGTGAGCATTAGCGATGCGGGCCAATGGCGCTCAGGAGTCGACGGGTACTTCAGCGGCCGCGGCCGCGGACATCTGCTCATGCAAGGACTGGCCGACGACGTCGACATCGACACCGATGCCCAAGGCACCATCGTCACACTGCGATTCCCAACACGGATCAAGAACAGTGTCTGAGCGAGCTCACAGGGTCGACGTCATCGAGCGTGCAGGACACATCGTCGTGTGCATCGCGGGAGACATCGACCAATCGACCACCGTTGAAATCTCACAGACTCTCGCCGAGCTACCGTCGAACCAGCGTCTCGTCCTCGACCTCAGCGAAACGTCCTACCTCGACAGCGCCGGTGTCGCCATGCTCGACTCTTTGCGCCAACGCACCGACCTCGCGATCATTCTCCCTGCGCGCGCGATCATTCGCCGTGTGCTCCAGATCACGGCGTTCGACCAGCTCGTGCCGACCTTCAGCTCAATCGAAGAACTGCCGGCATAGGTACAAGCGCCTCAGGCGCGGAGAGCTTCGGCGAGGGCTCGTCTCACGAGACGACACGGAAAATGACGGCAACGAGGAAAAGTCGTTGCCGACGGCGTACTTGGCGGTCCGGCTGGGTATGACGACTCCGACGCTCTTTGCGGGAGAGTGCCCGTTCTCGGGCCGTTCGCCTCTTCTGTGAGTCAACCAGAGAGGCGGAGTCATAACGGTGCGGCGTTTCTTTTTGCGTGGTGAGGTTGACCTTGCCACCGTTCCTGATCTCCAGACGAAGCTCGATGTGCTCGTGCACGCTACGGACGATGATCTCGTGCTCGACTGCAGCGAGTTGGAGTTCATCGACTCGACCGGCATCGCGATGGTTGTCTATGCGCACCAGGCGCTCGAAGTGCTCGGTCGTCGATGCTCGGTCGAGAACATCAGCAGCCGCGTTCGTCGGCCCTTCGACATTCTGGGCTTGACCGAGCGCCTGGGGATCGGGGAACTCGACCCCGCGTAGCGTCATGAGGGCTGGGGGAACGGTCGTCAGCTGGTGCGTCGGATCTCCGTTTCGATGTCCGTCTCGAACGTGTCGTAGTAGGCCTCGTAGATGAGGTCGGATTCGCGGGCCCGTTGGTAGCGGAGCGCGGAGGCGAGTCGGGCGACTCGTCGGCGTAGGTCATCGCGGTCGATGTCGAGGGCTTCCGTTCTGGCCACGTCGCTGAGCAACTCAGCCACAGCGTCCCGGAGTTGTTGGTACTGCGCCCGAGTGCCGCGGGTGCGGCTGCGAAGTCGCAGCTGAGTGTGGGCGAGGTTGGAAAGGAGGCTATGGGGCTTGTCGGCGTTGGCTTGTTCTTCGGCCATTGCGCGCTGCAGCCCGGTGAGTGTCTCGAGCAGGTCGCGATGCCAGGTGGTGGCGTCCTGTCCGATTGGGGCGCCGACGGCATGCTCGAGCCGGTGGAGGGCGCACAGCGTGCGGTCTTGGTCTTCGTAGCGCGCCGAGACGGGCGGCCGCGTGTCGTTCTGGTGCGAGAGCTGCGGCTCGCACATGTCAGTCGCCTTCGCCGAGGTCGAGCGAGTAGGCCTCGTAGACGAGGTCGCTTTCTCGAGCGCGTTGGTATCGGAGCTCGGTGGCGATCGAGTCGAGGGTCTGCCGAAGGTCGGCGAAGTCGACCGCATCAGGCTCAACAACCGAACCCAGTTCCATGTTCAGCGCGTCGATCTGCTCAGCAACTGCTTGATAGCGCCGGCGCAGCTGATCGATCTTGTGACACAGATGCGGCTGCTCGGTTCCGATCGTGGAGAGCAGGCTGTCCGCACCGAGCGACTTGTCCGCCTGGTCGGCGAGCGCGGTGCGAAGCGTATCCAGTGCGCCCTTGACGCCGTTCAGCCACTCTTCTTGTCGGCAGGGCGCTGCACTGCCGGCGTGGAGCTCGAGCAGGTGAATGGCGTCAAGGCTCCGACTGCGGTCCGCCTTGGACGTCTCGAAACGTGACGGTGCCTCGTCGTGCATTTTTGGCGAGTCCTCTCGCGGAATAGTGCGGCGCCACGGTTGCCGACACCGATGTTCGCTTCGGTGAGCGTTGGCATCTGGCCCGTCGGCCTGTGCCGCGACTATCGGTCCGTGGCGCCGCACACCTTGCGATGCCGCGATCTACGCAGCGGGTGCGTCGATGGCCTTGGCCCGACCTGCAGCGCTGATCTCGACCTTTCGCGGTTTGGCCGCGTCGGCGATCGGGATCGTTACGGTCAGGACACCGTTGTCGTAGCGAGCCTCGACCTTGTCGATTTCCAGACCGCCACTCAGCTGGATCTGGCGCTGGAAGCGGCCGGTCGGTCGCTCTGCCGCGATGACGTGCTCCGTTTCCGCGGGCCGCGAGAACCGCTGCGCCGTAACAGTGAGCACGTCTCGGTCGACCGTCACGTCCAAGCTGTCTGGCTCGATGCCGGGAAGGTCGATGCTCACGACCAGCCGGTCGTTGTATCGGAACGCGTCCATCGGCATGATCGACGGCCGTCCCAGGGGCTGTTGTAGCTGCCGGATGAGGCGCTCGAGGTCAGAGAACGGATCGAACCGCAAGATCACTGGTACCACCTCCTTACGTGGTCCGACGCGTACGAGGTGCCGCGTGCCGGCGCCTTCGATGTTGTCGTGGCGGAGAGGACGCCGACACGCGGGACTCGCGCCTATGCGCTGGAGGCGTTGATCGCTTCTTGCTTGGGCTCGCTGGATACTTCGATACGTCGAGGCTTGGCGCGATCGGCTACCGGTACCGTCACGGTCAGCACGCCGTTCTCGTAGGAGGCGTGGATCTTGTCGGCGTCGAGGCCATCGCCGAGAAGCAGCTGGCGGCTGAAGGTGCCTTGGCGGCGCTCGCTGGCGACGACCTGATCGCCCTCGACCGGCTGCCAGTGCCGCTCCGCGGTGATGGTCATGGCGTTGCGTTCGACGCTCAGGTCGATGGACGCCGGGTCGACGCCGGGCAAGTCGAGGTGGATCACGAAGCTGTCGCCGTGGCGGTAGGCGTCCATTGGCACGCTGGCTTGGCGGGTCTGGCTCCAGGCCTGGTCGAAGACTCGGTCGAACTCCCGCAGCGGATCGAAACGCATGAGCATGGTCATGGTCACCTCCAGGTCACGCCTCTTCGGGCGTTCAAACTCCCTTCTCCTGCACATAATCGCGGTCATTATGTTGACAGTCAAGAAGGAATTTCGGCATGCTCTCTGCTATGGCAGGCCCGCCCGTCGAAACCGAGACGACGGCCGTGACAATGGCGGTGGCGGCCTTCTTGGAGGCGTGCCGCTCGGCAAATACGAGAGCCGCCTACCAGACCGACCTTGCCCAGCTGGCGGCGTGGTGTCGCGACGCTGGAGCGCTCGACCTGTTGAGCATCGACACCGCAGACGTAGCCCGCTACCGCACCGCCTGCGAAATGGCAGGCGCAGCGCCGGCGACAGTCGCCCGCCGCCTGTCGACCATCTCATCCTTCAGCGCCTTCGCCTCGGCCAAGGGCGCCCAGCCGGCCTTGGGTCGCGACGCCGACCTCGACCGGCCGAGCATCGAATCGACAAGTCCTACCGAGTTGCTCAGCGATTCCGATGCCGAAGCGCTCCTCGCGGCGGCCGACCAGATTGGCGCGCGCGCGGCAGCCTTAGTCCGCCTGCTGCTCCTGGACGGACTGAAAGTCGGCGAAGTGATCCGAGCAGACGCGAATGATGTCCATGGCCGCCCACCCCGACTACGTCTCACCATCGGCGACCAGCAGCCCGCGCGCACGATTGATCTGCACTCGGAGACCGGATCCGCCGTGAGCAAGTACTTGGGACGTCGACGCCAAGGACCGCTGCTCCTCAGCGAACGGCGCGGCCACGAATCGAAACGGCTCACGCGCTTCGGCGTCGACTACCTCATCAAACAGGTCGCCGGCGCGGCCGGGATCACGCAGTCCGTTTCGAGCAACGTGCTGCGACGCCGGTTCGTCATCGCCGCGCACGCCGACGGCTCAGATCTCGACGAGATTCGACGCATGACCGGCCATGCGCAGGCTCGAACCACGCGTCGCTATCTCGAGAGCAATGAGGACGACCTCGGTTCCGACTCCACTGCTCCGAAATGAGCACGCTGCAAGCCATCCTCGACGAACTCGACCTTCATCCGGCGAAGGCAACGCCGGCTGCGCTCGCCGCGGTCACGGACCTGGCGATCGAAATCGCCCGCGAAGGCCGCGAAGGCCGAAAGATCGGAACGATCTTCACTGTCGGCGCCGAGGCCGACGTCCTGCAGCGAAGCCGCTGCCTCATCCTCGATCCGCTCGCCGGCCACCCGACCGAGCGCAGGCAGATTCAAGACCCCGACATGCGCGAAACCGTCAAGGAGCTCGCACAACTCGACGGCGGGTTTGTCATCGACGGAGACGGAACAGTGCTGTCCGCCTGTCGCTACTTCGAGTCCACGCTCTCGCCGACCCAACAGCCACTCGGCCTCGGTACGCGTCACCTCGCCGCCGCATCTATCTCCGCCGCGACCGGTGCCATCGCAATCGTCGTATCCGAGAGCTCGATCGTCCGTATCTACGCCGACGGCACGCTGAGCAACGAGATCCTGCCCGAACTCTGGCTACTGCACCGCTACATGCCGCACATCGCGCAGGCCTCGATGGCACAGGACCACACGCACAACCTCGGCATCGTGACCGACCGAGCCGAACACGCGAACACCGCATGAGCTCCTCGTGGACACGAAAGGAGGATTCGAACAATGGATGACTCGCCCCAGCTCTCAATCGCGATATCCCTCGGACCCGACCGCACCCGCATCTTCCTCGAGGGCGAACTTGACCTGAACACCGTCGAGACGTTCCGCGCACCATTCGACGACATGCTCGCCACCAACGGCGATAGCCGACGCTCCCTCATCGTGCTGGACCTGAGTGAAGTCACCTTTTGCGACTCAACCGGCCTGCACACACTTCTCGACGTCGCGAACCGGTGCCACCAACTCGGCGTAACACTGCGGCTGTCCAACCTTGCAGCATCCGTCCAACGCGTCATGGAGCTGACAGACACCATCGGCCGATTCAACCTCGAAGTCGACCTTCGGCCGCCAAGCACGCGGGACCTAGGGAGGCTCTAACCGTGGCGGATGAGACCCATCGCAGTCAGCGGCGTGAGACTGCGTTACCCCCTCGCTCGAGTGCCCAGTCGAGTAGCGACGCGGCGAGTTGGGTGATTTGTGGTTGGGTGATTTGTCGGTTCGAGTAGCGTCCCGTTACTCCCACAACTCCCGGGAAATGGCTTGCGCAAGCGCTTTTCGCTGCGCGAGTGCACCGCGCCGGTGAGGTGCCTGACTTCGTTAGGCCAGCCGCGGCGCAACTCGAGGTATGACGCGTCAGCCAGAGCGGCGCATGGGGACGATGTTGGCGCCGATGATCTGGTTGAAATTGCTGTTGATCCAGGCTTCGAGCTCGGGCGCGGGGAGCGCTTTCGTGAGCACGTAGCCCTGGATGTTGTGGCAGCCGAGCGCGTGCAGTTGGTGTTCGGTCGCCTCGTCCTCGACGCCCTCGGCGACGATGTCGAGATTGAGCCGGCGTGCAAGCTCGATGATGGAGCGGACGATGGCGTTGTCGTGTTCGCTTGTGGTCATGGTGGACACGAACGACTTGTCGATCTTGATCTCGTCGATGGGGAGAGATCGGAGCGAGGTGAGTGATGAGTAGCCGGTCCCGAAGTCGTCGATCGCGACGACGACACCCTGGCTGCGGAGCTCGGCGAGTACGGGCGCGATGCGCTCGGGATGGTGCAGGGCCTGTGTTTCGGTCAGCTCGAGGACCAGACGTCCGCGGGGCGTGGCGGTTTCCGCGAGGAGTTGCGCGACCTCGGCTGCGAACCCTTCGCGGTTGAGGTCGTGCACTGACACGTTCACGGACACTGTGAGGTCGAGTCCGCGGGTCACCCAGTCGCGCCGCTGTTCGAGCGCGTGTTGCAGTACGTAGCTCGTGAGCTGGCGTATGAGGTCGCTCTGCTCGGCGACTTCGATGTAGACGGGCGGTGGCAGGAGGCCGCGTGTGGGGTGCTCCCAGCGGGAAAGGACCTCCACGTTGACGATGCGATTCGATTCCAGCGCCTTGATCGGTTGATATCCGAGCGCGAGCGAGCATTCGGCGAGGGCGGCGCGTAGGTCCGCGGCGAGCGCCAGTCGCTCGGGCGTATGGCTGTCCTGATCGGCGCGGTAGATGTACGCCGATGCTCGCTGGTCGCGCGCCTGCCACATCGCGACATCGGCGCAGCGGAGCAGTGTCGGCGCGTCGGCGCCGTGCTGCGGATACAACGCGATGCCGGCGCTGAGGTCGAGCTGCACCGTGACGCGGTTGACGACGTGGGGGCGACTGAGTGCGTCGCGGATGCGTTTTGCGTATTCGACTGCGTCGTCCGCGGTCGCGATCGCGGGAACCAACAACGCGAACTCGTCGCCACCGAGTCGGACGAGTGTCACGGACTTGTCGGCGATGTTGCGCAGACGCTCGGCGACCTCGACGAGCACGGCGTCGCCGCTCGCGTGGCCGAACGTGTCGTTGATTTCCTTGAGGCCGTTGAGGTCGATGAGCAACAGCGCTGCTTCATCTGCTGGCGCGAGGATCTCGGGACCGCGCTCGATGAGAAAGCGACGGTTGGGCAGGTCGGTCAGCTGGTCGTGCAGTGCCTGGTGTTCGCGCCGTGCCGCTTCGGACTGCAGCGCGTCGACGAGTCGGCCGTTTTCCAACGCGATGCTCGTGTAGCGACCGAGGGCGCTGAGCAGCCGTCCGTCGGCGGCGTCGAAGGTGCCCACGTCGCCCAGCCGATCGCGAAGCAATACGACGCCGGTGATGCCCTGTTCGCCGAGCAGTGGGGCCGCCACCATGTCGGCGCAGTCGTACTGATCGAGCAGCTCGCGGTCGGCGGTGTCACGCGCGTTGCGTGGGATGACGACGGCGACCGGTGCGCTTACCAGTCGTCCCCAGAGCGCGTCGGTGATCGGGATGCGGAAGTGGTGATCGATGGTGTGCGTGTTGTCGTCGAGGGCGATGCGCAGGCCGGCGCGGTCGTCGGCGGCGGAGAGGAACCAGATCTCGGCCCGTTCGGCCTGGAGTCGGTCGCGGGCCTCTTGGAGTGCCGCTAGCGCGACGTCCTCGAATGCCGCGGTGCGGCCGAGCGCGGTTGTGTACTCGCGCAGGACTTCGAGCTCCGAGTGGCGCTGCCGGAGGGACGCGAACGCGCGATAGGCGACGAACATCACTGCGCCGATCGCGCCGAGCAGCGTGACCGACGCCGGTGACGCGCTGTACAGGATCACCGCGACGAGCGCGAAGCAGGCGTTCGCTGCGGCCGAGACCGCACCCGCTACGGCGAGCCAGCCCATGCCGTCGGTTTCCAGGTGGCCCTGGCGCAGCGAGATCGCGGCGGTCACCAGGATGCCTCCGAGTACGTCGATCACGACGGCCGCGGCGATCGCGGCCAGCCACGTTCTCGGGTCGTGCGCGGTGCCGGAACCGGCGATCAGGAGGAAGACCGCGATCGCGACGGCGGCCTCCGTCATGAACAATGCGAGGTTGAACACGAGCTTCACGCCGAACAACCGGTCGCGAGCCGCGATCACCGCGACTGCACCGACGACATAGACGGCGAGGAGCACGGGCGGTGACAGCACGAACAGCCCGAACACGAGCGCGATGCTCCGCAACGACACGGTGTGTGTCTCGCGGCGCAGGTACACGTCGACGGTGCAGAGCTCGCCGAGCGCGACGAGCGCGCCCACCACGAACGGGTTCACGCCGCTCACGAGCGGGGCGGCGGTGTCCGGTCTGATCGCCGCCCACCAGAGTGCGCCGGAAGCGACGGCCATCGCGCCTGCCAGGACCATGACGCGCCGCGCTCCCGCGCCGGGAGTCGCAGGTGCGTCCGAGGCGGGAGCGTCGACGGTGGTCATGGCACCGGACTCATGTCAGCGGGTCCGTCGGCACGAACTCGGCGGCGAGCCATCCATTGCCCCGCCACGTCCGACCGTTCCAGCCGTCGCCCCGCCAGGTGCGTCCGCTCCAGCCATCGCTGCGCCACGTGCGTCCGTTCCACGACGAGTCGCGCCACGTACGCCCTTTCCAGCACATTGGGATCCTAAGCTTAGAATTCCACGTGGACAAGTTGTCGCG